>Ga0182745_1005659_pt1 | contig 10177 bp, 6 predicted proteins | sample eDN3rd30CKraftBY_FD_128523 | JGI IMG/M metagenome (GOLD analysis project Ga0182745, IMG submission 128523) | Enriched backyard soil microbial communities from Emeryville, California, USA - eDNA 3rd pass 30_C Kraft BY (version 2) (version 2) | ecosystem: Environmental > Terrestrial > Soil >... | reverse complement strand
CGGATCGACGCCCGGGCGCGGCTGCCGGCCATGACGACAAGTGCCGTCGTAACGAGGCTTCTGCTTCGCCGCGAGCTGATTGTTGCGCATCACCTCCAGCTCTTCCTTGGTGCAGTAACAGTGATAGGCGTGGCCTTGCTGCAGGAACTGGCCGATCACCTCCTGGTAGCGCTCCATGCGCCGGGTCTGATAGAACGGCCCCTCGTCCGCCGTCAGCCCCAGCCATTGCATGCCGTCCAGGATGACCTGGGTCGCCTCATCGGTCGAGCGTTCACGGTCCGTATCCTCCACCCGCAGCACGAACGTGCCGGCATGGCGTCGGGCATACAGCCAGGAGAACAAGGCCGTGCGAACACCACCGATATGCAGCATGCCGGTGGGACTGGGGGCGAAACGGGTACGGATGGACATATGTGCTACGGACCGTGCAACGGAAATCACACTTAAGTTATTGTTTTTATTTGGTGGGCGGTACAGGGATTGAACCTGTGACCCCTGCCGTGTGAAAGCAGTGCTCTACCGCTGAGCTAACCGCCCATAAGGACTGATGCCGCCGCGGGTGCGGCCAAACCGGCCAGACCCCCGAGCGGGCGCGTAGTGTAGGGATGCCCTGCGCGCTGGTCAACGCGCTTGTAGGCCAACATGCATGGGCGGCGGCCGGTTCACCAACACCCAGTACAGCCCCAGGCTGCTCACCGCCTCCACGAACGCGCCGAACTCCACCGGCTTGCGCACGTAGCTGTTGGCGCCCAGGTTGTAGCTGGCGATCACATCGGCGTCCTGGCTGGACGAGGTCAGGACCACCACCGGGAGAGTCCGCGTGCGCTCCTCAGCACGCAGCCGCCTGAGCACTCCCAGCCCGTCGAGCTTGGGCAGCTTCAGATCCAGCAGCACCACCATGGGAACCCGGCTCACATCCCGGCCGGCGTATTGGCCGGTGCCGAACAGGAACTCGATGGCCTCCACGCCGTCGCGGACCACGATGATGTCATGGGCCAGATTGTTCTTACGCAGGCTGAGCAGGGTCAGCTCTTCGTCATCTGGATTGTCTTCCACCAGCAGAATGTAGTGTTCCGTCATGATACATCCTTCGAATGAACGCGGACAGAAACCGGCTCAGTGCGCAACCTCGCCGCCAATCAAGGCCAGCAGCTCCGCCGTCTTGGCCTGCATCAATGCCGGGTCATGACGGCTCTCCACATTGAGCCGGATCAGCGGCTCGGTGTTGGAGGAGCGCAGATTGAAACGCCAGTGCTCGAACTCGATCGACAGCCCGTCGGTGAAATCCATCGACCGGCTGCCGGGATGATAGCGCTCCTGGACACGCTGCAGAGTAGCCTTGGCGTCGGCCACCTTGCGATTGATTTCGCCGCTGGCCGGAAATTTCGCGATCCGCTCGCCCACCAGGGCCGACAGTGATTTGCCCGACTCGCACATCAGCTGGGTCACCAGCAGCCACGGCACCTGGCCGCTGTCGCAGTAGCCGAAGGCCCGGAAATAATGGTGCGCGCTCATTTCGCCGCCATAGGCCGCGTCGGCCTGCCGCATCACATCCTTCATGAAGGCGTGTCCCGACTTGGACATGACCACCTTGCCCCCCAGGGAATCGACCATGTCCACCGTGGCCCAGGTCAGGCGCGGATCATGCACGATGCGCGTTCCCGGCTCCCGCTTGAGGAACACCGACGCCAACAGGCCCACGATGTAGTACCCCTCGATGAAAGCGCCGGTCTCATCGAAAAAGAAGCAGCGGTCGTAATCGCCGTCCCAGGCGATACCCAGGTCCGCCCGATGCTCGCGAATCGCTGCGATGGTCGAGGCGCGATTCTCTTCCAGCATCGGGTTGGGCACGCCGTTGGGAAACGTGCCGTCCGGCGCATGATTGATCTTGATGAACTCGAACGGCAGGTGCGGTTCGAGCTGATCGATGATGGCGCCGGCACCGCCATTGCCCGCATTGACCACGATCTTCAGCCGCTTGAGCTTGGAGCGGTCGAGGTAGGACAACAGATGGTCGATATACTTTTGCCGGGTGTCCAGTTCGAAGCGCCGCCCCTGGCGGGCCGGCGTGGCATAGGCATCCGCTTCGGCAATGCGCTGAATTTCCTTCAACCCCGTATCGCCACTGATCGGGCGCGACTGCTCGCGCACGAATTTCATACCGTTGTAGTCTGGAGGATTATGACTGGCCGTGACCATCACACCGCCGTCCATCTGTTCCGCGAAGGTCGCGAAATACACCCCTTCGGTGCCGCACAGGCCGATGTCGTAGACATCCACCCCGGAATCGAGCAGCCCCCGCGTCAGCGCCTGACACAGCTCGTCGCTCGACAAGCGGATGTCGCGGCCGACCACCACGCGTTGCGGCTTCAGGAATTCGGCATAGGCCCGGCCGATGCGATAGGCAACGTCGGGATTGAGTTCGCCGGGAATACGGGCACGGTAATCGTAAGCCTTGAATCCAATGATCGCGGACATGTCCTGGCCTTGTGGGGTCGGTGATCGCAAAACAAGACGTCAGCCGGTCTGGCCTTCCCGTCCGTACTTATCCTCGAAGCGCACGATGTCATCCTCACCCAGGTAGGTGCCGGACTGAACCTCGATGATATGCAGGGGAATCTTGCCCGGATTGGCGATGCGGTGCCGGGCCCCGAGCGGGATGTAGGTCGACTGGTTTTCCTCCAGCAGGAAGGTGTCGTCGTTGCGGGTGATGCGGGCAGTACCCTGCACCACGACCCAATGCTCGGCGCGATGATGATGCAACTGCAGCGACATCTCCGCGCCCGGCTTGACCACCAGGCGCTTGACCTGGAACCGGTCGCCGGCGTCGATGCTGTCGTAGCTGCCCCACGGACGGAACACTTCGCGATGCAGCGAAGTTTCGTAGCGCTGCTGCTGCTTGAGCTGCTCCACCAGCTTTTTCACGTCCTGCACCCGGTCCTTCGGCGCCACCAGCACAGCATCCTTGGTCTCCACCACCACGTGATCCTTGAGCCCCACCGCCGCCACCAGCCGGCTGGTCGACTGCAGATAGCAACCGGTGGTGTCCTCGGTGAGCACGTCCCCCAGGCAAACATTGTTCTTGTCGTCGGCGGGCACGGCCTCGTGCAGTGCCGACCAGGAACCCACGTCGCTCCAGCCGACATCCAGCGGCACCACCACGCCATGCTGCGTCTTCTCCATGACCGCGTAGTCGAAGGAATCGCTGGGGCAGGCGCCGAACTCCCTGGCCGGCAGCCGGGTGAAATCCAGGTCGTGCTTGGCGGCGGTGAACGCCTGCGCACAGGCCTGATAGATCTCCGGCGCCAGGGCGCGCAGTTCGTCCAGCACCGCGGCGGCGCGAAACATGAACATGCCGCTGTTCCAGAAATACTCCTTCGAGGCCACATAGCGGGTCGCCGTGGCCAGGTCGGGCTTCTCCACGAACTGATCGATTGGGAACGCGGGTCCGGCACCGGCGGCGCGTTTAATGTAGCCGTAGCCGGTTTCAGGCTTGTTCGGTACCACGCCGAAGGTGACCAGCTTGCCCTGCTGCGCCACTTTGAGCCCGACGGCGATGGCCGCACGAAAGGCCGCCGCGTCACGGATCACATGGTCCGCCGGCAACACCAGCAGGATGGGGTCGTCGGCACCCGCTGCCTTGGGCTTGGCCCCGGCATTGGCCGAGCCCGAACCGGCAACGGCCGCCATGGCCGCCACCGCCACCGCGGGAGCGGTATTGCGCCCCACTGGCTCGAGAATCAATGCCTGCGGCTGCGCCTTGACGGCACGCAGCTGCTCCGCCACCAGGAAACGATGGCTGTCGTTGCACACCACGATCGGCGCGCCCACGTCGTCCACGCCACGCAGGCGGGCCAAAGTTTCCTGCAGCATGGTGCCCTTGCCGACCAGCGGCAGCAGCTGCTTGGGATACAACTCACGCGACAGCGGCCACAAACGGGTGCCCGAGCCGCCGGACAGGATCACAGGTATCAGCACAGACGATCGCCTCTTCCAATCGCGTAATAGTTCAAACCGAAGCGTTTGACGAAGGCCGGATCGTACAGATTGCGGCCGTCGAAAATGACCGGTTTGGCCAAGGCCCCCTTGATGAACTCGAAATCCGGGCTCCTGAACTCCTGCCACTCGGTGGCGATGGCGAGCGCATCGGCTCCTTCGAGCGCCTCGCTGGCGCTTTTCACGATCTGCAAATCCTCGCGCTCGCCATAGATACGCTGGGTCTCGCGCGCCGCGACCGGGTCGTAGGCGCGAACGGTGGCGCCCGCTTCGAACAATGCTTCCATCAGTTCACGGCTCGGCGCCTCGCGCATGTCGTCGGTGTTCGGCTTGAACGCCAGGCCCCACAGCGCAATGGTCTTGCCGGCCAACTGGCCATCGAAGTAACGGCTGATCTTCTCGAACAGCACTCCCTTCTGCCGCTTGTTGACTCCTTCCACCGCGTTGAGCAGCTCGGCATCGAACGAGTGTTCGCGTGCGCTGCGGGCCAGCGCCTGCACATCCTTCGGGAAGCAGGAGCCGCCATAGCCACACCCCGGATAGATGAAGTGATAGCCGATGCGGGGATCCGAACCGATCCCCACGCGAACCTTCTCGATATCGGCGCCCATGCGCTCGGCCAGGTTGGCCAGTTCGTTCATGAAACTGATCTTGGTGGCCAGCATGGCGTTGGCCGCGTACTTGGTCAATTCCGAGGAACGCACGTCCATGACGATCATGCGATCGCGGCTGCGGGTGAACGGATCGTACAAGGCGCGCAGCAACTCACCGGTGCGCGGATTGTCGGTGCCGATCACGATACGGTCCGGCTTCATGAAATCGGCGATCGCGGCGCCTTCCTTCAAGAACTCCGGATTCGACACCACATCGAATTCGATCTGCGCCTCCCGGGCACGCAAGGTCGCATCGATCTTGGCCTTGACCTTGTCGGCGGTCCCGACCGGCACCGTGGATTTGGTGACCACCACCCGGTACTCGGACAGATGGCGGCCGATGGATTCGGCCACCGCCAGCACGTATCTCAGGTCGGCCGAACCGTCTTCATCGGGAGGCGTCCCCACGGCGATGAACTGGAACAGCCCGTGCTTGACCCCCTCCTCGGCGTCGGTCGTGAACGTCAGGCGGCCGGCGGCGATATTCTTCTTCAGCAGCTCGTCCAATCCCGGTTCATGGATTGGCGATTCGCCCCGCCGCAGCATCTCCACCTTGCGCTCGTCCACGTCCACGCACAGCACATGGTTGCCCACCTCGGCAAAACAGGCCCCGGTGACCAACCCCACGTAACCGGAACCGAAAATGGTCAAACGCATTGATAACCCACGGATCGATATGGAAAAAATAACAGGGCTGAGCTTAACCGAGCGGCCCGAGCCGGTACAAGGAACCCAGCTGCACGCTGCTGGCGACATCGGCCAGGCAGCCACGATAGGGAAACTCCCCGTGATCTTCCGGTAATTCGCCCACAAAACGGCTCCAGGTCGTGGCGGGGAAGGACCTCCTGTCTCTCCCCCGGCGCGCCCCCACCCCGGGCCGGCCACCGTTGGGCCCGGAATGCGCCAGGGAAAGCCTCCAGGCTCCTTGGCGGCACAGTCGTCGGTTCCCTTGTCTGTGCGGGAGCCATGCTAATCACGATCGGGAGAAAAGTGCGCGTGCATTACTGGGTAATTACGCAGTAATGCATCGACACAAGCCAGGCGAAATGGTGTATGGATGCGGCGGCGCGGCCGCTCAATACGGCGCGGCAGGCGGCACGGCGGACACCCCCGACCTCAAACGCCGCGTTTGCAATGCCGTGACATTGCGAACGTCACTGTGTGCCAGCTCGGCCTTGCGGCTCCAGACCAGGTCCTGCAGTTCCTGCACCGGCCGGTATTCCACCACCGTCTGCATCAGCAACTGGCGGGCGCGATCGCAATCGAACCGGTTCAACGCCACCGACAGCTCGTCGAGGATCTGTTGCACCTGCATCCACGGCAATGAATGCTCGATCGCCCGCATGATCATGGAGTGTTCGGTGCCGGTGACGTTGGTGCCGATCAGCAATTCCTCGAACAGCTTCTCGGCCGGCCGCAGCCCGGTGTATACGATCTCGATGTCACCGTCCGGATTTTCCTCGTCGCGCACCGACAAGCCCATCAGGCTGACCATGCGCCGGGCCAGATCGGCGATGCGCACCGGCTTGCCCATGTCGAGCACGAACACATCGCCGCCCTTGGCCATCGAGCCCGCCTGCAATACCAGCTGCGCGGCCTCGGGAATGGTCATGAAGTAGCGAATCACGTCCTTGTGAGTGACCGTGACCGGGCCGCCACGTTTGATCTGCTCCCGGAACAGGGGGACCACGGAGCCGGAGGACTCGAGCACATTGCCGAAGCGGACCATGCAGAAGCGGGTGTGCACGCCGCGATCCTGCAATCCTTGCAGTACGATCTCGGCGAACCGTTTGGTCGCCCCCATGACATTGGTGGGATTGACCGCCTTGTCGGTGGAGATCAGGACGAAGGTCTCCACCCGGCATTCCAATGCCGCCTCGGCCGCGTGCCAGGTGCTGAAAATATTGTTGTAAATGCCTTCCACGACATTCTGTTCCACGATCGGCACATGCTTGTAGGCCGCGGCATGGTAGATGGTCTGCACCCCGTAGGCCTGGATGATTTCGCGCACCCGGTTCTTGTGGTGCGCATCGCCGAGCAAAGCAACCACGTCGACCTTCAACTGCTCGGTGGTCGCCAGCAGCCTGAGCTCGCGCTCGATGGTGTACAGCGCGAGCTCGGACATTTCGAACAGCAGCAGCCGCGCCGGACTCAGGCGCAGGATCTGCCGGCACAACTCCGAACCGATGGAGCCGCCCGCGCCGGTGACCATGACCACCTTGGCGTGAATGCACGCGTCCAGCAGCTTGGCGTTGGGAGGCACCGGATCGCGCCCCAGCAGGTCGCCCGCATCGACGTCGCGAACGTCTTCCACACGCGCGTTGCCGGCGAGAATGTCGCCATAGTCGGGCACGGTCTGCACCAGCAAGGACAGCGGCTCGATCGCCTGCAGAATCTCCTGGCGGCGGCGGCGGGTCTGGGATGGCAAGGCCAGCAATACGGCAGCCACTCCTTCGTCCCGCACCAGTTCCGGCAATGAGCGCAGCGAAAACACTTCGAGGCCGTTGATGGTGCTGCCCTGCAGCGCCTCGTTGTCGTCGATGAAGGCCACTGGATGGTAGCGGCCACTGCGCATCAGCCCGATGGCGAGTTGCACACCGGCGGCGCCGGCTCCATAAATCACCACTCGCTGCGTGCCGTTGGACCAGCGGAAGTTCAACAGTCCCCGGACCGCAAACCGCGTGCCACCGACGTAAATCAACGCGAACGCCCAATAGATCGGTAACGCTCCCAGCGGGACGGTCCGATGCGGCCAGGCCAGCGCCAGTATCAGCAGGAAAGCGACCGAGGTGGTGACACCGACCGTCACAGTGAAAATAGCCCGCGGCCCGAGATAGCGGATGACCGCACGATACAGCCCCATCCGCACGAACACCGGAATGGTCGCGACCAGCACCGCAACGAAGATCCAGTCAGTGCTGCTGGCGGGACGATGAATCGTTCCCAACCGCAAGCTGGTGGCCAGCCACAGCACCAGCGGGATGCCGATGACATCCGCAGCCAACATCAACAGGCGCTTTTGCGCGCGCGGTAACCGCGCCAGCTGATCCGCAAAGCGCTTGATCCACTTGGGCATGGACTCCGTCACGCACGAACTCCTGTCGGTAGTACGTATTCCATCGGCCGAACCACGAATGGCCCGGGGAAACCGCCCACCCAATCCTTATGAATCAGTCTTACTAAAGTGGGCCAACCCATTGAGCCGGGCGGAATTCTGTCAGAACCCCGCACGCTTTGCACTGACTCTTTTTTGATAATGATGATGGCGCTCGATCAGGCCGAATGCTCAGCCGCGCCATTTGGTTACATAGCCCAGCAAGCCGCGTATCGCAGCGTCGGCATCGCCAGCCAAGGCGGGATTCTCCACCGCCGGCGCCAGCGAATCGGCCAGTTTCTTGCCCAACTCTACTCCCCACTGATCGAAGGCGTTGATGCCCCAGATCACACTCTGGGTAAAAACGCTGTGTTCATACAGGGCAATCAATCTTCCCAAGGTCTTGGGACCGAGCCGCGGGAACAGAATCACGCTGCTTACGCGATTACCCTGGTGCACCTTGTGTGGAATCAATCTGCGAATCTCATCCTCGGCCACTGCCTTGCCCGCCAGATCGGCACGCACCTGGGCTTCGGTCTGCCCCAGGGCGAAGGCTTGAGCCTGGGCAAAACAATTCGCCAGCGCCAGGTTTTGCTGCCGCTGGTACGGGCTGGACCCATTCACCGGCGCCAGGAAGTCCAAGGCCACTGCCGCCGTGCCCTGATGCAGGAGTTGGAAGAACGAATGCTGGGCGTTCGAGCCCGGCTCGCCCCAAATGACGGGGCCGGTCTGGCAGCCCACCGGTTGTCCGTCGAGCAGTACCGACTTGCCGTTCGATTCCATCTGCAGTTGCTGCAGGTAGGCGGGAAAGCGATGCAGCCGCTGGTCGTAGGGCAACACGGCCAGCGAGTCCAGTCCCAAGAAATTGCGATTCCAGACCGCCAGCAACCCCATCAGCACCGGCAGATTGTTTTCCGCGGGCGTGCTCCGGAAATGCTGGTCCATTTCATAGCCGCCCTCCAGCATCAATTCGAACTGGTCCATCCCCAGGGCCAGCGCCACCGACAAGCCGACCGCCGACCAGACCGAATAGCGTCCGCCCACCCAGTCCCACATGGTGAAGCGGTTCTGCGGCGGAATCAGGAACGTGTCCATGGCCTTGGCATTGGTGGATACGGCGGCGAAATGCCTGGCCGGCGCCCCTTCGCCCAGGCGATCGACGATCCATTGCCGCGCCAGCCTGGCATTGGTCAGCGTTTCCAGCGTGCTGAAGGTCTTGGAACAAACCACGAACAGCGTGCGGGCCGGATCCACCTGTTCCAGCGTGTCCGCCAACTGCACCGCGTCGATATTCGAGACGCAATGCAAGCGGATGTTGCGATTGCGCAGGCCCGCCAATGCTTCGGTGGCCATCACGATCCCCAGGTCCGAGCCACCGATACCGATATTCACGATATCGGTAAACGTCTTGCCCGTGGCCCCGTGGATACGCCCGCCATGCACCCCCTCGACGAAGTTCCGCATCTTGGCCAGGCTGGCCCGCACTTCCGGCATGACATCCTGGCCGTCGACCAGCACCGGCCGTTCCGACCTGTTGCGCAGCGCAGTGTGCAATACCGCGCGCCGCTCGGTCTCGTTGATCTTCTCGCCGGAGAACATGGCATCGATCCGGCCGCGCAGGTCCCGGGCCGCCGCCAGATCGATCAGCAATTTCAGTGTCTGCGAGGTCACCCGCTGCCGGGAAAAATCGAACAGCAGGTTCAGGTCATTGCGAGAAAAGGTCTCGAAGCGCTGCGGATCGGACGCGAACAGATCGCGCAGGTGCAGCGAGCGGGTTTCAGCGGCGTGCTGTTCCAGTGCCTTCCATTGCGGCAAACCATTGACTGGCAACATTGTTGGGTGAACGTCGGTGAATGGATGGATTTTCACCTTACGCCATCCATGACCTTCAGGGCAACGGTTGCGCGCCGCTGCCCCTCGCCACTACTTCTTGCCGTAGTGCTGGACGTACCAGTCGACGAACTTGTGCACGCCCTCTTCGACCGGTGTCGCCGGACGATAATTCACCTCCCGCACCAGATCGTCGATGTCGGCGAACGTATCCGGCACGTCGCCCTGCTGCAATGGCAACAGATTCTTCTGGGCCTGCCTGCCCAGGCGCTGCTCGATCAGTTCGATATAGCGCATCAGCTCCACCGGCCGGTTGTTACCGATGTTGTACAACCGATACGGCGCCTTGCTGGTGCCCGGATCCGGCGCGTCGCCGTTCCAATCGGCGTTGCCGCTGGCCACGTGATCGGAGGAGCGCACCACGCCCTGGGCGATGTCGTCGATGTACGTGAAATCGCGGCGATGGTTGCCGTAGTTGAACACATCGATGGGCTTGCCCTCGAGAATGTTCTTGGTGAACAGGAACAGCGCCATATCCGGCCGTCCCCAAGGACCATACACCGTGAAAAAGCGCAGCCCAGTCACTGGCAAGTTGTAAAGATGG
>Ga0182745_1005658_pt1 | contig 10178 bp, 7 predicted proteins | sample eDN3rd30CKraftBY_FD_128523 | JGI IMG/M metagenome (GOLD analysis project Ga0182745, IMG submission 128523) | Enriched backyard soil microbial communities from Emeryville, California, USA - eDNA 3rd pass 30_C Kraft BY (version 2) (version 2) | ecosystem: Environmental > Terrestrial > Soil >... | reverse complement strand
TTTGTCGACATCCGTCCGGAAATGATGACGAACCTGACCAACGACTTCAAAGAAGACCTCAACGCCTATCTCGCCGGCACCCCGTCCAGCGTGAAAGTCCGCAACCTCGACGATCTGATCGCCTTCAGCAAAGCCGATCCACGTGAGAGCTCGCACACCTCCGAATTGTGGGACGACTCGCAGGCGACCCAGGGACGCAAGAGCCCCGAGTACATCCAGTCTTTGACCATTGCCCTGGCCATGACCCGCGATCAGGGCCTGGACAAGCTGCTGGCGAAACACAACGTGATTGCACTGGTGACGCTCACCGGCGGTCCGGCGGCTGTCATTCGACCGGATGGCGACACGGGAAGTCGGGGTATTTCCAGGGACGCGCGCGGTGCGACGCCGCCCAGCGCCACGGTGTATGCCGCCATTGCGGGCTATCCGCACCTGAGCGTTCCCATGGGCCAGGTCGAAGGCATGCCGGTGGGATTGTCCTTCATCGGGCCGCTGTGGTCGGAAGGCACGCTGCTGTCCCTGGGATATGCCTACGAACAGGCAACCCATCGGCGTGTGCCCCCCGTCGCCTACAAGAAAGCCGTGACCGCGGCCAGATAAGCTCGAGTCGATTCCATGCCCATACAACACATTCAGGACAATGCGACATGAAAGTTCGTGTGCACGTACGTTTGGGCCTGTTGAGTGCAGTGGCACTGGCGGCCTGCATGCGGGTGGCGGCTGCCGCAGGCTCGTATGAGGTGGAGGATGTCCCGCTGTCGCAGATCGCCGCGGATCTGGCGGCCGGCAAGACGACTTCCGTCGAGGTGACACAGGCCTACATCGATCGCATTCACAAATATGACGGGCCGCTGCATGCCGTCATCGGGATCGACCCCAATGCGCTGAAGCAGGCCGCTGCGGCCGACGAGCGTCGCAAGGCCCACAAGACCTTGGGGCCGCTCGATGGCGTGCCGCTGCTGCTCAAGGACAACATCGATGTAGTTGGCATGCCGACCACGGCGGGCTCTTATGCATTGGTGGACAACCTGCCGGCCAGGGACTCTGAAGTGGCGCGGCGTCTGCGGGCCGCCGGCGTGGTTTTTCTGGGCAAGGCCAACCTGTCGCAGTTCGCCAATTACCGCACCACCGGCGGTTTCAACGGCAGCACCGTGGGTGGCAGCACCCACAATCCTTATGACCTGGCGCGGTCCCCCGCGGGATCGAGCAGTGGCTCGGGTATTGCGGCAGCGGTGAGTTTTGGCGCGGCAACCCTCGGCACCGAGACCAGCGGTTCCATCGTCAGTCCTGCAAACGTCAATGGTGTTGTAGGTCTGAAGCCCACCATTGCGTTGATTTCACGTCGCGGCATTGTGCCCATCTCCGCGAATCAGGACACGGCAGGTCCCATGACACGCACGGTGCGCGATGCGGCGATGCTGCTGACTGTCCTGGCCGGCAGTGATGCTGGCGATCCCTGGTCGAGGGAGGCCGACCAGCATCGCACCGACTATGTGGCGTCCTTGAGCACCGATGCCCTGAAGGGGCAGCGAATCGGAATCATGCGAGGCCTGTCCGGGCAGAATGAAACCACCGACCCGGTGTACAACCAGGCGGTGCAGGATCTTGCCGCACAGGGCGCCGAGATCGTGGAGATTGCCGATACGGGCTTTGGCGATCTCGGCTCGGACATGATGAATGTCAAGCTCACCCGTGAGTTCAAGGACGACATCAACGCCTATTTGGCCGGTACGCCATCGGCCGTCAAGGTCCGCAATCTCGCGCAACTGATTGCATTCAGCGATACCGAGCCGCACGAGAAGCTGCATGACCACGTGCGCTGGGACATGGCCGAGGCGACCCAGGGACGCAAGAGTGCCGACTATGCGGAAGTTCTCAGCAAGGCCGAGACCGCGACCCGCCAGCAGGGCATCGACCGGCTGCTCAAACAATACAATGTGGTCGCGTTGGTGACTCTCACCGGGGGTCCCGCCGGTCTCATTCAACCTGACGGCAGCGCCGGCGCTCGCCGCGCCGCTGCAGCCGGCGGCCAACCACCCGCTCCCAGTGCCACCTCCTATGCGGCCATTGCCGGTTACCCACATCTGACCGTGCCCATGGGCTATGTGAACGACTTGCCGGTTGGGCTTTCTTTCATTGGGCCGAAGTGGTCGGAAAAGACACTGTTGTCCCTGGGGTATGCCTACGAGCAGGCCACCAAGCGGCGTGTTCCTCCAACCGCGTACAAGCAGGCTGTGGAGACTAAGGAGGGAGGCTGAGGAGAAATATGCCGTAGCGTTCCCGATCTGAACGCTCTTGATTTCAAGGCACGCCAGCACTCAGGACGGCGGTCGCAGTCGGGTCTCGTGTCCGTGTGTCTCGTGGACGATGAATTCATGCTCATGATCATTTCGATGGAGATCGATCAGCGAGTGGCGCGCTGGTTGCAAACATTCGACGCACGGGGAAATCACCGTACGGCGATTGCAGGCGACCATGCGTCTGCGCAATGGCTCATCGCTCAGGCCAGGAGCTTCGGCGTCGAGGCAGCGCTGGAGTATTTTCCTCTTGAGCGCGTGGATGTATCGACGCGTACACCGAGACACACGCGAAGCTGAAGCGGGTCATGCCAAGGTCACATCGCGGTCACCAAGCTCTTGCAGCCGCACCCTGCAGTCCAATAGCGGGAATTTCAGGATAACGAAATAGCATTTCGCAGTTCGCGACGTTGCTGGCTAACTAGTGCGCTTTTCGCTAACCAGTTGGTACGTTGCAGATGCGTCAGGTGCTTTCGTTCGCTGCGGCTTTCGCCGCCCTCATTCCCCTTGCAAGTCGCGCAGCCGACACGGTCGATGCCTCGACCCTGAGCGGCGACGCCGACAACAAGACGCTGGTCACCGTCGTGGTGACCGGCTCGAACATCAAGCGCAGCGACACCGAAGGTCCTAATCCGGTCCAGGTGATCTCGCCGGAACAGTTGCAGACTTCCAGCAAGGTGACCGTGGCCGATGTGTTGCGCTCGATCTCGGCCAACACCGGCAATGCCACCAACGAGACCAGCAACAGCGGCTGGGCCGCGGGCTCCGCGGGCATCGGGCTGCGGGGTTTGTCGCAGAAGAACACGCTGGTTTTGCTCAATGGTCGGCGGCTCGCCAATTACGGGTTCCCCTCCGGCGGTCTGTCGGACACGTTCGTCAACCTCAACGCCCTGCCGATGGTCGCGGTCGAGCGCATCGAAGTGCTGAAAGACGGCGCCTCGGCCGTGTACGGCTCGGATGCCGTGGCGGGTGTGGTCAACATCATCACCCGGCAGAACTTCGAAGGGCTCGAGCTCGGTGGCAGCCTCGGTGTTGCCGACGAGGGTGGACTGGAAACACAGCGCGGCCGCGTCCTCGGCGGATTCGGCGATCTCTATGAGGACGGCTGGAACGTGCTCGCCAGCTTCGAAGCCTACAACCGGGATCGTCTCGATCAGGATCAGCGCCAGCTGACCCGGTCCGGCATCTACACCGATCGCGCTGGCGGCACTTGGAACGGTTGGACGGCCAAGGGCGCCCGCTTCCTGATCAACGGCGTGTCACAGCCGCTACTCGATGACAACGGCAACTGCCCCGCGGGAATGGTGTTGACGCCGAGCGCGCCGATCGATGGGCGTTCGGGCGATACCTGCGCGATCAATCTCGCGCCCTATACGACGCTGATTCCCGCGACCGAGCGCTATCAGGGCTACATCAACGCAACGGTTCGCATCAACGATGCGACCGAAGCCTTCGGTGAGCTCACGCTCAGTCATATTCGCGGCGCATCGATATTCGGCTCCAGCCCGTATTTCACGCTGGAAGGCGGCCGCTTCGCACTGAACGCCGACACCGGACTGGCCGAGCCGATCTCCGCGGTGCTGCCGGCTGCCAACCCGTACAACCCCTACGGCCAGGACGTGCCGCTCGAATACACCTTCTTCGATCTGGGCCAATCGGTGAAGACCAATCGCTCCGACGCCTACCGTGCGCTTGCCGGTGTTCGTGGCAACGTCGGGGCTTGGGACTGGGAGCTGGCGGGCTTCGTTGCGCGCAGCAAGGAGAAAGAGACGGTTTCGGCCGGTTTTGCGAATCGCTGGACCCTGGCCCAGGCACTCGCCGACGGCACCTACAACCTGCACAACCCGTCGTCGACGCCGCAATCGGTGCTCGATGGCATTTCGCTGAGCACACTGCGTCCTGCCGATTCGCGTTTGTCGGGTGCGGATTTCAAGGTATCGGGACAATTGTTCGATCTGCCCGCGGGCACGGTCGGCTTCGCTGCCGGACTGGAATGGCGCCACGAGTCGCTGGTCTCGCGCAATCCCTGGCAGATCGATGCGGGATTGCAGATCCGGCCGGCCATTGCCGCGGTGGATGGCAAGCGTGACGTGACTGCACTGTATGCCGAGGTCAGCGTTCCGCTGGCGCGCACACTGGAGCTGCACCTGGCAGGCCGTGGAGATCACTACAGCGATTTCGGTGATGCGTTCTCGCCGAAGCTGGGCCTGCGCTGGCAGCCGTTGGATGCATTGCTGGTGCGTGCAGCCGTGTCGCGTGGCTTCCGCGCGCCGTCGCTGTCCGAGAATTCGACCAGCACCAACATCTCTTACGGCAGCGTGGTCGATCCGTACGATCCGGATCAGCCGGGCTCGCGCCAGAATCCGACCAACTTCACGGTCGGCAGCACCGGCCTGGATCCCGAGCGTACCCGCAGCTACAACTTCGGCGTGGTGCTCTCGCCCTGGAGCGGCACCAACCTGAGCCTGGATTGGTACCGGATCGAGCTGGACCACCTGATCGGCACCAACAACACCACGACCATCGTTGCCCAGAACGATCCGGCCAACGTGATTCGCGACTCGAACGGCAAGCTGATCGCGGTGTACAACCGCTACCAGAATCTCAGCGAGCTCACGACTTCGGGCCTCGATCTGGAGCTGCGTCAGCGCTGGCGTACGCAAGGTGCCGGCGACTTCACGCTGTCGAGCGTGCTGACGCACGTGCTCGAATACCGCCGGCCGCAAACCGTCGGTGGACCGCTGGTCGATTACGCCGGCAACAATCTCGGGCCGTCGTTGCCGAGTGAGAAGGCGACCACTTCGCTCGACTGGAAATATGCGGACTTCAACACGGCGCTGACCTGGTACTACACCAGCGGCTACGACCAGAAGGCGAGCGTGGCTGCATCCGCGGTCCAGTCGCGAGTCGACGCGTACAACCAGCTCGATCTGTATCTCGGCTGGTCCGGCATCGCCGGGCTGACCGTGTACGCCAAGGTGGAGAATCTGTTCGATGAGTTGCCGCCGTACGACGCGGCGTTCCCGGGCATTCGCGCGCCGTACGATTTCAGCCAGTACGATCTGCGCGGCCGCTACTTCCAGTTCGGCGGCGAGTACCGCTTCTGAACGGCTGCGTGCCCGGGTTGCCCAAGGGCAGCCCGGGCGCAGGACGTCGAGCGGCGGTCGATGCGCCCGGGTGCATTTCGTGGCTGCCCATGAGGGCGAACCGACTACAGTCGACGGTGCGATCCGCATGGGAGGCTGGTAGCATTCGCGCACTCCCGCTTTTTCAGCCATTCATCGAGCGCATTCCTCATCATGCAAATCGCCCAGGACGCCGTCGTCTCCATCCATTACACGCTGACCAACGACAAGGGCGAGACCCTGGACAGCTCTGCGGGCGGAGAACCGCTGGCCTATCTGCACGGCAACGGCAATCTGATTCCCGGCCTGGAGAACGCACTCACCGGCAAGCAGGCCGGCGACAAGCTCACGGTGAAAATCGCGCCGGCTGACGGTTACGGCGAATATGACAAGGAGCTGGTGCAGCGTGTGCCGCGTCGTTCCTTCCGTGGCATCTCCGACGTGCGCGTGGGCATGCAATTCCAGGTGCAGGCCGGAGGCGGAGCGCGCACCGTGACTGTCACGCACATCGCCGGCGACATGATCACCGTCGACGGCAATCACGCGCTGGCGGGACAGAATCTCAACTTCGACATCGAGATCACCGAAGTACGTGTGGCGACCGAAGAAGAGCTGGCGCACGGCCACGTCCACGGACCCGGCGGCCATCATCACTGACACCTGCTGCGAGTCGTGCACCAGCGCCGAGCGGTGCATGCAGCGCTTGCACTACGATCGCGCGACCGGACGACGGTGCGCGCTTTGCCGACATTCTTTCGTCACCATCCCTGCGTAGAATCCGGGGTGCTCGCGATTGGCACAGTGCGTGCTTGTCGTGAACGACGGTCCAGATCTGTCGGAGAAGCTCATGCAGATGTCACCCACGCCGCCTCGCTCTCGCCGGCCGCGCACCAAGCCCACCGATGACAGCACAACGGTAATTTCAAAGAAGCCGCGCGCCCGCAAGGCGGCCGCTAAACCAGCCGCCAAAGACGACGCCATCCAGGTCATCGCTTTACAGCCAGATCCTGCCGAGTTGCAGGGCAGGATCGCGACCGCCGCCTACTTCCTTGCTGCCGAGCGGAATTTCGAGCCCGGCCGCGAGCTGGAGGACTGGCTCGAAGCCGAACGGCGGGTGCGCGGCCCGTACACCTGAATCGGCATGTAGCGCACGCTGCGGGATGCCGAAATTGCGCACCGCGCCGGCTTCGGCCAATCCTTCCCGACGGAGGGACACATCATGCTGCGCGTCAGTCATCTGCTTGCGTTGAAAGGACGGGATGTCTGGTCCATCGATCCGGATGCGCCGGTGCTCGACGCCATCCGGCTGATGGCGGAACGGCGCATCGGCGCGGTGCCTGTAATCCGGGGTGCAGAACTGCTCGGCATCGTTTCCGAGCGGGACTACGCACGCAAGGTGATTCTCATGGGCCGCTCCAGCGCCGCGACGCCGGTGCGCGACATCATGACCACGCCCGTCACCACGATATCGCCGGACGAAGCCGTGCATAACTGCATGGAGATCATGACCCAGGAGCGCATCCGCCATCTGCCGGTCACGGACCAGGGCCGGGTGATCGGCATCATCTCCATCGGCGATCTGGTGAAGGCCGTGATCGAGGACCAGCAACAGACCATCGATCAGCTCGAGCGCTACATCGCCAGCTGAGCGCCCGGCGGTCCCCGTCACTCCCGCGTACGCGGGAGTCCATCTTCATTCGGATGGGTTCCCGCACCTGCCTGTGCGGGGCGGGCTCTGCGCGGGAACGACGAGGAGCGCACAAGCGCTTAAGTGGTATCGATCAGCGGAATGATTCTCAGCTTCCTGCCGCCGCCGGCATCGAGTCATCCAGCAGGCCGCGTTGCAGTGCACGATTCACCGCACTGAGCACGGCGTGCAGTGAGGCTGTCACGATATTCTCGTGAATGCCGACACCGAACAACGTCGTGCGTGCGGCGGTGGTGATCTCCACACAGGCGACTGCCCGCGCGTTGCTGCCGGTGCCGATGGAATGCTCTTCGTACGAAAGCACGTCGAACTGGAAGCCGAGCGCATCGACCAGCGCATCGATCGGCCCGTTGCCTTCGCCGGTCAGCAATGCCCCTTGACCGTGACAGCGCAGCTTCAGCGACAGCTTCTCGATCTCCGGGTGCTCGCGCGAGTGCGAGAGCTGGTGTGAGAGGTAGCTGTATGCGCCGTTCTGCTCCAGGTACTCGCGCTGGAACAACGCCCAGATCTGCTCCGACAGCAGTTCCTTGCCGGTTGCATCGGTGACCGCCTGCACCACCTGGCTGAATTCGATTTGCAGCCGCCGCGGCATGGCGAGTCCGTAATCGCGCTCCAGCAGGTAGGCGATGCCGCCTTTGCCCGATTGGCTGTTGACGCGAATGACGGATTCGTAGGTGCGGCCGACGTCGCGAGGATCGATCGGCAGATACGGAACCTCCCAGATGTCCGCATCCTGGCGCGCTGCCAGTCCCTTCTTGATCGCATCCTGGTGCGAGCCGGAAAACGCCGTGAACACCAGGTCGCCCACGTACGGATGACGTGGATGAATCGGCAGCTGGTTGCAGTGCTCGACGCAACGCGCCGCTTCGTTGATGTTGGCGAAATCCAGCCCCGGCGCGACGCCCTGCGTGTACAGGTTGAGTGCGAGCGTCACGATGTCGACGTTACCGGTGCGCTCGCCGTTGCCGAACAGCGTGCCTTCGACACGATCCGCGCCCGCCATTACGGCGAGTTCGGCCGCCGCCACTCCGGTGCCTCGATCGTTGTGCGGATGGACCGACAGGACGATCGAATCGCGATGCGCGATATGTCGTCCGACCCATTCGATCTGGTCGGCATAGATGTTCGGCGTGGCCATCTCCACCGTCGCCGGCAGGTTGATGATGACCTTGTGCTGCGGCGTCGGCTGCCACACCGCAGTCACGGCATCGCAGATCTCGACCGCGAAATCCAGCTCGGTGCCGGTGAAGCTCTCGGGGCTGTATTCGAAGAACCATTGTGTCTGTGGCTGTTTGAGTGCCTGCTCACGCACGCAGCGGGCGGCTTTCACGGCAATGTCGACGATGCCGGCGCGGTCGAGGCCGAAAACGACCCGTCGCTGCACGGTCGAAGTCGAGTTATAGAGGTGCACGATGGCGCGCTTCGCGCCGCGCAGCGATTCGAACGAGCGCTCGATCAGTTCAGTGCGTGCCTGGGTGAGTACCTGGATCGTGACGTCGTCGGGAATGAGATTGCGCTCGATCAGTTCGCGCACGAAATCGAAGTCGGTCTGCGATGCAGCCGGAAAGCCGACCTCGATTTCCTTGAAGCCGGTCTTCACCAGCAGGTCGAACATGCGACGCTTGCGGGCCGCGTCCATGGGTTCGATCAGCGCCTGGTTACCATCGCGCAGATCGACGCTGCACCACAGCGGCGGGGCGCTGATGACCTTGTCGGGCCAGGTGCGACCGGGCAGGCCGATCGGAACGAATGAGCGGTACTTGGCGGAGGGGTCCGTTAACATCGTATGGGTTCCTGACAGGGGCTGCCGCCGCACCCGCACGCAACTCGATCACATGCGCGGACGCAATCCGGTCAGCCGGAAGCAAAACTCAAGGGATTTTTTCAGGCGCCCGCGAAGGGGCGCGGAGGGGAGTTGTTGCGTCTAGCGACGCAGGTGCAGGCGCGCACCCAGCAGTAGGCCGCCGCGAAGGGGCAAGGCCGACATTTGCTGGGAAGTACGCATGGCTTGGAATCTAGCAGCACTGCGCGACGCATTGCAAGGCACGTATTAGAGTCATCGCCTGAAATCGAGCGGAGGAACCGGTCAACTGGCTCTGGAGCGGCCACCGCAGGTAACGCAACTGTTGTCCAAGCTACGGCTGACAGCAGCCGGACCCTGCATTGGAGTTCCGCCGAGCATCCACAGGAACCGAGGCAACGCCAGCGGGATTGAGTTGGAGTATCGAGCGAGCGGAAGAAGTGCCCGGATGAGGACTGGAATGATGGAATCTCGAATCAGCAAGTCGCTACAGCGGGCCGGGCGACTGGCGGTCATCGTGTTGCTGGCGGCTGGTCGGCCGGAGCCGGCCACAGCCGCGGATTTCCAGATCGTATGGGTGGTCGTCGGCGAAGCCGCCGCCTCGGACGGGCAGGAGCCGATGAGCGTCGGCCGGCATCTGTTCATGGCCGCCGATCTGGCGGCCTTCGCGCTCAAGCGCATCACCATCTCCCAGGTGGCAGTCGAGCCGGTCGTGACTCACCTGGCCGTCGGTGAGCGCTTCTGCCTCGACTCGCTGCGCTTCATCGCCTACGGTCCGGACCGTTCGATGGTCGAGCGGGCCCCTGTCTCTGTCAGCGTTCGCCAGGACTATCGCGACGGCATGGGACTGGAGCGCAGCAAGCGCAACATCTGCATGACGCCAACCATCGCTGGGGAGTACCCGATCCGCTTCACCAGCCTGGTGCCCGCGGTCGACGGCAGCACGCGCGGCGCACAGATTTTCGTTCGGGTGCGCTAGAGCTGCGAGGCGTAAGAGCATCCGAGGCGCGCCGGCGCGGTGCGCAGGCGCATCTCGACTCGCTCGGCGAGGATGCGTGCAGAGCTAGCGCTGGCCCAGCAATGCGAGCCAGTCACGTGTCTTGTCCCCGAACACGAAGAAATATGGGTTCAGCAACTCTGCCTTGAGGTTGTAGCGCAGAGGCTGGCCCTGCGCGTCAACGACTGCGCCACCCGCCGCTTCCACCACGGCATGTGCTGCTGCGGTATCCCATTCGCTGGTGGGGCCG
>Ga0182745_1005655_pt1 | contig 10181 bp, 7 predicted proteins | sample eDN3rd30CKraftBY_FD_128523 | JGI IMG/M metagenome (GOLD analysis project Ga0182745, IMG submission 128523) | Enriched backyard soil microbial communities from Emeryville, California, USA - eDNA 3rd pass 30_C Kraft BY (version 2) (version 2) | ecosystem: Environmental > Terrestrial > Soil >... | reverse complement strand
GCGTGGCATGTGCCACATGCCGGTGATGACGCGGATGGCACCTGTGTCGGCGGAGCTCAGATCCTCCGCCCACTCGGTCTCGGCTCGCGGCCCCGCGTAGTCCCATCCCTCGCCCGCAGACTCCGGGGCCGAGTCGCTGACGACGTAACGGGCCCCGCTTCCCAGCGTCGCGCGGATGCGCGTGTCCGGCCCCAGCTCGCGTCGATAGGTGACGTCATTGCTGACGAAGACGAAGGTCTGCCTTCCCATCGAGGGATCGAGCATCAACAGCGGCATGTCGGCGAGACGGGCCGTGTTCTGCTCGGCCAAGCTGACGGCGTGACCGGTACTGAGCCACGAGAGCGGGTCGAGCTCCCAAGTGCCCCCCAAGGCGAAGATCAGCGCGCCGTCGTTGCCGCCCAGGAGCTGGTCCGAAAGGGGCGTGTAGTAGTTGCCCCTGGCACCCAGGCGCGAGAACCAGGAGCTCTCCGGCCTGGTTTCGGACCAGACGAGACTGAGGTCGGCACCGGTGTAGGGGGAGCCGCGGCGCTCGCTCGGCAGGCCCGGCGCTGGCCGCGTTTCGACGACGTTGTCGTTGTAGCCCTCGTAGACCGAAACGGCGGCCGTGAGGTCGCAGAGCGGGAACGGAAGCATCAGGCGAACGCGTGCGGTTGCGGAGCGGCGCCCTCGGCACGCGCGCTCGAGTCCGTGCTCTCCGGGTGCGCGGCGACGCGCCGAACGATCGCCGCGAGCTCCCCTGCGAGCGCTTTTCGCTCGTACCTGTTCACATAGGTAGGCTCGACACGCGCCTGGTACTCACCGGCTTGCCACGCCCTGACGTGACGCTCGAGGACGCGAGCAATCTCGCGCGGATCCGGCGGCGAGACGACGTCGCCCATCTCGTTGTCACGTGCCAGGCGGGTCAGCGCCCCTTCCGGCGCGATGACCAAGGTCCGTCGCTTGAGCGCCATCAGCTCGAAGACCTTGCCGGGGTAGATCCGGTCGGCGCCTTCGACTTCGTCCAGCACGCAGAGGTTGAGATGGCTGCGCGTCAGCTCGGAGAGGACGAGCCGATGATCGATGTAGCCGCGTAGCTGAACGCCGAGGCGCTCCGCACCTCGGAACACCGCCGCCTCGCTCGGAGCGATGCGCCCGTAGACGACGAGCTCGACACAGGCTGCCAGCTCCGGCCGCTCGGCATGAAGAATTCGCAGGGCGCTCACCACCTGACGGAGCGAGGTGAGGCGCATCACGGTCCCCGCATACGCGATGCGGAACCGATCGTGCGGTGGTTGTCCGAACTGACGCGGGAGATCCGCTGCATCCCAGCCGTTCGGAAGGAAGTGGACCCGGCCCGAATCGACCTCGGGGACCCGGTCCAGCAACGCAGCGCGAAACTCCTGGGTCGCGGTCGTCACGGCGTCCACGCGGCCGACGATCCGTCGCTCGAGCCACCGCGCCAGACGCGCCGCCGTCTCACCCGCGGGTCGCTCGTGGCCGGCACGCAACGTCGTTTCCCACTCGTCGCGGTAGTCCACGATCACCGGCACACCGAGCGTCTTGCGAATCCACGGCGCGAGCAGGAGTTGCGAGAACGGAGGCGCCGTGATGACCGCCGCGCCGATTCGAGGATTGTCACGTGACAACTTCGCGATGGCACGCACGGCGGCCGGCAGCCACAGCACTTGGGGATCGGGGAACAGAAGCCCGCTCGCCACGCGCGACGTGAGGCGCAGGGCACGCGTGAAGGCTCGCGGCTCGATTTCGTCCACGCCTTTTCCCAATGCTCGTTTCACCGCGTACGCCGGCTCGAGCGTCCTCACCCTCTCGACGCGAATGCCGGGAGGCACATCACGCAGCAGGCTCTCGTCGCGGACGGGTACCGAGGGATTGGAGACGGTCAGGACCAGCGGCGTAATCCCATAGACCGGTAGGTATCGCACGAGCTTCGTCACCCGCTGGACGCCTGCTCCTCCGACCGGCGGAAACTGATAGGCGACAAATAGGACGTGCACGAACGACAGCATTCGTTCGGGACGCCGCGGGCGCCTTGGATCCAAGGATCGAACGCTACTGCCCGAGAGCAAGAGGCAATCGCGGCCCTAACTTCGCGGCCATGTCGGAAATGAGCGCTCCGCCGTTCGTCAGTATCGTGGTGCCTTGTTTCAATGAAGCGACATCCATCGAGGAATGTCTCGATTCGATCCTGGCCCAGGACTACCCGTCGAGCCGCATCGAGATCCTGATCGCCGATGGGGAAAGCACCGATGGTACGCGGGACATCATCGAGCGCTACGCGGCCGCGCATCCGGCTGCACGCATTCGAGTCGTGAACAACCCCGACCGTATCCAGGCCGCAGGTTGCAATCGCGCCATCACCGTCTCCCGGGGGGACGTCATCATTCGGCTGGATGCTCATGCGAAGTACCAGCCGGACTACGTTCGGTGCTGTGTGAACGCGTTGATGACCACCGGCGCGCAAATCGTCGGTGGCGCCCAGCGACCGGTTTGGCGAACGCCATTTCAGCACGCGATGGCGGTGGCGCTGGAGAGCCCACTCGCGGTCGGTGGTGCGGCGTATCGCGACCCGAGCCGTGAAGGCTTCGTGGACACCGTCTGGTTGGGCGCATTCCACCGGAACGCTTTCGAGAACGTCGGGCTCTTCGATCCGCGTGCGGTCACGAACGAAGACGCCGAGCTGAACCAACGCTTGTCGAGCTCCGGCGGCAAGGTCTACCTGTCACGTGACATCGTCGGCTACTACTACCCGCGCGAGAACCTGCGAGCGCTGGCGCGCCAGTATTTTCGCTACGGAGTCGGCCGCGCTCGAACCACCTTGAAGCACCGCCGGTTGCAAACGCTTCGCCCCCTCGCGCCCGCCGCCTTGGTCCTCGGCATGGCCACACTCGCGATTGCGGCTTCGTTCCACCCGCCGACCGAGCCCCTCTTCGCTGCGGTCGCGGCCCTCTATCTCGGCACGCTGCTCGTGGAAGCCATGCGCCTCGGCATCCGGCAGGGTTTCGCCCTCGTTCCGGACATCCTGGCCATTCTCCCCACCATCCATTTCGCTTGGGGCGCGGGCTTTCTCTACGGAGTCGCACGCTATGCCGTCCGCCCCGATTGGGATCGCGTTCCCTTGCGCCTTCCTCGACGGTACGCGCACGACGACGGGCATGAGCGCGCCTGACGATTACCGATAAAGTGCTTCATAGGCGCGAACCACTCGGTCGAGGCCGAAGCGCTCACGCGCTTCGACGACGGCAGCGCTCCCATGCGCCGCCCGTAAGGCGTCGTTTCGCAACAGCTCGTCGACGTGCCGACGCAGAGCCGGTTCATCGCCAAAAGGAACCAAGCGTCCGGTCCGGTCGTGACGAACGACCGTCGAGAGGCCGCCGACGTCGGTGGAGACCACCGGCAGCCCTGCCGCCATGGCCTCGGGAACGACGAGCGGAAGGCCTTCGGTGCTCGAGGAGAGGACGAACACGTCGAATGCCGACAGCACGGCGGGAATGTCGTCGCGCGCACCCGGAAGATGCACGAAGGGACGAACGGCCGGCGGTATCGCTTCCTCAATCGCTGAACGCTCGGATCCGTCCCCCACGATGACGAGTCGAGTCTGCGGGCCGAGCAGAGGACTCACCGCAGCGACCAGGAATCGGTGCGCCTTTTCGACGGCAAGACGCCCCACCGTCCCGATCACCCGCGCATTCGCCGGAATCCCGAGCTGCGCGCGAACCGAGACTCGCTTGGCTGGATCATGGGAGAACGCTTCGGTGTCGATGCCGTTGGGAATAACACGAAGCAATCGCTCCGGTGCCCTGTCGAGCTCGCGCGCCACCGCAGCCGTGGGTTCGGAAACGGCGACGTAGGCGTCACAAAGACGCAAAAACGCGCGTCGGGCGAGGAGATCGGCTCGGCTCCGGGGAGGGTTCGCCCCATGCTTGGTGTGTACGAGGCGAGACACCCGCGCCCACCGCGCCGCGGGACCGGCATAGGTCAGCGCGAGAGGATTGTGCGTATGGACTACGTCGGCGTGTAGACCGCGAAGGATGTCGGCAATATGCCACGTCAACGAAGGTTCGATACCGCCTCGTCGCTCGAGGCTGACCAGCGGAATCGCACCAAAGGACCGTGTCAACGCGCCACCGTGAGCGAGCGAGATGACGGTGACTCGGTGCCCTCGCCCACGCAGACCACGCGCGAGGTCCAGGATCATGCGCTCCTGGCCCCCGATGGCGAGGCTGGAGACGACGTGCACGATGTGCATGGCCGCGCTCGGAACGGAGCTCGCATGACGCGTGTCGTCGAAAATGCGGGTACTCGTACTCACCAGGGTCTTTCCTAATATCGAGGAGCCGCTTTCATCGCCTTTCAATCGGCAGCAACTCGCTGCGCTCGCAGCCCGGTGCGATGTCGAAGTCATAGCTCCGGTTCCCTGGTTTCCCGGCGCACGGATCTTGGGCCCGAGACATCGAGCCGGTCGGCTGACGCGAGTCCCGCCTTTCTGGCAGGTCGAAGGCATGGCGGTCCGTCACCCTCGCGTGCTCTATCTGCCGGTCATCGGGGCCTCGCTGGCCGTCCCACTGTATTCGGCCTCGGTCGGGCGCATCGTGGAGAGGTATCGAGAACGCTGTGACGTTCTGCTCGCCTCGTGGCTCTATCCCGACGCCTGCTCGGCGCTGAACCTCGCGGAAAAGCTAGGTGTCCCGTGCGTGGTGAAGGCGCATGGCTCCGACGTCCACCAGATCGCGCGACGTCTCGACGTGGAGCCCATCGTTCGTGCGCACCTGCCGCGCGCAACCGCAGCCGTTGCCCCGAGTCGGCCACTCGTCAGGGCACTCGTCGCGTTGGGAAGCCCCCCAGCCCATACCCACCATGTTCCGAATGGCGTCGATCGAAATGTCTTCTCACCCCGCGATCGCGAGGAAGCTCGCCGCTCGCTTCGGGTATCATCGGACGACCGCTTGATCGTCTTCGTAGGTCGGCTCACGCGCGAAAAGGGAGTGGCCGAGCTGCTGCAGGCGCACGCGAGGCTGAAGGACACGACGCTGGCCGTCGTCGGCGATGGCCCGATGCGATCGAACGTCGCGGAAGCGATTCGTCGCGGTGCCCGCATCCTCGCCCCCGGGCCCCAGCCACTCGCACGCGTGGCGGATTGGATGGCAGCAGCGGACGTCCTCACGCTCCCGAGTTGGTCAGAGGGAACGCCGAACGTCGTTCTCGAGGCGCTCGCGATGGGGCGGCCGGTGGTGGCGACGAGCGTTGGCGGCATGCCGGACGTGCTCATCGAGAATCGAACCGGCCATCTCGTCCCTCCCCGGGATGTGCCAGCTCTCGAAGACGCCCTGCGGCGAGCGCTAGCGCGGACCTGGGATGCTCGAGAGATCGCCGCCCTGGGTCCTTGCTCCTGGGAGGAGAGCGCCGCCTCGCTCGAGCAGGTGCTCGCCGACGCCATCGCACGCCATCGCGAAGGCTCGCATGCAGCCGCTTGAGGGCCCGCATCCACAGAGTCACGCCGCACCTCTGGATGGCTTACGGACGTGCAGCAGCGGTCGTTGATCGCTTCCGTCGTGGCGGCGCTCGTGGCCTTCGCGACGACGGCCCGAGCGACTCCTGAAATCTGGATCGAAGACGACGGTACGCTCGTTTCGCCGCTCGCGACGCCGCCCCGACCCGCGTCTCGCACGACGTCGACGATCGACCTATTCGCGCTTCGGGACGAGACGGTCGCCTTCCAGGTAGCGATCCGTGCTGGAAGTCTTCCTCTCGACGGCGTTGCGGTGGAGATCCTGCCGCCATCGATCGAGACCGAACGATCGCTCGATGTTTCGTGGACGGAACGCTTCGTCGTGCATTCGATTCGCGCCATCGCGCCGACCCGCAATGGTTGGTCGAATCACGAGGAAACCTTGGCGTGGGCGACGCCTTCGGCCACGCCACCCGAGGCGCCCGTTTGGATTCCGGATGCCTTGCTTCCCGTCGACCACGCTCCGGCGTGGGCGCCTTATCCGTTGCGGTTGCCCCGTCACCGCACGGGCTCTGTATGGGTGGACATCCATGTTCCCAAAGATGCGGAAGATGGGCACCACGGTGCGAGCGTCGTCGTCCGCACGAACGAACGGACGCTCGCGACCATCCCGTTGAGCTTAGAGGTCAAGGGCGCACGGCTTCCCTTCAAGGCGGCCCGGACGGCCGTCTTCTACGACCCCGCCATGCTGGACGAGCGCATCGGCGAAGGCTCGTCCGAGGCCAAGCTCTGGCGCCTCTTCCATCGCCATCACCTGACGCCGATGCTGTCGGCATACGACGTCGAGAGCCTCCATCGGCTCCGTCCCGCCATCGACGGCTCGGCTTTTCGTGCAGACGATGGCTATCGCGGCCCCGGTGAGGCGCGTGGGAACGATGTCTTGGTCCTTGGCACCTATGGTGTCTTCGGAGAACCGAGCCGCGCCGCGCTCGCGAAGGTACGCGCGCTGACGGCCGAGATCGAACGTATTCCCACGTCGCTCTCCGTATTCCTCTATGCCATCGACGAACAATGTGAGAGTGACCGGGCCGCACGGTGGCGCAAGCTGTTGCGGTCGAGTGGAGATCCAGCGCTTTACGGTCTCCGCGTCGCCGAGAGCTGTCATCAATTTCCCGTCGGACGCGCCGCCGACGTCGTGCTGATTCCATCGGCGGCTTTCCGCACCGACGAGGCCGACGAGGCTCGCTCGAGCGGCAAATGGCTCTGGGTCTACAACGGACATCGGCCACGTTCGGGGCCGCTGATGCTCGACGCCTCCCCCCTGGATCTGCGCGTCAACGGCTGGATCGCGAGCGCATTCGACGTCGACCGCTGGTTCTATTGGGAATCGATATTCTGGAACGATTCCAATTCCGGAGGGCGCGGGCCCGTCGATCCCTTCGCCACTGCGGACAGCTTTCACAACTTCTCGGGCGACGTAGCCTTGGGCGACGGCCTGCTCGTCTATCCAGGACGACAGATCCAGTTTCCGGAGCACTCCGTCGGGACCGACGATGTCTTTCCGTCGATTCGGCTGAAGAACCTGCGTCGCGGCATTCAGGACGCTGGCTACGTTGCATTGGCTGCTTCGCAGAGCCCCGAGCTGGCCGAACGCATCGTTCGCTCGGTCCTTCCTCGCGCGCTCGACGAGGTCCCGAGTCTACATACGCCAGCAGCCTGGCCTGATGATGCTGCCCGTTTTCTCGCCGCGCGACGCGCACTGTGGCTCGCGATTCCTTCGCGACTCGAGCTCGACGATGACGACGTCCGACATAGCCTCGCCGCCGTGGCGAGACTTCGTCGCGAACGCGTGGACCGTTCGCCCGAAGCTCCGGATTCGAAACTCGCGGTAGCAATCGTCGCCGGAGCTGCCGGCGCTTGGATCTTGCGGCGCTCTTCGGTGATTTGGCGGCGACCGAAACGTCGGAGATGGGGAGCCGGGGGATGAAACGAAAACGTTCCTTGCGCGGACGCTCACGGTCGAACGCGCCCGAAATCGCCGATGCATCGGCACAGGAGCTGAACCTTCCGCCGGATACCACGCGCACTTCCGGCGACGACAATGCTGACCGCTCCTACACGGGGCTCCCGCATCACGAGAACGACGCGTCGAGCCCTGCAAAAGCCCAGTTCTTCATTCCGCCACGAAAAGACGCTCACACGCCGGCGGCTCCGATGAGCCGCGAAATGAGGAGGACGATGGAGGTCCAGCAGGCAATCAAGGAGGTCGAAGCGCTCTATCGAGCGATTACCGGGACCGACCTTCCCACCATTCATGGCCCGGTACATCCCATCCCGCCCGAGCGCGATCCGGAGCAATACGTTCAGGATCGGCTCAACGAGCTCCTCGAGGCAGCGCGTCGGCTCACTGGCCGCGCATCTCCGGTCCTCGGCTACGCGACCTGGATGCCTCGCATCGACGCGCTCGAGACGGCTGATGAATGGCGCATCGATCTCGAGGTTCCACGGGTCCTCGCAAAGGATCTCTCGGTCGTCCTGCGCGATGGCTACCTCGTCGTTCGGGGGCGCCGTACCGAACACGAGGGAATCAACCTCCGCTGGAGCGAAATCCCGCGCGGAGCCTTCGTCCGCACGCTGCCCATTCCCAATGGCGTCGACGGCGGACGCGTCACCGCGAAGCTCCTGGCAGGCATCCTCACCATCCGGCTTCCCAAGGGCCAAGCCGGCACGAGCGGCGAACGAACGATCTCCGTCGAAACCGCGGCGGCATAACCGAAAGAATGGAGAACGACATCATCATGTACCGAACCGACATCGGCCAGCTTCAGCGCCTTCACGATGCCATTGCCATCACCCTCGATGCGATCCGTCGCATCGCGGCTACCTCGGGCCCGGATTACCGCACGAACACGGCCGGGGGCTGGATCCCCGCGCCGCCGGTCGATTCCGGCATCGCGGCGCCCCGCGCCCGCTTCGAGCACTCGGCATGGCAGCCGTCGTGGCCGCCGTCCTTCGCCCACCGCGCGCCCTGGCAGGACTGGTCGCAGCCGGTTGCGGCCACCACTTGGACCGAGCCCGGTCGCTCTTGGCCCGAGACGCAGACGCCGGGCTGGCCCGTCGTTTCGTACTGGGGCTCGTACCGGCCGTTCTGATCACGTCGTCATCCTGACTGCAGAGAGGTCCGGCGCTCGCAGCGCTGGACCTCTTTGCTTTCGACGGTACCTACAAGAGCCAGATCTCGTCGCCGAAGACCGCCTCGAGAGCGTCGTCGAAACTATCCACGTATCGCACGATCCGCGACGATGCCTCTCGCGGCACGAGGTCGGAAGCATCGACCTCGCGTCGAGTCTCGCTCGGCAACACGATTCGCGAAAGCCGTCGCGCTATGGCGCCTTGGACCTTGATGTCGGCATCACCGATGCGCCGGACCGAAAGGTGGTCACGAGCCTCGCTGACCAGCACACCACTCAGCGCGATACCGTCCGGCACCGGCCGATCGATGAACACGGACATGAAGGCGATGGCGATGGCCAGCCCAGCGCTCGGGCCGCTCGATGGCTCGTCCTCGTTCGTGAGCTTGAACTGATAGGCGTAATCGTCGATGTCGTGGACCAGATGGCAGAACTTGGTCTTCGCATAGGCTTTCGTCGCCTCGAACACACTGCTCAGGTAGGTCCGCAAATCCTCGGTCAGGTTGGCATAGACGCTTCCCTCGGCGAGCCTTCCGGCGTCCGCGCCGCTGCTTCGGTACCGCATGGCCCACAGCTCGTGAACGATGCCGCGCCGCTCACCCCGTGCGTGATACACGGCCGCCGTAAGCGCATGGCCCGGCATCGCGAGCTTCGCTGCGGCTTCCTTCTCGAGGAAGTCGGCTCGACGGTTGTGCCGCTCCGCCTCCTCGTGCCGTCCCGACCATCCCGCGAGATTCGCCAGCGCTCGCCACGGCAGTGGATCGAACCGACGGCGCTTCGCCAGGTCCGCAATCGCATCGCTCGCCCGCGCGAGCCGGTACGAATCGGACAAAACAGACCGCAGCGACGCTGGCACCTCACCCGAGCGCGGATCCGAGCTCGCGAGAAGGCCCGCGATGGCCATGGGCTCGGCCGCCATCGACCCCGCATCCGCATGGACGATCGAACCCCAGTAGCCGTCGATCGCTTCGGACCGCCTTCCTCCTCGATGCTCGAGCTCCGCGAGGTACAGCCAATCGCTCGGCGAAGCCATGCCGCTGTCACGTAGGCGTACGAAAGCATCGCGCGCCGCCGCGTGGTCCTTGCGCAGGATGGCCAAGAGCGCGCGTTTCCGGCACGCGACGGGGGTGTCGAGGCCTCGCAGGCGCTCCGTCTGCGCTACGAGCTTCGCGATCGGAAACCGGAACTGCTCGAGATCGGCCAGCGGAACGTGGCGCAACGACGCCACGCGGAGAAGCTGCTCGAGCCGAATGTCGCCCGCGTCCTGCTCGAAGGCGGCGAGATGTCGCCTTCGGTAGACTTCTGCCCGCGCTCTGTCGCCGATCCGGACATAGATCTTCGCAAGCCGGGACAGGTACGTAATCTCGTACGTCTTCTCGAACAGTAACTCGTATGTTTCGATCGCCTTTCGAAGCGTCTCGACCCGGCTCTCGTAGAGGCGTCCCAGGGAGACGAGGCGGTCCACATCTGTCGCGAGGTCGGCCTCCCGACCGAGCGCCTCGAGAAACGCAATCGCATCCTCGACACGGCCGGCAGCCTCCATG
>Ga0182745_1005654_pt1 | contig 10181 bp, 8 predicted proteins | sample eDN3rd30CKraftBY_FD_128523 | JGI IMG/M metagenome (GOLD analysis project Ga0182745, IMG submission 128523) | Enriched backyard soil microbial communities from Emeryville, California, USA - eDNA 3rd pass 30_C Kraft BY (version 2) (version 2) | ecosystem: Environmental > Terrestrial > Soil >... | reverse complement strand
CGATGTCTTTACCTATCTGATTAGAGGGCTTGGTTTTGGCTCAATACGTCTACACCATGCATCGGCTGAGCAAGGTCGTGCCGCCGAAGCGGGAAATTCTCAAGAACATTTCCCTGTCGTTCTTCCCAGGCGCCAAGATTGGTGTACTTGGCCTGAACGGCGCCGGTAAATCGACCCTGCTGCGGATCATGGCGGGCGTCGACAAGGAATTCGACGGCGAAGCCCGTCCGATGCCCGACATCAACGTGGGTTACCTGCCACAGGAACCGCAACTGGACCCAACCAAGACCGTACGTGAAGTGGTCGAGGAAGCGGTCAGCGTGATCAAGGACGCCCAGGCCCGCCTGGACGAGGTCTACGCGGCCTACGCCGAGCCGGATGCCGACTTCGACAAGCTGGCCGCCGAGCAGGCCAAGCTGGAAGCCATCCTGCAGGCCGCTGATGGCCACAACCTGGAGCGCCAGCTGGACGTCGCTGCCGACGCCCTGCGCCTGCCTGCCTGGGATGCGCGCATCGAACACCTGTCCGGTGGTGAAAAGCGCCGTGTGGCTCTGTGTCGCCTGCTGCTGTCGGCCCCTGACATGCTGCTGCTCGACGAACCGACCAACCACCTGGACGCCGACTCGGTGGCCTGGTTGGAGCGCTTCCTGCACGACTTCCCGGGCACCGTGGTAGCCATTACCCACGACCGTTACTTCCTCGACAACGTCGCCGGCTGGATCCTGGAGCTGGACCGCGGCGCCGGCATCCCGTACGAAGGCAACTACTCGGGCTGGCTGGAAGCCAAGTCGGAGCGTCTGGCGCAGGAGTCCAAGCAGCAGAGCGCCCACGAGAAGGCCATGAAAGAGGAACTGGAGTGGGTGCGCAAAGGCGCCAAAGCCCGCCAGTCCAAGTCCAAGGCCCGTCTGCAGCGCTTTGAAGAAATGCAGTCGCAGGAATTCCAGAAGCGCAGCGAAACCAACGAAATCTACATCCCGGCCGGTCCGCGCCTGGGTGACAAGGTTATCGAGTTCAAGAACGTCACCAAGGGCTACGGTGACCGTGTGCTGATCGACAACCTGTCGTTCGCCATGCCCAAAGGTGCCATCGTTGGTGTGATCGGTGGTAACGGTGCCGGTAAGTCGACCCTGTTCCGCATGCTGATGGGCAAGGAGCAGCCGGACTCGGGCAGCATCGAGATCGGTGAAACCGTGCAGTTGGCCTGTGTGGACCAGAGCCGCGAGGACCTGGACGGCGCCAAGACCGTGTTCCAGCAGATCTCCGACGGTTCCGACCAGATCCGCATCGGCAACTACGAGATCCCTTCGCGTACCTACGTTGGCCGCTTCAACTTCAAAGGTGGCGATCAGCAGAAGTTCGTCAAGGACCTGTCCGGTGGTGAGCGTGGCCGCCTGCACCTGGCCCTGACCCTGAAGGAAGGCGGTAACGTTCTGCTGCTCGACGAACCGTCCAACGACCTTGACGTCGAAACCCTGCGTTCGCTGGAAGAAGCCCTGCTGGACTTCCCGGGCGCCGCGATCGTGATTTCCCACGACCGTTGGTTCCTGGACCGCGTGGCTACCCACATCCTGGCGTACGAAGACGACTCGAACGTGGTCTTCTTCGAGGGTAACTACACCGAGTACGAAGCCGACCGCAAGAAGCGTCTGGGTGATGCTGCTGCCCAGCCGCACCGTGTACGGCACAAGAAGCTGGCCCAGTAAGCCGGTTTTCTGATGCACAAAAATGGGGCTCAAAGGAGCCCCATTTTTGTGCTTGATGGAAAGCTGAAAACAAGGAATCGGGAGCGTGTTTTGTATACACTTACATAAAACGCACCAAATAATTTCATAAAAACGACATTTCGCCCTGTTCCGGTGCGATTGCTTCTTGGTACATTCCTGAAAAAACCAATAAGTCCAATCCTCTTGGTGAGATGTCTACCATGATCGAATCTGTCGACAATTTTCTTGCACGCCTAAAGCAGCGTGACCCTGGCCAACCAGAATTCCACCAGGCCGTAGAAGAGGTGCTTCGCACCCTGTGGCCATTCCTTGAAGCCAACCCCCGCTACCTGCAGTCCGGTATCCTCGAGCGCATGGTCGAGCCTGAGCGCGCCTTGCTGTTCCGCGTATCCTGGGTCGATGACCAGGGCAAGGTGCAGGTCAACCGCGGTTATCGCATTCAGATGAGCAGTGCCATTGGCCCGTACAAGGGCGGCCTGCGCTTCCACCCGTCGGTGAACCTCAGCGTGCTGAAGTTCCTGGCCTTCGAGCAGGTGTTCAAGAACTCGCTGACTTCGTTGCCCATGGGCGGCGGCAAGGGCGGCGCGGACTTTGACCCCAAAGGCAAGAGCGACGCCGAAGTGATGCGCTTCTGCCAGGCGTTCATGAGCGAGCTGTATCGTCACATCGGCGCCGACTGCGACGTACCGGCCGGTGACATCGGCGTGGGTGCCCGCGAAATCGGCTTCATGTTCGGCCAGTACAAGCGCCTGGCCAACCAGTTCACCTCGGTGCTGACCGGCAAGGGCATGACCTATGGCGGCAGCCTGATCCGCCCGGAAGCCACCGGCTATGGCTGCGTTTACTTCGCCGAAGAAATGCTCAAGCGTCAGGACAAGCGTATCGACGGCCGCCGCGTGGCGGTGTCCGGTTCGGGCAACGTCGCCCAATATGCTGCGCGCAAGGTCATGGACCTGGGCGGCAAGGTGATCTCGCTGTCTGACTCTGAAGGAACCTTGTATGCCGAGGCCGGCCTGACCGATGCCCAGTGGGACGCCTTGATGGAGCTGAAAAACGTCAAGCGTGGCCGTATCAGCGAGCTGGCCGGGCAGTTCGGCCTGGAGTTCCGCAAGGGCCAGACCCCGTGGAGCCTGCCGTGCGACATCGCCCTGCCATGCGCCACGCAGAACGAGCTGGGCGCCGAAGATGCCCGCACCTTGCTGCGTAACGGCTGCATCTGTGTGGCCGAAGGCGCCAACATGCCGACTACCCTCGAGGCTGTGGACATCTTCCTGGACGCCGGCATTCTGTATGCCCCGGGCAAGGCCTCCAATGCCGGCGGCGTAGCCGTGTCGGGCCTGGAAATGTCGCAGAACGCCATGCGCCTGCTGTGGACTGCCGGTGAAGTGGACAGCAAGCTGCACAGCATCATGCAGTCGATTCACCATGCATGCGTGCACTACGGTGAAGAGGCTGATGGCCGTATCAACTACGTCAAAGGGGCGAACATCGCGGGCTTCGTGAAAGTGGCCGATGCGATGCTGGCGCAAGGCGTGGTCTGACCTGAAGTTCTTGGGGCCGCTGTGCGGCCCCCTCAGGGCTCACCCTCGATCTCGAGCACTTCAATTACTTGCTCGCCCATCGGCCGGCGCCATACCACCTCATCTCCAGGCCCCGCGCCCAGCAAGGCACGCCCCAATGGCGAGCCCCAGTTGATCAGGCCTCGCCCGGCATCTGCTTCATCCTCGCCCACCAGCCGTACAACATGCTCCTGGTCCTGCGCATCGACAAATCGCACCCGGCTACCAATCTGCGCCTTGCTGCGTGAAGTGGCCGCCGGCACCACCTGTGCGCTCTGCACCCGTGCGTTGAAGTAACGCAGGTCGCGTTCGGTATCGGCCAGCTGCTGCTTGTCGCCACGCTCACCCTGAGCCTGCAGTTCGCTGCGCAAGGTATTCAGCTCGGCCAAGTGGGCTTGCAGCTGGCGCAGGCCGCTGGCGGTGACGTAGTTGGGTTGTTCGCTGATGCGCCGCTCAACCGGTTGGTCGGCCTGGGCGGCGGCTTGGTCTTCGTTGACGAATGCTCGGCTCATGCAAGGCCTCCTTGTGCTTGAGACCATCATGGCAGGCCGCCGGTTTAAAGGAATGTCCGTTTGCGACTCAGTTGTGGCGATAGGCCTTGGCAGCGCCTCGGTCCTTTTCCTGTTCCCACTCGCGGTCGCGCTGGTCCCAGAAACGCTCGTGGTATTGGCGCTGTTCTTCGCTGTTCTGCATGGCATGACACTGGCGGAAGCCATCGTCCCAGCCGGTTTCGTACTGACGCTCGTGCAGGTAGCGGGGTACGTTTTTGCGGAAGTTGCCCACCATCAGCCCGGCCGCCTGGCGGCCACTGCTGCAGCCGTCCTGGAAGCCATCCGCATAGGCGGGAGGGTAACCGTGGTTGACCATCTGCTCGTGGGTGGTTTCGCAACCTGACAGCAACAACGCAATGTACACGCCGAACCAGTACCGCGACATAGCCACAAAGCCCTCCAGTTGATGGTGGAAAGTCTAGGTGGCGATTTGTCGGGTAGGTGTCAAAACAGTGTCAAAGAGTTGGTTCAGTCACACTGCTTTGCCAGCCTAACAGGCCAATTCGCGGGCAAGCCCGCGCCCACAGGGACTTCACAGGCCTCGAATCGTGTGGAGACCCTGTGGGAGCGGGCGTGCCCGCGAAAGGCCGCAAAGCAGCCTCAGTAGTGATACCACTTCAGCTCGAGCATCACCTCGTTCTGTGCCGTGGCCAGGTGGCTGAACTCACGCGAAGCGCTCAACCGAAGCCCAAGGTTCTGGCTGATTTCCCACTGCTGGTTCAGGCTTAAACTGCGCCGCACCTCGCCGTTGGTGAAGTAATCGCCCTTGGCCTCCAGCGTCATGTTGCCCAACCCATTGCGCCACAGCAGGCCGCCATTGAAGCCAGCCGCCGGGGCAATGAATTGTGCGAAGTCGTTGTGATGCTCGACCCGCACCGTGCCCAAGGCAAACCCCAGCAAACCGTCGGCCAGCTGCCAGGTGCCGCCAGCGCCACCATTCACATGGCTCACCAGCACTTCGTCATCATGCTTGCCCGGCACCCGCTCCAGCCCGCCAGCCACTTGCCATGACCAAGGCTTGAGCAGCTCGTTACGGGGTGTCAATGAACGGATGGTGGCCAGGTCCAGGCGCTGCACCTGCCAATCGTTGCCTTCATACTGGCGCAGCTTCAATTGCAGGATTTCGATCTGTGCGCCCAGCGGGAAGCCATAGGCGTTGTCATTCAGGTCGTGGTAGGCCATGCGCAAGCCATATTCGGCGTAGGCGCGGTCTTCGCGGGTACCCACGCCCAACTGCCAGGTGCGCGAGTCATGGCCATCTTCGGGCAGGCCGGGGCGTTCGATTTGCAGGGGGCGCGGCGGGTTGCTGTTGATCGCCCGCAGCAACTCGAAGCTGCGTTTGGCCTGCCCTGGGTCGCGTTCCTGGCCATTGGCCCGATAGCGCTCAAGACGATACGCGGCATCTTGCACCAACGCTTGGCGTTCGCGAGGCAAGGCCTGGAATTCAGGGCTTTGCAATTGCGCAGTGTCGGCGCTTACAGCCAGCACCTGGCGCTTTTCGTTGTGGTCGAGTGGCTCGGCCCTGGCCAGCAATTCACGCTCACGAGAGGGGCGGTAAGTTTCGCTGGCGACCAGGCCGGACTGCTTCACGGCTTTTACCGTGTCGGTGGGAATGGCGGTCAGCGGGAACTGAGACGTCAGGTCCAGGCTCGGCCGGGCCACTTGCAGCAGCTCCAGCAGGCGATAGGAGCAATTCTCGTCGAAGAAGAAGTAATCGAACTGGATCTGCTTCAGCTCCCACACATGCTCGACCATACGTCCGGTTTCTTCGGGGGTCAGGTCTAGCTGGTATTCCCACAGGTCGCGGTTTTCCAGGCTGCGGTATTCGGACAGTTTTTCCTGGTAGGGCATCAGCGCGAACAGCCCCGGGTAGCCACCCATCAGGCCTTTCCAGGCGTACAGGATGCTGTTGTCGCTGCCTTCGATATAGGCACCGAAGTTGATGGCGTAGCTCAGCAGCGTGGTGTCGTCGCTGCGGGTGTTGGACTGGTCGATGCGCAGCAGGGTGTGACCGAACATCGACGACGGGCTGTTCAGGTAGGCTGCCGGGAAGATCAACGCGGCGCTGTGCGGGTCGATCGACTGGTACCAGGTCTTGAATTCCTGGCAGTCCGGTTGTGGCAAGTCTTGCAGGTCTAGCTGTTCACGAAGCCAGCGGGTGCGCGCGGGGAATACGCACTGGGCGTGCTTGTCACCGAGACTGGCCGGGGCATACAGCGCATCGACCGTAGCCTTGAGTTCCTGGTCCGGATGGTGCGCGCCATCTTCGGCGAGGAAGAACGCATCATCATCCACATAGCTGCGCCAGCCGCCTAGCTTGGCGGTTTCATAATGACCAATGGCGAGCCAGTAAGGGGTATTGGCCAATTGCTGGAGACGGCCTGGATCCAGCACAGGGGCGGCATGAACAGGGGCGCAGGCACACAGCGCCAGGCAAGCAAAGCGTTTGAGCATATCGGGCAACTACTTCTTGACGATGCCGAAAAAGGCGAAACCCGCCCCGGGTGGGGCGGGAGCAGCTGTGCTTAGGCCTCGGTAGCGTATTTGGCCAGGCGTGGGTCGCTCTTCAGAACGGCCAGGGTGTTGCTGTGGACAGTTTCGGCAGTGACGTCGGCGCTGCTGAAGATCTGGTTGAAGTGCTGGTGGGTGACCGAGTTGAAGTAGCTGCGGTCTTCCGGTGCTACGCCGAGAACGACGGCATAGGTGGTCAGAGCTTCGCCCTGGCCCATGGCCATGTCTTCGGACAGCTCGTTCATCATGCCGTTCATGGCGAACCAGGACTTGCCGCCGTAGGTCAGCGAAGCCCTGGTCGAGCAGCCGTTGGTGCCGGAGGTCATGCCAAAGGTGGCGTTACCGGAGGTGCCGTTGGTGGTAGAAGCCAGGAAGTGTGCCGGCGTGCCGCGCTGGCCTTCGAACAGCATGTTGCCCCAGCCGCAGTTCGGGCCGCCTGGCGCTTCGGCCATGGCGTTCAGCGAGACCACGGTGAACAGAGTACCCAGAAGAATCCGTTTCATAGCATTTGTTCTCTTTGTCTTAACCAAGGGTCAGGGTTTCTGGCAACTCGGTTGCCAGGTCGGGAAAGCTTTTCACCCACCCGCGCAGCTTGGAGTTTAGGCACGATCTAAAGGTTGCGTTGTTGATTGCGAAAAATTTGCTGTCACATGACTGCACCGGCTGCGACATAAAGTCCCGTGGAGCCTTGCAAGGCGCGCGCGGGCAGCGCCAGAATGCTGCGTATCTGCCCCGCCGAAGTAAGGAAACCCAATGCCCGATCCTGTCGCTGCGCGCCTGCGTCTTGCGCCTGAAGCCCTGACCCGGCGTTTCTCACCCGAGCAGTTTGCCTTTACCCATACCGACGATCTGGAGCCGTTTCGCGGAGTCCTGGGCCAGGAACGTGCTGTCGAGGCCCTGCAGTTTGGCGTGGCCATGCCGCGCCCCGGTTACAATGTGTACGTAATGGGCGAGCCCGGCACCGGGCGCTTCTCGTTCGTCAAGCGCTACCTCAAGGCCGAGGGCAAGCGCCAGCAAACCCCGGCCGACTGGGTTTACGTCAACCACTTCGACGACACGCGTGAACCACGTGCACTGGAGCTGCCGTCCGGAAGCGCCGCCGAGTTCATCAGCGACATGGGCGGATTGATCGACAACCTGCTGTCGACGTTCCCGGCGGTGTTCGAACACCCGTCCTACCAGCAGAAGAAGGGCGCCATCGACCGCGCTTTCAACCAGCGCTATGACCGCGCGCTGGATGTGATCGAGCGCGCGTCGCTGGAAAAGGACGTGGCCTTGTACCGCGATGCCAGCAACGTCGCCTTCACGCCGATGGCCGATGGCAAGGCGCTGGATGAAGCGGAATTTGCCCAATTGCCGGAAGAGGTGCGCGAGCAGTTCCACGAGGACATTGCCCTGCTTGAGGAGCGCCTTAACGAAGAACTGGCCAGCCTGCCGCAATGGAAGCGCGAATCGAACAACCAGCTGCGTCAGCTCAACGAAGAAACCATCACCCTGGCGCTGCAGCCGTTGCTGGCGCCGCTTTCGGAAAAGTACGCCGAAAACGCGGCGGTTTGCGCCTACCTGCAATCGGTGCAGTTGAACCTGTTGCGTACCTTGGTCGAGCAACTGGTCGATGACAGCAAGTCCGACGCCGTGGCCCGCAAGCTGCTCGAAGAGCAGTACGCGCCTAGCCTGGTGGTGGGCCACCACGCTGACGGTGGCGCGCCGGTGGTGTTCGAGCCGCACCCGACCTACGACAATTTGTTTGGCCGTATCGAATACAGCACCGACCAAGGTGCGCTGTATACCTCCTATCGCCAACTGCGCCCAGGCGCGCTGCACCGCGCCAACGGCGGCTTCCTGATTCTGGAAGCCGAGAAGATGCTGGGCGAGCCGTTCGTATGGGATGCGCTCAAGCGAGCGTTGCAGTCGCGCAAGCTGAAGATGGAGTCGCCAATCGGTGAGCTGGGCCGTGTTGCCTCCGTCAGCCTGCAGCCGCAGGTGATTCCGCTGAACGTCAAGTTGGTGATCATCGGCTCGCGCCAGCTGTACTACGCACTGCAGGACCACGACCCGGACTTCCAGGAGATGTTCCGCGTGCTGGTGGACTTCGATGAAGACATGCCGATGGTCGACGAGAACCTGGAGCAGTTCGCCCAACTGTTGCGCACCCGCACCAACGAAGAGGGCATGGCGCCGCTGACTAGCGACGCGGTGGCGCGTCTGGCCACCTACAGTGCTCGTCTGGCCGAGAACCAGTCGCGCCTGTCGGCGCGTATCGGTGACCTGTTCCAGCTGGTCAGCGAGGCTGATTTCATTCGCCAGCTGGCCAGTGACGAAATGACCGATGCGGGCCACATCGAGCGGGCGCTCAAGGCCAAGGCCACCCGTACCGGGCGTGTGTCGCAACGGGTGCTGGACGACATGCTTGCCGGCATCATCCTGATCGACACAGAAGGCGCGGCCATCGGCAAGTGCAACGGGCTGACCGTGCTGGAAGTGGGCGACTCGGCGTTCGGCATGCCAGCGCGTATTTCGGCCACCGTGTACCCGGGCGGCAGCGGTATTGTCGATATCGAGCGTGAGGTCAACCTTGGCCAGCCGATCCACTCCAAAGGGGTGATGATCCTCACCGGTTACCTGGGCAGCCGCTATGCCCAGGAATTCCCGTTGGCGATCTCCGCGAGCATCGCCCTGGAGCAGTCCTACGGCTACGTGGACGGCGACAGCGCCTCGCTGGGCGAAGCCTGCACGCTGATCTCGGCCTTGTCGCGCACGCCGCTCAAGCAGTGCTTCGCAATCACAGGTTCCATCAACCAGTTCGGTGAAGTACAGGCGGTGGGAGGGGTCAACGAGAAGATCGAGGGCTTCTTCCGCCTCTGCGAGGCGCGTGGCCTGACCGGCGAGCAGGGGGTGATCATTCCGCGTGCCAACGTTGCCACCTTGATGCTTGACGAGCGCGTGTTGCAGGCGGTGGAGAACGGCATGTTCCACGTCTACGCGGTCAGTCAGGCGGATGAGGCGCTGAGCCTGCTGGTGGGCGAGGAGGCCGGGGTACTCGACGACAAGGGGCTGTTCACCGAGGGCAGCGTCAATGCCCGTGTGGTGGAGCGCCTGCGGGAAATTGCCGAGATGATCAGCGAGGAAGACATCGAGAAGGCAGAAAAGGAACGCCTTGAAGACGTGATTGCCCAAGCCAAACCGGCCTGAGTCAACAAACTGGCGCTGGCGGCGATGTGCTACCGTTCAGCGCCAGTTTTCCATCTTTCTGAACTGTTCTTCTATGCTGGAACTTAAGGACGGTACAGCGTTCAGGATGGAAACAGCCTGAGGGTTTCGGGCTGAACAAGGCTCATTGGAGGGGACGCGGCCATGCGCAACCTCAGCCTCACACGCCAGTGCCTGGGCCTGGTGACTCGTATCGAATGCAGCATTCGTCCACTGGCCGGGGATAACGGCATGTGGACCCTGCTGTTCGCCGCCGGCATGGCCGGTGAACAACCCTCCGCGATCAAGGCACAGGGGCCGTTTCATGGGCCGCTGGTGGCTGAGTCGGTGCTCAATGCCATTGTCGACAGCCTGACCCTGCATGGTTATCAGGTGGCGGAAGACCCGCAGATCTGGTGTCTGCATTTGCAGGCGCAGTTGCGGCGGATCAATGGTGAGCGGTGTCGCAACCTGGGGGATTACCAGTTTCATCCTGAGAACTGAAGAATGCCGGGGCTGCGGAACAGCCCCCGGGCTTTTGCTGTAACAGGTGGCTGGCTATACTCGCCGTCGCTTTTTTAGTCACCTGATGAGTCCTGAACTTCATGGAACGTATCCTCGAAAACGCGATGTATGCCTCGCGCTGG
>Ga0182745_1005648_pt1 | contig 10189 bp, 8 predicted proteins | sample eDN3rd30CKraftBY_FD_128523 | JGI IMG/M metagenome (GOLD analysis project Ga0182745, IMG submission 128523) | Enriched backyard soil microbial communities from Emeryville, California, USA - eDNA 3rd pass 30_C Kraft BY (version 2) (version 2) | ecosystem: Environmental > Terrestrial > Soil >... | reverse complement strand
TGCATCACGTCTTGCTTTCCAATCTTCCCACTCATTATAAGTTCCCTTAAATTCCCTTACTTTATGATCTTCAATTTCCCATATTTTATTGGCGATACGGCTGATGAAATATCTGTCGTGACTTACCAAAATCAAACTTCCTTCATATTTATTTAATGCTTCAACCAATAAGTCAACAGAATGAATATCGAGATGGTTTGTTGGTTCATCAAGCATTAAAAAGTTTGCTTTGCTGGCGATAGTTTTGGCGAGAGCCACGCGTGCTTTTTCGCCTCCGCTCAGAACTTTTATTTTTTTCTCAACAGAATCGCCGCTAAATAAAAATGCTCCAAGCAGGCTTCTGAGTTCAAGGTCAGTTTTACCGCTTCTGGCATCTTTCATCTCTTCAAGTATATCGTTTTCCTGCGTTAAGGCTTCAAGTTGGTGCTGCGCATAAAATGCCTCTTTTACATTATGTCCCCACACTCTTTCACCTTCAAATGGTTCAACACCTGCAATTATTCTTAGAAGGGTAGATTTACCTTTACCGTTTGCACCTATAAGTGCAATTTTATCACCGCGTTCTATTTCAGCGGCTGCATCAGAAACAATCTCTACATCTTTAAAGCTTTTACTAATATGCTTCAATGTACATATAGTTCGGCCGGGTTGTTTCTCAATTGTAAAATTGATTTTAATATTGGGCCTTTCAATTTCAACGTCTTCAATACGGTCAAGTTTATCTAACCTTTTTACAATACTTTGTGCCTGTGCTGCTTTACTCGCTTTAGCTTTGAAACGCTCAACGAATCTTTCCTGTTGGCGAATATAATCCTGCTGATTATCGTACGCTTTTTTTTGAAGGTCAATTCTCATTGCTTTTTCCTTTTCATAAAAGGAATAATTGCCTGAGTAAAAATGTAATTCCTTTTGATACAACTCCACAATTTTCGTTACCATTTTATCAAGGAAGAACCTATCGTGAGATACAATTACAACAGCACCCTGATAATGAGCTAAATATTTTTCCAGCCATTCAATACTGGGCAAATCAAGGTGGTTTGTAGGTTCATCAAGAAGCAGGACATCGGGTTTCATTAAAATCATCTTCGCCAGCAACACTCTCATTCTCCAGCCCCCGCTGAATTTTTTATATTGTTTTGAAAGATCAGCATTTGCAAAACCCAAGCCCTGCAAAACTTCTTCGGTTTTATGATGAATGTTGTATCCATCAAGCACCTCCATTTCATGAAGTTTGTCAGAATACTTAACAGCAAGATTTTCATCACCGGTTTTTTCAAGTTCAGTTGCTATTTCTTCAAGTTCTTTTTCAAGTTGTTTCACTCTTTCAAAAGCACCAAGTGCAACTTCTAAGATTGAATCTTCAGTATCAAAACCTAAAAGGTCTTGATGAAGAAATCCGATGCTAACTTCACGTCCCTTTTCCACTGTGCCTTTAGAAGGAGAATATTGGCCTGTTAATACCTTAAACAAAGTTGATTTGCCGGTACCATTATAGCCAACAAAACCAATTCTTTCATTGGGCTGAATGTGCCATGTGGCATCTTCCACAATTGTTCTGGCACCAAATTCAAAGGTTACATTCTGTAATCCTAAAAGCATTTTTAATTTTTTTGCAAAAGTACTTCATTACACTTGAATTTAACCTTAAAAACCAATCTTAAGCTTACATTTGCAAAAACTTAAAATATGAAAAAATTTTTAGGTGTTATAGTCGTAATTATTGCAGCTATTGCTGTTTACTGGTTTTTTGTTAAACCAAAAGATAAAAAAACTGAAGTTTCCGAAAAGCAGCAGCCTATAAAATTGAAATCGCATTCAGATTCATTTAACAATGCAACTGAAGCTGCAGTAGGTTCATATCTTGAAATGAAAGATGCTTTTGTAAACGCAGACACAGCGACAGTAAAGGCAAAAGCAAGAGAATTTATGATTTTGATAGACAGTATTCCATACTCAGAAATAAAGAACGACCAGGCAAATATTGCTGAAGCAGTTAAATCTACTGTTTCGGATATTAAAGCAAACACTGCTGCTTTAATTAGCCAGAACAATATTGAAGAAATGAGAAAGAATTTCAGTTCTGTAAGTGACCTGTTGTATCCGGGTTTTTTAAAAATGATTAATTATGAAGGTAAAAAACTTTATTTGCAGCATTGCCCAATGGCATTTAATGATGAAATTGGAGCAAATTGGCTGAGCGCTTCAGATGAAGTTATTAATCCATACCTGGGTAAAAAACATCCAAAATATAAAGCCGGAATGTTGAATTGCGGAGAAGTTATGGATAGCATTTCAACACCTTAATTTATGTTTTTTACCCGTATTTTATTTTTCACATTTTTGTTTTTCGGGAATTCTGCAATTGCACAAAACAATATTACTATTAGTGGTTTTGTAAAGGATGCTTTGTCGGGTGAATCATTAATTGGTGCCAATATTTATGTAGCTGATGGCAACAAAAATGTGATTTCAAATAACTATGGTTTTTTTAGTCTTTCAGTTAAATCCGGAAATATAAAGATTGTGGTTTCGTATGTAGGTTACAAAACACTTATATACGAAGTGGATGCAGATTCTGATAAAAGGCTGGAGCTTGAATTATTTCCTGCAGAAAAATTAGCAGAAGAGGTTATTGTGGTTGCTAAGAAGAGAGAAAATAATGTAAAGACAGCTCAAATGGGTAAAATTACTTTGCCTGTAGAACAAATTAAATCTATTCCTGCTTTTCTTGGTGAAGTTGATATTTTAAAAGCGATACAATTCGTACCTGGAGTAAGGAATGCCGGTGAAGGCAGCTCAGGATTTTATGTAAGAGGTGGTGGACCCGACCAAAATTTAATTTTACTTGATGATGCTATTGTGTATAATTCCGGCCACCTGTTTGGTTTCTTTTCTATATTTAATTCTGATGCCTTAAAAAATGTTTCGTTGATAAAAGGTGGAATGCCTGCGCAATATGGTGGCAGATTATCGAGCGTTTTGGATGTTACAATGAAAGAAGGAAATAATAAAAAATTTGAGGTAGAAGGCGGGATCGGCCTTATAGCTTCGCGAGTTTCAATTCAGGGGCCGATTAAAAAAGATAAATCTTCTTTTATCATCTCCGCAAGGAGAACATATATTGATGCTCTTGTAAAGCCTTTTGTAAAAAAGGAAAGCCAGTTTTACGGTTCCGGTTATTATTTTTATGACCTTAATGCAAAAATGAATTTCTCGGCAGGAGAAAAAGATCATTTTTATTTAAGCGGATATTTTGGCCGGGATGTATTTGATTTTTCGAATTCGCGAAGAAGTTTGAAAGTGAAAATCCCTTGGGGAAATGCTACCGCAACATTAAGATGGAACCATGTTTTTAACAAACAACTTTTTGCAAATACTTCCCTGGTTTACAACGATTATAATTTTAGTTTTTCAGGGGCGCAAAACAATTTTAAAATTAAGTTATCATCTGGAATACGGGATTATAGTTTAAAGCAGGATTTTGATTTCTATCCATCTGCGAAGCATAAATTAAAATTTGGATTCTTTTATTCGTACCATCGGTTTATACCATCTGTTATAAGCGGTAACCAGGATTCTGTTGAGTTTAAGCCACTTAGTGCACAGGTTAAGTTTGCACATGATGCGGCTGTGTATATTCAGGAAGACTGGGATTTGTCACCTAAAATAAAAATTAACGGTGGCTTGCGATATTCTTTATTTAATCAGGTAGGCCCTTATAAAATTTATGAAACTGATATAGATGGAAACCGAATTGACAGTACGGTGTACGCAAAAAACAGAAGTGTAAAAATGTATGGAGGCTTTGAGCCGCGTTTAACAATGCGTTATGCTATTGATGATGTGTCTTCATTAAAAGCTTCTGTTACACGCAACCTTCAATATATTCACCTTGTAAGCAATGCCGGTACTACTTTGCCAACTGATGTTTGGGTTCCGAGTACATATAAAGTAAAACCTCAAAAAAGCTGGCTATATGCTATTGGTTATTTCCGCAATTTTAATAATAATATGTTCGAGACTTCTGTTGAGTTATATTATAAAAAAATGGACAATCAATTAGAATATGAAGAAGGCTATACACCCAATACACTTGAGGATACAGAGAACTCTTTCACCTTCGGTAAGGGTTGGAGCTATGGTTCAGAATTTTTTATAAATAAAGTGAAGGGGCAACTTACCGGATGGATTGGTTATACTCTAAGTTTTACGGACCGCAAATTTCCGGAACTGAATTTCGGTAAAAAATATCCTGCCAAATATGACAGGCGACATGATTTATCTGTAGTTGGAATGTATAAGTTGTCGGATAAATGGAAGGTGAGTGCTGCCTTTGTTTTTGGAAGTGGCAATGCTGCTACTTTACCTCAAAGGTTTTACATTATTGATGGTAGTTTAACTCAGCAGTATAGCGCAATTAACCAATACCGGCTGCCATCGTATCACAGGCTTGATTTATCTGCTATCTTAACACCTAAAAAGAATAAAAACCGTAAATGGAAAAGTGAGTGGGTGTTTAGTGTATATAATGCTTACAGCCGTCAGAATCCTTATTTTATTTATTTTGACCAAGAAGGAAGCGCTGCAGAAGGAACGCTGAAAATTCAGGCAAAACAAGTTTCGTTGTTTCCGGTGATACCGGCGGTGACTTGGAATTTCAAATTTTAAGGGAACCATTAAGAAAACCATTAAGGAATTAAGGGATTAAGAAAACCATTAAGAGATTAAGGGGATTAAGGGCACCATTAAGGGATTAAGGGATTTATAAAACCATTAAGGGATTAATAAAACCATTAAGGGATTAAGGGATTAAGAAAACCATTAAGAGATTAAGGGGATTAAGGGCACACTTAAAGGATTAAGGAATTTACAAATTCATAAAAAAAGCTGAAGTAAAACTTCAGCTTTAATTTTCAAAAAATTCGTTTAGTAAAAGAAAATCGTTTTCTTAAAATCAGAAATAATTTCACCATTTGGTTGCTTTATTTTGCAATTATCTAAAGTCAAATTTGTGCCGGCAGAAATTTTTGAAAGCAATTCTGTCATAGATGAAAATTTCCGGTTATTTAAGTTAAATTTTTCAACTTCTTTAAAGTTCGCTCCTGAAAAATATACAGAACACTCAATGCATTCATACTTATCCATTGCTTTAATAAAATCATCTTTATTCTCAACAGGAATTTTGTCAACCTCTGCATATGTTTTAGCAAACAAATCGTAATCAGTTTTTGTTGATTGGCCTTGTGCAAATAAGGATGTTGATGTAAGGCAAAGTGCAAGAATAAATAAAATTTTCATATCGGCATTTTTAGAAATCCAATATAACAAATTTTTTTATTCTTTTAATATAAAATGAATAGCTCCACTTTTTTTGAGGTCAGAATCAATTCTTACTTCATATCGCATCTTTCCGTCTGTTACAACCATTAATGCAGTATTAGGAGGGATCGTCCCAAGATTTTCGGCATACATTACCAACTCATTTACATCGGGATGTTCGTTAATATTTAAGGTAAGTGAAACTGCTTTATCAGATAATCTTTGATTTGATATCAGCAACTTATCGTTGAAAAACAAAGAAATGCTGTCGCCATCTATTTCACCATTATCATATAAATCAATTCTTATAGTTCTGTTATTTACTGCAATCGTTTTCATTAAATTCAACGATCTTTTTTTATAATCCTGAGATGTTGGATTGTTGATTATTGATTTTAGCGCTGTTGGATTTGAATCAATTGGAAATTCCTTTTTCACTTCAGCTTTAGCTAAAGCAGTTTCGGTTTGCTTTTTTTGTGGAGCACGTTGAGGTGTTGTCTTTTTAACTACGGGTGGCGCAGGTTTATTTGGAGTTTTTTTCACTACTGCCGGAGCCGTTGTTGATCTTTTGTATCCCGGATAACTTGCCGATAAATTTCTTCTTGAAAGTTTTGTGAGTCCTGAACCGCAGTCTTTTTCACTGTCAGGAACCGGTATCCAGTTTCCTTCAAGGCTTTCAACCCCCTTTTGGTTGAAAAAAGTAAGCTTGTGAATTTGTAAACAGTTTCGGATATTAAAAGGAACGTTTGTTTTAATTCTTTTTGTTTCTCTTACTTCAACGTATTTGCTTGCCGGCACAATCGTTCCTGTGATTTCACAAATTGTATAATAGTTAACTCCACCGGAGGTGAAATAAGTATATGAATATCCTGAAACTTTATTTCCATTTGTTTCAATTTCCAGAACATAATCGCAGTCGTTTCCGGCCCAGTTATTTTCACGGGTATTTTCTGAAAAACTTCCTTTCCACTGTCCTTTGAAATTTTGAGAATATGCTGAAAAATTAAAAGAAAGAATAAAAAAAACAAATGGTATAAATTTCATATTTTCGAAATAACAGATTTGCCGTAAAATTTGGTTCCCAAAGATATTTTACTTGCTTGCATAACTAGTCAATAGTTCGTTAAATTTGCACTTCAAAAAATTACATGATTAAAATAACTCTTCCTGACGGCTCCGTTCGTGAATATGAAAATGGAGTTACCTCAATTGATATTGCTAAATCTATAAGTGAAGGCCTTGCTCGCAAAGTTTTGGCCGCTGAAATTAACGGAAATGTTTCAGATGCAACTATTCCATTAAAAAATGACAGTTCATTAAAACTTCTCACATGGGATGATTTAGGTGGAAAATCTACCTTCTGGCATTCCTCTGCGCATCTTATGGCAGAAGCAGTTCAGGAACTTTTTCCGGGGGTTAAATTTTGGGTAGGGCCTGCAATTGATAAAGGATTTTATTATGATATGGATCTCGGAGATAGAAAAATTTCTGAAGATGATTTGTTGAAACTTGAAAAGAAAATGAATGAACTTTCAAAACAAAATAATTCATTTATCAGAAAGGAAATTTCTAAAAAGGATGCTGTTGATTATTTTAATAAAAAAGGTGATGAATATAAATTAGACCTTATTGAAAATTTAAATGACGGAGAAATTACTTTTTATTCTCAGGGAAGTTTTACAGATTTATGCCGTGGCCCTCACTTACCCAATACAGGTTTTATTAAAGCAATAAAACTTACAAGTATTGCCGGGGCATACTGGAAGGGAGATGAGAAAAATAAGCAGTTGACAAGAATATACGGTATAACTTTTCCTAATCAAAAGGAACTTGATGAATACCTTATAATGCTTGAAGAAGCGAAGAAAAGAGACCACAGGAAACTTGGAAAGGAATTGAGCATTTTTGCATACGATGATGAAGTAGGGCAGGGCCTTCCTCTTTGGTTACCAAACGGAACCGTTATAATTGAAGAACTTGAAAAGCTTGCAAAAGAAACTGAAAAAAAAGCCGGTTATAAAAGAGTAGTTACTCCGCATATTGCAAAAGAAAGCCTTTACCTCACCAGCGGACATTTACCTTATTATCAGGATGGAATGTATCCACCAATGGAACTTGATGGTACCAAGTATTATTTGAAAGCAATGAACTGCCCACATCACCATAAAATTTTCGCGGCAGAGCCTAAGAGTTATAAAGATTTACCTCTTCGCCTTGCGGAATATGGTACATGTTACCGCTACGAGCAAAGTGGTGAATTGTTTGGGCTGATGCGGGTTCGGTGCCTTCACATGAATGATGCTCATATTTACTGTACACGTGAGCAGTTTGCCGAAGAATTTAAGGCTGTGAATGAGATGTACACCAAGTATTTTAAAATTTTTGGTATTGATAAGTATGTTATGCGTTTAAGTTTGCATGACCCTGCCAAACTTGGCCAGAAATATATTGATGAACCTGAACTATGGCTTGAAACTGAGGAAATGGTTCGTCAGGTATTAAAAGAAAGCAATATTCCATATATTGAAGTTCAGGATGAAGGTGCATTTTACGGGCCTAAAATTGATGTTCAAATTTGGAGCGCCATAGGAAGGGAATTTACTCTAGCAACCAATCAGGTTGATTTTGCGCAGGGAAAAAGATTCAATCTGGAGTTTGCAAATAAAGAAAATGGAACAGAAAATCCTTTAATAATACACCGGGCGCCTCTTGGCACTCATGAAAGGTTTATTGGCTTTTTACTTGAACATTATGCCGGCAACCTTCCAACTTGGATTGCTCCGGTTCAGGTAAAAATTCTTCCAATAAGCGATAAGTTTATGGATTTTGCAAAGGAAGTGAGGGATAAATTATTTGATGAAGGCATAAGAGTTGAAATTGATGACCGCAGTGAAAAAATCGGAAAAAAAATACGTGATACTGAACTTCTGAAAATTCCGTACATGCTGATTATTGGTGAAAAAGAAATGACGGCTAATGCAGTTTCAGTGCGTAAACATGGAAAAGGAGACGCAGGTTCTTTGCCGGTGGCAGAATTTTTGAGTGAAATTCTTACCGAAATAAGGGAAAGAAAAGGTAATATTTAAAGGAAAATTTATTTTGATTCAGAATTTGTATTATTTTTCCGCCCGAACTTATTTTTAACTTAAACAAATAAATGGCATTTTCACCTAAGCCCAAGGGAGCTTTTAATCCCAGGTTCAAGAAAGAACAGCAACAGGAACACCGTACAAACCATATGATACGTGTTCCCGAAGTTAGATTAGTTGGCGATAATGTAGAGCCGGGAATTTACTCTCTTGCAGATGCTCAGGCTATCGCAAAAGGTCAATCCTTAGATCTTGTAGAAATTTCCCCGGGAGCTAATCCTCCTGTTTGCAGAATTATTGATTACAATAAATTTCTGTATGAAGAAAAGAAGAAGAAGAAGGAAATGAAAGCCAAATCTAAATCAAGTGAGGTTAAGGAAATTCGCTTTACACCCAATACCGATGAACATGATTTTGAATTTAAAGTTAAACATGCTGAAAAATTTCTTCTTGATGGCGATAAAGTGAAAGCGCACGTTCAGTTTAAAGGCCGGGCAATTATGTTTAAAGACAGAGGTGAACTTCTTCTGCTTAAATTCGCCGACCGGCTGAAAGATGTTGGAGCTCTGGAAAGTATGCCTAAAATGGAAGGAAAAAGAATGCTTGTTATGTTTGCGCCAAAAGCTCAGAAGAAAAAAAGCGGATCCGAACTTGGCAAATTGATAGAAAAACCTCAAAAAACTGAAAACAAACAACCGGAATAATCTTATAAGCCATTTTTGATGGATATAAGCCTTAATAAGTATATCAGTGATACCGGCTTTTGCAGCCGGAGAGAAGCCGACAAATTTATTGAAGAATGCCGCGTTACTATAAATGATGCCGATGCTCATAAAGGTAACAGGGTTGGCGAAGGTGATGTTGTTAAAATAGACGGTGAGGTAAGAAAAAGGCACCCGTTTATTTAATGCTGAATAAGCCTAAAGGAATTACATGTACTACAGATCAAAAAGATAAAACAAACATCATTGATTTTGTAAATTTTAAAACTCGCATTTTTCCTGTTGGCAGGTTAGACAAACTTTCTGAAGGTTTAATATTTCTTACAAACGACGGTAATATTGTAAACAAAATTCTTCGTGCCGGCAATGCTCACGAAAAAGAATATATCGTTACAGTTGACAAACCTGTTGATGTGACATTTTTGAATAATATGCGCAATGGCGTAAAAATTCCGGGCGCTGTAACATTACCATGCTTTGTAAAACAAGAAGGTGACAAAAAAATCAGGATAATTTTAACACAGGGCCTCAACCGACAAATTCGTAAAATGTGCGAAGCTTTAGGGTATAAAGTAACATCTCTGAAAAGAATTAGAATTATGAAATTTACTATTAACGGAATTGCTCCCGGTAAATGGCGTTATTTTACAACTGATGAAATTAAAATTTTAGAAAGCCTGATAAAAAACAGCAGCAGCACCGTTTCATCTGAAATGTATGAATAATGCTGCCGCTTTTATTTTAAATTGACATTACCATTTTTATACTAAAATTCCTTCCCATATTATAAATACCATGTCTTCCTGTTAATGGATTTTCACCTGCATATTTTAGACGGCTTAAATGATTCTGATATGCGATGTTTAAAAGGTTATTTGCACTTATAAAAATACTCAGTGCTTTATATTTTTTAAAAGCATTTATTTCGGCTCCTAATAAAGCATTCAACAAAGTGTATCCGGGTGTTTGTGTTTCGGTATGGTAGGCGCTGTAAATTTTAGATTGCGGAAAATAATTTTCGAGTCCGGCCTTTAATATCAAAGTCTCCAATCTTTT
>Ga0182745_1005646_pt1 | contig 10190 bp, 9 predicted proteins | sample eDN3rd30CKraftBY_FD_128523 | JGI IMG/M metagenome (GOLD analysis project Ga0182745, IMG submission 128523) | Enriched backyard soil microbial communities from Emeryville, California, USA - eDNA 3rd pass 30_C Kraft BY (version 2) (version 2) | ecosystem: Environmental > Terrestrial > Soil >... | reverse complement strand
CTCTACCCACAACTTTAGGTGAGGTGGAGTAGTAGGCTGGGTCGAGACCCAGCTTTATTCAGCGCTAATAAACTCGTCCCCGTACAACTCCGGTGACCCGTCCGAATCTGGCGGATCTCTTCCCGCTCGAATGGAGCGGTGAAATGACGACCACGGCCAATCCACGGCCCGCTGTGCCAGTACCGATGGGTGACCAGCGTGAAAAAGAACAGGCCCCCTTCGCGATTCCGTCGCATGACGATGCTCCGTCAACTCAACAAAATCAATGATACCGGATTCTCAAAGATCACCTCCGGCGAGAAATCACGACCTCAACGCTGGGTCTTGACCCAGCCTACGTGACTGGTCTGGTTCCGGAAAGGATCAAAAATCGTCCACGATGTCCAGAATTTTCCCCGGCAAAGAGAACTTTCGCCGTTTCCGGTGCAGACATTTTGAAAACCCTATTGACTTTTATGGATGGAATCACCGATAGTAGAGCACAGCAACGATTGACATCGTTCAATCGGAAGCTAACATTCAATTGATGGCATTGCTTCAGTGACATCTAATGTTGACTGTTCTAGAAATCAAATAGTTTTGTCAAATCATTTTGCCAAATGATTTTGGAACGCCAAGATGTCTTCCCAGTAGCAACACGTGCTGTGTTTGCTTTGAAGCGAAATGATCTTTTTCGCTGGTGGTCTATTGACATTCTAGAGATGAATGCTTTGCCGCCAGGTGAATCTGCAGTGTGACAAAGCGGAGTCCTTTGGTGGGACAGCATGGTTGTACTGTGAATTCTCCAGGTGAAATTGTCTGAATCGCTGAAAAGCGTCCAATCTGGTCAAGGTCTTTGTTGGTGCAGCTGATTTCATTGCAGAATCAGTTGTGGCATCTTCTCCAAGCAGGCAAATTATTTTGGGGCTTGTTCCAGGATTTGCCGATCGTTGTATGGCGGGCGCGGGGTCAGCCATTGCTCAGTCGGTGTTCGACAATAGCGAGTATTTGCAACGCGAATAGAAGGCAAAGCCCTTTTCCGTTTCAGCAGGACATGAAGTGAAGATTTCACTCCGTCCTCAAGCAGTTAAAAAAGGCGACACGTAAGTTTTCGTGTCACGACAAGTGCCGTGTTACGGCTTGGTTTCAGGGTGTGTGGCATCACGAGACGTTTGCCGTTTTCGGATTTTGCGTTGAGATCGCCCCCAATTCCCAGCTGTTACAAAGCACGAGTCTCATCCAGGGAAACTGGTTGAAATTGCACTCTCGCGAGCTTCATTGGCCGCCCTTTTGCCCCTGCATTGTGTTTTTTATCACTGCGGGGAGAGCAGGCAGGTCTTCATGTGAATGATGCGATCGAGATTCAAGGGTGGGGTCCGTTGATTGACCGCTGCTCACGAGATTCCGGCCTGGCATATCGCCCCCGATCTCCGCTGACGGCCTCAGCGACGTTTGAATTTCTTTCTAACTCCAAAATTGAATTAAACAGGTTTTCTATGGCTCCGAAAAGCTCTTCTTCCTCCAGCCCTCGTCGCTCTTCGACTCCGCGGAAACCCCGCAAGAAAGAAGAGGCCGCCGTGGAAGCTGATATCGTGGCTGCTCCTGCCCCGGCGGGAAGCGATGATCTCGATTTCGGAGCTGGAATCGTGGAAGATGAACCCGCCGTCGCGAAATCGCCCCGTGCATCCCGGGTCCGGGAAACACGTGCCGCCGAACGTCATCCGGATTCAGAGGACGTCTCTTCCGAGGGTCTTCCGGCGGCCCCCCGAGGACCTTCCCGGCCCGCCCGCACCAGACAAAAGGCGCGTGGGACCGAAGACGAAGAAATTCGTCGACCGGCCCCGGTTCAACGCTACGAAGACGAACCCGAAGAACATCGCATTGAAGCCCGGAACGATCTCGAGGATGTCGATCTGGGTGATGACGACGAGGATGATCTTCCACGACGAGAAACCGGCGAACAGGCCGCGCGGGATTCAGCGGGAGAAGGAGACGACCGTCGCCCGCGCCGCCGCCGCCGTCGCCGCGGACGCCGCAACGAAGGACCAGGACAGTCCGGCTCTGGGTCGTCTGGCTCCGGTAGCCATAGTTCAAGCCGCTCCGGAGGAAGTGGAGGTCGTCAAGGAGGGCACCACCCCTCACGCGAACACAACAACCGTCGCCGCGATCAGCCTCAATCCCAGTCACGAGGTTCGCGATCCAACTCCAACAGCAACTCGGGCAATTCCCGTGGACGGCGAATTTCCAAATTCGAACAGAATGCCGCTCCGCGCGAAGCGGCCGTGACCAGCGGCACCATCACCGGCGTGTTGGAACTGCACCCCAAAGGATACGGATTTCTCCGGTCCGCGGATAACGATTACAGCGCTCGCGAAACCGATGCTTTTGTTTCCAGTTCCTTTGTCGAAAAGCATCAACTCCGCGAAGGAATTATGCTGACCGGCGATATCGGTCCCGGCACTCGCGGCCAGGGACCACGTCTGCTGACCATCAATTCGATCGATGGGGGGACGGTCGAAGAATATGAAAACGTTAAGCACTTCGACACGCTGACCGCCATCAATCCGTTTGAACAGATCAAACTGGAAACTGGCCCCCAACCGGTCACCATGCGTGTCATGGACTTGCTGACGCCCATTGGCAAAGGGCAACGGGCTTTGATTGTGGCTCCTCCGCGTACCGGGAAGACCATGCTGTTGCAGGACATCGCCAACGCTGTGAGCGTCAATCATCCGGAAGTCCACTTGATCGTGCTGCTCATTGACGAACGGCCGGAAGAGGTCACAGAAATGCGCCGGACCGTGAAAGGGGAAGTCATCGCCTCTTCCATGGATCAGGACGTGGAAAGTCATGTTCGCATCAGCCAGCTGATCATCGAACGTGGCAAACGTCTGGCCGAATCCGGAAAAGACTGTTTCATCCTGCTGGATAGTATCACCCGGACTGCCCGGGCCTTCAATAAATGGGTGCGAGGGGGACGCGATTCCAAGATTCAGACCGGTGGTCTGGATGTTCGCGCCATGGATATCCCGCGCAAAATGTTCGGAACTGCCCGCCGCTTCGATGAAGGGGGCTCGCTGACCGTTTGTGCCACCGCCTTGATCGATACCGGCAGCCGCATGGATGATGCCATCTTCCAGGAATTCAAAGGGACCGGAAATATGGAACTGGTCCTCAGTCGGGACCTGGCGGAACGCCGGATCTGGCCGGCACTAGACATCAGCCGGTCCGGAACACGGCGGGAAGAAAAGATCCTTGATCCGGATCTTCTGGATGGAATTATCATGCTGCGACGCAGCCTGGTTTCCATGAACCCCACCGAAGCCATGGACCAGCTCATCCGCACACTCGCCAAGTTCGACACAAATCGTGAGTTCTTGCAGAGAATCCGGTCTGTCCTGTAAGCCAGTTTGCACAGGATCCGTTCTTTCACTGGGCGGCAATTCGTCATCTGACGGATTGCCGCCCAGTGTTCATGTGCCTGCGTTGAAGAGGTTTTACTTGTTGAAAGACTGAATGCTGTGAGGCAAGTCCGCGACTAGATTTACAAAAACGCTCTATTTTCCTGTCAACCTGTTGATTGGTCATCTCTGTGCCTGCGACTGAATGGAAACCTGTCTTGCCACTGGAAGTCAGCCGGATGCTGGCAGAGAACTTTCATGGTTCCCGGCAGTCGATCCTGCCAGTCGGAGGACGTACGTCGTTACGCGAAGAACAGCAGGTCGCTTCGAAACTTCCCGTCATCCTGTGCACGGAACATTTGAATGGCCTGATTGATTATCCCGCTCGTGACATGACCGTGACCGTCCAGGCGGGCATGCGGGTCTCGGAGTTGCAGACCCTGCTGGCGGGCGAACACCAGCAGCTTCCCATTGATATCCCCCAGGCTCAGCAGGCCACCATTGGCGGAGCAATTGCCACAAATACCAGCGGGTCCAGTCGATTTGGCTATGGAACTTTTCGAGACTATGTCATTGGAATTTCTGCCGTCGATGGGCAGGGACGGCTGTTCTCCGCGGGGGGCCGGGTTGTCAAAAATGTTGCTGGCTATGACCTGTGCAAGTTGATGATCGGATCCATGGGAACACTCGGTGTGATCACGCAGGTCACATTGAAACTGATCCCCAAGCCGCGTTGCCGAATGTTCGTGCTCGCGGGATGCCAGCATGCTTCCATCGTGGAGGCAGCCCTGTCGACCTTGAATCTTTCCAGCACCCGCCCCGTGATCATGGATCTGCTCAATGACAAAATGGCTCAGCAATTACAGGCTGAAACAGGCCAGCAATTGCCAGAAGAGCCTTATGTCCTCTGCATTGGATATGCCGGCGAGACAGAGGAAACGAACTGGCAGACCGCAGCGGTTGCCCCGGAACTACAGTCCTCTCAGACCGGTCCACCGATGGTGATCAGCGGAATGGCTGCAGAAAACCTGTGGCACGGATTAACGGAGGCCCAGTCACTCTCCCCTGCTCCATGCATCTTTCAGGCCACGCTCTTACCGTCGCGGGTTGCTGCATTTGTCGAATTGTGTTCGCAACGTGGCGTGGCTGTGCAGGCATATGCCGGCAGCGGTCTGGTGATCGGGCAACTTCCGGATGGTTGTACAAACCCCCAGGCAGCAGCTCAATTGCTGAGTCCACTGCGGGAACAGGCACAAGGCTGCGGGGGCTCATTGAGCCTGCTGAGCGGCCAGGATGCTGGGAGCGTCCAGCGAAAACTCTTTGAAACTCCCTTCAAAGGAGAATCGTTAATGCGTCAACTAAAGACAGCCTTTGATCCTGCCGGTGTCCTTCCTCCCGGCCAGTGGCAGACAGCATAAACCTGGAACGACTGCATGGTCGTCGCTCCAGGTTTGGTCGTTTTATTCAAAGTGAGAGACAGGGAAGAGAAAGAGGATCGGGAAAAGACTCAACATCCGTACTTCCCCTCTTCAATCTTCCCTTTTCCCTGGCCTCCATCACATCGGACTTGGAAATACTGAATGATGAATACAGAAGCAACTCCTCCCCGCACGATGCACTGGACTGGTGACAGCCAGGGATTTCTCACGCTGATCGATCAGACATTGTTGCCGGTCGAATTCCGTGAGATCGAATGCCGGACCGTGGAACAGGTCTGGGAGGCGATCAAAAGCCTGCGAGTGCGGGGCGCTCCAGCAATTGGATGTGCAGCAGCCTATGGAGTCGTGATTGGTTTACAACAGAGCCCCACTGATGAAACCCGTCCGGCTTGTGATGTTCGCCTGGCCTCGATTATCAGATACCTGGCGGGAAGCCGCCCCACCGCCGTGAATTTGTTCTGGGCGCTGGAACGCATGCAGACGGTTGCCGCAGCACTGCCGCAACTCGATCCACAGCAATTACGAGATCTCCTGTTGAAGGAAGCCCGGGCGATAGAGATTGAAGATCGCGAGATGTGCGCCGCCATCGGCCGTCATGGAGCAACTCTTCTTTCGGATGGAACGGGAGTGCTGACCCATTGCAACGCGGGCGGACTAGCGACCGCGGGCGATGGCACAGCGCTGGCAATCATGTTTGCTGCCGCAGCTGCCGGCAAAAAGATTCATGTCTATGCCGACGAAACGCGACCACTGCTGCAGGGGGCACGTCTCACCACCTGGGAGCTGCAGCAACGAGGAATTCCCGTCACGCTCATTTGTGATTCCATGGCGGGATGGGTGATGAAAGAGCAGCGAGTCCAGGCTGTAATTACCGGTGCGGACCGGATTGCCGCCAATGGAGATTCCGCCAATAAGATCGGGACGTATTCCGTCGCCTTATTGGCCCGGGCACATGGGATTCCCTTTTATGTGGCTGCCCCGTCCAGCACGTTTGATCTTTCCATCAAGACCGGTGCGGAGATTCCCATCGAACAGCGAAAGCCGGAAGAAATCACTCATGGATTTGGACGGGCCACTGCTCCGGAAGGGACACTGGTTTATAACCCTGCTTTTGACGTTGCTCCCGCAGAATCAATTACGGCCATCATTACCGAAAAGGGGATCATTCAACCGGTGACCGAAGAGAACATCCGCGCTATGCTTTCCAGTTAGACCAGTTTGGTCTATCACGTGCCCGCGTCGAGAGGGTCTCACTTGATGAAAGACTGAATGCCGCGAGGCAAGTTCGCCACAAGATTTACGAAAACGCTCTAGAGTCACATCAGGTGCGTCTCGACGTACCCTGCATGACTCTCCGAACTCATGACCAAAACGGTTTTGTCCGATGCTGCCAGCCATCTCGCCTTCCCAATCCCCGGATCGACTCCTGATCGGACAGAATCCTGGGGTATTCAGTGAACGCGGGGACGACCTATTCCCAACCCAGCATCCGTCGAATCGCAGCGTTCTTCCGCTTTTCCAAATCCCAAAGCTTGGCAAAAAAGCCCATCCGCTTGGGTTTTGCAGCCTGCACCGTTGTGGGATGAGTCACGGGATGGCTTGCAGGGGGCAAGTTGGTCGTCACCGACTGGGCGGCGACAGTAGAGGCCTGTTGTTCGGTCGCCGAAACGGGAGGCACCATCACCGCCAACATAACCAGAAAGGTCGCCAGCATGATCAGACGTTTCATAGGTCTTCCTCAATCATCAGTGCAAGTCGAGAGGCAATAGTCTCGGCGAAAAACGGAGTTGATCGTCATTCGCCCCAGGTTCCTCAAATCCGGCAATTCGGCATACAAAAGTTCCCACGCAGGCAGGCCCGGTTGCGGATTAGAAAAACAATTTCAGACTGAGACTCTTTCGGTTTTCATGCACTGGCAGCTTTGGCGGCTTTGAGAAATCTCGCCCTGAGAAGCACCACTGGAAGCGCACAGTTCCTGCAAACATCGCAAACCTCCCAGAGTGGTGGTACAGGCCATGCGGATCATGTCCAATCATAACATGGAAGCAATGTGGCTGACGCGAAGAGCATTCATGCAGGCAGGATCTGCTTCCACTTCACATTGATTCAGCGCTTCACATACCACCAGGCGAGCCAGCAGAGGAGCGGGAAAAACGCAAAAACAATCACAATTGCAATCAGGTTTGCACGAGTGTGATCCGGCCAACGAGCCATCACGGAACATCCTGTCAAAAATGCAACTCTGCCTGACTAGTGCTTTGTCAATTAAAAAAATTCGGGTCGTCCTTCACGCAAAGTCCGACAACGGACGACGTTTCGCGATCGACAACATCACTTCACCCAGGAATCAAATACCCGGACCTGCTTCCAGTTGGCTTTATTCGTTTCGATAAACTTCACATGATCGTCAATAACCTGGTATCGGTCGTGCGCCTCTTTGTCCGTAAAGACAACATGCAGTGCGACATCAAACATTTTGTCATTGACTGGTCTGGAAAATTCTTCTCCCAGAGTGCCTGCTGCAAAAAACACCACACCCGGATGTTCTTTCAAGTACCGGTGACAATCATCCACCAGCTTCTGGATGGCTGCTGGAGAGTCGTCGTGAAGTGTGAAAAACACATTGTGAGAAAGCATCTTAAAATCCACCTGTTCCAGCGGTTGGGTCATTTCCTCGAGATGTTGACGGAGAAGTTTGCGGCGGCGGAGCGACGGCGGGACCGGGAGCAGCACCGCCCGAAACATAACGTTGACGGCGGGTCGCATATTTAATGGGCAATGAAGACCAGATCTGCAAACTGGTGTTATCGGCCGGGTTGGACGGGAAAACTGCTCCGTCAAAGATCACCGGACGCCCATCTGGACGAATCCGCTGCATCGATTTCTCCGAGATGTATTGAGTCAATGCCAGCCACTGGCGATCGGGCGCGGTCCCCAGCAGGTTCCCTCTCTCGGGAGTGAAGCCCAGGAATTCTCGCGGTAACGGCGCCAAATGCAAAGACATGCAGATGATAGCTGTGAGCAGATAGCCCGTCAGCACCGCAAATCCCCAGCGCGCCCCTTCGTAGACCGGACCTTGAAGTTCTGCATAGGTCGGCAGCAAGGCCTCTCCCGCAGTTCGAAAAGCAAAAATCCCAGCACACAAGATTCCATAAAAGGCAATGATATCGATGCGGTGTTGCCATTCGAACGAACTGGCCACGCTGGACTGCAGAAAATTGGCCAGCGGTTCGAAATAGTTCATAGCCAGCAGCCCGGAAAGCAGCACGCTGACAAAAACAATTGCGGCACTCCACGGACCGTCGCTGGCCACCATCCAGATGACCACGCCGAAGATCGCCAGCAAAATAATGTCAATCATGCGAGTCTGCCCCGAAACTGGTTCCCCGCAGCCCCTGATGAGCCTGAAGCCGGAAATGACAGATGAATATCGCCTGAATCTCCCTCCCACGCGCACGGGGGCGGCAGACTTCTGGCGATCTTATTGGAATCGATTTCGGGTACGGGGTCAATCACGTGCGAGCTGGTGTGTGGAATCACCGGCAATTCATCAGCAGAACCGGACAGTATGGCCTTCGTCTTGACTTCGCTTCAATTTTGTGGAAATTTCAGATCCAGAAAATCAAAACCGTCTCGATGAACCTTCCTGCCGCGTTGAATGGGGATGGGTTCCGAAAAGATCGGTCCGTCGAAACAGAACGTGTGAAACTCGCCCCGTTCACCACAAGGATCCACGTGTTCGGGAAGATCCTGCAAAAACTCCGCATCGAATTCGCGTCCCAGCAATTCTGTGGAGACCTGCTGAGGGTCGACGGCGGTCACAATGGATCGAAATCCGGCCGCAATCATCTCTCTGGCAATTTTCCCGGTCTGTTTCCCCATGCCTCCGCACCAGATTGGAAAGAGTGGTTCCAGCCCGGTCTCCAGAAGCAGATTGACGCGGTACTCCCGAACATCGCTTAAGTACAAGTCGCCAAAACAAAAATGGGTGATCTTCTCCCGTACCGCCTGCTCACAAATCGCTGAGAATCGATCTTCGAAAATTTCATTTGTACAAGGAAATGGAAGTTCCAGCGGCCAGACGGGAAGTTTCAGACGATGGGCCTGTTGCCAGACCAGTTCGCGCGTGACCGCATGCATGGTCACGCGACCAACTGTCTGGTTGAAGGAAGTGTGTAAGGCGACAACTTCAATGTCTGGGCACTGCTGCAACCGGGACATCATCCAGGCACTGTCTTTGCCGGAACTCCAGGAGACTAAAACTCGTTTCTTCATCGCATCTTACAAGGCTATTAGACCAGTTTGGTCGATCAGATCACATGCCTCCATCGAAGGGGGTTCACTTGATGAAAGACTGAGAGTCTGTCCCGAAAGGTCAATTTGTGCTGCGATCGGCTCTTTTGCGTTCTGAACTTCTTTGCGTTCTGAATCTCGTCAGCCTGCATCGACGAATCCTGGGGATTCGTCTGCTTCGGCTTCCTTGTCAGGGCACTACTGCTTTGGGCCGGCCGACCATTTCCACTCCGGCAAAGTGCTGACCGCTGTCCGGGCCTCCTCCGATGCTCCAAATTTCCAGTAATCGTAGAATGGGGCCAGGTTTTTATTTGTCGCTTTGGAAAATCGAATCAGCCATTGGTCTTTACGTTCCTGCAGCGTTTTTGGTTTCTGATCCTTGGGCAATGCCCGATATTCGGCAAACACGGTTTTGAACGGTTGCCATCCAAATGCCATCCGTAACTGGAGATAAGGCATGAGTTGAGGAAACGGGCCTTCCAGTTTTCCGGACTTTTCAAATTCAGCCACCATTTTGGCCAGGTTCTTCGGTTGGATGGCGGCGTGATAGGGGGCTCCGGGATTGATGGTGTCCAGCACATACAATGAAAACAGGTTGACGGTCACTTCGGTCAAGCCGTCCCAGGTCCATTCTGGCTGCTGATGATTGTGCCCCAGTTCGTGGTAGTATCCCCAGTTCCCTTTGCGGTTGAGCGTCTGCAGATCCAGGAGTTCACCGGTGGTGGAAAGTGGTCCCATAATGGGATACCCCGCGTGCAGATAGCCTGCTGAAATCTGTGCATCCACAACAATTCTTTCTGCGGAAGGGCGCTCTGCAGGAATCGTGGCAAGATCAGCACAGGCATCCATAACACGGTCCCAGAAACGCATCAGGGCGGCGGGATCGTCGTAATTGCGAATGGCTTCCGAGGGGAGAACGAGGATCAATTTGTCCGAACCAATTTCTGCCCAGGGACCGGGAAACTGTCGGATCTTTTTCCACTCCGCATTGGTTGTCTCTCCCAATACAAATCGGGGGGCCTGCAATGCACCCGAAATCCGAGCTTCAAAGACCCCCAGGTCACAGTCCGGCGGGACT
>Ga0182745_1005644_pt1 | contig 10192 bp, 11 predicted proteins | sample eDN3rd30CKraftBY_FD_128523 | JGI IMG/M metagenome (GOLD analysis project Ga0182745, IMG submission 128523) | Enriched backyard soil microbial communities from Emeryville, California, USA - eDNA 3rd pass 30_C Kraft BY (version 2) (version 2) | ecosystem: Environmental > Terrestrial > Soil >... | reverse complement strand
TTTGCCAAATCAAGCACCTGTTGCCGTTGCGGTGCGACAACGTGGACCGTTCGGCCTGATTGGCGCAACTGCCGATCCACTTCGGAGAGCGTAAAACTCTTGCCTGTGCCAGCACCACCGCGAAAAAGGGTGATAAAATCGGTTGAAGACAACATATGAGCGACCGCTGCCCTCTGGCCCTCGTCGAGACTCGGGTTCGTCTCTCTATAATCCGGGCACAGTGTTTCGTGGGCACCAATGCCTGTCTGTGCCATCGCAACGATGTCATACTCCCGTTGAAGCACTTCATAGGTCGTCACCCCCGGCTGATCTTCGACATTGCGGATGTAATCCCTATTCCTGGTTACTTCATGGATTTCCGCGAGGTCAACGTTCTCGCCGCGCATTCGCTCCAGCGCGGTCAACCAAATCTCGTACTCCAGCAGTACCGATTTCCGCTCGAAGAGGTGTTCTTCGGCCCACTCCACCGCCTGTTGAGCGCTCTCCGGGATCGTCGTCAAGGGCTCGCCATTGCCGCTCGTTCGCAACGCGGCGAGATCCTCACGCTCTTTGTCTGACATTTGTCCATGCCATAACGCTCTCAACTCGTCCATCGCGACATCCTTGATCTTCCGAGACCGTTCGGAATGGGCGATATTGTTTCGAATCTCCGCGATATTGCCCGAAGTCTTCTCAGGTGACTTCGCCAACAACGCCCGCGTTTTCTCGTCAATCTCTGCATGGCGCTTGGAGAACCGGTCGCAAAGCTCCTCCGGGATGCCTCGAATCTGAAAGTCGCCACGGGCGTGGTTTTCGATTTCATATCCAAAGCGCCGCAGCTCGCGGGCCAGCTCGTGGTAGTAAACATTTTCGACATACTTCCGTGCCCTGAGCATTTCGTAATTCTGGAGCGCCTTCCAACGATCCTCTACGGGGTCAAAGGTGGCGTTGAAAAGGATGCAGTGGCTATGCAGGTGCGGATCGAGTGCCCGCGAAGTCTCGTGGCGAAAGATCGCCCCTACGAGATTGCCGGTGAGACGGTCTTCACATTGACCACCAGCGCGAACACGGGTTGCCGCAAATCGCTCCAGCTCCCTCATTGCCTGACCCACGGCCCGATTATGGGCATCCAGGATTCGATCATCTTCACCGACAAAGGCCATAATCGAAACCGACTTTGGAGGCGAGATCGTGAAATCAAAAAAGACGCGACGATTGGCAACTTCCTGCTCACTACCATCGCTTCCAATATCGCGCCTGACCGTCTTTCGCCGTTGCGTCAGAAGTTCGCCAGTGGCCGGGTGAAGATTATCGCAGAGACTCAGGAAATCGTCCTGTTTGACCACCTTCGCGAGGCCGAGCAATGAAACTCCGTTTCCGAACCAATGGCCCGCTACGCTTTCGCCTTCCGTGTAGTAATCACCCACGGAAAGATGTTCCGTGAAATAGTCCTTAGCATTGGCAAGGTTGTATTGAGTCTTCGGTGTCAGCATTAGGGAATCGCTCAGTTATATCAGAAGCGAAATTTCATCTCGTAACGGAACCGTTACACCCCTTCCCCGAATTCAAAGTATGAATTACGGGGTTTTGAAGATCGGACGCCTAACCCCTAAACTGCGTTAGGCTTTTTCAGTCAGAGATCAGACGCAACAAAAGGGGCTCGCCGCCGCGAAATTTGCCGGACTAGCGGCGCAAGAGCGGAAGGCCATCGACTTGGAGTATGTCAGACCAACAACGCAAGCCTGTAAGGCACGTGACGCAGGAGGAGCGCAGGAACAGCAGAGAAATGCAGCTATCGTGTAAGGCCATTTTCGACTCGGCTGTCAGGAACTACGAAAGGAAGTTGTCGGGGAAACGTAAGATGCTCATCGCATTTCAAGACGGCATTTCTGACTTGCGATCAAAAGGCGCATCGTATCGGGACATCGCGCAGATTCTGGCGCAGGCTGGCGTTCAGGTGTCGCACGATACGGTAGCTCGGTTTTGCAGGAGCGTCATAACGAAGACGCCACGCTCTCAGAAGCGACGGCGGAAGCTAACAAGCTCATCTGACGCCCCTAATGCGACAGCTTCGGTGCAGCCGTTCCGCGTACCGGATAAGGCGATTGACGCACCTCCAAAAGCAGTTCCCAAGGCTCCCATCAAGAGCAGAGGCCCACGCATCGCTGATCCCAAAAATCTTTGAGCCTACGACTTATTCCTACACATGAAGAAACAGATCAATCTCGTGATGAACGGCAAGGGGGGCGTCGGGAAAAGCCTCTTTGCCAATAACTTCGTACAGTACCTCAAGGATCAACGGATTGAGCATCTGGCGATAGACACGGATAACGAAAACTCGACCCTCAAGCGGTTTCACCCCGAGGCTGAATTCGTCAACATTGGGAATACGCGGGAAATAGACCTCCTGTTCTCCAGCTTGGAGCGTACTTCACTGGTGGTCGTCGATTGTCGGGCTGCGTCCACGGATGTCTTTCTGGACTACTTCACCGAAATCCGGGCGTTTGAAGTTCTGGAAACGCTCGGAGCGACCTTGACGGTGATCTCCCCGGTCAACCACGAGGCCGACAGCGTTGAACAGGTTAAGCTGATTGCAGAAAGCCTCGGCGGGCAATGCCGCTATGTCATCGTCAAGAATCAGGCCCATAGCGAACAGTTCCGGATTTACGACCGTAGCCACACCCGGAGCCGGGTCGTTCAGGAACTCGGCGGGGTGGAGATCATCCTTCCCAAGCTCTACGATTGGCTCGTCACCACCTTGAATGAAACCAACCTTTCGCTCTCGTCTGCCATCGGGCATCCGGACGTTTCGTTAATCGACCGGCAGCGTCTCAAGAACTGGCAATCGAAGTTCAATGAACAGATTGAATTGGCTCAAAGCCACCTGATGCCTTCTACTAAAGCCAAGGCAGAGACGCGGAGCCGCAGATCCAAATCGGAGGAATAGCTGATGAGCCACGATGAAACGCTAAAAGCTGCCGTCCTGGCGTGGCAGAAAAAGTACCGGGTCAACGACAACGATCCGCTCCTTGCCACGGTGGAACTCTTCCAGATCCATTTTGCAAACTGGCAGGGGCAAAATCAAAGCGATCACTCAGGCTCCGCTTACGATGAATTCCGTGCTTCATTCGAGGAACTGAGCGGTCAGACGAAAGCTTTGTCAAAACAGACCTCGGACCTGATCGAAGCCCTTCGTAACATGCCGGATTTGACCGGACAACTTAGGTCTTATCGTCTCTCAGCACTTTGGATGGCAGCGGGGCTGGCGTTCGGTGCCGGGATCGCGATTAGCAAATTCCTTCCGTTATGACTATCCCCGGAATACTAATCGCTGCGGCTTCGTTCGGTATGGCCGGATACTGCGCCGTTGCCGGGACGGCGCCCTTGTCATGGGGTGGATTCGCTCTCTTTGGTCTATTCGGAGTATTCGCGCTATCCATTCAGAAGCAGCGCAAGCGGCGGACCATTGTGAGCCTTGGCGGCCTAGAATGGTCCAGAGAGGATTTTTGCCGTGGTTGGCTGATTACCGGGGATACCGGCTCCGGCAAAACTCGCTCAGGGATTACGCCGCTTCTGTATCAGGTCTTCAAAAACGAGCCGAATTGGGGTGGCGTCTGCATTGATGACAAGGGGCTATATTGGGAAACCCTCTCTGACATGGCCAGGCATTTCCGGCGGGAACAAGACCTGATCCTGCTTCAGCTCAAGCCGGACAATGCTCCTGCAAACTGGCAGCCTCTGCACACTTACAATCTCACCTCAGACCGAGGCATTCCCTATGGCACCTACGCGAAATTCATCGTGGATACGGCGAGCAGCTTGGGACAGCAAGGGGACAAAGGTTTTTTTCGCAACCAGGCACAAACCCATATCGCCAAGGCGCTGGAAACCCTTTACGAGATCCGGGCCGATGTGACCTTGGAGAATGTCTATCACCTCCTATCGGATGAACGCGATATGGAGCAGGCCGTTAAAGACCTTTTCGCAAGCTACGCCACGCCTCGTCGCAGGGAACTCATCGATCACTTCCAGAACCGATTTCTGAATCAACCGCCCGAGCAGCTTGGCGGCGTGCGGGAGACCATCTCCAATTATCTGCAATACTTTCTGACGCCGGAGATGACGCAAGTCTTCTGTCCTGCGGAAAACACCTTCGATTTCTCCGACATTGACCGGGGAAAGATCATCTGTGTCGCCATGCCGCAAAAGTTCCAAACGGAACGCCGGTACATCAACACCTACCTCAAGATGCTCTTCTATACCCACGTGCTTCGGCGTTTTGACAAACCCAAGGACGAACGGAGAGACGCCAATCTTCTGATCCTCTGGGCGGACGAAGCGCAGCGATTTATGACGGCATCGGAAGACGGGATGAGCGACTATAACTGTGTGGATGTGATCCGGGAAGCCCATGCCACCGTGGTTGCCGCCGCTCAGTCCTCGACTTCGTTCATTCCCCCCCTTGGTCGGGAGAAAGCACGGGTTCTGACACTCAACCTGCGCAATCGGATGATCTTCAAAGCAGCCGATGAAGAGGGGGCCGCTGAAAGTGCCGATTTCATCGGGAAGAAAGTCGTGGTCAAACGCTCGTGGGGCGTATCAGGAGGGCAAACGAGCAAATCTTTCAGCGAACAGGAAGAACACCGGATCAAGCCCTACTCTTTGAGAGCCTTACGCAAACACTCCTGCGTCCTCATCCATGCGGAGAGAGGCTTCAAACGGGTGGTTTTGCCTCCCATAGAGCCGGATGGACGCGTTTGCTCATGGTTCAAAGGGTAATCGGAATGGCGGTGATGCTTCGAGCAGGAGTGGCTTGCAATGGGTGGGCATCTCGGGTACAGACTCGGGTGTCCGGTAAAAACAGCCGGATCGGGATTTGATACCCCCGGACCGTAAGCGGCAGACGTAGGCCGCAACTACGTCGCTTCCTAGCCAAAAGGCCGGGGGGCGGCGGTATATGTCCAGGCTTCGGCTAAAGGCCGTCGCAGCCGTCTTACGGCGGCGTATCAACTCCCGGCCACCTTGTTTAGTCAAGGTGGCCGTTGTGATTGAAGATGATGGATTTCCCGCCAAAAGGACATTGCTGTTTTTTCCTGAGCCAAGGGCTCAGGGCCGCGTTTGCCTGCCAACAACTCCTTCCGGGCCATGATCGATGCTTCGTGGCTCCATGCGCTTCAATTTCTCCCGCGGTCGTCGCTCGCGGACTCTCTCCTTTTTTACCCCCACCAAACTCAACCCCATAAACCCATGCTTGTATTATCGCGTAAACTCGGTGAAAGGATTTTCATTGGTGATGACATAGAAATCATCGTCACAAGGATCGAAGAGGATAAAGTGCGGATTGCCATATCGGCACCTCGCGATGTTCCCATAGTTCGGAGCGAACTGATTGATGGAATCGGAGAGCTGCGAGAGCAATTCGGCTTGGCGAAAAGGCCACATCCGCGTTCATGAGCATCCAGTGCAAATTCGCACGAATTGAGGCGATATTGAAACCGTAGCCCAAAGGATTCTTTCCAGATGAAGAACGGTCATGACTGGCTTGAATTTATACAAGGCCAAATGTTCTTTTCGCTATTCTGCGGCGCTCTCTTCTGCCTCGTTTTGCTCGGAGCCGAGTTGCTTCATGTCGTTAGCGGCGGTCGAACTCCGTCTCTGATCGAGCGCTTGGCGGAATCGGAACCGGTGCCCAGATACAAAATCTATCCGGACGAGGACGAGGAGGAGATAAACGACGAAGGAGAAGACGATTTCATCCATCACTGGAATCCTTGATCGAACCGGCAATTCGGTGCAAAGTCGTACCGTTGTGCCTAAGCTTTTCAAAGTCGAAGTCCCTCCTTTCACACGCCCGGCCTTTTCCGACATTGTTCAGAAAATGGTCGAGCAGGGCGTTGATGTTGAGGTTTCAAAGCAGGCTCACGTCCTGAGCCTGTGGAGAGCGATCAGCCGGGCAAAATATTGGTCCTGGACCTACAAAACGGGAGAGTCTACGTGGAGAATACGCCTCTCCAAGACGCCTGTTGACGGCAAACCCAACCCTCTAGCGCAGGAGTGTAAACGGAACTACGACACCAGCTATGAAAGCTGGAAGAAGCTGAATGAGGAATTGCTGAAGAAGGGAAAGGTTCTTCTGCAAACCAAGGATGAGGCCACGAAGTTTTCCCGGAGCGCACGTTACCATTTGCGTCAGGCAAAAAGCGAGCCCTTCAGCCTGACGGTGGTGCCCGAGGGTAAGAAGTTCGCGGTCAAACTGACTTGGAAGACTGAGTCTTCCGGTTAACCATCGACACCGATCACACGACCACTTGTGACAATCGAGGCGGGTTTGATTTCCGCAGGGTTGCTCGGCGTGTTGAACGCCGCGTCTACCCATACGTCGTGCGGTGTGACCACCGATAGCTGGTGCGGGAGAGTCCCTCCATTGCGGATTATCACAATGGCTTGAGGGTCGTCGCTGTAGAGGTAGTAGCTCGTCCACCCGATCCCCGCAGATTGCAAACGCGCAATGTCCAGTTCAATCACGGGATGCCCACTCGCTCTCGCTTCCAATGCACCGGTATAGACGGCCATGTTCGCGACGGTCGTCAGATCGGGCGTATTGGCTCGTGTTATGGCGGTGAAGGTGGCAGTGGCAGATTCGTAGAAGATCACCACGTCGCAGCGTGAATGAAGTTTCTGGGCGTTCTTCGTGACCGTGCCGAGATTGACGGCTGGAGGAGATACCATCTGCGAAAGCGTCGCCGCTGTCGTAATGGTGCTTTTCACGACATCCTGATCGACCACCGTATTTTGCATTACGGCTCTCCTCTCATTGATGCTTGTTGAGGCCCCTGCCCCATAGCTCCTGTTCGCGTCAGGAGAGGTTTTCACCGCAATGGAAGCACTCGGGCCAAAATTCAAACGCCCTGCGACTGTAAGCGGATAAAGGGCGGTACAGTCGGTTTCCAGCGTTAGATCCCCGTTTGAGTGCGCTCGCCCCAGAGCTGCAAGATTCGTACCGGTCAAAACGTTATTGCCTGCATGGAACTGAGAAAATTGAGAAAGCGGAAACTGCCGAATTTCAACTTTCATGTCGGCACTCTGATCCCGTGCGCCACGGCTGCCCAACGCGGATTCGACGGCCAAACGGCCAGTTTGCCGGTAGTTGAAAACATCACTCTTCGCCCGGATTCCATAGAGGGGATCGTTCGCCTCAGTCAAAGGAGCCAATGCGGCACCGCCCTGAATCGCCATTAGCGAGGACAGGTCTGATTCGGCGGTGAAATTAAACATCTGAAACCGCTCGTCGCCAACGGAAGCCGCTGAGATGACCTTTGGAGCATTGCTCATATGAATTAGCGCAGAGCTTGCAAACTGTTCCGCGATATAGGCTCGCAGACCATTCGACGCTGAAAACATATCCTGATTTGCCAGAGTCTGCGCCAGCAGCTTTGAGGAGTTCTCGCGCCATGCCTGCCGTGTTGACAACAAGCCGAAGCCGATCAGGCAAATGACGGCGAACATGACGGCACCCGCGACAATCAGCACGGAGCCCGTTGAAGAGGAAGGTTTTTTCATATTACTGCATGTACAGCGGTTGTGCCGATACTCGGAACTCGACCTTTTCGGCGGGCAGATTGACGCTCCAAGCCAAGGTCGGGATTCCATTCTCAATGAAGGCAAAGCGACCATCTGGCGGCAATGTAGCCGACCGATGGCAGACGAGTATTTGGTTTAGGCTGCTTGGTTCGTTGATAATCCGAACTTCGCCCGAAGTGTAAGCAAACCCGAGCTGGCTGCCGTCGGCTTTGGTGAGGAGAATGAAATTCCCTTGCGTTCCGGCGGATGCAACCGTCCACGTTGAAACGTCCTCATAGATTGCGAAGTGAGCGGCACCTTTTGCTGCGGCGGCAAACTCGGCCATCAGGCGATTGGCGGCTTTTTCGGCGCGGTCCAGTTGAATGTCATCAACGAACCGTTGTGCGAATCCCATCATCGTTGATGCCCCGAGCAACATCACCCCGGAAAGGATTCCCATAGCAATGACCATCTCCAAAAGGGTCAAACCGGCACGGTAGCGGTGATGAAACATCAGAAACGCCTCCTTACACGGTTTCCAAGAGCAATTTCTTTGGTGATATTTTCGCGCTGGGAGAACTCAGGCGCGGGTTCTTCCCACCGAATGACCGTAGCGATTGATACCTCTTCATTCGCTGTTCCGGCTCCACTCAAAGCCATAGAAGTTGTAACGGTGTAGGGAAAAACTTCGCCATAGCCTTCGCTGTTCGCCGGTCGATAGAGGTATCCGGTTTCTACGGTTCCCCCGCTTGATGCCAGATCAACCAAGGCGCTGTAGGGCATGTAGATGAACTTTTCCGACTGACTCCGGACGAGAGCCGTCACGCGCCCGTCAATGCGTGCTTTAAGTGCCGCATATTGCCCCGACTTGAAGAAACTCGCGGCGGTGGAGAAGACGAATACCAGAACGGTGACGCCGACCAGAACCTCGATCAAAGAAAATCCTTTCTTCGTGTTCATCATCCCCCCTAGCGATTTGCTTTTGACCGTCTGAAAAAGCTCTTGGTTCTGGCTGAGGGAAGTTCCTTGGGCTGGATCTCGCTGGCAGGCAAGGCTACTTCGTCTTCCGGGCTGAGTTGCGAATCGAGGAACTGAGGTGTCTCGATAATCTTTGGGGTTACAAGAATGACCAGATTGGTTCTCCGGGCAGTCTGTCCCAAATTTTGAAAGAGATAGCCCAAGATAGGGATGCGCCCAAGTCCGGGTGTCTGCGAACGGGTCCTCATGCGGCTTTCCTGCACCAGCCCGCCGATGCCCACGGTAAACCCGTCCTTCACTACGACCGATGTGGTCGCATTACGCTTTGATATGATGGGCAATTCCTGTCCGCTGGCTCCCTTTACGGTTCCCACTTGGGTGGCGACGGTGGGGTTGATATTGAGGTCGATGTACCCGTTATCCAGTATCCTCGGTAACACGTCGAGAATGACGCCGGTCACAAAGGTTTGTGTGCCTGTTTGGGCTGTCGTGTTACTTCCGTCCCCTCCAAAGACGGTGGAAATCTCAATAGGTGTTTCGACGGAATTGTTAATGAGGGCGGGAATGCCAGAGCGGGTGACGACACGGGCATGACTCACCGTTGCCGAGCATCGTTTACTCTCCAGGGCTTGAAGTTTGGCGCTAACCTCCCATTGCGAAAGGATCGCGCCTCCGGCGGTATAGCCGTAGTTGCCGGTCAAGCCGCCCTCGGCAACGCTGGCAGAGCCAGTCCCCAAACCATTGCCAGCGCTAAAGTTCCAATCCAAGCCGAGTTGTTTCGCCCTCTCAATGTCAATTTCCAGGATCTTTGCTTCAATGACGAGCTGGCGTTCAGGCTCATCATGGTCAGCAATGTACCGCTCAATCTCCTCGTGCTGTGCCTCGGTGGCACGCACCACAAGCGCGTTCGTATCCCGCTCCACGTAGATCGAATTCTTCTGCTTTCCGCGTCCCCCTTCAGAAAATGGCGCGTCCATCGGCAGCGAAGGCGTAAAGCGGCTGCGAATGCTCCCTGTTGAGCTATTACCGTACCCGGAGTTGTTGCCGCCAATCGCTCCTGTCGATCCGCTCGGGTTGCCATACCCGTTACTGCTGAAACCGCCGCTATCCGAAACCTGAGGGACGGGAAACGCCGGTGAATTGGGATTGGGTGCATTCAGCTTGACGCCAAGAAAATTAGCGACTGCCTGCACGATGAGATGGGCGTCAATGTTCCGCAGGGGGTAACGCCGGACGACGAAGTTTCCGCGCTCTAACGCTCCGTCCCGAAGGAGCTGCACAACGCCATTGCGCTCCTTGATCGTAAACCCGCGAATTCGGGCGAGTTCAAAAAAGGCTTCTTTGGCGCTGAGGCCGCTGAGGGAAAGAGAGACCGTTTCTTTCGGATCAAGTTCGGGTTCGATATAGTTAAGATGAGCCGCTGTCGCCAGAACCCGCAATGCGCGTCCGACGGGGATTTCGTCAAAATCGAATGTCCCCCTGCCATCTCCCCCGCCTTCCTCGACGGCCGGAGCGGGCGTATCGGGCAGGGATGGAAGAGTATTGGGATTCGCAGCGAAAGCGGTTTGGAAGACAAGGAGTGTCAAAACTACGGAGCAGGTGATGGTTCTCATGGAGAGCTTTCTAATCGGTTAATGAGAGAGGTTTTTGCGGTAAGGAAGGTGAAGGCTCGTTC
>Ga0182745_1005643_pt1 | contig 10197 bp, 5 predicted proteins | sample eDN3rd30CKraftBY_FD_128523 | JGI IMG/M metagenome (GOLD analysis project Ga0182745, IMG submission 128523) | Enriched backyard soil microbial communities from Emeryville, California, USA - eDNA 3rd pass 30_C Kraft BY (version 2) (version 2) | ecosystem: Environmental > Terrestrial > Soil >... | reverse complement strand
TCCGCCTCGTGCGCGATGACCGCGCTGTCCCTCTCCGCGGCCATCAAGAACGAGGGCCTGACGGGCATTGGCGGGTCCACCGCGGCCGTCTACGCGGGGACGCCGGGTGAGGGCGGCGTGCGGCTGGGCACCGTCGATGTTCCCTTCCTGGTGGGCGGTGAGTCCTTCCCCTTCTCCCTGTCCTTTGTCGTCCCGGAGGGGACCACGCGGGTGACGGTCGTCGCGGATGACGACGGCACCTACCCGGAGGACGACGAGGACAACAACTTCGCGTCCATCGACTTCGAGACGCCCTGCGCCACCAACCTGGGGCCGGTGGCGAGCTGCCGGAGCGTGACGGTCCCCGCGGACGCGTCCTGTCGGGGCAGCGCCTCCATCGACAACGGCTCGTTCGACCCGGATGCCTTCCCGGGCCCGTTCTCGGTGACGCAGTCCCCCTCCGGGCCCTACGCGCTGGGCACCACGGCCGTGCAGCTCCAGGCCTCCGACGGCGCGGCCACCGACACGTGCGAGGCGAACGTGACGGTCGTCGACACCTCCGCCCCCACGCCCGGCGCCAACCGGGGCATGGTGCTCCAGCCGACCGCGGGCTCGGACTACGTGCTGGTGTCGCTGTCCGACTGCGCCATGCCCGCCACCGACAACTGCGGCGGCACGCTGGACCTGGCGGAGTCGGCGAGCATCCTCCGCGTCACCTCCGACGAGTCCAATGACGCCCTGTCCCTGCTCCGGCTGCTGGCGTGCAACGACATCAAGCTGAGCCCGGACCGGAAGTCGGCGATGGTCCGCGCCGAGGCGGCCCTGCTGGGGAACGGCCGCATCTACACCTTCACCTACTCCGTGACGGACCCGTCGGGGAACGCCTCCATCGGCACCTGCAACGTGAAGGTGCCGGCGCTGCTGGGCAACCCGGCCGTCGACTCGGGCGTGGTGTATTGCCAGGGCGACGGCTGCCCGGGGAACTCGCGCTACCCCGGGCTGCTCTGCTCGCTGCTGTAGTCGAAGTGCGTCGCGCCGCCGCCGGTGGCCCCGAGCCTGGGGCCCCGGCGGTTCGCCGTTTCAGCGCCAGGACAGCGTGTACTCCGTGTCGAGCAGGCCCAGCTCGCGGCCCCGCACGACGATGTCGCGGGCGCCCACGGCCTCCAGCGCGGCGCGCAGGACGCCCTCGTGGTACGCGGCCGGCATGAAGTCCCGCTTCATGATGAAGCGCCCGCCGCGCGGCCCCGCCCACACCATGGTCCGCTCGCCGTAGCTCACCGCGGAGCGAAACCCCGCGGGGAGCTGTCCGAGCAGCAGCCGGGGCTCGCCGTACGCGAGCATCAACAGGGTGCGGCCCGCCACGGACTCCAGGAAGTCGTGGGTGGCCTTCTCCCCCAGGAGCCGGTGCGCGGCGTCCATCCCCCCGCAGTGCTCCGACAGGAGGCTCGCCGCCTGGAAGGCCAGCGGCAGGAATTGGGTGATGGGGTAGCTGAAGAAGTCGATGTAGCGCTTCTCCGGTAGGGATTGGCGGCAGAGCTGCTCCAGGCCGGGGCCGCCGATGTTCCGCACCGACTCCAGGATGCCCCGGAAGAACATGCCGCGCGCGGTGTCCTCGGGCGTGGCGAGCGCGCAGCGCTGCCGGAGCTCCCGCTGGGTGTCCGCGAGCGAGGAGGGCGGCGGGGCAGGGGGGCGCCCAGGAGGCGCTGGCAATCTCAATTCCATTGGGGGACTCCGGGCGGTGCTCCGAGGTGGATGCGCGGCCCCCACAGACGCGGCGAAGAGCCAGCCGCCTCTGCCCAAACCCTTGCGTCCGAAGGCGGGCCTCCCGGGAGGAGGCCGCGCAGGGGACCGCGAGGGGATTGCCATATTGCCGCACATTGCATGTAAAGCTTTCGCGAGGCAACCCCGCTCATCGAATTTCGATGGAGGGATTGGCTCCGGCCCGCAGGGCGTCGGGCCATGGGAGCGGCGGCTTCAAAGACATACATGCGCACCAGGGCCGCGCGGACCCGCGGGGCCATGCGGGGTTCACGTGCGGGGTTCGCGTGGCCCATGTGGTGCCGGGTGCGACATCTTCGCCGTGCGCGGGGCCCGGGCCGGAGCCTACCTTCCATATCGGTATTCCGCCTGAGGACGTGCCGGGTTATAAGTCGCTGGAAGTCCGTGACCGGGCGCGGGCTGTTCCCGGGCATGCCACGGTCGCGGCCCGTACTCACAAGGTTGACGCAGTGAAGACCCACCCCGAAGGTCCCGCCTCTCCCCGAAAGAGGCCCCGGTCCCAGCCTCGAAGCCCGGCGGAGCGCGCCAGGAGGTCGCGCGAGCAACTGGAGAGCCGTCTGGCGGAGAACGTTGGCGAGGCGGCTCGGGGCGCGAGGCTGCGTGCGGGGCTCACGCAGGCGGACGTCGCGGAGCGTGTCGGCATCGCGGCGGAAGTCTATGGGCGCATGGAGCGGGGGAAGATGATGCCCAGCGTGCCGACCCTGTTCCGCCTGTGTCTGGCGCTGCGGCTGTCCGCGGATGTCGGACTGGGGCTCGTCACGGCGGCCAGCGTGGGCGCCGCGCTCTGGGAGGGGGACTCCAGGCACCGGGACCACCTGCCGGAGATGCGGAAGGTGCTCCGGTTGCTGCGGCGCATGTCTCGCAGCCAGCTCAACCTGATGAACCAGGTCGCGTCCGCCATCCTGCCGGAGCGGTGAGGCGGGCGCCGGTCCTCGCGGCGGGCGCGGCCCTCCGCCTCGACACGCGCAGGGAAGCTCGCGCGGCAGCCGGGCGCGAGCGAAGTCGAGAATCTACTGTGACAGGCTGTGTGGGTCGCGATTCGTAATCGAGTTGTTTGTGTTTGTCGCTGGCGACAGCGGGGCGTCATGCTCCGCTGAATGCTTGTCACCCCGTCCGTGCCCTGGCCTGATGGCGGGAAGGGGGGCATGGAGCCCCAGGGAATGAGGGACATGCGCGGCGGACGCAGGTGGCGCACATCAGGGAGGGGGTGGCGCACGGGGATGGCCATGCTGGCGTTGCTGGCGCCCGTGCTGTTGGCGCACGCCGAGGACGCGGGGAGCCCGGACGCAGGGAGCGTGGAGTCGGCATCCCAGGTCGAGCGCGAGCTGCAACGGACGGACGCGGGCTGGTGGGTGGAGACGGATGCGCCCGGCGCCGAGGACGCGGGCGCGCCACATGCCGCGCTCGTGCCGCCGGCCCTGGTGACGGACTCGCCCGCCCCCTATCCACCCGGGCTGGCGTCCGAGGGCGTGGCGGGGGTGGTGAAGCTCGAGCTGCTGATTGACGACATGGGAGAGGTGGAGTCCGCCACGCTGGTGTCGGGGCTGCATCCGCTGCTGGACCGGGCGGCGCTGCATGCGGCGCCGTTGCTGCGCTTCACGCCCGCCACCCTGGACGGCCTGCCCGTGGCCGTGCGCGTCTTCTTCGAATACCGCTTCGAGGCTCCAGCGCTCTCATCCGCCGAGCAGCCCGCCTCCCTGGCGCCCGTCACCCTGAAGGGGCGGGTGCGCGCCAAGGGCAACCGGCGCCCGCTGGCGGGAGCCACGCTCATCTCCGACGCATTGCCGGACGAGCCGGTGCAGACGGACGTGGAGGGCCGCTTCGAGGCGCGCTGGCCCGCGGGGAGCCACGTGGTGCGCGTCACGGCCCCGGGGCACAAGCCCGCGGTCTTCCGCGAGGCGCTGAAGGTCAACGAGGCCCTGGAGGTGGTGTACGGCCTGGAGCCGCTCATCATCAATCCCTATGAGACGGTGGTCCGGGGAGATCGCGAGCGCACGGAGGTGAGCCGCGTCACGCTGCACGACGCGGAGCTGCGGGAGGTGCCCGGCACCATGGGGGACCCGTTTCGCGTCGTCATGCTGCTGCCCGGCGTGGGCAGCATGCTGTCGGGGGTGGCCTATCCGGTGGTGCGTGGCAGCCAGCCGGCGGCCACGGGCTACTTCCTGGATGGCATCCGCGTCCCCATCCTCTTCCACCTGTTCCTGGGGCCGGCCGTCATCCACCCGGACTTCATCGACGCCATCGACTTCTATCCGGGCTCGCCGCCGCCCCGATATGGGCGGTTGATGGGGGGCGCCATCGACGGGCGGCTCAGCCGGCCGCGGGATGACCGCGTCCATGGCAGCGCGTACGCGGACCTCATCAACGCGGGGTTCTTCATCGAGACGCCGTTCAAGGACACCGGCACCAATGTCAGCCTCGCTGGCCGGTATTCCTACACACCCTGGCTCATCGCCCTGGCGGCCAACCAGCTCCAGGCGCCCCCGCCGCCCGGACGGGAGAACCCGAGGGTGGTGCTCGACTTCTGGGACTATCAGGGGCGGGTGGAGCAGAAGCTGGGCGCGGGGACGCTGCGCCTGTTTGCCTTTGGCTCGTCGGACACCTTCGGCGCCAAGGCCCAGGACGACCTGGGGGACACCGCGTTGCAGGCCATCGTCTTCCACCGCGTGGACCTGCGGCACCGGCACCCGGTGGGGCCCGGCGAGCTGGAGGTGGGTGGGACGTGGGGCCTGGACCGCTTCGCCATCATCAACCGGCGCCCGCCCAACGACGCCACCGAGGTCTATATCGACCAGGCGCATTGGTCCGCGCGCCTGGGCTACACCGCTCCGCTCTCTCCCGCCGTGACGCTGCGCGCTGGCGCGGACGTGGAGCACAAGCGCGCCATCGTCGAGCTGCTCCAGCAGGACGGCAGCCCCGTCGAGGAGGTGGAGGTGGTCCCGGTGGCGCTGGGCACGTCGACGGGCGCGTGGGCGGAGCTGGTGTGGCAGCCAGACGAGAAGTGGGCGGTGGTGCCGGGGCTGCGCGTGGACAACTACCACCTGTCACCCGGCATCAACCGGGGGGCGCTGGAGCCGCGCCTCACCGTGCGCCACAAGCTCTCGGAGACGCTCACGCTCAAGGGCGGCGCTGGCCTCTTCCATCAGCCGCCGACCACGCTCATCAGCCTGCCCGTGGTGGACGTGGGGAGCCTGCTGCTCGGGCTCCAGGAAGGCGTGCAGCTCTCCGTGGGCGCGGAGTGGAAGGCCTGGCGGGATTTGGAGGTGGGCGTGGACGTCTACCTCAACCCCATGCTGCGCACCATCGAGCTGACCCCCTTCTCCGACGAGGGCATGGTGGACGGCGAGGAGCTTGCCACGGCCCGCCCCCTGGGACTCCGGCGCGCGATGCAGATTGGGGACGGGGGCATCCCCGACCGCTCGGACATCGACTTCCCGAACTTCCACAGCCAGGGCATGGCCTATGGCCTGGAGTTCCTGCTGCGTCACCCGCTGGGCAACAACTGGTTCGGCTGGTTGTCGTACTCGCTCCAGCGCAGCACGCGCCGGACGCGCTTCTACCGCTACGACGCGGAGGGCCAACGGGTGGGCACGGCGGAGGCGGACCTGCCCTTCGTCTTCGACCAGACGCACATCCTCAACCTGGTGCTCAGCTACAAGTTCTCCAACAACGTCACGCTGGGCGGGGTGCTGCACTTCAACACCGGGCGTCCCGAGTACGGCACCCTGGGGACGCAGACGCACCGCCCGGGCGAGGACGCCATGGGCCGGCCGGCCTGGGTGAAGTCGGACCGTGACCGCGTGGATCGGCTGCCGCCCTTCCTTCGCTTCGACGTGCGGCTGTCCAAGTCGTGGGTCTATGACACCTTCAGCCTGGAGGCCTACCTGGACATGCTCAACGTCACCGTGCGCCGGGAGACGCTGGGCTTCGAATACGGAGGCGGCAATGGCTCCCCCCTGCGCAAGGACGCGGTGGGCCTGCCCATCGCGCTCCCCATCCTGGGAGTGAAGGGTCGTTACTGAGCACGGCGATTGATGGATAGCGCACGCTTGGCGCGGCGCCTCCGCCTTGCCCTGGGCAGGGCGGCGGGCCTCACGGTGTAATCCTCGGCCGCCAGGTGTTCCCGGGGACGGTCCTTCCCCGGGGGCCCGGAGTGGCCGGGCTGTGTTCCTGACCACCGCACACCAGGTGACTTCTTCATGTCGCAGGACGGGACTCCGACGATGGCGACGTTGCAGCGGGTGGGAATCTCCTCTGGCTCGGCGGCCTCGGCGGCGAGCCGGCTGGCCCTGACGCACCTCCGGCTCACGGATGATGCGCCTCACCGGAGCATGAAGGCGCCCTCGGATTCACCGGCCGTGCTGCTGGTGGATGACCATGTATCCAACCTGGTGTCGCTGGAGGCCATCCTCGAACCGCTGGGGGTGCGCATGGACAAGGCGTGCTCCGGCGAGCAGGCCCTGCGCTTCCTGCTGCGCGAGGACTACGCCGTCATCCTCCTGGACGTGCGGATGGCGGGGCTGAGCGGCTTCGAGACGGCGGCGCTCATCAAGCAGCGCGAGCGCACGCGCAACGTCCCCATCATCTTCCTCACCGCCTACGGCCGGGACGACGCGGAACTGGTCACGGGCTATGCGACCGGCGCGGTGGACTTCCTGCAGAAGCCCTTTCCGCCGGAGGTGCTTCGCTCGAAGGTGTCCGTCTTCGTGGAGCTGTTCCGCGCGCAACAGCAGGTGCGGCGCCAGTCGGAGCTGCTGCGGCAGAAGGAAGCCGAGGCACGGGACGCCGCGCTGCGGGCCGCCGGCTATATCGACCGGCTGCGGGACTTCGCCGCGAGGCTGTCGGAGGCGAGCACCGCGCCCCAGGTGTGCCGCGCGCTCTTCGAGCAGGGGCTGGTGGCCGCGGGCGCGAAGGCGGGCTCCGTCAACCTCCTGGACGCTGCGGGCGAGGCGCTGGAGGTCATGGATGCCATTGGCTACCCCGAGGGCGTGCTGAACCGGTGGCGCCGCATCCCCATGACGGCGGCGGTCCCGCTCGTGGAGGCGGTGCGGGACCAGCAGGCCATCTGGGTGGCCTCGCTGGAGGAGTGGAGCGCGCGGTACCCCCACGTGGACACGAAGGGCGTCCACGAGGCGGCGCTCGCGCTGCCCTTGCTGGTGAAGGGGCGGGCGCTGGGGTGCATCGGGCTGTCCTTCGCCAGGGCGCGCGCCTTCTCGGAGATGGACCGGGCCTTCTTCACCGCGCTGGCGCATGCGTGTGCCCAGGCGCTGGACCGGGTACACCTGACGGCGGAGGAGCGCCGCTCGCACTCCCAGGCTCGGGCCGCCGCGGCCCGCATGCAGATGCTGTCCGAGGCGTCCAATGCCTTCGACGCGTCGAACCGCGACCTGACGACGCTGCTGGACACCATCACCCGGCAGGTGTCCCGCTTCCTGGGGGAGGCCAGCGCGCTGTGCCTGCTGTCCGATGATGGCACCCGGCTGGAGGTGGCCGCGCGCCACCCCGAGCCGGAGCAGGAGGGAGGGCCGCCGCTGCTCTCCGCGGAGGCCGTGAGCGACGCCGTGCTGCGGAGCGGACGCCCCTTGCTCGTGCCCGAGCTGTCACCGGGGCGGGTGGGGCACGGGGACGCGGCGCTGGAAGGGGAGCCGCGGCTGACCAGCCTCCTGTGCGTGCCCTTGAGGGCGCAGGGGCGGGTGATGGGCACCTTGTCGGTGGGGCGCACCGGCCCGGGGCGCGGCTTCACACTGGAGGACCAGGAGCTGGCGGAGGAGCTGGCGGCGAAGGCGGCGCTCTGCATCGAGAACGCGCGCTTGTTCGCGGAGCAGCAGCGCTCGCAGGAGGAGCTGCGGCGGCGCGCCGAGTTCGAGCAGCAGCTGGTGGGCATCGTCTCGCACGACCTGCGCAATCCCCTGGCGGCCATCTCCATGTCCGCGGGGCTGCTGGAGAAGAAGGGGCCGCTGACGGAGCCGCAGCAGCGGATGGTGTGGCGCATCGGTCAGGCCACCGAGCGCGCGGCCCGGATGATTCGCGACCTGTTGGACTTCACGAAGGCGCGGTTGGGCGGCGGCATCGCCTTGCACCGCCAGCCCACGGACCTGTGCGAGGTGGTGCACCAGGTGGTGGAAGAGCTGCTGGTGGCCAACCCTGGGCGGCGCGTGGAGGTGGACATCCAGGGGGAGGTCCGGGGCGAGTGGGACTCGGACCGCATCGCGCAGGTGCTCACGAACCTGCTCGGCAACGCGCTGGCCTACAGCCCGCCGGACGCCCCTGTGCGGGTGGGCACGCGCCTGGAAGGCGCGTCCGCGCTGCTGTCCGTCTTCAACGGCGGCGACCCCATTCCCCGCGAGCTGCTGCCCCGCCTCTTCGAGCCGCTGACCCGGGGCTCGCTGAAGGAAGGCCAGTCCACCCGGAGCATCGGCCTGGGGCTCTACATCGTGCAGGACATCGTGCGCGGCCACGGTGGCGGCGTGGAGGTGGTGTCCTCCGAGCAACACGGCACCACGTTCACCGTGCGCCTGCCTCGCGCCGCGAGCTGAGCCGGAGGCGCCCATTCCATCTCGACACCCGGCGACACTGTTCGACCCCTTTCGCCGGGTGGGCATCACGCGGGGCAGGGGACACTGTGAAGCTGCCACGAGACGCGCGCTCGTCGCAGGCGTCATGACCCGGACGATACATCGTTGCATGTAATCGGAATGTTGGCGGCTTGGCGGAACAAGGGCTGAGCGTCAGCCGGCGCACGGACTACGTGTTTGCCGCATGACCGACGTGCGCGACTTGCCCGGCAGGGCACCTGTCACCCGCGTGGAGAAGGACTACCGGTTGTCCTGACCGCGAGAAACGCGGCAACCCCCAAAAACCGGAGGCTGTCATGTATCGCCACCCCACCCCGCAGACCCGTTCCAGCTCGAAGGCCACCCACACCGGGCGCCGTTGCGCGCATCAGTGGGAGCTGCTGCCAGCGTTGCTCCTCGCAGCGGCGGTGGGGTGTGGCCCCGCGGAGCAGCTGGACGCGCCGGGCGCGCCGCTGGGCACCCAGTCGGATGCGCTGGTGTCGTCGAACGGGCTGTCCACGAACGGGCTGTCCACGAATGGGCTGTCCACGAATGGGCTGTCCACGAATGGGCTGTCCACGAATGGGCTATCCACGAATGGGCTGTCGACGAATGGCTTGTCCACGAACGGCTTCAACACCTGGTTCAGCGCGGACCCCGCCAAGGCCGAGGAGGTGATGCGTTACATCGTGCGGTGCGCGCTCTCCGAGGGGCAATCCCTGTCGTACACGCACGTGGGCACCACGCACACGTGGGAGGGTACGCTGGGGCTGGCGCCGGGCTGGTCGAGCGGCGCCGAGGCGACGCTGGCCGAGCAGCAGCTGGTGTCGAGCTGCCTGGCGGCACACGTGAACAAGTACGGTGTGCACCTGAACATCTCCGTGCTGGGCAGGGATGCGCTGGGCACCGCGATTCCGACCACGGCCGAGGAGATGGAGACCTACGCTCAGCCGGAAGCCGTGTTCTTCGGCAACCTCTTCAATGACGAAGGGCTCTTCGCGGCCAATGACGCGCCCTATCTGGCCTACGACGAAAGCACCGTGCGTGCCTGTGGCCTGTCGTCGTGGAGCGGCGACCCGGACTGCGCGGCCGTCATCTCCCACGTGGGCTCCGCCCGCACCTACTGCCAGCTGGACGCCTCACGGACGTACTACTCGCGCTGCACGTACAACGGCGTGACGTACCGGCCGCTGACCACCCGCATCCGCGTGCAGGACATCTACAAGTGCGGCGACGGGACGTGTCAGCTCTCCGAGAGCTGCGGCACCGGCACCTCGGCCGATAGCTGCGCGGCGGACTGTGGCGCCTGCTAGGCGGTGGCAGTCCTCGCGGCGCCCCCGTGCCGCGCGTCGTACGCGGTCTTCCTCCTTCCCCTCGGGAGGACACCGTGAGTGCCAGCCTGTTCGAGCGCGGCAGTGGCCGCATCCAGGTTGAACCCGCCGTCACCGGGCCTTCCCCGCGCGCCCGGGCTCACGAACCCCCGTGAGCGGCATCCCTTCTCCGCGCGATTCCGTCCCCAGCTCCGGCTCCCTGTTCGGTGCATCTTCCCGTCATGCCCGGGGCGGTTTCATTGTCGCTGCTGTGCGACGTGGTTCCCCGGTGTCATGCATGCGCGGTGGGCCCACCCGCCGCCGGAATGCACGGGGGGCCCTGGGCGTCATCTGACGGCTACCGGGCGCTGGCCGTCACCGCCTGATTCAGGGCGCGGAAGAGTCCTGCAGGGCCTGGGTGTTACCCAGATATGGCGGGGCTGACACTGAGGGAGCAGGCACGAGCGGAGCTGGAAGAGATTTTTCGCTCGACAGAGGACCGGCGCCTGGCGGAGCGCTGCCAGGCGGTGCTGATGGCTGCGCGCGGCCGCAAGCCGCAGGACATCGCCGTCGAT
>Ga0182745_1005642_pt1 | contig 10197 bp, 8 predicted proteins | sample eDN3rd30CKraftBY_FD_128523 | JGI IMG/M metagenome (GOLD analysis project Ga0182745, IMG submission 128523) | Enriched backyard soil microbial communities from Emeryville, California, USA - eDNA 3rd pass 30_C Kraft BY (version 2) (version 2) | ecosystem: Environmental > Terrestrial > Soil >... | reverse complement strand
CTGGCTGGGGTTACCGACCGGCACCATGCGGGTGATGTCGGTAGTGCCGCCCAGGTATTGACCGCCCGAGTCGATCAGCAGCAAGCCATTACCCTCGATGAGCGCATGCGACTGCTCGGTGGCACGGTAGTGTGGCATCGCGCCATTGCCATTGAAGGCGGCGATGGTAGAAAAACTCAGCGACACGAAGTTCGGGCGCCGAGCACGCGCGGCACTCAATTGCTCGTCAACCGTCAGCTCGGTAATGATCTCCCGGCCGAGATTCGCCTCGAACCAGGCGAAAAATTCGCACAAGGCCGCGCCGTCCTGCTCCATGACCTGGCGAATGTGCACCAGGTCGTCGTCACCCTTGCAAGACTTGCTCAGCGTGGTGGGGTTGAGCCCCTCGACAAGCACCACCTCTGCCGCCAGGTTGTCCAGCAGGCCGCAGGTGACCCGGGCCGGATCCACCAACAGCCGCGCCCCCGCGGGAACGGTGCCTAGCGCCTTGCCTGCTTCGCTATAGTCACGCACCTCGATGCCGTCGACCTCCAGCACGTGACGCAGGTGCGCGTCCACCTTGTCCTGGCCCACGAACAGGATGGCCTGCTGCTGATTGATCAGGGCAAAGGCCAGGAAAACCGGATTGTAGGAGACATCGCTTCCGCGCAGGTTGAACAGCCAGGCAATGTCGTCCAGAGTCGCGATGAAGTGCCAGTCGGCCCCCTTGGCCTGTATGCCCTGGCGCAATTGCGCGAGCTTTTCCGCCCGGTTCACCGTGGCATGTGGCGGCAAGTGCTGGTACACCGGGTTACCTGGCAGCGCCGGGCGCCCGTCCCAGACCTGACCCAGCAGGTCCATGTCAGTCACCAGCCGCGCTCCACGCGCCTTCAGCCGCTCACCCAGTTGGCGCGCCGAAGCCAGGGCCATGACCGCGCCATCCACTGCCACGCGACCGTTGCGCTCGACGTTTTCGCCCAACCATTCCAGCACCCCGGGTTTGCCCGGCAACAGTTTCATCAGTTCGATGCCGCTGCCCTCCAGCTCGTGAGCCGCCTGCTCCCAGTACCGGCTATCGACCCACAGGCCGGCAAACCCGGGGGTGACCACCAACGTACCGACCGAGCCCTGAAACCCCGAAAGCCACTGACGCCCCTGCCAGTAACCGGGCAGGTATTCGGAAAGATGGGGATCGGCAGAGGGTACCAGCAAGGCATCGATGCCCTCTGCCGCCATGGCTTGGCGCACGTGCACCAGTCGCTGCGGCACGCTTTGCTCAAGGGTGGTCTGGACGTTCATGCACTCTCCTGCGGCTTCATAACGGTTAATCCAATAGACCGATAATGGAACAGCCGCCAGAGCGCTGCAATCGCGACGACCAAGATACGGCATGCATTGCCCGCCACGCCCTGTGCCAATAGGAAGCTGCCTACAACAGGACCAGAACCATCGATCAAGTTCCGCTGAACTTCCCCCAGGCATCGGCTTCACACACAGTACATTCATTGCACACAGGCAAATGATCATGCCCAGTGCCATCGAACCGAAAGCCGGGGTGGTGTTGCTTGACGCCCGCGACCATACGCCCGAACACGAGCACGGCGTTCATCTCAAGCTTGCCGATGGCCTGGCCCGTTTGCTGGGATGCCCACATATACATCCCATGCAGCAGCCAGACGCCGCCGAAGCCTACTATTATCTTCCCACCGAGACCCTGATCGACCCCAGGCGATATACCGCCTTGGGTATTCGCAGCGAACAGGACCTGTTTGGCGGTATGGTGCCGTTCCCCTACATGGCGACCAAGGCAATCTCTCACCCGCTGCCAGCAGGGGCCAGCTTCCCGCCGGGCTGGACCAACGACTTTGCCCGACAGGCCAGCGACGCCCTGCTGCGCGGCTACACCGTGTTCAGCAAAGCCGACGCTCACGCTGCCGCACATTTGCTGCTGCTCGATGGCCCACTGAGGGTCAAGCCGGTACTGGCTTGCGCAGGACGCGGGCAACAGGTCATCACCACTGCAGACGCCCTGGAGCCTCTGCTGGTCGGTATGGATGATCAAGCGTTGGCGCTGTGGGGTCTGGTGCTCGAAGAAGACCTGCGCGACGTGCAAACATTCAGCGTCGGCCAGGTGCGCGTCGCCGACCTGACCTGCAGCTACCACGGCACCCAGCAACTGACACGCGACCATCAGGGCACAGAGGTCTACGGCGGTTCTGACCTGGTGGTGGTACGTGGCGACTATCAGGCGCTGCTACAGCTTCCACTGGAAGACCACCTTCGCCTTGCCATCAACCAGGCCATGGTTTACGAACAAGCCGCCGAGCAACACTTCCCGGGCTTTTTCGCCTCACGTCGCAACTATGATATCGCCCGCGGCATCAGCCCTTCAGGCCACCTGCGCAGCGGGGTACTCGAACAATCCTGGCGCCTGGGCGGTGCTAGCAGCGCAGAACTGTTGGCCCTGCAGGCGTTTGCCGATGACCCGGCATTGCAACGGGTGCGTGCCTCCACCCACGAAGTATTCGGCAACCCCGACTTGCCCTCTGACGCCACCCTCTTTTACCAAGGAAACGACAGTGAACTCGGACAACTCAGTAAATTTGCGCGGATTCGTGAACATGGCCATTCAGAGTGAAACCGTTGAGCTGCAGGTCGAGAATGACCGCATTGCCGGCACCTTGGTCAGCCCGGGCACCAAGATGCCGGGCATTCTCTTCGTACACGGCTGGGGTGGCAGCCAACAACGTGACCTGGCGCGCGCCCGGCATATCACAGGACTGGGATGCGTGTGCATGACCTTCGACCTGCGCGGTCACGAAAAGACCGAAAGCCAGCGCCTCACGGTTACCCGTGAACAGAACCTGCAGGACCTGCTAGTGGCTTACGATCGACTGGTCAGCCACCCGGCGGTCGACAGCAGTGCCATCGCCATTATCGGCAGCAGTTATGGCGGTTACCTGGCGACTCTGCTGACCCGCGAACGGCCGGTCAGATGGCTGGCTCTGCGGGTACCCGCCATGTACTGGGACGACGAATGGGGCAACCCGAAACAAACCCTTGACCGTCAACGCCTGAATGCCTATCGCCGGCGCCCCCTGGGCCCGGCCGACAACCGCGCACTGGCAGCGTGCGCCGAATTCGGCGGGGATGTGCTGCTAGTAGAGTCCGAGCAGGATGACTACGTGCCGCACACTACATTGATGAGCTACCGCTCGGCATTTATCAATGCCCACTCGCTCACTCATCGCATCGTCGACGGAGCCGATCATGCACTGTCCAGCGAAGAGAGCCAGAAAGCCTACAGCTCGATCCTGGCGGCATGGATCAGCGAAATGGTCATCGGCGCCCGCCTGGATCGCTACCCGCACTACGCACCTTGGTATGCCTGATGCCCGCCCACCTGGCAATGCAGGACGCCATCGTCACCGCGCACCAGGCTGCGCAGGGCCTGGTAGGCGGCGAAGTTGATGCTTCGGGCCTGATGCTTGCCCAGCAGGTCAAGAAACGACGCCTCGACGAAGTGCACGGCTGCCGCAGCCCAGGCCTGGCGTGACTGCCATTGCAGGTATTGCAACACCCGGCTGCCATCGTCGCTGGCCTGGATACTCACACCCTGCAGCCCTTCGCAACGCGCAGCCAGCGCCTCACTACGCACCACCAGGGCGTGGGCCAATGCCTGCTGGCACATGCTGGGCACTTCGTATTCGATCATCTGGGTGAACCACAAGGCATGAGGTTTTGCCAACATCGACAGTCTCCTGGCTACGGACGCATGCAGCGCGATGCCGTGCAGGGTAAAACCTCAAGTAAAGTCAAGGTCAAGTGGTTTCTACATACCCTGACCGGACACCGCAAACCGTCGCCGATAATCACTCGGGGTAAGGCCGGTGACACGCTGGAACACCTTGCGAAACGCACCCGGGTCCTGGTAGCCGACACCCCACGCGATCTGTTCGACGTTGCGCCGGGTGAACTCCAGCAAACGGCACGCCCGACCTACCCTCACCTGCTGGCAATACTCGGTCGGGCGCAGCCCGGTAGCTGCACGAAAGCGCCGCAAGAAAGTGCGCTCCTCCAGCCCCGCGCAGGCAGCCATCGTGCTCAGGTCGGCATCCTGCCCGCCATTGCCCTGCAACCAGTGCTGCACCTTCAACACGGCCTCGTCGCCGTGGTCTAGGCGCGGGCTGAAGACAGCTCCGGGCAGCGGCGCCGCGACCGGATCGACCGCCAGATAGCGGGCGGTCTCCTGTGCCACCGTTGCCCCCACAAAGCGCTCCAGCAGACGCAAGCCCAAGTCAGTCCAGGCCATCAACCCCGCCGAGGTCACGATGTCGCCGTCATCCAGCAATGGCTGCTGGGCCTCTACCCGCACCTTGGGGAAGCGCTGGGCAAGCGCATGCACATAGTTCCAGTGCGTGCAGGCCGGGCGCCCATCGAGCAAACCGCTGGCAGCGATGAAAAATACCCCGATGCATACCGACGCCAGCACCGTACCACGCCCGTGCATCAGACACAGCGACGCACGGTGACGCTCCAGCAACTCAGCTTGCGGAGCCGACTCCAGGCTTGGCGGAATGATCAGTACGCGCAAGCCCGATGCGGCGACAGCAGAGCTATCCGATGCTGGCAACAACTGCCCTGCCTCATCTGCCTGCCAGCAACTGACCCGAATGTGCGGCAGCTCGACGGCCCCCAGTTCGGCCGCAACCCGGTTGGCCACCAGGAACAGGTCGGCCAGGCCATGCACAGCGGCGCGCTGGACGCCGGGGTACAGCAGCAAGCCGATATCGAGGTTGGCTGAGGTGTCAGTTTTTGCCCGCATAGTGTCGTTCGCGCCAATCCTCAGGTAAGTGAACACAGCCTATAACTAACGTCTCTCGACGACTACTGCCACAGGAGGCAGCATGAACAAGCAGGCACTGATCATCATCGACATCCAGAACGACTACTTCCCGGGCGGCAAATGGACCCTCGATGGCGCCGACCAGGCGGCCGACAACGCTGCCCGCTTACTGGCAGCAGCACGCCAGCGCGGCGATCTGGTGGTGCATGTGCGGCATGAGTTCAACACTGCCGATGCACCATTCTTTACCCCCGGTTCGCAAGGCGCGGCCATCCACGCCAAGGTCGAGCCATTACCGGGGGAGCCCGTGGTGCTCAAGCACAAGGTCAATGCCTTCCTCGGCACCGATCTCGAGCACACGCTGGACCGGCATGGCGTCGAGGCGCTGACCATCGTCGGCAGCATGAGCCACATGTGCATTGACGCCGCCACCCGGGCTGCGGCCGACCTGGGCTATCAAGTGACCGTGGCGCACGATGCCTGCGCAACCCTGCCACTGGCGTTCGACGGCAAACAGGTGCCGGCGGCTCATGTGCATGACTCGGCGATGGCGGCGTTGGCGTTTGCCTATGCCAATGTGGTGAAGACCGATGAGCTGCTGAATAACTGATCGGCTTGAGACCTGTTGAGGCTGCACAGCAGCCCCAACACCTGCACACTCAAATCACCACATTGCGCACAAACCGCACAGCCGTCACGCCATCGTTGCGGTAGGCATACCGGCAATTGCTGGGGAACACATGGAACCGCCCCGCCTGCAAGCGATGCTCGATATCTTCGATGATCAGCGTCAGTTGCCCATCGACCACATAAATCTGCTCACTCCATCCTTCGGCATCGGCCTCACTGCAATAGCACTCCCCCGGTGCCAGGGTCCACTCCCAAAGTTCCACCTCGCGCCTTGCCGGGCTGGTGCCCAGCAACACCGCTCTGCTCTGGGGGTGTTCGCCAGCCCAGGCCAGCTCTTCAATGCGCCCGGGGTCGCGCAGGTCTGGCGCCTGGATCAAAGTACTGAAGGCCACGCCCAAGGCTTCGGCAATCCGGTCCAATGTGGTCAGGCTGACATTCTTCTCGCCCGCCTCGATCGCGACCAGCATGCGCCGGCTGACCCCTGAACGCTCGGCGAGCGCCGCCTGACTCAAGCCGGCGGCGTTGCGCAGACTGCGCACATTGAGGCTGACATGTTGCAGCACCGATGCCCGGTGCGAAGAATCCTTGTGCACTATATTGCTCACTGATCAGGATTGCGCAGTATACTGCCCACTTTTGCGGCGATTGTGCGCCGCCCTTTCCGAGTGTGCAAGACCATGAACCAGCCCAGCAGCAAGCCTACCCCTGCCGTCACCTTCCGCCTGAGCAAGGCCGAACTGGTGCTGGTATTCATCACCATGTTGTGGGGCGGCACTTTCCTGCTGGTGCATAACGTGATGACCGTCAGCGGCCCGATGTTCTTCGTCGGCCTGCGCTTTGCAGCAGCCGCGCTGTTCGTTGGCGTGGTCTCGGCGCGAGCGCTGCCCGGCCTGACCTTCACCGAGCTGAAGGCCGGCATGCTGATCGGCGTGTCGATCATGCTCGGCTATGGCCTGCAGACCATGGGCCTGCAAACCATCAGCAGCAGCCAGTCAGCGTTCATCACTGCGTTGTACGTGCCGTTTGTGCCGCTGCTGCAGTGGCTGGTGCTGGGCCGGCGGCCCGGCCTGATGCCCAGCATGGGTATCTGCCTTGCATTCATCGGTCTGATGCTGCTGGCCGGCCCGGAAGGCGGCAGTCTGCGTTTCAGCGAGGGCGAACTGGTCACCTTGGTCAGCGCCGTGGCCATCGCCGGTGAAATCATCCTGATCAGCCGCTACGCCGGCCAGGTCGATGTGCGCCGGGTGACTGTGGTGCAACTTGCCACCGCATCGCTGCTGGCGTTTCTGATGATCGTGCCGACCCAGGAGCGCATCCCCGACTTTTCCTGGCTGCTGCTGGCCAGCGCAGTCGGCCTGGGCGCAATGAGTGCGGTGATTCAAGTGGCGATGAACTGGGCCCAGAAGTCGGTCTCGCCTACCCGCGCCACGCTCATCTATGCCGGTGAACCGGTGTGGGCCGGCATCGTCGGGCGCCTGGCCGGCGAGCGCCTGCCGGGCGTTGCGCTGCTCGGCGGCCTGCTGATCGTGGTCGCGGTGGTGGTCAGTGAACTCAAGGTGCGGCGCCCACGCGAAAGCGTCGAAGCACGCGCTGTGCAGCATCAAGGCGAACGCCAGGCCGGGCTGTGAAAGGGTCAACAGCGGCTATTCTTTGTAAAGAACTGTTATAAAAAAACCGCTTGTCACAGCCTGTTTGTAGGATTCTGCGACAGCTTGCGTGTTGGTGATAAACACCTCGGCACGTATGATTCTTTGCAAACTTCTCCAGAATAGGCCGCTATGTCCTTGATAGTGCTATTGCTTCTGCCGTTCGTGGGCAGTTGCCTGGCAGCTGTGCTGCCGCACAACGCACGTAACGCCGAGTCCATTCTTGCCGGGCTCGTAGCCCTGGTCGGTACCGTCCAGGTAGCACTTCTGTACCCTCAGATTGCCCATGGTGGCGTCATTCGCGAAGAGTTCCTGTGGCTACCCAGCCTGGGGATGAACCTGGTCTTGCGCATGGACGGCTTTGCCTGGCTGTTCTCGTTGCTGGTACTGGGCATTGGCACACTGGTATCGCTGTATGCCCGCTACTACATGTCGCCGCAAGACCCGGTGCCACGCTTCTTCGCGTTCTTCCTGGCCTTCATGGGCGCCATGCTCGGTCTGGTCATCTCCGGCAACCTGATCCAGCTGGTGTTCTTCTGGGAACTGACCAGCCTGTTCTCCTTCCTGCTGATTGGCTACTGGCACCACCGCGCCGATGCCCGTCGCGGCGCCTACATGGCGCTGATGGTAACCGGCGCAGGCGGCTTGTGCCTGCTGGTAGGGGCACTGCTGCTCGGCCATGTGGTCGGCAGCTACGACCTGGACAAGGTCCTGGCTGCCGGTCACATCATCCGCCAGCATGCGCTTTACCCGGTGCTGCTGCCCCTGATCCTCATCGGCGCCCTGACCAAGAGCGCACAGTTCCCCTTCCAGTTCTGGCTGCCCCACGCCATGGCAGCGCCCACGCCGGTGTCGGCCTATTTGCACTCTGCCACCATGGTCAAGGCCGGGGTGTTCCTGCTGGCACGCCTGTGGCCGGTACTTTCCGGTAGCGAGGAGTGGTTCTGGATCGTCGGTGGTGCCGGTGCCCTCACCCTGCTGCTCGGCGCATTCGCCGCCATGTTCCAGAATGACCTCAAGGGCCTGCTGGCCTATTCGACCATCAGCCACCTGGGCCTGATTACCCTGCTGCTTGGCCTGAACAGCCCGCTGGCTGCCGTTGCCGCGGTATTCCACATTCTCAACCATGCCACCTTCAAGGCCTCGCTGTTCATGGCCGCCGGCATCATCGACCACGAGAGCGGCACCCGTGACATTCGCCGCCTCAGCGGCCTGATCCGCCTGGTGCCCTATACCGCGACCCTGGCGATGGTCGCCAGCGCCTCGATGGCCGGCGTACCGCTGATGAACGGCTTCCTGTCGAAGGAAATGTTCTTCGCCGAGACGGTGTTCATCAGTTCTACCGCCTGGGTCGAGGCCACGCTGCCGGTAATCGCCACCCTGGCTGGCACCTTCAGCGTGGCCTATGCCCTGCGCTTTACCGTCGATGTGTTCTTCGGGCCGACGGCTCAGGACCTGCCCCATACCCCGCACGAGCCGCCACGCTGGATGCGTGCTCCAGTCGAGTTGCTGGTGCTCACCTGCCTGGTAGTGGGCATCTTCCCCGCCCAGTCGGTCGGCCCTCTGTTGGCCGCTGCAGCCCTGCCGGTGGTTGGCGGTACCCTGCCCGAGTACAGCCTGGCCATCTGGCATGGCTGGAACGCACCGATGGTCATGAGCCTGGTAGCCATGAGCGGCGGCATCGTCCTGTACCTGCTGCTGCGCAAGCAACTGCGCCTGGGCCGCTTCCCCTCCCCCCCCGTGATCGAGCGTTTCAATGGCAAGCGGCTGTTCGAGCATGGCCAGGTTCATCTGATGCTGCTGGCGCGTCGCCTCGAGCGCTTGCTCACCACCCGGCGCCTGCAGTCGCAGCTATTCATGCTGGTATTCGCCGCGCTCCTCGCGGGCCTCACGCCTATGTTCTATAGCGGCCTGAGCTGGGGTGACCGCCCGAAGATTCCGGGTTCGGGCGTGTTCGTCGCCCTGTGGTTGATCGCGATTGCCTGCGCCATCGGCGCCGCTTATCAAGCCAAGTACCACCGTCTGGCGGCCCTGATCATGGTCAGCGTCTGCGGCCTGATGACCTGCATTACCTTCGTCTGGTTCTCTGCGCCGGACCTGGCGCTGACCCAGCTGGTGGTGGAAGTGGTCACCACCGTGCTGATCCTGCTCGGCCTGCGTTGGCTGCCTAGGCGTATCGAAGGCGTGTCACCGCTGCCTGGCAGCCTGGAGCGCGCGCGCATGCGCCGCCTGCGCGACTTGCTGCTGGCCGTGCTGGTGGGTGGCGGCATGGCCGTGCTGTCGTACGCCATGCTGACCCGACCGACGCCCAACGACATTTCCTCGTTCTACTTGAGCCGGGCATTGCCTCAGGGCGGCGGCACCAATGTGGTCAATGTCATGCTGGTCGACTTCCGCGGCTTCGATACCCTCGGTGAAATCACCGTACTGGTGGCTGTGGCACTGACTGTGTTCGCCCTGCTGCGGCGCTTCCGCCCTCCGAAAGAGAGCATGCAGTTGCCAGCGCAACAGCGCCAGTTGGCGCCGGACGTGGTCACCGACCTGATCAACCCGCGGCATGCCACCGATACCGCGCTGGGGTTCATGATGGTGCCTGCAGCACTGGTGCGCCTGCTGCTGCCGATCGCCTTGCTGGTGTCGATGTACCTGTTCATGCGCGGGCACAACCAGCCCGGTGGCGGGTTTGTCGCTGGCCTGGTGATGTCGGTGGCGTTCATCCTCCAGTACATGGTGGCCGGCACCCAGTGGGTCGAAGCACAGATGAGCCTGCGGCCGCTGCGCTGGATGGGTACCGGGCTGCTGTGCGCGACCCTGACCGGTGTCGGCGCCATGCTGCTGGGTTATCCGTTCCTCACCACCCATACCGCCCACTTGCACCTGCCACTGCTGGGTGATGTACACGTGGCCAGCGCGCTGTTCTTCGATATCGGCGTGTACACCGTTGTGGTCGGCTCGACCCTGCTGATCCTCACGGCCCTGGCGCACCAGTCGGTGCGCGCCTACCGCCCGGGCAACCCGGCAAAAACCAGCCAAGCAGGAGCCGCCTGATGGAAGAAGTGATTGCAGTCGCCATCGGCGTACTGGCTGCCTCCGGAG
>Ga0182745_1005640_pt1 | contig 10198 bp, 25 predicted proteins | sample eDN3rd30CKraftBY_FD_128523 | JGI IMG/M metagenome (GOLD analysis project Ga0182745, IMG submission 128523) | Enriched backyard soil microbial communities from Emeryville, California, USA - eDNA 3rd pass 30_C Kraft BY (version 2) (version 2) | ecosystem: Environmental > Terrestrial > Soil >... | reverse complement strand
TACCAACGCACTTCGCCACCGGCTCTGCCTGCATGGGGCGCAGGGCTGCGGCTTCAAGGGTAGACCGGATACGAGCTTTGACCTTGTTTTCGGTTACGAGCGGCCACATGACAAAGCCACGCTCATGTCGTCCAAAGGCTGCGGCTCCGATCTGCTCCACCATCTCGTCGGTGACCAGTTGTTCATTGGTCATGGGAGGGCTCCTGATAGGTTTGCGCGTAGCCGCGCCAAAAAGCATCCTCGGCACTGCCGTACATGCGCCCAGCCGCGCCTACGACGACAGCATTTGGCGCAAGGATCACAAGCCAGAATACGATTGAAGTGATGATGCAGAATGCTTGTGCCATCCCTCACTCCCCCATATCTTCTACGAGCTGACGGGCGGCGCGGAGGTCTGCTCCGGTAACGCGCCTGCCTGTTACGCATTCGGTGATTGCTGCACCGTCTCCCCATTCTACGCTCGGGTTGTCCTCTACAGCGGCGATAAAGGCAGCGAACGGCCCCACCACCTCCCGCACTCGGGCACGGAGGGATGAGAGGGCGGCTTCGGCACGCTCGGCTCGATCGATCTGGAATGTGCGGTTTTCATCCGCGAAGGCTGTGGCCTCAATCTGGATTTCGAGTGCAGCCTTCACCTTCTCCAGTTCATCGGAGAGTGCGGATAGCTGGGAAGACTGAGAGGCGAGGGCGGTGGCGAGCACGATCAGTTCGTCTTTTGGAACATAGACCGTTTCGCGAACGCGCATTCCCGGCGCGCCCGGATAAGGGAACGGATGGCGCTCTGTCTCGCTGCGCACAACCGCGTTTGCAATCTCCAGTGCCTCGGCTTCATGGCGGGTCATGAGCGTGGCTCCACCTGCTGGTCAGCCCAAAGCTCCATCACGTCCGCGATGCGCTCCAAGGCCACGAGGATGCGAGTGAAGCGCTGTTCCATCTCGTCTTCGCGGTCGAACTTGTCTTTGCGGCGCTGCTCGGCGCGCAGATCGTTTTCTAGGCGCAGGCGCTTGCGCTCGTCGTACTTCTGCTTCGGGCTCATGTGCGTGGCTCCGGCTGGCGGGCGGGAATGAAAGCGATTGCGGCTTCACGGTCAGCAACAACCATGTCGAGCCTGTCGGGATGCGGGTTGAACTCAGGAAACCGTGAGAACCAGAAGGCAAACGCACCAAGCTTGGCTATAGCCTCATCCTTCCGCCGCCGTTCCGCCGCCAGCATCTCCACGAAATACGAGACAGGAAGCGTATGGTCGTAGTTGTCGGAGCCGAAGATGGCGGTGATGAGGGTGTTGAGGTCGTCACTCATCGCTAATTTCTCCCTCTGCCCAAGAGGCGAGAAGTTCTGCCCATTCAGAGGGCAAGCCCAGTCCTCGCGGGTTATCGTCGTTCATGTCCCGCAAACGAGTGGCGATATCCATGATTTCAGAGTACGTCAGGGCAAGGATAGCCTCTGCGACAGCCTGCACGCGGTCTTCTTCGTCTCTCATTGCGTCACCTCTCGGTACATGGGGCGGGGAGCAAGCGGGGTCTTCGTGGAGACCTTCGGCGCTTTGGGAGGGGCTTTGAGCGAGCTAGACGGACGCTTGACGCCGTTGTGCTTAGCCTCGCGGCGCTTAGCCTGATTGATCGCCGGCCGGTCTTCCTGATGGGTTTTGATCTTGTGGCAGGAGACGTGAGCCGGACGCAGGTTGTCGTCGCTGTCGTCGCGGGTCAGTTCCCACGCGATGACGTGCTCGATTTCCCAAGCCTCACGGACGCCGTCGATCTTCTGGTTGCACAGATGGCAGGTGCCATTGTTCGCAGCGAAGATGCGCGCCCGGTCTTTGTCGGTGAAGCGGCGACGGGCCATCAGTTTGACCTCGCCAGATCGCGACGGACGGCACGCAACATGCGCAGGCGGTCTGTCGCCTCCTTCATGTTGATGTTATCCGACAGAAGGTAGTCGAACGTCTCAAGCAGGCTGGCTACCGTGTAGCGAATGCTCTCGGGGTTGCCGTAGCGCATTACCCATTCCGGCCCGCCGTTCTCGAACGACTGAGGGTTGATGATGGTAGAATATGCACCATCGCCCATGGACACGGTTACGGTCATGCCGTCTGCCGGATGAGGGTGCAGGCTCTTGCTTATGCGGTAATTGCCTGCCGCATTCTGGTAAGCGCCAGCAAACAGGCTTTCAACGCGACGGACCTCGACCATCACCGCGCACCTCTCAAGCTATCGTGGAGCGCGGAACGCTTCTGCTTAAGGGCACGGCCTACCTGCTGCGTGCAGCCACGCTTGCGGGCGTCACGCTCAAGCCTTGCCGCCTCGGCATATCCGGGGATGGCATGAAGCGTCCTGTCGGGATGGAGAAGCTTCCACCAGCGGCGGATGACTGACATGTGGGCGCGGAAGGTCATGCTGCCAAATCCCTTTCACGGGCTTGATGGAGAAGGTCGCCCGGATCTGTCAGGACGATGCCCTTCGATGAGAAATGGCGATGGACGCCATCCAGGTATTCGGTCTGCTGACGAACGGTCATCAGGCGCGTGATCGGGAAGTCCAAAGGCTCCTGCATCATCGCCAGCTTGACCTCGTAGGGCAGGGGCCGGATCACCTGATCGTAGCGCTGGCAGAACTCGTCATTCTGGCTGCGCAGGATCGGGACGCCGATGGTGAGCTTGCAGTAGCCGCGCCATTCCTCGGCGGTGCTGTCGCCCATCTGCTCGGCAATTTCCTGCATCCACTGGCGGTTGAGACGGTTCTGCTTGACCGTGCGCTTGCCGCCTGCCGAAATGCTGACCGTCATCGGCAGATCGTGGTTCTCAAGGAACCGGATCAGCATCTTGAGGTCGGACGGGGTTTCGATGATGCGGCTCGCCATCGGTCAGCACTCAGAACGGAATAGGATCGATTTCGAACTTCACGCGCTGGACGTCAGGCTCGTTTGCCTTGAGACCGGCAGTCGCCTTGAGAACGAAGAACACTTCTCCCGGCGTGAGCTTCGCGAGGCGGGTTGCCTCATCCAGTGCGGATTGCTTGGACCAGTGGCGATAGGTCGGCTTGCCGCCTTCCTCGTGCCAGACCATCCAGAATTGAAGCCTTGTGAGATTATCGGTCATCGTCACCTCCACTCAGGCGCGAAGGGGATCTCGTCATCCAGATCGCGCGCATACCCGCCGCCTGTTCGCGGATCGTCACGGTCCTGGCTGACATCACGGCTGGGCTGGCTCTGAAGCTTGGACCCGCCATCGGGCGCATCCAGCATCTGCAACTCGCCACGGAATTTCTGGAGGACGATTTCAGTGCTGTAGCGGTCGTTGCCGCTCTGATCCTGCCACTTGCGGGTTTGGATCGATCCTTCCAGGTAGACCTTGGCGCCCTTCTTCAGGTACTGCTCAGCAACCTTGGCGAGTTGGTCGTTGAAGATGACGACCTGGTGCCATTCCGTCTTTTCCTTGCGCTCGCCGCTGTTCTTGTCGCGCCAGGTTTCCGACGTGGCGATGCGGAGATTGACGACTGGATCGCCGCTCGACATGCGGCGGACTTCCGGGTCAGCACCAAGGTTCCCGACGAGAATGACTTTGTTGACTGAGCCGGCCATCAGGCAGCTTCCTTTCGCGATGGGATGTGCTCGCACGCGAAGTCGAGGTACTGCGCGGCCAGGTTGGCGCAGTAGTCGTGCAAGCCGGGATATCGATATGCGGTCAGGGTTTGCGGCGGGGAGACGCGATAGACCTGCGGCTCGACCTCCTTGATGACAAAGATGTTCCAGCGGAATTCATCGGCACCGAAAAGGTCGAGGTAGAATTTCCACTGGCAGCCATCCAGATACCGCTCCGGGTCGAACCGACCTGTCGTCTTGTGGTCAACCACAAGCTTGCCTTCGACCGCATCAACCTGCCCGGTAACTGTCAGCCCGCCATACTTTCGATAGGCGCGCATTTCGCGGATTGATGGCAGGGATAGTTCGGCATCTGGAAGGATGAAGCGGTAGCCGTTCGCCTCGAACGTGTCGTGTTCGCCGTCCTGCGCCAATTCAAGCGCAGCGTGGAAAGCCGTACCGGCCTTCATCGCCTCTGAAGGCTCATCAACCGTGATGAATCGGACGAGGTCTTCGACGGTCGGTTCTTCCTGCCCGTCAAATAGCGGCGTCCAATTCACCCACTGGCGGTAAGCCTCTATGTTCGAGACACGGGCGAGCATCACGCGGCTTCCTGATGCTGTGCGGCATACTCGCCGGCGCTCTTGTCGAACGCCAATCCAAGTTCTGTCGCGCGCTTGTGAAGCATGGCCTTGCAGACGGTTCCGCCCGCCGTGGCGCGATCCAGAAGCGAATTGATGCCGTCGGCGTCGCTGACGTGTTCCAGCGTCTCGCGGAACCACTTCTGCTCCGCGACGGCCTCACGCTGTTCCTCGGTGAGGGCGTTCAGGCGCTCCTTGATCTGCGCAATGACCGATGCCAGGAACGTATCAAACGCCGGGTCGGAGAAATTCGGAACGTCCAGCGGCGGAAGTTGGCCGGGGTTCTTCCCGAAGGCGGCATCGGTCGGGGAGAACAGGAGCCGGCGCTGACCGTTGGCGATGACCAACCGGCCCATGGCGTCAGCAGCCTTGTAGATTTCGCCCTTCGATCCGCCCTGAACGTCAAGGCGCTCGATAAGCTCGTCACCGTTTCGCTGTTCGTCCATATGGGCGATCAGCACCACGTCCTTGCCGAAGCTATTCAAGAGTTTCAGGAATGACGTGAACCGGCTCTTGAGTTCGCCATAGCCCTGCAAGGTGAGGGCACCACCGCGCCCATGCTTCGGATTGGCGCGAATGATATCGGCCGTGAGAATGTCGAGCGCACGGCCAGCCGTATCCACGATCACCGTGTTGAACGGCGCGAGGTCGTCGGCTGTAATGCCGGCCACATCGGACCAGTCGGCAATCCGAACCGTGTCCTTGCGGTTGGCGGCGCGATGCGAGCCGTTGTCGAAGTCGAGCAGAAGCGGCGTGTCGGCCGTGAAGGCGAGCGACGACTTGCCGAGGCCGGGCGGGCCATAGATGACGGTATTCAGGCGCTCGACAGTGATGGGATCGGATGCGCGGGTGATCTTGAGGGCCATGTCAGTTCCTCCGGTCAAATTCGTTGTTGATGATCTCCGCGATCTCCTGACGCGCGCCTTCCTTGCCGATCTGGCGGCAAAGGTCGCGGAAGCTCTCTCGGAGGCAGTGGATGGTGTAGCCGGGACCGAAGGCGTCACGCGGTTCGGTCTGGGGCTGTTCTGTGACGGCGGTCATGAGCGCGCCTCACGGGCTGCGAGCATGGCTGCGATGGCAGCGCCTTTCGCCTCTTTGGCGAGGCGCTGATACTCATCACGAGCTGCAGCTACTCTCGCGGCATGGTCCTTGATCGTGTCCTTGAACGCCTTCTCCGCTGTGGATGGATCAACGCTTGCCGGAACAAGAACGTCACTCTTGGATTTCTGGCACCGTCGTCCATTGGTGAGGAACCAAGTCGCAGCGGTTTCGCGTTGGACGGCACCGCGATACCAAACCAAATCGCCGCGCACATCGAACACATGATTTCCAGCATTTTTGCTCACGGCATAACTCCATCGAAAGCCCCTGCGATCAGAGGCGCGGATACGATCAGCCACCAACGGAGCCGGTAAATTGCGGAGAGGATCAGGTAAGAGGGGAGGGTGTTCATGCCCGGCCCTCTGCCTTGGCGATGGCGGCGCGCAACGCCTGCTGCACCTTATTTATGTGCCTGGCTTCATCCTCTCGGCCGAGGTCGCGGGCATTGGAAAATGCCACGGAGAGACAGGTGTCTGCGGCGTAGCTTCTGGCCAAAAGATCAGGAGCGGCGGCGATCAGGCGGGCGTCAGCCTCGTTGGGAGTGGTGCAGCGCCCCCATTTCCATTCGCCCTTGACCGCTCTGTCGGAGCAGGCTTGGCACGGCGATATGCTGAGAACGAGTGGCGTTCCGTATCCGGGGCTATCGCCATTCCCAAGGCTTGCCATAGAATGGTCGTGGACCTGCCACTCCCAAGGCCCCGGCGTGTGCTTGACCTCCGACATCACGCAGCCCTCGGCTTGCGATTGGACACGCGCCGCGCGGCCAACTCAAACTGATCGCGGAACAACCCGATTGCCGCATAGGCATGGGAAAGCTCTGTCTCAGCCTTGGCATTCAGCGGAACGAGCGTGCCAAGCAGCCGCCCATGATCCAGCTTCGGATACTTCGCGATGGCTTCGACAACCGACATGCCTTCGTTGATCCGGCGCAGGACGTTGCAGCCCCACTGATCGCTGAAATTGGACATGGTCCAGAAGGCAGGGCGACCGGCGTCAATCGCAGCACGGGTCTGCTCACGATCGAAGTCGCAGTTGTTCTCGTAGATCGCGATGGCGTCCGCGAGGTTGCGGCGGGTTTCCGCCACGCTCTCCGGCACCAGGGCGACGGTGAGGGTCTTGGCCCAATCGCTATATGTCTGGATGGCGTTCATCGGTGGTCCTCTCGGTTCCCGGCAGATCAGCCTTGAGGCGTCTTGCGTGCCGGTTGATGAGAGGAAAATTAGCACCGCTAAAAATCATGCGCAAGCAAAAATGTGAGCAGCACTAAAAATTATTTGCGCCCGCCCGAATCGCATGGCACATTGGCTTCACGAATGAAGCGGCGACCGGGTGCAATCCCCGTGCAGGTGAAGCCGCAGGCGCGGGAAGCGAAAGTCCTACCGTGCTGCCTGAAAGTGAGGACGGATTGCCGAGAGGCGTCCTGCCAAGGCGACCGACCGACCGACGGTTCAAATCACCGGCATCGTTTCCCCGGCTCTATGGTGAAAGCCATGGGGTAGGGGGAAGCTTTGCCTGCTCCCTCCCTTCACTCGGGTTCAAAACCCTGAGGATAGATAAGCTCTGAGATAGAGGATTATATCTCTAGGCGGGTCTGGCGAATTCAATGCAGTGACGACAGCCCTTTCGCCGCTTCCCTTTGAGCGATTTCGGCTTCTCTGCCTCCATCCCCTCATGAAGCTTCGCCAGCGTCTCGATCCATGCGGCGGCTTTCGGAGGGATTTCCTCCAGCCCCATTACCCAAGCCTCAATCAGCCCTTCATCGCACTCGAAAATTGCGGCGAGCTGGTCGTTAGACCAGTGCAGAGCTTCCAGGCATTGGACGAGGCGGGCCGGCGTCATCGGCGGGTGGGTTACCGCTTGACCGGCGGTAGATTTTTGATCCGTCGCGCTTCTTCGCGCACCACGCCAGCCGCTATATGGGTTCGCTCTGCCATCACCGACCGATAGCGCGGCTCGGAGGACGAATAGTCGAACTCCATCTGCCCGTCGCTAGGCTTGGCAATAGGAAACCAGCGAAGCGCATAGACGATAGCGATTGCCCCGACTGCGGGGATCAAGGGCATTAGCCATGTGTAGGTCATGAATCGAGCCCTTCCAGATGGGTCACAGCCTTGATATGTAGGAAAAAGGCGAGACCGAAACAGACTATAGCAGTCAAAATCATCAGGGTCACTTCCCGTTTCGTCTCGACTGCGGACACCCATGCGATCATCGGCGTGAGCGCCCCGGCGGCGAACACCGCGACGGCCATGTTGTTGATGAAAGTAGCCCGGAGCTTGATCTGCTCCCTGCGCGTCTCTTTGCTCATTCCACCCCGCTCATCTGTTCCCCTTCCGTTCTTGACTCTCCCTCACCGATTTGCTTCCTATACTTTTTGGGGAGGCAGGGATGGCGATTGAGCACCGCATAAAGCCGAAATACAAGACCAGGAACGAGGCGATTGTCGCCCGGATCCGCGCCGAGGCCAGGGCGGATGCGCCCCGCGACCCACGCATGGCAATCAAGAAGAAGACTGCGGAACTCGCTTGCTTGATCGCTCTTGAGTATGGGGGCGATTGGCGGATTCAGAGCGAGCCAGAGCAGGGATTTCTTCAGATCGCTCGGCGTCTTCCACGTAGCCCATGATGGTTCGGTAGAGCGGATGGACCGCTCCCTCTGGGAGATTATGAACCCTCCTGAGAAACTGCTTAATCTGTTCCTCTCCTGAGATTGCCGTTTCGGAGGCCTGGGGAACGCCAGACAAGAGCGCGCCGGCTGATGTACCCAAGGCGTCGGCAATGGCCTCAAGGCTAGGCTGGGTGTAATTGATGATGCCGTTTTCCATTTGGGAAATAGCGCCAGCGGTCATCCCTGCCTTTTCGGCCAGCGACTCTTGCGTCATGCGCCGATGCTTCCGCCATTCCTTGATGAAATGGCGAGCCTTTCGGGCCTTCGTTTCTTTGGTCTGCTGAGACATCAGCCCAGCTTAAGCCCCGCTAACAGCCACAACAGACAGTGACACTAAAAAAACGCTTGCGGGCGAAAATTAGTGGTGCTAATAATTTTGGCATGGAACACCTGACCAAATGGCTGAACGAAGAACGCGGACGCCGGGGCAAGCTTGCGGCAGCGCTGAACATCACTTCCGGCGCTCTGTCGCAGTGGAACCAAGTGCCTGCACACCAAGCTCTCGCCGTTGAGGCTGAGACGGGGATTTCCCGGCACCTCCTGCGTCCTGACGTTTTTGGGGAGATGGCAGCATGAGCCCGGAGCTTTGGGAAGCTCGGCGCCTCAAGGTCGCTGAATGCGCGTACCTCGGAATGACAATCAGCGAGGCTGTTGTGGACACCGGCCTCAGCCAAGCGACCGTCAGGAAGTATGCCCATCGGTACGGCATAAAGTTCACAGTGAGCCGGGGGCGGCCTCGCAAAGATCTTGAGGCTGTTCGAGGCCAATACCAGTCGCTTGCCGATGCGGGCCTTACCATGGCCGAAGCCGCGCAAGAATTGGGTGTGTCCTATCCCACGCTTGTGCAGACGGCACATAAGCTTGAGATCAAATTCAAGTCTGCCCTTCCCGAGGCTTCTCCCGATCGGGCTGAGGCCATGGCGTCTATGTATCGGGCGGGGAAAACACTCGCGGATATTGGGGCGGTGTATGGCGTAACGCGAGAGCGCGTTCGCCAAATCATCACGAAGACTTTCGGGATTCACGCTGAGGACGGCGGCATGATGGTTCGCGCGAAGCTTGAGCGCGACAAGCGGCGTTCCGAGCGAGAAGCCAAGTGCTTCAGGATATATGGCTGCTCCACAGAGCAACTGCGTGAATTGAAGCGACTTGGCAAGCGCATGCTCAATGATGGAGCGACGCCGTACCAGACCCCAACCGGAGCGTTTAGAAATCAACGCAACAACGCCAAAGGTCGCGGTATCGAATGGAACCTGACTCTTTGGAGTTGGTGGACGATCTGGCAGGAGAGCGGGAAGTGGGACGAGCGCGGTCGTCGTGGAGACGGCTACGTAATGTGCCGGTTCCGAGACGATGGGCCGTACGAAATCGGCAACGTCTATATCGCCACACTTCGGCATAACAGTTCGCTCCAGCCCAATAATCCGTATCGGAAAGATCATCCTGATTTCGAGCAAGCGATTGCCGAGAAGTCACGCCGTTTGGCGGATCGTCGCGATGAGAGGGCCGCAGCATGATCGCCTTCGTCTTCCAGAACTACGGATTGATCATCTTCTGTACGGGTGTCGGCTTCATCGCTGGTTTTCTCACCCATGCCTTCCCATCCTGGCTGGTGACTGCTGATCCGCATGATGCGGAAGCTCACCGCGACACGCTGCACTGCCTCAAGGCGCGGCATGAAGGGGAGGGGTGGTGATGTCTGAGCGCACGCTTACGATGGCGCAGGTTGATGAGTTGCTTTCGCCCATGCTCGCCTTGGCTGGGATGCACGAACGCGACACGCCAGCTTCGGCGCTTACCGCGTTCCGCGTCCCGCTCTCTCGGTCAACCAGTGTCGAGGTGAAATTCCACGGACCAGTCGGGATTGACGAATATGACGCCCTGCTTGCGCACGTCGCTTTCTACAAAACACTCGTCCCTCAAGACGGTGAGCAGAAGGTGGATGGAAGGTCGGCTGTAGAGCAAATCCGCGAAGTCCTTCGTAGCGCTGGCTTTAACCCGCGTCGGGAGGCGTAACGCATGACCTCCCCCACACAGAGCGAGACGATACCGGACGAGATCGTGATGACTGCGCTCAACACGGTCCTCAAGCCACTCGGCACCAACCTGCGCCACTACATGCCAGTCCACCGCGACGAGGCTATCGAGGCCATGCGCGGGGTGCTGATTGGCGCGATGAGAAATGGCTTCACAGCGGGATTTGCTGCGAGCGG
>Ga0182745_1005637_pt1 | contig 10200 bp, 6 predicted proteins | sample eDN3rd30CKraftBY_FD_128523 | JGI IMG/M metagenome (GOLD analysis project Ga0182745, IMG submission 128523) | Enriched backyard soil microbial communities from Emeryville, California, USA - eDNA 3rd pass 30_C Kraft BY (version 2) (version 2) | ecosystem: Environmental > Terrestrial > Soil >... | reverse complement strand
GAGACCCTTCCACGTGCCCGCGGCGCCTGGCACACGGGCCTGGCCGCCGAGCTGCCCCTCGATGCCCACCTCCCGCGCCACCGTGGTCACCTGATCGGCGAAGACTCGGAGCGTGTCGGTCATGCCGTTGATCGTGTCGGCGAGGGCCGCGATCTCGCCGCGCGCCTCGAGCACCAGCCGCCGGGACAGATCGCCCTCTGCCACGGCGTTCACGACGGTGGCGATCCCGCGCACCTGGCTCGTGAGGTTGGACGCCATGATGTTCACGTTGGTCGTGAGCTCCTGCCACGTGCCCGCGACCCCCGGCACCACCGCCTGACCGCCCAGCCGCCCCTCGGTGCCCACCTCGCGGGCCACGCGGGTCACCTCGCCCGCGAAGGTGCGGAGCCTGTCGACCATCTCGTTGATCGTGACCTTGAGGTCCTGGATCTCGCCCCGCGCCTCCACCGTGATCTTCTGCGAGAGGTCGCCGTTCGCGATCGCCGTGGCGATCTGCGCGATGTTTCGCACCTGCGAGGTGAGGTTCGACGCGAGGAAGTTCACGCTGTCCACGAGCTCGCGCCACGTCCCCGACACGTTCGGCACCGGCGCCTGCGCGCCGAGCTTTCCCTCGGTGCCCACCTCGCGGGCCACGCGGATCACCTCGGCGGAGATCGCGCGGAGCTGCTCCACCGCGTCGTTCAAGGAGTCCTTGAGGACCAGCACCTCGCCCGTGGCCTCGACCTCCACCTTCTGGGAGAAGTCGCCCAACAGGATCGCCTTCGACACCCTGGAGATGCTGCGGATCTGCGCCGTGAATCTCTCGGAGGTGCGGTTGACGTCGTCCACCAGCTCCCGCCACGCGCCCCGCAGGTCGCCAGGCTCCGCCTTGAGGCCCAGGCGTCCTTCCACACCGAAGGGCCGAAGGACGCCCGAGACGCCGTGGAAGAGCTGCCACGCGTGCGAGACCAACGTCTCCGACGCGGCCTCCAGGCGCCGCACCTCGCTGTCCACGTGCCGCTCGTCGGAGCGTGCCGCGTGGGACCTGCCGAGGTCTCCCGCCGCCAGGTGCTCGAGGATCGTCGAGGCCCGAGCCATCGGCGCGGTGAGGTCGTCGACGATCTGGTTCACGGACTCGCTCACGACGGACCAGCTCCCCCCTGCGGGACCGAGGCTCATCCGCTCGTTCGTGCGGCGCTCGCTGCACACCGCCGAGCGCATCCGGACCACCGCCTCGCTCAACGCCTCGTTGCGCTCGACGAGGACGTTGAACGCGAGCGCGACCTCCGCCATCCGAGGATCGGCGCTGCCGTCGAAGGGCAGGCGCACCGAGAAGTCGCCCTGGGCCGCCGCCCGCAGCGCGTCGCGCAGCGAGGCCAGTCCCTCGTCGATAGGGGCGACGTGCGCTGCTCCGTTGCCACCACGGAACACCCGCTTCCACCGACCTGCCGACCTGGCAGCCACTTCCGTCCGGTCCATGAGGCCTCGCTGGAGACTCGTTTGGTTTGACCCAGGTTGGGGAGACTACGCATCCCCGGACAAGAGACCAAATCGGTGTGTGAAATGATCGCACACGATCGCACCCTGTGTCGGGCGGCAGACGATCAGACGTGCGCGGCGGCCGATGCTGGGGGCTCCGAGCCGACGCCGAGCAGCGGCACGGCCACGTAGAACGTCGACCCCACGCCGGGTTCGCTCTCGACCCACACGCGGCCGCCGTGATGCTCGACGATGTCGCGCACGATGTAGAGGCCGAGCCCCAGGCCGCCGAACGACGCCGGCGAGATGTTGCGTGCGCGAAAGAACCGATCGAAGAGGCGGCCGATCTGGTCGGGCGGGATCCCCACGCCCTGATCCGCGACCGAGACGACCGCCTCGCCATGCTCCAGGGTGAGCCGCACCCGGATCGTCCCGCCCTTCGGGCTGTACTTGATCGCGTTCTCGACGAGGTTGTTCAGCACCTGCTCCAGCCGCGCCTTCTCGCCCATCACCCACACCGTCCGGTCGGACCCCTCGACGACGAACACGTGGCGATCGGAGAGGGTCTCGGCGGCGGTCACCTGCCCGTCGATCACCTCCGTCAGGGAGACGGGCTCGAGGCGCACGGTGAGTCGGCGCGACTGGACGCGAGACGCGTCGAGCAGATCGTTGATGAGGGACGCGAGGCGATCGAGGCTCGCCCGCGCCTTGGCGACCCACGCGGGATCGATCGGCTGCCCGGCCTTCATGCGCCGCTGGATGAGCTGGAGCCAGGTGGACAGCGGCGTGAGCGGCGTCTTAAGCTCGTGCGAGGCGATGGAGAGGAAGTCGTCGCGCACCTGGATGGCGTCCTGAGCCGCGCGCAGCGACCGATCCCGCTCCTCCTCCGCGGTCTTGCGCTCCTGGATGTCGATGTTCATGCCGACCCACTCGCGGACGCGACCTTGCTCGTCGCGCACGGGGCCCGCGCTCGTCTCCTGGTAGATCCAGGCGCCGTCTTTTCGGCGGAACCTCAACTCCGAGTGGATCGGCTCCTCCGTCGCGATCGCGCGCGCCCAGACGCTTCGGGCGGTTTCCCGATCGTCTGGATGGACCGCGTCCAGCCACCCGAGACCCTCGTACTCCTCCTGGGTCTGGCCGGAGAACGCGGACCAGGACGGCTGCGGGCCGTGGAGCTGGCCGATCGCGTCCGTGACCCAGAGCACCTCCGCGGTGGCCTCGGCGAGCGATCGGAACCTTCGTTCATTCGACTCCACCTCCTTCGCGTGCCGCTCCGCAGCGGCGCGGAGGTTCTCGGTCTCGACGGAGGACTCCAGTTGCCGCGCGAAGGTCGAGGCGATGTCCCGATCGTTCTCGTCGAAGCGCGATCCGACGGACGAGAGGAGGGCCAGCGTCCCCACCCGTTCGCCAGCGGCGAAGAGCGGAACGAGCAGCGTGCCGTCTACCTCGCGATCCGCGGTGAGCCCGGGGCCATCCTCGTCGATGGCGCGGCGAAGCTCGGCCTTCCCGCTCTCACTCGGCGCCACCACCGCCACGGCGCCCGCGCCCTCGCCCTCGAGCGCGATCGCCGCGCCGGCGGCGAAGTCCTGCGACAGGAGGTCGACGATCCGGTCCAATCGATTCGCCATCGCGGTCGGTGACGCCAGCACGTTGGCGGCATCGAGGAGAAGCGCCTGTCCGCGGGCCGCGCGGCGCCGCTCCTCCACCGCCGCCGCCAGCAGGAGCGCCGAGAACATCGCGAGGGCGTAGAAGATCTGGACCGCGAGGAGGCGGATCCTGGGTGTGCCGATCTCCGCGAAGAGGCCGCGTTGGTCGAGGGTGACGAAGGCCGCGACGACGCCCATGCCCCAAGACGCCAGCGACGCGCCCCGGGGTCCGTACCGCAGCGCTGCCACGGAGAGGAGAGGGAACGTCGTAAAGGCGATGAGGATCACCGCCGCCGGGGTGTCCTTCGTCCCGAAGACGAGCAGGAAAAGGAGCGTCACCAGGCCGGAGAAGATCACGGTCTCCGCGAGGCGCGGCCAACCGATCCGCCGCCACCTGGGCCCAGACCACGCGAGGGCGACCGCGCCGACGACGAAGGTGCCGAGACCGCCCGTCGGCCACCAGCTCTCCTGCACCTCGGTGTAGGTCGCGCCGGGGAGGGATCCCACCGACAGGAGCGCGAAGGGGATCGTCGTGATGGGGGCCACGAAGAAGGTGATGAGGGTGAACCAGCCCACCTCCGAGACCCGCTTCAGGGCCACCGCCTTCCCGACGGTCAGGCGCAGGAGCCACGCCGCCGTCGCGGTCTCCACCATGTCGCCCGCCGCCCAGAAGGCGCCGAGGCCCATCGGGAATACGGTGACGACGTTCGTGATCCAGTCCGCCGCAAACCCGGACAACAGCAGAACGGGCCAGGTTCGGACCCGGGAGCGGACGAGGAAGGCGAGGGCCCAGCCGTTGGGGAAGTAGAAGGCGGGGAGCCCGGTGGGCGGGAGCGCGCCCCGTGCGCTGACCAGGCTCAGGACGACGTAGCCGACGAAGAGCGCGAGGGCCGCCATGAGCGTCCGCACCCAGCGATTCGTCGTCGACGGTCCGCCGACTCCCAAGCGGTCCTCCGGATGGCGGCCCGCGGTGGGAGCCGGACCTCCATCTTGCGCACGGCTCCCACCCGTTGGCGCGTCCGTTTGCGGGCACCCGGGTCGATTCCTCTGGCGGGTGGTGGCGGGGCCGCGGGGGCGACCCCAGTTGAAAGACGGCCCAAGGGAGCGTTCGTGACGGCGATGATGGTCATTCGGCGAGGGTGGGGGGCGATGCTCGCGGTGGGGCTCGCCGTCGGCTGCGCCAAGACGGAGTCTTCGCCGCGGCCCTCCGAGCCGCGTGAGGTTCGTCCCGTCGCCGATCGCCCGGCGCTGGCGCAGCCGCTCCCCGAGGAGACCTCCTCGCTCTCCGCCGAAGGGCGCCTGATCCTCGACCAGATCCAGGCCTACGGCAGGTGGCCCAACTTCGTGGAGCTCCAGCGGCCGAAGTTCTCCGAGGCCCACGGAGGCCGCTGGGTCCTCGGCTTCTACAACGGCGTGGTGGGGGCCGCGATGGCGCGGCGCCTCCTGCCGCTGCCCGACGGCGCGCAGATCGTCCTCGAGAACCGCCCGAGCACCGACACGAACGACCCGGCGATCGTCACGACCATGTCCAAGGTGTCGGGCCGCTGGTACTGGATGGAGTTGTCGAACGCCTCACCCCGAGTGGACGACGATGGCAGGCCCATCGCCGGCTTCGGGGAGGGAGGCACCGCCGCGTGCGCCGCCTGCCACGCGGCCGCCAGCGACAACGACTTCGTCTTCAGCCACGAGTTTCGCCGTCGCCCGCCGGCCAAGAAGGGGCGGTGAGGCGCCTCCTCCCGTCCCGCGCCCTCGGCACGTCTCCTTCACCTTCCGTGAAGACCCGGTCCCAGCGCTGGCACGTCACCTCCTTGTGCGACTGGTCCAGCGCCTCGCAGTAGTTGGTGAAGAAGCAGCGGCGGATCTCGGCCCCTCGCCCCAGACGCAGCTTCAGGAACCAGTCCGGATCCGCGAGGGTCTGCCGCGCCGACGCCACCGCGTCCGCGTCGCCGCGGCGCAGGATCCCCTCGGCGGCGTCGAAGGTGGAGATCCCTCCTGCCGCGATCACCGGGGTCTCGAATCCGGCGTCCCGCACCGCCCGGCGCACGGCGGCGGCGAGGCCCACGTTGCGCTCGAAGGGACCGCGCTCGTCGATCCGCACCGGCGGCATGCACTCGTGTCCGCTGGGTCCGGTGTAGGGGTACGCCGCGGCGCCCTCCCTCGGCTGCCTCGCGTCCTCGAACTTTCCCCCCTTCGAGACGCTCAGGAAATCGAAGCCCGCCCGGGCGAACTCGGCGCCGAAGTACGCGGCGTCCTCCACCCGGTTGCCGCCCTCGATCACCTCGTCGCCCAGGAAGCGGCAGCCCACCGCGAACGAAGCACCCACGCGCTCCCGCACCGCCGCGAAGACCTCGAGCGGCAGCCGCAGCCGCGCCTCCCGCGAGCCGCCGTAGCCGTCGTCCCGCGTGTTCCGCGCCGAGAGGAACGACGCCATCGTATAGGCGTGGGCGTAGTGCAGCTCGACGCCGTCGAAGCCCGCCTCCTTCGCCCGCGCGGCGGCGTCGGCGAAGAGCGGCGGCAGCGCCCGCGGCAGCTCGCGGATGTGCGGCAGGTGCAGATCCGTGACCCGCTCGCGGTAGCCGAACCGCAGGCTCTCCCTCTCCCGCTCGGGCAGCACCGCGTCGACCAGCTCGTCCGGCGCCGCCGCGAGCCGCTCGCGCAGCTCCGCCTCGGTGGCCGATCGCCACGACGGATCGCCGGTGCGCTCGGCGGCGGCTGCCGCGACGGCGGCATCCGGTCGGAAGAAGCGCGCGAAGAACGCATCCTTCGCGGGCCGGCGCTTGATCGCGAGGAAGTCGATGAGTTGGATGAGCAGGCGCGTCTCGCCGCCGCTCGCGTCGCGCACCGCCTCCACCAGCCGACGAAGCCCCGGCAGATAGCGATCGTGTCCGATGCGCAGGAGCGGGCCGCTGGGGACGTCGCGGATCCCCGTCGCCTCGACCACCAGCACGCCCGGCCTCCCCTTTGCGAAGCGGGCGTACCAGTCCACCACCGCGTCGGAGACGAAGCCGTCCTCGGTGGCGCGCCACGGCACCATGGCCGGCACCCAGGTGCGCGCCGGCGCCCTCAGCGTCGCGCCGAGCCGGATCGGCGAGAACCACAGGGCGCGGGCCGCCTCCTCGCGGGTGGGCCAACGCTCGACCTTCGGCAATGCCAGGAGGCGCTTGTCTTCCATCGGTGCCGCGGATCGTAGCAACGTTGTGCGCCGGGCGGGAAACTGCGATTTTGGTCGCGATGGGGCTCTGGGGCCGGATCATCGCGCACGCCGACATGGACGCGTTCTACGCGGCGGTCGAGATCCTCGATCGGCCGGAGCTGCACGGCAAGCCGGTGATCGTGGGCCATCCTGGGCCGCGCAGCGTGGTCACCACCGCGTCCTACGAGGCCCGGCGCTTCGGCGTCGGCAGCGCCATGTCGATGGAGCTGGCGATGCGCCGCTGCCCGGAGGCGATCGTCGTCCCGCCGCGCTTTTCTCGGTATCAGGAGATCTCGCGGCTGGTGATGGACGCCTTCGCGACGTTCACGCCGCTCGTCGAGCCCCTCAGTCTCGACGAGGCCTTCCTCGACATGAGCGGGAGCGCGCAGCTCTTCGGCACGCCGGAGGAGATGGGGCGGCGCATCAAGTCGCGGGTCTTCGAGGCCACCGGCGGCCTCACGGTGTCGGTGGGCGTGGCTGCCACCAAGTTCGTCGCGAAGGTGGCGAGCGATCACCGCAAGCCCGACGGGCTGACGGTGGTGCCGCCCGAGGACACGCTGTCGTTCCTCTCGCCGCTGCCGCTCCGGCGGCTGTGGGGGGTCGGTCCCAAGGCGGAGGAGAAGCTGCGTCGGCTGGGTCTGCGCACCATCGGCGACGTCGGGAGCTCGTCGCCACAGCTCCTCGGCGCGGCGCTCGGCAGCCACGGACCGCACCTGGTGAAGCTCGCCCGCGGCGAGGATCCGCGGGAGGTCGAGCCATCCCGGGACGCGCAGAGCGTCGGCTGCGAGAACACCCTGGAGCGCGACGTCGTCGGCGCCGAGGCGATCCGCCCCCACCTGCTGCGCGCCGCCGACACCGTCGCGGAGCGGCTCCGCCGGCAGGGCGTGCAGGCGCGGGGCGTCCGGGTGAAGCTGAAGACCGCGGACTTCCGCATCCTCACCCGCCAGGTGGCGATCGCGAAGCCCACCGACTCCGCCGCTCCCCTCTTCGTCGCCGCGATGGCGCTGCTGCCGTCTTTCCCGTCGGACGAGCCCATTCGTCTCGTCGGGATCACGGGGTACGACCTCGTCGCGGCGGGAGGCTCCGGTCAGCGCGAGCTCTTCGCCGATCCCGTGGTGGATCCCCGCAGCCGCGATCTCGACCGGGCGCTGGATCGGGTGCACGAGCGCTTCGGCCGGACGGCGCTGCGGCGCGCGAGCGATCTCGAGTGATCCGCCGCGCCATCCTCTGCTCCCTGGCGTTCGTCGCCGCGGCGACGGCCGACGTGGCGAAGGGTGCTGCCCTCGCGAGGGTCGAGCTGTGCACGGACGACGCGGTGGCCGCCACCGGCGCCGTCGCCCGCCTCTCGCGCCTGATGTCCACCGCCTCCGTCTCGAGCCGCGGCCTCCCTTGCGACGCGCCGGCGCCGGGGAGCTACCTGGCCCGATTCGAGGCGAGGGGCGCCGCAGTCGTCGTCGTGCTCGCGGGCCCCGGCGGCGGACGCCTCGAGCGCAAGGTCCCCTGGCTCCGCGACGTGGAGCGGCCCCTTTCCCGCCTCGAGGGGAACGGTCACCTCGTCGAGTTCTCCCTCCTGCTGGAGTCGCTCCTGGCCGAGGATCGCGCCGGGCCGCTCCCCGACCTCGAGCCGTTCCCCGCCGCCCCGGGCACCGCGGCGGCCCCCGCGTCAATCGGGCGAAAGACCGATGGCGCGAAGCGACGAAAGCCTCCTGCGTCACGGCGCCCGCCGGCGGTCGCCGCGGTCCCGAAGCCGGCCGAGCCGCCCGAGGAAGGGACCCCTTCCGCATCGACCGAACCGGCGGGTGAAGGCTCGAACACGGAAGGTGACGCGGCGCTCCACGGGCAGGGCGACACCGGCGGGGCCGCGCCGAACCCAGGCGGGGCCGCGACCGATCTCGACGGTACGGCCGGCGCGGCAGGCGAGGCGCCCGTTGCTCCCGCGGCGGGATCCGGCGCCGACGCCGCGCCTCGCAGCCCCGGCGTCCTCTCGCCTTCCCGCCCTGAAGCCTTCGAGGCGGTCCCCCCCGCGCCGGACCGCGAGCACCCCTGGTGGTCGACCTGGAGGCTCGAGGTGAGCGCCGTCGGCGGCTTGCGGACGCGGAGCCCCGGCCTCTCGTCCCCCGAGGCGGGGCTGCGGCTTGCCTTCGGCCCCATCTGGGTCCGCGCCGCCCTCGAGGGAGACGCGTGGTGGGATCTCGGCACGCCCATCCGGATCTCCGCGTCGTCCGCCTCGGCAGGCGCGGAGGTGCCGCTCTTCGGCGTGGGCGCCTGGCGCGCCTCCGGGACGGCGGGCGTGGGCCTCGACCGGCTCGAGCTGCAGCGAACCGACTTCGAGGAGGCCAAGGCCTGGCGGCTCGTGGACGCGGGCCCCCTGGCGGGCTTCCTGCTCGGGTGGGAGTCGGGACCGATTGCGTCGAGCCTGCTGGTCGAAGCACAGTGGACCCCCACCGCGCGCCGGATCTGGCTCCCAGAGGGCACCTCCGGCGTCTTGGGACGCTGGTCCGTCCGGGCCGGCGTGACCTTGGGCTGGAAGAGGTGATCCGGATGCCTCCTCGTCTACATTCGACCGGGAAGGATGGTGCGTCCGATACGAGCGGCGGCGAGGGGCTGATGCTCCTCGATGCCTGCAAGGCGGGAGACCCGGCCGCTTGGGAGCGGCTGTTTCGGGAGAGGAGCGCCCAGCTCTACCGCTGGTCGATCCTCCTCGGCCTGCAGCCCGCCGAGGCGGAGGACGCCGCCCAGGAGGTCCTGGTGATCGCAACCAGACGGATCGAGACCTGCCGCGCCGAGGAAGCGTTGACGTCGTGGCTCTTCCAGATCACGAGGCGGGTCGTCAGCAACCAGCGCCGCAGCGCCTGGTGGAAGCGCGCGATCCTCGGCGACGGCCCGCCGGAGCCCGCCTTCGAGCACGAGGAGTCCGGCGACGTGGCCCGCGAGCTGGCGGTGCGGGACTGCCTGGCGAAGCTGCCCCGCAACCAGGCGGAGGCGCTGATCCTGATGGAGGTCGAGGGCTTCACCCGGGAGGAGGCGGCAGCGACGCTGGGCATTCCTCCGGGGACCGTCGCCAGCCGGGTACGCCTGGCGAAGGAAGCCTTCCGCAACAACTGGACGGAGGAGAGGCCGGTGCCGGACGAGGCGGGACTCTCGTGGGGGAAGAGATGATTCGCGAACCCGAGAACGACGAGGCGAGCCTCCAGGCGCTGCGCTCCCTCGCCCGGGCGAGGCCGCCGCGATCGGCGGAGGCGAGGATCGTCGCCGGTGCCCGGGAGCGCCGCGCGCCGAAGCGGACGTCCCCGTGGACGCTGCTGGCCAGCGCGGGGGCGGTGGCGGCTGCCGTGGCCGTCTGGGCGGGCGTCTCGGAGACGAGCAGACCCGCGGACGCGCCTCTCGTGGCGTCCGGCGACTCGGTGCGCGGCGGCGACGGGCCGACGGCCTTCGCGGTGGGGCCCCACCGGGTGCTGGTCGATCCGGGTGGGAGCCTGCACGTCGAGCACGCGGAGCCGGACGTCTCCGAGCTCCGCGTCGAGGACGGCCGCGCGTTCTTCCAGGTGCAGCATCTCGCCGACGGGCAGAGCTTCAAGGTCCGTACGGAGCAGGTCCTCGTGGAGGTGGTCGGCACCCGCTTCTCGGTCGAGGCCGCCGGCACCTGCAGCGAGGTGGCGGTCGAGGAGGGGCGGGTCCGGATCACCGACGGCAAGGGCGAGCAGGTCTACCTCGGCGCCGGCGAGGCCCGCCGGTTCTGCGGCGATCCCGCGTCGGAGGCCGGCCTCCTGCGCGAGGCGCTCGTGTTGCTCTCCGGCGGCCAGGACCTCGAGAGGGCCGCCGGGCTGCTGACGCGCTTCCGCGCCGAGCACCCCGACGCCGTCCTCGACGAGGAGGCGCTCTACCACCTCTTCGTGGTCAAGG
>Ga0182745_1005636_pt1 | contig 10200 bp, 4 predicted proteins | sample eDN3rd30CKraftBY_FD_128523 | JGI IMG/M metagenome (GOLD analysis project Ga0182745, IMG submission 128523) | Enriched backyard soil microbial communities from Emeryville, California, USA - eDNA 3rd pass 30_C Kraft BY (version 2) (version 2) | ecosystem: Environmental > Terrestrial > Soil >... | reverse complement strand
TGCCTTCGGCGTGTACGACATGCACGGCAACGTCTACGAGTGGGTCGCCGACTGTTATCACGACAGCTACTCCGGCGCCCCCGCCGACGGCAGTGCCTGGAAGGAGGCCGGCTGCAAGGTGGTGAGCATCCGCGGCAACGACTGGGGCGAGGCGCCGATCTTTTCGCGCTCGGGCAATCGCAACAACGCTTATGCCGACAACCGCGGCGACTGGATTGGTTTTCGCGTAGCACGGGAGCTCTGAGCCGCCGGCCGGCGGTAAATTCTCCTTCCCCCGGCTCGTTCCTATCGGTGTACTTGCGCAGGACCCGGGGCGCCAACTGACGGCGCCCCACCCACCATCCAAGGAACCGCAACCATGAGCCAGAACTCCGCTTCGGAAAACATCCACGATCTCATCGGCGTCGGCTTCGGCCCTTCCAACCTGGCCCTGGCCATCGCCCTGGAAGAGCTCGCCGAAATCAACGGTCACGCCCTCGACGCCCTGTTCATCGACAAGCAGACCGACTACCGCTGGCACGCCAGCAACGCCCCGGCCGCCCTGCGCGCCACCAGCGCCTGACAACGGGAGCTATCGATGAGCAATCAACCCCGCGGGGCTCTGCGCGAGCTGCTGGCCCTGCTGCGGCCCTTCTGGCCGGTGGTCACGCTGTCGATCGTGCTGGGCATGGTGGGCGGCCTCAGCATCACCGCCCTGCTCGCCACCATCAACAACGGCCTGCACGCTCAGGATGGGCTGAGCCAAGGCCTGGTGTTGGGCTTCGTCGGGCTGTGCACCCTGGCGCTGGTCAGCACCATCCTCTCCGACATCGGTACCAACCATGTCGGCCAGCACATCATCGCCCGGCTGCGCAAGGATCTGGGTGAGAAGGTGCTGGCGGCGCCGATAGAACAGATCGAACGCTTTCGCAGCCACCGACTGATCCCGGTGCTGACCCATGACGTGGACACCATCAGCGACTTCGCCTTCGCCTTCGCGCCGCTGGCTATCTCCCTGACAGTCACCCTTGGCTGCATGGGTTACCTGGCGATGCTGTCATGGCCGATGTTTCTGATGATGCTGGTGGCGCTGTCGATCGGTATCGCCATCCAGTCGGTAGCTCAGTCGCGAGGCATTCGCGGTTTCATGGCGGCTCGCGACAGCGAAGATCAATTGCAGAAGCACTACAGCGCCATTGCCGCCGGTGCCAAGGAACTGCGCATCCATCGCCCGCGACGCCAGCGCATGTTCCAGCATGGCATCGGTGCCACCGCCGAACGGATTCGCGACCTGCAAACCCGTTCGATCAACACCTTCGTGATCGCCAAAAGCCTGGGCTCGATGCTGTTCTTCGTGGTGATCGGCATCGGCCTTGTGCTGCAGTCGCTGTGGCCAAGCGGTGGTGCCGGCGTTATGAGCGGTTTCGTGTTGGTGCTGCTGTACATGAAGGGGCCGTTGGAACATCTGATCAGCACTTTGCCGATCATCGGCCGGGCACGCATCGCCTTCGCACGTATCGCCGAGCTGTCGGAGCAGTTCGCCAACCCCGAACCGCACCTGCTGCTGGCGGACAACGGCGCATCGGCACAACCGGTGTACAGCCTGGAACTGGACAATGTGCGCTACAGCTTCCCGCCGGTGGGTGACAACAAGCCGTTCGGGCTGGGGCCGGTGAACCTGAAGATCGACCAGGGCGATATCGTGTTCATCGTAGGCGAAAACGGTTGCGGCAAGACCACCCTGATCAAGCTGCTACTGGGGCTGTACGCGCCGCAACAGGGGCAGATCAAGGTCAATGGGGTAGCTGTGGACGCCACGTCTCGGGACGACTATCGACAGTTGTTCACCACCGTCTTCGCCGACTATTACCTGTTCGACGATCTTGTGCAGGGCGACCAAGCCATCCCCGAAGACGCCAACCAGTACCTGGAGCGGCTGGAGATAGCCCACAAGGTCAAGGTCGAGGACGGTCAGTTCAACACCACCGACCTCTCCACCGGGCAACGCAAGCGCCTGGCGCTGGTCAATGCCTGGATCGAAAAACGCCCGGTGCTGGTGTTCGACGAGTGGGCCGCCGACCAGGACCCGACCTTCCGTCGCATCTTCTACACCGAACTGCTGCCCGACCTGAAACGCCTGGGCAAGACCATCATCGTCATCTCCCACGACGATCGTTATTTCGACATGGCCGACCAACTGGTACGGCTGCATGCCGGAAAGATCGTCAACGAACTACAACCTGCCTGAGTCGCGAAAACCGAAAACCGGAAATTCTTTTCCGGTTTTCGGTTTTTAATACGTCCTATTCATGCCAATACAAATCATTACCAATAACACTCTGCAGAGCTCGACCCATGCCCGAATTCCCCTCGTTAACGCCCCTCGCCAACGCCATCAAACTGCGTCGGTTGTTCCGGCCTGCGCTGCTCCACGTGACGCTTGGCGCTACCCTAGCACTGCCAATGCTGGTCCAGGCCCAGCAGGCCCAATTCCGCATCGAAGCGCAGCCCCTGCGTAGCGCCCTGCTCGAGTTCGGTCGACAGGCAAACATGCAGGTGTTGTTCGAACCCTCGAGTTTGCGGAACCTGCGGGGTAATGCCGTCAACGGCACCATGAGCGTTGCGGACGCCATCAACCAACTCCTGGCTGGTAGCGGCCTGCGCTATACCTTGCAAGGCGACACCATTACCGTCACCGGCAGCGACAACTCTACCGCCGTGCAACTGGGCACTACCAACATTACCGGCCAAGGACTGGGCGCGGTTACCGAAAACACCGGTTCCTATACGACCGGCAGCAGCAACACCGCCACCAAGTTCAACCTGTCACCACGGGAAACGCCGCAGTCCACCAGCGTAATCACTCGTCAACGCATGGACGACCAAGGCATGACCACCCTCAGCGATGTGGTCAAGAACACGCCCGGCCTGACTCTCAACCAGTGGGGGGCAGAACGGCCACGTTTCAATGCACGTGGCTTCGGCATCGAGAACCTGATGTTCGATGGCGTGCCGGTTGCCTATGAAGAGGCTGCCCTTTCAACCGGGGCACTGGCCATGTATGACCGTGTCGAGATCGTTCGCGGGGCAACCGGGCTGATGGAGGGTGCCGGTTTACCGTCGGGCTCGATCAACCTCATCCGCAAACGCCCCACGACCGCACCACAGGTCAATGTAACGGCCAGCTATGGCAGTTGGGACAACAGCCGCTTCGAACTGGACGCAGGTTCGGCATTGAACGAGCAAGGAACCTTTCGCGGTCGGACCGTGCTGAGCTATCAGAAAAAGGACTCCTTCACCGACTACTCCAGCAACGAACGCTCCCTGCTCTATGGTGTGCTGGAAGCCGACTTGACAGACGCCACCACGATGAGCCTGGGTATCTCCTACAGCGACGAGAATAATCCGGGGGCTGACTGGAACGGCGTGGGCACCTACCCCGACGGCAGTTTTCTGCCAATCTCGCGCTCCGACCGCATGAGCCCCAGCTGGTCTTACTGGAACAAGGAAAGCACCACGGTGTTCGCTGATATCGAACATCGCTTCGACAACGACTGGAAAGCCAAGGGCGCTGCTACCTACATCACCAGTGAAATGGACATGCTGGGCACCTTCATCAACTCCAGCACCGTTGACGCCCAAGGCGACCCAAGCATGACCCTGCGCGGCGGCGCCTACAATTACGACCGTGACCAGTACAGCTTCGATGGCTACTTCAGTGGACCGTTCGAGCTGGCCGGACGTACCCACTCGCTGGTAGTCGGTGCCAGCCATCGCGTCAGCAAGTGGAACGACATCGGCGGCCCGATTCTCACCGATGGCAACTTCGATCTGGTTACCTTCAACCCGATCACCTGGGACCCCAACTCGGTGCCCAAGCCGAGTGGCATCGACATGAGCGCCTGGGACCGCAAGCAACGCATCGAACAGACCGGCGTCTATACCACGGCACGCTTCAGCCTGACCGACCCGCTCACGCTTATCGTCGGTGGCCGCGTGGACTGGTACCACCTCGAGGTGATTCAACACGACGGCGGTTTCCCATACGGTGAAGCCGACTACAAGGCTGTGCGGGAAGTCACACCGTATGCGGGCCTGGTGTACGACCTGAACGACACCTACTCGGTCTACGCCAGTTGGACTCGTATCTTTCAGCCGCAAAGCGAGCAAACACCTGGTGGCGGGGTTCTCGAGCCGATTCAAGGCACCAACTACGAGATTGGCCTCAAGGGCGAACACTTCGGCGGCCGCCTGAATACCAGTGTCGCGATTTTCCAGGTCAACCTCGAGAATCTACCCGACGCCCTGCCAAGTTCGCAATGCCAGAACGCCTTTACCAGTTGCTACACCGCCGCCGGCGAAATTCGCAGCCGTGGTATCGAGTTCGAAGCCACGGGGGCACTGACCGAGAACTGGCAGATCTCCGCTGGTTACACCTACAACCGCGCGGAGCGCCTCAAGGAATCGTCTTATTCCCCCATTGGCACGTTCAGCAGTGGCGACCGGTATGGCACCAACCTGCCTGAAAACCTGTTCAAGGTGGCCACCACCTATCGTCTGCCTGGCGAGTTGGACCAATGGAAAGTGGGCGGCGCGATGCGCACACAAAGCCGCATCTACTCGCCTTACGGTGTCAAACAAGGCGGCTACACGATCTTCGATCTGAATACCGCCTACGCCGTCAACCAACACCTGGACCTGAACTTCAATCTGAACAACGTGTTCGACAAACGCTACTACTCGACCATCACGGCCCCGACCGAAAGCAACTTCTTTGGCGAGCCACGCAACTTCATGGTCACCGCGCGCTACAAGTTCTTCTGAACAGCTGGGGCTTGCCGGCCCCCGCCATATCCTCGAGCTCATGCACAACGCTGAAAAAAGCCGCCCCCCCAATTGGGGGCGCGGCTTTTTTCAGTGCCTTGTCGATCAATTCGCGAAGGCGTTACGCAGTGCCTCGGCGACAGCGTCCAGCGCTTCGTCGGCCTCATCCACCAGGGCATCCATGCGCAGGAAGTCATGGGTCATGCCTGCGTATACCTGCACTTGCACAGTAACGCCGGCCTCGCGCAGCGCCGCCGCGTAGGCCTGACCTTCGTCGAACAATGGGTCGCATTGCGCCAGCACCATGAGTGCCGGAGCCTGGCCCGGGTCCAGCGCTGCCAGCAAGGGCGAAAAGCCCGGTGCCTGGCGGTCCTCGGGGCTACGTGCGTACAAGGTGTAGAACCACTCCAGGGTGTCCTTCTCAAGCAGGAACCCCTCGGCATAACGGTCAATGGAAGGGTAGCCACGGCTGGCATCGGTGACCGGGTAGATCAGCACCTGCAGGCGCGGCTGCGAACCCGCTGATTGGGCCACCAGGGCCGCCAGGCTGCCACCGACACTGTCGCCGGCCAGGGCCAACCGTTCAGGATCGCCGCCCAGAGCCACAGCCTGGTTGCCCAGCCAGCGCCAGGCGTCCTCGGCATCCTCCAACGCCGTGGGAAACTTCCACTCAGGGGCTAGCCGATAGGCGACCGACAGCACCAGGCAGCCGACACGCTCAGCCAGCCCCTGGCAAATGGCGTCGTGGGAGTCGAGGCTGCCAACCACATACCCACCCCCGTGGAAGTACAGCAGCACCGGCAATACGCCTTCGGCATCGTCGGGGCGATAGAGGCGTGCGTCTAACGACCGGCCATCACGGGTATGCAGTTGCAACGCGCTTACAACACACAATCCCTGCCCACCCATGCCCATCAGTTGCGAGGACTGATCGAACTGCAGGCGCGCCTGGGCCGGACTCAACTGGTGCATGGCCTGACTCTTGCCGTTGTCGCGCCCGGCTTTGACCAGTTGCAGGTAAGCGGCGATATCGGGATTTACTGACATTCTGCTTCACTCTCGAGCGCAGCCGGGTTAACCCGGCCGCTGGTTTCATACAAATTGTTGTTCTGCGCTTGTTGCCAGAGCTTCATCCAGCGCCTGCGCCAAAGCCTGCAACCAACGTTCGTCCCGCGGGATCTGGAAGTGCCCGCAGGCGATGGTGCCGGCTGCCAGCCCTGGCTGCCCAAGTTGACGCGCCAGCAATTCACCATCCGCCTGGCGACCGGGTGTCCACCAGGCATGGGCCGGCGCCTCGACCGGGTGACAGGCTGGCAGTTGACGCGACAGTCTCACCAGGCGCCGGGCCACGACGAACAGGTTTGCCAACTCTTCGGCACCCATGCCCAGGTAGCGTGATGCCTGTATCTGTGTGACCGGCAAGGCATCAAGCAACGTCTGGAACAGCCCGTTGAAGTCCTGATGCTCCTCCTCCTGTGCCAAGGCCGGTACTTGCCGCGACAGGCCAGGCGATAACAAGTCGAGGAAGTCCTCGAGATCGCCCTGCCAGTTATCAGCCAACATCGCCTCGGCGGTACCCGGCACAAAACCGTCCACCAAGCCCAGAAACGCCACCTGCTCGCCCATGCGCTCAAGCTCGGCCGCCATCAGCGCCGCCAGGGTTGCCCCCAAAGACCACCCCAACAAATGATAGGGCCCCTGCGGCTGGCGTTCGCGTACCAGCGCCACATAGTCCTTGGCCATCATCTCGAGCGAGACGTCACGCCAGGCGTTGTCGAACAGCATTCGGCATGGGATGGCCAAGACCTTGCAACGGGAGTCCAGGCGCCGTGCCAGAGGCTCGTAATCGAATACGGTACCGAAGCCGGCATGCACGCAAACCAGCGTCGGTGCGCCGGAAGCATCGCTGTTGAGCGACAGCAACCTCGCCATCGGCGCATCGTCGGCGGTGAGCTCGGCGATCGTCGGTTTCTGTACCAGATCACGCAGTTTCAAGTTCAAGCCCAGTTTCTTCAGGGCTCGGCACCGGGCCACCACTTGCAGGCTGAGAATCGAATCACCGCCCAACTCATAGAAGTTGTCGGTCATGCCAACGCGCTCGATCTTCAACACCGTCTGCCAGACCTGTGCCAACGCGCACTGCAGCTCGCTGCACGGCGCCACATACACGCGCTCGGCCACGACCTGGGGTACAGGCAATGCCTTGCGGTCGAGCTTGCCATTGGGCGACAGCGGCAAGCGTTCGAGCAGCATCAGGTGCGCCGGCACCATGTAGTCCGGCAGGACCTGCTTCAGAGCTTCACGTACGCGCTCGCAGAACCCGGCAACATCCAGCCCGGGCTCGGCCACCACGTAAGCGGCCAGTTGCTTGCCCAATGTGCCGTCGTGGGTCACCACCACCGCTTCGGCTACACCAGGCTGATCGCAAAGACGCGCCTCGATCTCACCCAGTTCGATGCGGAAACCGCGAATCTTTACCTGATGGTCGATACGGCCCAGATAATCGAACACCCCGTCAGCACGCTCGCGCACCAGGTCGCCGGTGCGATACAGGCGCCCGCCCGGCACGAACGGATCGGCAATGAAACGCTCGGCACTCAGCCCCGGTCGGCCCAGATAGCCACGGGCAACACCATGTCCCCCCAGGTACAACTCTCCGGCGATCCCCGCCGGCAGCGAGTTGAGGTCGGCATCCAGCACATGGGCGGTGCGCTGCCCCACCAATTCGCCGATCGGCGCGTAAGGGGCACCGCAGCCCTGCCCGGGGCTAGCGCGCCACAGCAGTGGTGTAACCACGGTCTCGGTCGGGCCGTAGCCGTTGAAGATCGCTTTCGGAGCCAGGGCCCGCTTGACGCGGTCGAAGCTTGCCTCCGGCACCGCGTCCCCCCCGAAACAGTAAATCCGCACAGCTGGAGGATTCCCTTCGCGCTCGGCGTGATCGGCCAAGTGCTGCAGGTATACCGGAGGGAAAGCCGCCACCGTCACGCCGTGCTGGTGCAACTGCTGGTAGGTTTGCTCTGGGGTCCACAGCGTATCATCACGCACTACCAGGCGCGCACCTTGGGACAGGGCGGTGATCCAGCGCTCCTGGGCACCATCGAAGGCAAACGACATGAAGTGCAGCTCGCAATCGTCCGGTCCCATCTCATAAAGCTCGCCAATGGCACGGCAATGGGCTGCCAACGGGCCATGGGCCACTGCCACCCCCTTGGGCTGGCCGGTGGAGCCGGAGGTATAGATGACGTAAGCCAGATTGCCCGGGTCGATAACAGTGGCGGGCGGCGCCGCGCTGAACCCATCGAGCATGCGCTCGTCAAGCAGCAACTTGCGCACACCTGTTGGAATCACTAGGCAAGGGTCGAGACCACCATCGCACAAAAGCAGCGACATGCCTGAATCGATCACCATGTAAGCTAGACGCTCTGCAGGGTGGCTGATGTCCAGCGGAATGTAGCAACCACCTGCCTTGAGCACCGCCAGCATGGCTACCAAGGTCTGCTCGCTGCGTGGCAACGCGATCCCAACCCGTACCTCCGGACCGACACCTTGTGCCACCAGGGCATTGGCCAGGCGGTTGGCCTGGCGATCCAGCTCGGCGAAGCTGAGCTGGCGGCCGTCACTGATCACAGCCGGCTTGTCAGCCAGTTGCTGCGCTTGTGCAGCGATGCGCAGATGCACTGGTTGCCCCTGCTCCACTTGCGCCGGGTCACCCAGCCGTGCACGGGCTTCGCCACGCGGCAGGCCAATCTCGCCCAGGCAACGCTCGGCTCCCTGGCTCAGGGCGTCCAATAGCCCCTCCATGTCGATGCGTATCGCCTCGACCACGGCATCGTCGAAAAACTCACGCAAATAGGCGTACTCGATGACCAGACCTTCCTCGAGAGTAACCATTAGGTCCATCGGCAAGTTGGTCAGGCCGGCACTGCTGCTCTGGCCGAAACTCACCGCTTGCTCGCTCCAGCGTTGCAAGCTCTGTTCCACTGGGTGGTTCTCGAACACGATGATGGTATCGAACAGAGCCTGGCCAGGCTGTCCGGCCCAACGCTGCACATCGTTAAGGGGCGTGTATTCGAGCTCACGCAGCGCCAGGTTGTAATCCTGCAACCCACGCAGCCAGTTGCCGACCTGGGCATGCGGCGTCACCTCGGCGACTACCGGCAAGGTATTGATGAAACAACCCAGCATGCGTTCGGCCTGTTCCAGATTCACCGGGCGCCCCGCGACGGTGGCGCCGAACACCACCTGGCGTTGACCGCTGTAACGGCTGAGCAGCAGCAACCAGGCGGCCTGAACCAGGGTATTGAGGGTCACCTGCTGCTCACGGGCAAAGGCCTTGAAGCACTCGGTGCGAGCAGCACCGAAGTGGCTGTAGATGGCCTTGAAGCCACTGCCGCCCTGACGTACCGGGTGGGCGTTGGCCAAGTAAGTCGGTGCCTCCAGCGCTCCCAACTGTTCGCGCCAGAACATTTCACTGGCTGCCGGGTCCTGGCGTTGCAGCCAGGCAATGTAGTCTGCATAGGGAACCACCGGTTCAAGTGCCTGCCCGCTATACAGGGCCAACACCTCGCCAAGCATTTGCGAAACACTCCAGCCATCGAGCAGGATGTGATGGTACGTCCAGATCAACTGATGGCTGTCCGGGCCGGTCCTTACCAGGGTCAGCCGCTGCAAGGGCGGCCGGTCCATGGAGAAGCCCAGGCGCCGGTCGGCATCGGCCAGTGCCTCGATCTGCTCGACAGATGCCTGGCGCTGCGACCAGTCCAGTTCATGAACCGGCACACTCAGCTCGTCCATCACGAACTGCACAGGTTCATCCAGCCCCTGCCAATAAAAGCCGGTACGCAGGGCGTCATGGCGCTGGCTCACCGCAATCCAGGCTGCCTTGAAACGCTCGGTGTCCAGGCCCTGGATCGGCAGCGAAAGTTGGTTGACGTACAACCCTTCGACATCCAGGGACATCAGCAGCATGCCCTGCTGCATCGGCGACAGCCGGTACAGTCCGGTGACCCGTTGGTGATCGAGGTCCAGCGCTGCGATTTGCCGCTCATCCAGGCCATGCAGGGCCACCGGCGCCAATGTTGCCGGCGCAATCGGCGCGTCGCCCGCTGTGCCGGCTTCGATGAAACGTGCCAGCTGGCGTACGGTGCGCTGCTGGAAGATATCTTTTGGCGCAAGCGTGATACCGAGCGCACGGGCACGGCTGACCACCTGGATCGAGGTGATCGAATCACCGCCGAGCTCAAAGAAGTTATCAGTGACGCTGACCTGCTCCAGGCCCAACACTGCTGCCCATATCTCGGCAAGCGCACGTTCCATGGCCGTTTGTGCCAGGACGAATTCGCCGCCCATCATTTGCCCTGGGGCGGGAAGCGCCTTGCGGTCGAGCTTGCCATTGGG
>Ga0182745_1005635_pt1 | contig 10200 bp, 10 predicted proteins | sample eDN3rd30CKraftBY_FD_128523 | JGI IMG/M metagenome (GOLD analysis project Ga0182745, IMG submission 128523) | Enriched backyard soil microbial communities from Emeryville, California, USA - eDNA 3rd pass 30_C Kraft BY (version 2) (version 2) | ecosystem: Environmental > Terrestrial > Soil >... | reverse complement strand
GCAATGGCAGATCCAGGCCGAGTTCCTGGCGCACCAACTCGACCGTCGCCTGGTCGGCCTCGGGGCCGGCGGCCAGACGCGCCGGATCGCCCGGGAGCATGTGCACGAACAAGAACACGACCACCGACACCAACAACAAGGTCGGGATCATGCCCAATAAACGTTTGACGATATAGGTCAGCATTGAGATTCCTGCGACGTCGGCGGGCACCCCATGTGCCCGCCGAGCCTTGCTTGCGATTACTGCTTGAGATCGATGTCACCGAACCAGAACGAGGTGTCGGGCTGGACATACACACCGCTCAGGTCTTTCGATTTCACATACACGTTGTTCTGGGTCACCAGGAACGCCCACGGGGCGTCATTCCAGATGGTTTCCTGAACCTTGTTGTAGATCTCGGCTTTTTTCGCGCGATCCGTGGTGGCCAGGGCTTCCTGGATGCCATCGTCCACGGACTTGTTGGAGTAGTACGAGACGTTATTGAGCACCGGCGGGAACGCCCCCGTGCTCAGCAACGGACGCAGGCCCCAGTCGGCTTCGCCGGTCGAGGACGACCAGCCCGCGTAATAGAGACGGACCTTGGCGTCTTCGGGTTTCTGCACTTGCTGCACGCGCTGCACGCGTTGACCCGACTCCAGCACTTCTACCGACGTCTTGATGCCGACTTGCGCGAGTTGCTGCTGCAGGAACTGCACGACCTTGACGGACGTGCCGTCGTTATAAGCGGACCACAGTTGCGTTTCGAAGCCCTTCTCGTAGCCGGCTTCCTTCAACAGTTGACGCGCCTTGGCGGGGTCATAGGGCCACGGTCCCGTCTTGTGTGCGTAGTCCACACCGGTCGGCACGACACCGTCGACGACCGTCGCGTAGCCGTTGTAGGCGACCTTGGCCAAGGCTTGTTTGTTGATCGCGTAGTTGATCGCCTGGCGGACCTTGGGGTTGTCGAACGGCTTGATCTGGGTATTCATGGACATGTAGCGGGCCATGATCGAGTTCTTGTGATCGACCACGTCCAGCTTGTCGTTCTTTGCCAAGATGCCGGCTTGCTCGTACGGAATCGGGAACGCAAATTGCGCCTCGCCCGTCTGCACGACAGCGGCGCGGGTGTTGTTGTCGGTCACGGTACGGAACGTAATCGAATCGACCTTCGGTTTGCCCTGGTTCCAGTAGCCGTCGAATTTCTTGACCTTCAGGTATTCGGCGGGTTTCCACTCGACGAATTCAAACGGGCCTGTACCCACGGGATGAAAGCCGATCTCTTTGCCGTATTTCTTCAGCGCGGCAGGCGAGATCATCATCGCGGCCGGATGCGCCAACGCGTTCAGGAAAGCCGAGAACGGTTCCTTCAACGTGATCTTGACCGTCAGCGGATCCACCACGTCGATATGATCGATCACGTTGAACTGGATGTAGCGCGACAGACGGTTATCCCGATTGGCCGGACGATCAAAGTTGATCTTGACCGCTTCGGCGTTGAAGTCGGTGCCATCATGGAATTTCACGCCTGGACGCAGCTTGAAGGTATAAACCAGACCGTCGTCGCTGATCTCGTAATCGGTTGCCAGGACCTTTTGAATTTTCAGGTCTTTATCAAACTCCAGCAGCCCTTCGTAATAGGCCTTGCCGACGGTTTGATTCAACGTACTGTTGGTGTTGTAGGGATCGAGCGTTTCCAGCGCGATCGATACGGCGAAGGTCACATCTTTGCTGGCGTGCGCCAGCGGCGAAGCCATGACGCCAAAGGCCAGCGCAGCGGCGGCGATCAGCTTGGTAGGACGCAATACATTCATGGTTGCTACTCCGAAGATCAGAAAAAAGGAGACGGCTTGGTGAAAAAAAACGCGGCGACCGTCTGTGCCTGACAAACCGCGTCAGTACGCGCCGCCTACTGCATGACGTGCAACAAAATGGCCCGGGCCGACCTGCACCAGCGACTCCACCACGGGCTCGTCGCCGATGTTGCGAATCGGGCTCGGGATTTCATCGGACAACAAGGTGCGCTTGAGATGGCGCCGAGCCGGATCGGCGATCGGCACGGCCGACATCAGCTTTTTGGTGTACGGGTGTTGCGGATTTTCAAAAATAGCGCGACGCGGGCCGATCTCCACGATCTGCCCCAGATACATCACCGCCACGCGATGGCTGATACGTTCGACCACCGCCATATCGTGCGAGATGAACAGGAACGACACGCCCAGGTCGCGTTGCAGATCGATCAACAGATTGACGATCTGCGCCTGGATCGACACGTCCAGCGCTGACACGGACTCGTCCGCGATCACGACCTTGGGATTCAACGCCAAGGCCCGTGCGATACACACGCGCTGACGCTGGCCACCGGAAAACTCATGCGGGTAACGCTGCGCCATCTCGGGCGCCAGGCCGACACGTTCGAGCAACTCGGCCACGCGCGCCTGGGCCTCGCGGCCCGACGCTACGCCATGCACCAACAGCGGCTCCATGATGGAAAAACCGACCGTCACGCGCGGATCGAGCGAGGCGAACGGATCCTGGAACACAAACTGGATATCACGGCGCAGTGCCTGCAGTTCGGTGTTTTTCAGCTTGATGATGTCGCGCCCGCCAAACAGGATCTGGCCGCTCTGACTATCGACCAGACGCAACAACGAACGGCCGGTGGTGGATTTCCCGCACCCGGACTCGCCGACCAGCGACAACGTCTCGCCCGGGAACAGATCAAAGCTGACTTTTTCGACCGCATGCACGCGCCGCTGTACGCGGCTGAAAATACCGCCGCGCAAATCGAAACGCGTCACCAGATCGCGCACGCTGAGCACGGGCTGTTGCGGTTCGCGCGCTGTCTGTGACGTGCTGACCGCATCTGCAGCTTGCGCGGTATTCGCTGTTTTTTCGGTACCCGTTATCTGCGCACTATCCGCTGTCTGTTCGGTATCCGCCGCTTGCACGATCGGCCCGCGGGTCTCCGCATGCAGCAACGGAAAGCGTTCCGGCAGATCCGTGCCCTGCATCGCCCCCAGTCGCGGCACGGCCGAGAGCAGAGCCTTGGTATAGGGATGTTCAGGCGCCGCGAACACCTGTTCGGAAGGACCTTCTTCGACTTTGTCGCCGCGGAACATGACCAACACGCGATCGGCGACTTCCGCCACCACGCCCATGTCGTGCGTGATGAACACCACGCCCATCCGCATTTCGTCTTGCAGTTGACGGATCAGTTGCAGAATCTGCGCCTGAATGGTCACATCCAACGCGGTGGTCGGCTCGTCGGCGATCAACAATGCCGGCTTGCAGGCCAGCGCCATGGCGATCATCACACGTTGGCGCATGCCGCCCGACAGTTGATGCGGATGGCGATCCAGTACGGACCTGGCCTCGGGAATACGCACTTGCTCGAGCATACGCAAGGCCTCGGCGCGCGCCGACGCGGCATCCATGCCCTGATGCAGACGTATCGTTTCCGCGATCTGATCGCCCGCAGTGAAGACCGGATTCAGCGACGTCATCGGCTCTTGGAAAATCATCGCCATATCGGCGCCGCGCACGCTGCGCATCATACGCTGCGAGGCCCCCGCCAGATCCACGACCTCGTCATTGCGCCGACGTAGCGCCATGCGGCCCTGCGCGATGCGCCCGCCGCCGTGCTCGACCAGACGCATCAATGACAGCGAGGTCACGGATTTACCCGAACCCGATTCCCCGACGATGGCCAAGGTCTCGCCTCGATCGACGTGGAAAGACAGATTGCGCACCGCCTCGACCGTTCGTTCAGAGGTCACAAAGCGCACCGTCAGATCATCGACCTGGACCACGCGATTTTCCGGCAGCGCCAGTGTCTGAGCGCGATCAACCATATTGAATTCCGTTCCTGACTAATTGCTCGATGACGCTCGGAGCATCATCGGTAAATGGCGACGACTGCATCCTCGCCCACTCGGCCATAACCGCGATACATGCCTTCGGTGTTGAACGGCAGAGTCACATTGCCCTGACCATCCACCGCGATCAAACCGCCCTTGCCGTCGATCGTGGGCAATTTTTCATGCACCACGCGCTCGGCCGCCGCCTCGAGCGAGGCGCCCTGATATTCCATCAACGCCGACACGTCATACGCGGCCACCATGCGGATGAACATCTCGCCGGTTCCCGTGGTGGACACGGCGCACGTGCGGTTATTCGCATAGCAGCCGGCGCCGATCAACGGCGCATCGCCGATGCGGCCGACTTGTTTGTTGGTGATGCCGCCGGTCGAGGTCGCAGCGGCCACATTGCCCTGCGCATCGACGGCCACCGCACCCACCGTGCCGAATTTCTTGTCGGCATCCAGCGGATCCGCGGGCGCGGGTTGACCGCGCGCCACCATCGCCTGACCGTCATGATCCAGCACGGCTGCCTCGGGGTTTTCACGCTGCACACGCAGCAATTGCTCGCGACGCGCTTCGGTCGAAAAATACGATGGATCGACGATTTCCAGCCCTTCGCCGCGTGCGAAATCAACGGCGCCGTCACCGACGAAAAACACGTGCTTGCTGTTTTCCATGACCTTGCGCGCGGCCAAGACCGGATTGCGCACACAATCGACGTTGGCAATCGCCCCGGAACGCAGCGTCGCGCCATCCATGATCGACGCGTCCAACTCATGCGTACCGGCACTGGTGAGCACCGCACCGTGGCCCGCGTTGAACAGCGGACAATCCTCGAGCAGACGCACGGCCTCGGTCACCGCGTCCAGCGCGCTGCCGCCTCGGGCCAGCACGGCCTGACCGGCCTGCACGATGGTGCGCAATGCCTGCAGATATTCCTGCTCTTTCTCGGCCGACATCGCGGCCCGCGACATTGCGCCTGCTCCGCCGTGAATAGCGATCACTGGCTGAATCATCTCTTTCCTGCTCCTGCGCCATGAAATAGCCACGGCATGACGGACTGCGTCACGCCGGCCGCGGCCTGAATTGAATTTTTCGAACGATGGGCGACGGCCGCCGACAGGCCTTCTACCAGCCCCAATGCGGCCGTCTCTGAATTGGACGACAACTGTCGCGCGGAATGCGCATACAACGCCACGGTCGCCAACGGCGCCAGGGGCGAAGTCGGCTTGTCCGTCAACGCCAGCACCGGCACGCCAGCCTGCTGCGCCGCGCGGCTCAAGGTCACGGTATCGGCCAGATAGCGCGGAAACGCAATGGCGATCACCAGATCGCGCGGCGTCATGCGGGCCATCTGGCGGGCCGCATGCGACACACCGCCCGGACCGGCCAGCGATTCACAGGAATGCAGATGCATGTACAGGCCGCGCTGCAGCAACCCGGCCAGAAATCCGCTGGCCCCGAAACCGATGATGAACACGCGCTCGGCGGCCAGCACCCCATCCACGGCGCGCTCACAGGCATCGGCATCCAGCGCCTGCAACGTACGCTGTGCGTTGCGAATGTCCTCCTCTAACGCGGAGGCCATGACCTGCACGGCAGTGGCGGAATGCGCCAACTCGATGCGCATTTTCTCAACGGGCTCGAGCGCGCTCTCGAATCCTCGCGCCAGCTCGGCGCGAAACTGTGGATACCCCGGCAGATCCAGCGCACGGGCGAAACGATTCGCCGACGCCACCGACACGCCGACGGCCGCAGCGAACTCATCGATCGTCATGGTGGCCACGCGAAACTGATGCGCGAGCACATATTCCGCCATCTGATGTTGGATACGGCTGAACGAGGGCTGCGCACGGGCGATACGTGCGGCAACAGACAACGGCGTCTGGGTCATGAATTGACGGTGCCACGTAGGCAGAATGGCAATAGGCCGGTTTATGAAAATTAATTTACATTTTTATTTTAGATAAGAAAATTAATTTTCACACGCAGGGTTTACCCCAAATACGGCCGCATCAGAGACTCGAACCACTCCAGAAATACGGCCAGGCGCTGCGACCGTTGGCGGCGATGGGGATACAACAAGGACACCGGCATCGCGGTCGCGCGATACCCGGGCAGGATCTCGCACAAGGCCCCCGCGTCCAGCAAGTGCTGCACGTCAAAACGGGGAATCTGTATCATCCCCATCCCCGCCAGGCAGCAGGCGATGTAGCTCTCGGCATTGTTCGTCACCACCCGGCTGGGCAAGGTCAGTGCATGCGCCTGACCGTCCGGCCCGACATACTCCCAAGGCAGCTCGCGCCCGCTGGTCGCAGACGCGTAGCCCACTGCCCAGTGACCATCGGATAGATCTTCAGGGTGCGCGGGCTCGCCCTGGGCCTGCAAATAAGCGGGGCTGGCGCAGTTGATCAACGCGATATGCCCTAGCGGCCGCACCACCAGACTACTGTCGTGCAGCGTGCCGATGCGCACAGCGCAATCCACGCCCTCTTGAATCAAATCGATCGCGCGATCAGTCGACCCGAGGGCCAATTGCAGTTGCGGATGGCGGCGCAACAGTTCCGGCAACGCCGGGGCAATCACCCGCCTGGCGAGACGGCTTGGAACATCGATATTCAGGCGGCCGGACACCTGGCATTGATTGAGCTGAAACAGCTGATCGATGCTCTCGACTTCGGCCAGCAAGGCGCGAACGCGCTCAAGCAGTTGCTCCCCGTCGGCCGTCAGCCGCACCCGCCGCGTCGTACGATGCAATAGGCGAGTCTCCATCTGGGCCTCGAGTTGCTGCACGGCCGCGGATACCGACGCCCTGGGCATATCCAGCGCATTGGCCGCTTTGATAAAGCTGCCCATTTCCGCGACCTGGACAAACACGCGGTATTGATCAAATCGATCCATACCGCCCGCCCGTCGCGACCCACGAGATCGCGCAATCAGCCCGCAAAGCCGCCGGCATCCAGAAATGCCTGTTCCTGCGCCGTCGTACTGCGATCGAGCAACGCATTGCGATGCGGAAACCGGCCAAAGCGTTCGATGATGTCGGCGTGTTCCAGCGCGTGCTCGAGCGAAGATTGACCGATCTTGCGGTTCAGAGCTACCGCGCGGCGCTGATCTTCGAGGTTCTCGGAATGCGAAAAAGGCAGATAAACGAACACCCGCAGATCCATCTCGATCTGCTCGTCCAAGCCATTTTCAACGGCCAGATGCGTCACCTGCCTGGCTTGCGCATCGGTGGCATACATGCGGGCAGTGCCCCGAAACGCATTGCGTGGAAACTGATCCAGCAAGATCAACAACCCCAACGCGCCCTCGGCCGATTGTGTCCAACCATCGAGCTCGCCGCGCGCCGCCGCTTCGTGCAACGATAAAAACCGTTCGCGAAACGTACGGTCGAATGCGTCGGATTTGCTGAACCAACGATCCGCTCCCGCGTCACGCCAAAAGCGCACTACCGCGCGGGCCTCGTCCGGCGTTTCGGCCGCGCCAGGCTGCCCTGCATCATTTAACGTCGTAACCACCACCATACCCCCCAGGCCACTGCAAACGGAATACCAAATAGCGCCGCGTGGATCGGCAGCTCTTGGGCCAGGGTATATCCATGCGACAGCCCTGTGCGCAAATTCCACGCCGACAATCCCAACCAGGCCACGCTGAACACCCCCGCGACCCACGTACGATACGGCACGGGACTCCATCGCAGCAATGCCGCCGCCAACACCAGCCCGACCACGATAAGAATCACCGTACGCATGTTGCCCTCACTTTGTGGTGTAGCCGCCGTTGATCAAAATCGTTTGCCCCGTGATCCACCAGCCATCACTGACCAGGTGGCGGATAAAAGGCACGACATCCTCGATATCCGTCAAACCCGTTTTGGAAAACGGCGACAACGCGGCGGCGGTCTTATGGTAGGCCACGGCATCGGCGCCCTCGGCCGGATAAAAGAACGGCGTATCCATCGGACCGGGACCGACGGCCGTGACCGAAATACCGCGTGCGCCGAATTCCTTTGCGGCGGCGCGGGTGAAGTGCTCGACCGGCGCCTTGGTGCCGGCATACGACGCATAAAACGGCGTGAACGCCCCCAGCAACGAGGTGACCAGCGTCAAGACCTTGCCATTGTCGTTGACGTGTTTGCCGGCCTCTTTCAGAAAGAAAAATGCGGACTTGGCATTCACCGCGCTCATCTCATCGTACTCGGCCTCAGAAATCTCGGCGAGCGGCTTTTTCAGGACCTTGCCGACGGTATTGATGGCGATATCCGGCCGCCCCACCGCCGCGATCGCGTCCGCAAACAGTTTTTCGACCGCGCCGGCCGTCGTCAAATCGGCCTGGATAGCAACCGCCTGGGCCCCGGATGCGCGGATCGCGGCGAGGGTCGCCTCGGCATCGGCTTTGCTGGCCTCGCTGTTGTAGTGAATCGCCACGGCCCGGGCGCCCTGCTCGGCCAGATCGCGTGCGATCAGGCCGCCGAGGTTCTTGGCGCCGCCGGCGATCAAGGCGACTTTATCTTTGATGGAATGGTCTGCCATGAGAAAGCTCCTGCTCAGTAGGAAAGGAGCTTCAGGTTAAACACCCGGCCGGCATTGATAAATCCGCTGCGACTGGATGGATTATCCAGAAAGACAGCCTAATCGGGTGTGCATTGAGAAATGATAGTCGATCCTCAACCGCGCGAAAATCATTCGCCGAGGAACGACCGACACGCCGCATGCCCGGCTTGCCGAGCCAGACACGCAGGCCGGATTTTGCCAGGACTGGACGGCACACCTAGGCGCCTCCCCCAAACAAAAAAACCCTGCCGAAGCAGGGTTTTCGTCAGGATACGCCGAAGCGCGTGACTTACACGCCGGACACGTCCAGTTTGGCCTGGGTTTTGCTCTTGATCTCGTCGACGGTGACGCCGGGCGCCAGCTCGAGCAATTTCAAGCCATTGTCGGTGACTTCCATGACGCCCAGATCGGTAATGATCAGGTTGACCACGCCGACGCCGGTCAACGGCAGGTTGCATTCCGGCAGCAGTTTGATGTCCTCGGTGCCGTCCTTTTTCTTGGCCACGTGCTCCATCAGCACCACGACCTTGCCCACACCGGCGACCAGATCCATGGCGCCGCCCATGCCCTTGACCATTTTGCCCGGGATCATCCAGTTGGCCAGGTCACCCTTTTCCGAGACCTGCATCGCGCCCAGAATCGCCAGGTTGATCTTGCCGCCACGAATCATCGCGAACGAATCCGCCGAGGAAAAAATCGACGAGCCGGGCAGCGTGGTGACCGTCTGCTTGCCGGCGTTGATCAGATCCGGATCGACTTGATCGTCCGTGGGGAACGGGCCAATGCCCAACAGGCCATTTTCGGATTGCAGCCATACCTCGATACCCTGAGGCACATGGTTGGCAACCAGCGTGGGCAGACCGATGCCCAGATTCACATAAAAGCCGTCTTGCAGCTCGCGCGCCGCGCGTGCCGCCATTTCATCGCGGGACCATGCCATGTCGTGTTCTCCTTAGGCCGGGCGAGTGGTGCGTTGTTCGATGCGTTTTTCCGGTTGTGCATTGAGCACAATGCGATGCACGTAGATTCCCGGCAGATGGATCTGATCGGGATCCAGCGCGCCCGTATCGACGATCTGCTCGACCTCGACGATGGTCATCTTGCCGGCCATGGCCACGTTGGGATTGAAATTGCGTGCGGTCTTGCGGAAAACCAGATTGCCGCTGCGATCGGCGATATGCGCCTTGACCAACGACACATCGGGCACCAGGGAACGCTCCATCACATATTGATGGCCGTCGAACTCGCGCAATTCCTTGCCGTCGGCCACGATCGTGCCCACGCCAGTGCGCGTGAAAAAGGCCGGGATGCCCGCACCGCCGGCACGCAGCTTTTCCGCCAGCGTGCCTTGGGGCGTGAATTCCAGCTCGAGCTCGCCCGCCAGGTACTGGCGTTCGAACTCCTTGTTTTCACCCACATACGAAGCGATCATCTTGCGCACCTGGCGGGTGTTGAGCAACTGACCCAAACCGAACCCGTCGACGCCGGCATTATTGCTGATGCAGGTCAGGTTTTTCACACCCGAATCACGCAACGCGGCAATCAACGCCTCGGGAATACCGCACAGGCCGAAGCCGCCCACGGCAATCGTCTGCTCGTCTTTGACGACACCTGCCAGCGCCTCGGCGGCGCTTGCATACACTTTGTCCATCTCTCAAACTCCTAATGAGACTCCACACTGGTTAGGCGCGACTGCGAGGGGTGGCGCGCCCGGTCATATCGATTGACTTCTTATGATGTTTGAATGAATTGTAGCGGGTTGACAAGCACGGCCTGCGCTACACGGGCGCGACGGGCGCACACT
>Ga0182745_1005630_pt1 | contig 10205 bp, 8 predicted proteins | sample eDN3rd30CKraftBY_FD_128523 | JGI IMG/M metagenome (GOLD analysis project Ga0182745, IMG submission 128523) | Enriched backyard soil microbial communities from Emeryville, California, USA - eDNA 3rd pass 30_C Kraft BY (version 2) (version 2) | ecosystem: Environmental > Terrestrial > Soil >... | reverse complement strand
ATGGGCCCGCCTGCCCGACTATCTCGCCGGCCATGTCGGCGTGAGCATGGCGGCGCTGGCGCTCGGCCTCGCGATCAGCCTGCCGCTGGCGCTCGCTGCGGTGAACCGGCCCGTGATGCGCAGCATGCTGCTGACCCTGGCGGGCGTCGTCCAGACGATTCCCGGCATCGCGCTGCTGGCCTTGTTCTATCCGCTGCTGCTGATGCTCTCGGCGCTGACAGAGGCAACGTTCGGCAAGGGCTTTTCGGCGCTCGGCTTTCTTCCCGCGCTGCTGGCGCTCGCGCTCTATGCGATGCTGCCGATCGCCCGCAACACCATCACCGGACTCCAGGGCGTCGCTGCCGCGGCGAAGGAGGCCGCTGTCGGCGTCGGCATGACGCGCTGGCAGGCGCTGCGCATGGTGGAACTGCCGCTCGCGATGCCGGTCATCATGGCCGGCATCCGCACCGCCGCCGTCTGGGTGATCGGCACCGCGACCCTTGCCACGCCGGTCGGGCAGACCAGCCTCGGCAACTACATCTTCACCGGCTTGCAGACCCAGAACTGGATCTTCGTGCTGTTCGGTTGCGTCGCCGCCGCCGTGCTCGCACTCGCGGTGGACCAGTTGCTGGCCCTCGTCGAACGGGGATTCCGCAGCCGCAGCCGTGCGCCCATCGCAGTCGGGCTGCTCGGGCTGGCGGCGATCGCCATCGGCGCGCTGGCCCCAGCCGCCATCCAGCCGCGTGCCGACTATGTGATCGGCGCAAAGCCGTTCGCGGAACAATACATCCTCGCCAGCCTGATCGAACAGCGCCTCGCCGAAGCCGGCGCGACCACGGCGCAACGGCCGGGCCTCGGTTCGACCATTGCTTTCAACGCTTTGGCCGCGAACGAAATCGACGCTTATGTGGAATACACCGGGACGCTATGGGCGAACCAGATGGGCCGCACGGACGTGAAACCCCGTGCCGAAATTCTGAAAGACGTCACGACATGGCTGCGCCGGAATCACGGCATCGCCGTCGCCGGAAGTCCGGGTTTCGACAATGCCTATGCGCTGGCCATGAAGCGCGAGCGGGCCGAGGCTCTCGGCATCCGCAGCGTCGACGATCTCGCGCGCCATGCCCGCGACCTGAGCATCGCCGGCGATTATGAATTCTTCGGCCGCCCCGAATGGCAGGCGCTGCGCGATGGCTATGGGCTGGCGTTCCGGCAGCAGCGCGAGATGCAGGCGGAGTTCATGTATCCCGCCATCGACAGTGGCGAGGTGGACGTGATCTCGGCCTATACCAGCGACGGGCGCGTCGCGAAATACGATCTGCTTGTGCTTGAAGAACCGCGCGAGGTCGTCCCGCCCTATGACGCCATTCTGCTGGTGGCGCCGCGGCGGACGCGGGACGAAACGTTGCTGGCTGCACTGAAGCCGCTCAACGGCGCCATCGATGTCGAACTGATGCGCGAGGCCAATCTCCAGGCCAGCGACGGCGGCGCGCCGGGAACCATCGCAAGCTGGCTGTGGGACAGGATGAACGAAAAAAAGCCGTCACCGGAAACCCGGTGACGGCAAGGGAAATAAAGAGATCGCAGGAAGCCGCTCAGTTCCGCGACTTGTCCACCAGCGCCTTGGACTTGATCCACGGCATCATGTCACGCAGCTTGTCGCCGACCTCTTCGATCGGATGCTGGGCAAGTCTGGCGCGCGTCGCCTTGAACGATGTCTGGCTCACCTTGTTTTCCAGCATCCAGTTGCGGGTGAAGATGCCGTTCTGGATGTCGGCCAGCACCTTCTTCATCTCAGCCTTGGTCTCCGGCGTGATGATGCGCGGGCCGGTGACATACTCGCCGTATTCGGCGGTGTTGGAGATTGAGTAGTTCATGTTGGCGATGCCGCCCTCGTAGATCAGATCCACGATCAGCTTCACTTCGTGCAGGCACTCGAAATAGGCCATCTCCGGCGCATAGCCCGCCTCGGTTAGCGTCTCGAAGCCGGCCTTGATCAGTTCCACGAGGCCGCCGCAGAGCACCGCCTGCTCGCCGAACAGGTCCGTCTCGCACTCTTCCTTGAAGGTCGTCTCGATGATGCCGGCGCGGCCGCCGCCGACGGCGGAAGCGTAGGACAGCCCGAGATCATGGGCGTTACCGGAGGAATCCTGATGGACCGCGATCAGGCAGGGCACGCCGCCGCCCTTCTGGTATTCGCCGCGCACGGTGTGGCCAGGGCCCTTCGGCGCGACCATGAGCACGTCGAGATCGGCGCGCGGGTCGATCAGGTTGAAATGCACGTTGAGACCGTGGGCGAACAGCAGCGCCGCGCCGTTCTTGAGGTTGGCGTGCAGGTGATCGCGATAGATGTCGCCCTGGAGTTCGTCGGGCGTCAGCATCATGATGACGTCGCCCCACTTGGCGGCCTCGGCCACTTCCATGACCTTGAAGCCTTCGCCTTCCGCCTTCTTGGCGCTGGGCGAACCCTTGCGCAGGGCGATGACGACGTCCTTCACGCCGGAGTCGCGCATGTTGAGCGCATGGGCATGGCCCTGGCTGCCGTAGCCGACAATCACGACCTTCTTGCCCTTGATCAGGTTCAGGTCGGCGTCGCGATCGTAATAAACTCGCATTGTGTACCCCTATCGGTCCTTGTCGGCGTTCCTTCTAGGCCGCTGGAACACCTCCGACAAGTGCTCCCGGCCACCGTGAAATCCCGTTCCGGCCGCCTCAGCGGACCATCGGAACGATGCTGATGACCAAAGCCAAGGCCATGCAAATATTGAAGATTTGCGCCTGACGCGGATTGCGCAGGAGCCCCGCCAGCGCGACGCCGAAGCCGGACCAGGCCACCACGGAGCCGACCGTGACCAGCCCGAACACCGCAAGCAGCAGTCCGAGGTCCGTCCGCGCATGATCCGGCCGGACATAAAGCGCGATGGCGCCGATGGCCGTGATCACACCCTTGGGGTTGACCCACTGGAACGCCGCGGCCTGAAGAAAGGTCAGCGGCTGCGCGCGGGCGTCGCCCTCCCCGGCCGCGCCGGCCTGGGCGATCTTCCACGCCAGCCAGAGCAGATATCCCGCGCCGCATAGCTTCAGCGCAGTCTGAAGCTGCGGAACGGCCAGCATCAGCGCGCCGAGCCCCATGCCCGCCGCCGCCAGCAGCACGACGAAGCCGAGCGACACCCCGGCCATATGGGGGATCGTCCGCGCGAAGCCGAAATTGGCGCCGGAGGCTGCGAGCATGATGTTGTTGGGACCGGGCGTGAAGGTGGAGGCGATGGCGAACAGGGCCACGGCGAAAGCCGTCTCGACGGGCATCACATGCCTTCCGGACCCCGTCCGATGGCGGCGACGCCGGTGCGCGACACTTCGACCAGGCCGAGCGGCAGCATCAGGCTGACGAACTGGTCGATCTTGTCGCTCGCCCCGGTGATTTCGAAGACGAAGCTTTCGATGGAGGCATCGATCACCCGTGCGCGGAAGGCGTCCGCCAGCCGCAATGCCTCGACGCGATGGTCGCCCCTGCCGCGCACCTTCACCATCGCAAGCTCGCGGGCGATGGACGGCCCCTTCGTGGTCATGTCCACGACGCGATGCACCGGAACGAGACGCTCAAGCTGGTTCTTGATCTGCTCGACCACCATCGGCGTGCCGCGCGTGACGATGGTGATGCGCGAGACCTGCTTCTCGTGCTCCGTTTCGGACACGGTCAGGGAATCGATGTTGTAACCCCGGCCCGAGAACAGGCCGATGACCCGCGCCAGCACGCCGGGCTCGTTGTCGACCAGAATGGAGAGGGTGTGGGACGCGATGGGTTCGGCAGGCGGCATGTTCAAAGACCTGAATTGAAAATCACGACGAGGAGCGAGGCCGGCGCCCGCAGCGGAGCAGGCGCCGGGTTGCGGCGTCACACCATCATCTTGCCTTCTTCGGTGACGGCGTCCTCGATGCTTTCCGTGCTGTCGCTCAGCAGCATCTCGTTATGGGCGCGCCCGGACGGGATCATCGGGAAGCAGTTCTCGGCCTGATCGACGACACAGTCGAAGATCACCGGACGGTTGACGTTGATCATCTCGCGGATGGCGTCGTCCAGCTCCCCGGCCTTTTCGCAGCGGATGCCGACGGCGTGATACGCCTCCGCCAGCTTGACGAAGTCCGGCAGCGCCTCGCTGTAGCTCTCCGCATAGCGTCCGCCATGCAGCAGCTCCTGCCACTGCCGCACCATGCCCATATACTGGTTATTCAGAATGAAGATCTTGATCGGCAGGCGATACTGCACTGCCGTCGAGATTTCCTGCATCGTCATCTGCACGGAAGCTTCGCCGGCGATATCGATCACCAGCGATCCGGGATGCGCAAGCTGCACGCCCACGGACGCCGGCAGCCCGTAACCCATGGTGCCGAGGCCGCCGGATGTCATCCAGCGGTTCGGCTCCTGGAAATGGAAATGCTGGGCCGCCCACATCTGATGCTGGCCGACCTCGGTGGTGATGTAGACGTCACGGTCCTTGGTCAGCTCATAGAGCCGCTGCACGGCATATTGCGGCTTGATGATGTCGCCGGTCTGCTTGAAGGACAGCGACTTGCGCGAACGCCATGTCTCGATCTGCTTCCACCACGCGCCCAGCGCGGCCTTGTCCGCCTCGTAGGAATTGGAACGCCACGCGCGCACCATATCCTCCAGCACGCTGCGGCAGTCGCCGATGATCGGCAGGTCCACCTTGACGTTCTTGTTGATGGAGGACGGGTCGATGTCGATATGGATCTTCTTCGAGCCCGGCGAGAAGGCATCCAGCCGGCCGGTGATGCGGTCGTCGAAACGCGCGCCGACGCAGATCATCACGTCGCAATCGTGCATCGCCCAGTTGGCTTCGTATGTGCCGTGCATTCCCAGCATGCCGAGCCATTGCGGATCGGCCGCGGGATAGGCGCCGAGGCCCATCAGCGTCGAGGTGATAGGAAAGCCCGTCGCCTTCACCAGTTCGCGCAGCAGGCGGCTTGCCTCCGGCCCCGAATTGATGACGCCGCCGCCGGTATAGAACACCGGCTTCTTCGCGCCGCGCATCAGCTCGACGGCCTCGCGGATCTTCGCATCCTCGGCCTTGAGCTTCGGCTTGTAGGTCTTGTGCTCGACATTCTGCGGGCCGCGATAGATGCCCTTGGTGAACTGGATATCCTTGGGGATATCCACGACCACGGGTCCGGGCCTGCCGCTGGAGGCGACATAGAACGCCTCATGCAGGATGCGCGGCAGATCCGCGATGTCCCGCACCAGCCAGTTGTGCTTGGTGCAGGGCCGCGTGATGCCGACTGTGTCGCATTCCTGGAAGGCATCGTTGCCGATGAGATGGGTTGCGACCTGCCCGGTGATGCAGACCAGCGGGATGGAATCCATCAGTGCGTCGGCAAGGCCCGTCACGGCGTTGGTCGCGCCGGGGCCGGACGTCACCAGCAGGCAGCCCACCTTGCCGGTGGACCGGGCATAGCCTTCCGCAGCATGGGCCGCGCCCTGCTCGTGGCGGACGAGGATATGCTTGACCTGGTCCTGTTTGAAAATCTCGTCATAGATCGGCAGCACGGCACCGCCCGGATAGCCGAACAGATGCTCGACGCCATGGTCCGCCAGCGCCGCCAGCACCATTTCCGCGCCGGTCATCTCCCGGCCGGCCGCTTCCGCCGCAGTCTCGGTCGTCGCTGTCTTGGTCGTCGCAGTCTTGGTCATCGCCTGTGTGGTCATGGTCCTGGTATCCTCACCGTTCGGGCACGAAAAAGGGGCCAGAGGCCCCGGATAGCGCGCATCGCCGAGCGGGACCAGCCTAGCCGGCCCCGGCGATGCGCTTTCGTACGACGGTAATAAAATTGCGCGACATGATCGCACTTCCTCACTTCGTTGCGCCGGAGATAAGGGAAGTTGACCGGCCCGTCAAGCGGTTTTGCCCGACCAGCGCGCGTTCGATGGCCGCGTCCGACGCCAGGTACACGGCTTCTGCCGCGGTCGCACCGCTACCGCTACTGCCGCACCGCTGCCCACCGTCCCTGTTCGAGAAGGAACGCCAGCGCATCCTCCGCGCCCACCACCGGCCAGTCCGCCAGTTGATGCCGGAACCAGGTGATCTGCCGCTTGGTATAGCGGCGCGTATCTCGCTGCCCGCCCGCGACGGCTTCGGCAAGCGGGATTTCCCCTGCCTGATAGCGGATCAGCCATGGCACGCCATGGGCCTTCATGGCCGGCAGCAGCGGGTCCAGCCGCCGCCGCGCCAGCCGCTCCACCTCCGCCATCGCACCGTCCGCAAGCATGGCTTCGAACCGGCGGTCGATCCGCTCATAGAGTTCAGCCCGTGGGCGCGTGACGAAACACGGCATCACCTCCCAGCCCGCGAGCGGTGACGGCGGCGCATCCCGCTGCCAGTCCGACAGCGGACGGCCGGTCGCGACAACGACCTCCAGCGCGCGGGTGATGCGCAGGGCGTCGCCCGGCGGCAGGCGCTGCGCCGCGGCAGGGTCCAGCCCCGCCAGTTCGCGATGGAGCGCGGGCGCGCCCTCCGCCGCCAGCCGCGCCCGGACCTCGGCCCGGACCGCTTCCGGCACTGGCGGCACCGGGGCGAGCCCCTGTTTCAGCGCGGTGAAATACAGCCCCGTGCCGCCGGCGAGGATCGGCACGCCGCTGCCGGAGGCAATATCCTCCATTGCCGCCACGGCGTCGCCCAGCCAGCGCCCGACGGAATAGTTTTCCGCCGCGTCCACATGGCCATAGAGCCGGTGCGGAACGCGCGCCTCCTCGGCCTCGGTCGGGCGCGCGGTGATGACCCGCAGATCGCGGTAGACCTGCATGGAATCCGCATTCACGATGGTGCCGCCCAGCCGCTCGGCCAGCGCCAGTGCCAGCGCCGACTTGCCGCTCGCGGTCGGCCCTGCGATAAGCACGGCCCGTTTCACACCCGTCGTCTCCACGCCTGCCGCCGGATCATGCCATGAGCCCCACAGCGCCGCGTCCCGCTGAACCGCGCCTCGTCGCGACGCTGATCGCCCGGCCGGGCCGCCCGGTGATCGACAGCGCCCTCGTCACGCGAGCCGGCGGCCTCCTGACCGACGCCGCCGCGCCGGACTGGCTGGCGCCGGGCACCGCTGTGGATATCGAACACGCCGGCACCGCTGAGCCTCCCCGCGCCATCGCGGACCGCCTGCGCGCCGCGCTGGGCGAGGCTCCCGTCGATGTGGTGGTGCAGCCGATCGCGGGCCGGCGCAAGCGGCTTTTCCTCGCCGACATGGACTCCACCATGATCGAGCAGGAATGTATCGACGAACTCGCGGACAAACTCGGCCTCAAACCTCATGTCGCGGAGATCACAGAGCGGGCGATGCGCGGCGAGATCGCCTTTGCGCCGGCCCTGCGGGAGCGGGTCGCGCTGCTGAAGGGCCTGCCGGTCAAAGCCGTGGACGACCTGATCCGCGACCGGATCACGCTGACGCCCGGCGGGCGCGTGCTGGTCGGCACCCTGCGCGCCCATGGCGCCTATGCCTGCCTCGTCTCCGGCGGCTTCACCCTGTTCACGGACCGCATCGCCACGATGATCGGTTTCGACGAAGCCCGCGCCAACCGCCTCGTGGTTCAGAACGACGAGTTGGCGGGACGGGTCGAGGAGCCGATCTTCGGCCAGGACGACAAGCTCGCGACCTTGCGGGAACTGGCCGGCCGGTTCGGTCTGAATGCCACCGACGCCATGACCACCGGCGACGGCGCCAACGACATGCCGATGATCGCGGCGGCCGGCATGGGCGTCGCCTTCCATGCCAAGCCCGCGGTGAAGACCGTGGCCGCCGCACAGATCGACCATGGCGACCTCACCGCGCTGCTGTATGTGCAGGGCTATCGCGACACGGAATTCGCCACAGCCTGAAGCGGCACCTGCTTCACCATCGGATGATGCAAGATAGCGATTGGCTGTCCCGCGCATTGCCCGTGCAGCCGCGCGAGATCGACCTTGGCTCCGAAACAGAAGCCCCGGCTTTGATCCCGTCAAAGCCAGGGCTGGGGTCACATCAAACGTGGAGCTTATTGCAGGCTCAGTGCGACGAAGCGCACATCCCCTTCCGGGCCCGACACCAGAAGCAGCGCCTGCCGCCGCTTGTCCTTCTTGAGCGCGTCGATCTTCTTCTGGAGATCCTCGGCGCTGGACACCGGCTCCTGCGCCACTTCGACGATCACGTCGCCGGCCTTGAGCTGCTTCTCGGCGGCCACGGAGTCGGCATCGACCCCGGTGATGACCACGCCTTCCTTGACCGTGTCGCGGATCTTGAAGCGCTGGCGCGCCGCATCGGTCAGGTTCGACAATTCAAGTCCCAGCGCCTTCTGCACCGCGGACTGTTCTCCCGGCGCACCGGGTCGCACCGCGGCCTGCTGGATCTTTTCCCCGTCCTCCAGGCGGCCCAGCGTCACCCGCCGGGTTTCCTCCTTGCCCTTGCGGATGATGACGACCTCGACCGCGGTGCCGACGGCGGTATCCGCCACGACGCGCGGCAGGTCCCGCATCTCGCGGATGTCGCGGCCGTCGAATTTCACGATCACGTCGCCGGCGTCGATGCCGGCCGGCTTCGCCGGGCCTTTCTCCTCAACGCCGGCCACCAGCGCGCCGCGCGCCGGCTTGATGCCAAGGCTTTCGGCAATCTCTTCCGTCACGGGCTGGATGCGCACGCCGAGCCAGCCGCGCCGGGTCTCTCCGAATTCGCGCAACTGGTCGATCACCGCGACGGCGGTCTTTGCCGGCACGGCGAAGCCGATGCCGATGGAGCCGCCGGAGGGCGAGATGATCGCCGTGTTCACGCCGACCACCTCGCCATCGAGATTGAACAGCGGACCGCCCGAATTGCCGCGATTGATGGAGGCGTCGGTCTGAATGTAGTTGTCGTAAGGGCCGGAATTGATGTCGCGGTTGCGCGCCGAGACGATGCCCGCCGTCACCGTGCCGCCGAGACTGAACGGATTGCCGATGGCGATCACCCATTCGCCGAGGCGCAGCTTCTCCGAATTGCCGAACTTCACCGCCGTCAGCGGCTTCTCCGGCTTCACCTGCAACAGCGCAAGGTCAGTCTTGGTGTCCCGGCCCTTGACCTCCGCCTTCAGCTTGCTGCCGTCATTGAGCACAACGGTCACTTCGTCCGCATCGGCGATGACGTGGTTGTTGGTGACGACGAGGCCGGCGGGGTCGATGATGAAACCCGAGCCCAGCGAATTGACCCGCCGGGAATTGTTGGGCCGGTTATCGCCGCCCGGCTGCTCGCCGCCGCCCGGCGCGCCGCGATTGAAGAACTCGCGGAACAGCTCGTCGAGCTGCGGATCGTTCGGCATGCGCGGCATGCCGCCCCGCCTCGCCTCGACGGTCTGGGAGGTCGAAATATTCACGACCGCGTCAATGACCTTTTCGGCGACATCGGCGACGGCTTCCGGTCCCCGCGCCAGCGCCGGCACGGCCGACGCGGCCATCAGGATCGCGACGGCCGCAGCCGCCGCAGCGCCCGAACGCCGCAATGAGTGACGAAGCTGGACCGATGTGCCGTCCATGAAATTCTGGCTCCCGCTATGGCTCGTTGCAGCTAGCTTACCAAATCCGGCGGAAAAACGTCGGACGAATAACGTGGCTCTCTTTGCACGGGCATTTCGGGACGCCTCAGCCCCGAATGAACCAGACGACCGCCACGCCTATTGCCGCCGAAACGATACCGACCAGCCGGAGGCTCGCCTCCGGCGTTTCCAGAACATGGGCGAAAGCGCGTTTCGCAGCGCCCGGCCACGCCGCGAACAGAAGCCCTTCAATAGCCAGGACCAGGCCGAGCGCAACGACGAAATCGGACACCGCCTCACCCCCGTCGCGCATTCATGCCCGGCTGCTCAACCCCGGCCGCCTGAAACGGAAGGCCCGGAGCGACCGGGCCTTCCTTGTCCTCATGGCCCGCCACGCGCGGGCCGTCAGCCCCGCATCAGCGCGGCGCCTGCGCCGCGGGCCGCGTGCCTGTCGGGTCCGTGAAGAAACGGAAGAACTCCGAATCCGGCTTCAGCACGAAACGGGTGTCGTTAGCCTTGAGGCCCGCTTCATACGCCTGCATCGAGCGATAGAAAGCGAAGAAGGCGGGGTCCTTATTGAAGGCGTCGGCAAAGATGCGATTGCGCTCGCCGTCGCCCTCACCGCGGGTCTTTTCAGCCTGGGACGTGGCCTCCGCCAGCAGCACCGTCACGTCGCGGT
>Ga0182745_1005629_pt1 | contig 10205 bp, 9 predicted proteins | sample eDN3rd30CKraftBY_FD_128523 | JGI IMG/M metagenome (GOLD analysis project Ga0182745, IMG submission 128523) | Enriched backyard soil microbial communities from Emeryville, California, USA - eDNA 3rd pass 30_C Kraft BY (version 2) (version 2) | ecosystem: Environmental > Terrestrial > Soil >... | reverse complement strand
GCGGCGCGATGTCCGGCAGGACCACGTAGCCAAACGGATCGGTCACGGGAATATCGCCGATGTACAAGCCGGTGGTGCCCTGCTGCTGGCCCAGGCCCGAGGCATTGAGCACCGTGCCCACCGCCCGGATGGTCGGCAAGGCGCGGTCCGGGTCGTTCTTGTTGAACTGGACGCCCGGGGTGAGCTTGAAGATGTCCTCCTGGCTGCGCGCCAGGTTGGCTTCCAGCGCGGCACCGGAAACGGCCGACACGCTGCCGGCGACCTCGCGCTGCGATTGCTCGCGCTTGCCCGCGGTGACGGTGATCCGGTCCAGCTCCACCAGGGTGGACTGGGATGGGACATCCTGGGCCTGTGCCGCGACACCCAGCATGGGCATGGCGGCCCCCAGGGCCAGACTCAAAGGACGACGAAATACTCGACGCATGGCGCTCCCCTCAAAAAAAACCGTACGGTATTTTTATAGGCAGCAACCCCCATCTGTCAATCCCGGCCCCGCCCGGTATAGTGGCCCGGCCCAAAAACAGCGAGCAGCGAGGACCCCACCCATGCCGGTACGTAGCGACGACTACATGCAGGCCCGCCGTGACGAAATACTGGACGCCGCCCTGATCTGCATCAATCGCTGTGGCATCTCCAATCTCAGCTTGAGCCTGATATGCGAGGAGGCCAAACTGAGCAAGGGCGCGCTCTATACGCATTTCACCAGCAAGCAGGAGATCCTGCTGGCCTTGTTGCGCCGCCAGCGCCCCCGCATCCACGACCGAATCCGCTTCGAGGACGCGGCAAGCCTGCGCCGCGTGCTGCATGAACTCCTGGGCCAGATCGACGCCGGCCGCAAGAACGCCGCCAACATATCCGACATGGACGCGGTGGTGGTCAGCCGCAACAACGAGGCCATCCTGAAGGAACTGCGCAAGACCTCGCGCGAACGCACCCGCGTCTTCGCCGATTCTTTTGCCCTGTTACAGGCGCGCGGCGAGATCCGCGCCGACCTGGATGCCGCGACCGCCGCCATGCTGCTGGACGTGGTCACCATCGGCATGATCATGCACTCGGTCACCCAGCCCCGCGACATCGGTCAGAGCTACAAGCGCATCGTGGAGCTGTTGCTGGAACTGCTGGAAGTGCCGGGCTAGTCACGAGGGGATGGCGCCGGCTTGTACGCAACCGCTGGATCGTGCATGCAAACCCAAAAAAGAAGGCCCCGTTTCCACGGGGCCTTCGCAGTACTTCCAACCTATCCGTTCAAGTGACTTACAAATCCACCTGAGCGGAGAACATGATGGTACGCGGCGGACCCAGCGAGCGGTTCTGCAGCCAGTAGTTCTTGTCGGTCAGGTTGTTGATGTTCACCCGCAGGGTGAGGTTCTTGTCTTCCTTCAGCGGAATCACGATGCGGCCGCCAAAGTCCAGCGTCGTAAACGCATCCAGCTTCATGGTGTTGAGTGCGTCGGCGTACTGCTCGCCCGTGTAGAACGCACCGCCGGTCAAGGTCAGGCCCGGAATCGCGGAAACGTCGTATTCGGCATAGAGCTTGGCGGTCTTCTTGGCGACATTGATCGGCCCTTTGCCTTCCAACAGCGGCGAAGCGGCCTGCTTGATCTTTGGATCGAGCAGGGTGAAGCCGCCGACCAGGGTCAAAGAATCCAGCAATCTGCCAGAAGTAGTGAATTCGATGCCACGATGCACCTGCCGCCCATCCTGGACGAACACCGGACGCGTCGGATCGGTGATGTCGACATACTCGAACGCGCGGTCGATATCGAAGAGGGCCGCGGTCATCAGCACGCCCCCCACTTTGTACTTCGCGCCGAGCTCACGCTGCTCACTGACCAGGGGTGGCTGGATCTCCTGGGCATTGACGAGCGTATACCCGCCCATCTCGGCCGGGGCGGTACCGCCCGGCTCCAATGCCTCCATGAAGTTGCCGTAAACACTGAAGCTTTCGTTGACACGATACAGCAGCGTCACGGCAGGCGTCGTGTCGCTGTCTTTGTAGCTCAGTACCTTTTGCCCAGTTTCGTTGTAGCTGGAGGTCTCGATCTCGGTGCGGGTCAGGCCAAGCAACGCCGTCCAATTTCCGAAGGTGATCTCATCACCGACCAGGTAGTTCCTGATCTCCCTGCGGTCGGCGATGTACTTCGCCCCCACGGGCGACAGCGGCCTGGGCAAATCGTGGAACGGGGCATCCAAATCGAGATATTGCGGATATCTCGGATCGTAGTTCGGGGTGCCCGGTACATTGTCTATGCTCGCAAGCCATCCGCCTGTACGGAAGTTGGTCTGCCGGTTGCGGTCGACGAAAGCACCTGCGGTAATCCGGTGATCCAACACACCGGTCTGGAACACCGCATCCAGGAACAGATAACCATTGTCATCGGTGGTGTCCGGGTATTCCCATATGCTGCCGCGGGTCGTGTATTGACCGGGCCGGCTGGCGATATAGTCGTTGTTGTTGGCCGCCAGATCCATCTCGCTGGTACGGTGCTTCAACGCGGCACGCATGGTCACCGAAGGGCTGATGGCCCAGTCCACGCGCGCACCGATGTTCTGCTGCTTGCTCTTGGTGAAGGTATACGGCTGACCAAAGTACAGGTTGGTATCCGGCGCCGAAGGGAACGCCATGTTCGTGGGAATCGTCCAGTAAGGCTCGCTACCGTGCATCTCGTAATTGGCATGCGAAGCATTCAACTGCCACAGCAAGGGCCCCGTCTTCCAATCCAACGCCAGGCTGGCAAAGCTGCGCTTGATCGATCGGTAGTCGATGGAGAGATCGCCATCCTGGGCCAGCGCGTTCAACCGATAGCGGACCCTGCCCTCGCTATCGACCGGGCCACCGAGGTCGGCCTGCAGGGAGAAATTCTCGCCGCTATTGTTGTTCAGGATGAACTTGGTCAGCCGCTCGCTGGTGGGGCGCTTGAGCACATAGTTGATGGTGCCGCCCACATTGCCCGCGCCGTACAGGAAACCGGACAAGCCGGTCATCACTTCGATGCGCTCCTTGTCCTCGATGTCGATGCCGGTGAAGCTGGTGTTGGACAAGCCGTCGACCTTGTTCACCTGGCTGATCGGGAACCCGCGCAGGATGGCGCCGGAATAGAAGCGCGACTGCGGATTGTTCAGCTGCACCACCGGATTGATCCGGAACAGGTCGTCCGCCGAGGAGGCGATGCGGTTCTGCACCAGTTCGGCCGGAATGATGTTCAGCGAGAAGGGGGTCTCCAGCACCGAGCGGCTGCCCAGCGGCCCCAGTTGCGAGACGATCTCGCTCTGGTAGCCCTGCGAGGCCAGGCCGTCACGGTCGGCGGTGACCACCACCTTGTCCAGGGTCTTGGCGCCGGTGCGCGCCGCTTCCTGGCCGGAATCGCTTTCCTGGGCCGCGGCGGTACCTGGCTCGGCGGCCGGTTCATTCTCGTTGGCGGCCAGGGCCATGGATGCGCTGGAAAGCACCAGGGCGCCGATGGCCAGCGAAAGCAGGCATTTGCGATGGCGGCGGTTGCGCCGCAGGTCGTTCGAATCGTGGGACATGCATCTCACCGTGGGTTGGGTGTGCGCCCGTTGCCGGGCATAGGTCCGGGTTTGTTGCAGCCCTCTTCCCCTGAGGCACTGCTCCCCCTTACTGGCGAGACTAGTGGGCAGGTTAAATTCTCGCTAAGCAGCCAAGATGCGAACTTTGCAGATCGGATTACGGCCATCACACCGAGCGCCCAAACGCCAAAAAGCCGCGCCCTGGCGGAACGCGGCTTTTGGGTAGATACGCGATTGGTCGGGGCGGCCGGATTTGAACCGACGACCACCTGCCCCCCAGGCAGGTGCGCTACCAGGCTGCGCTACGCCCCGAATATGAATCGCAAAGCCCCGTGGGTCGCACGGGGCGGCAGATTATAGCCCATCAACGCCGCAGCAGTTGCAGCACTTCCTCCAATTCCATGCGCACCTGGCGCACGATCTGGGAACTGAGCGCGGATTCCTGCTTGGCGCCCTCGCCCTCCAAGCGCAGGCGGGCGCCGCCGATGGTGTAGCCCTGCTCGTACAGCAGGCCGCGGATCTGCCGCACCATGAGCACGTCGTGGCGCTGGTAGTAACGTCGGTTGCCGCGGCGCTTGACCGGCTTGAGGCTGGGAAACTCCGTCTCCCAATAGCGCAGCACATGCGGCTTCACATCGCACAGCTCGCTGACCTCGCCGATGGTGAAATAGCGCTTGGCCGGGATCGGCGGAAGCTCACGGTTACTGGCCGGATCGAGCATGCTCGGCCCCCGTATACGCCTCCACCCGTTCCTTGAGCTTCTGGCCGGGGCGGAACGTCACCACCGTGCGCGCGGAAATCGGAATCTCCTCACCGGTCTTGGGATTACGGCCGGGACGCTGATTCTTGCGCCTGAGGTCGAAATTGCCAAACCCGGACAGCTTGACCTGACGGCCCTGCTCCAGCGCCTCACGCAGCACGTCGAAGTAGGCGTCGACGAACTCCTTGGCCTCACGCTTGTTGAGCCCAACTTCGTCGAACAGACGCTCCGCCATTTCCGCCTTGGTCAGTGTCATTCCCTTCTCTTCCCCTCACGCCTGGCCGCGGATCCGGGCGGCATGCGTATGCCCCACCGCCGCCACCGCATCGGCTATCACTCGGTCCACGTCCTGATCGGTCAGAGTGCGCGAGTCATCCTGCAAAATCAAGCCCATAGCCAGACTCTTGCAGCCTGCTTCGACCCCCGGCCCCTGGTAACGGTCGAACAACACCAACTCGCGCAACCATGGTCCTACCGCACCGCGCACCGTGGCGGCAATGGCGTCCCAGGTGACCGATTCGGCAACGACCAGCGCCAGGTCCCGACGGACGGCAGGAAACTTCGACAAGCCGGTCGCGACCGGCAGTGCACGCGCCACCAGCGGCTCCAGGTCCAGCTCGAAGGCCACCGTACCCGCCTCGACCTCCAAGGTCCGGGCCAGGCGCGGATGCAGCTCGCCGATCCAGCCGATCCGCTGCGCCCGACCGCTCCCTGCCTGCGCGTGCGGGTCGTCCACCCGATACACATCCGCCGAACGGCCCGGATGACCATAGGGCGGTGCGGACGGACGGAACTCGAGCCGCGCCCCCGAGGCCGCTGCCAACGCCATCAGGTCGCCCTTCACATCGTGGAAATCGACCGGCCGCGAAGCCCGGCCCCACTGCTCGGCGCCAGCACCACCACACACAGCAGCGGCGACACGCAAGGTTTCCCGGGGGGCCTCGCCCGCCACCTCGGGCGCCGCGAACACCTTGCCCAGCTCGAACAAACGCACCCGGTCCGCCTGGCGGGCCAGGTTGCGCTGCAAGGCCGCCAGCAACCCTGGCAACAGCGAGGTCCGCATCACCGCCAGCTCGGCGCTCAGGGGGTTGGCCAACGGCACCTGCGCCGCATCCAACTGCCAAGCGCGCAGCCAGGCGGCATCAACGAAGGCGTAGTTGATGGTCTCGAAATATTCCCGCGCCACCAGTTGTGCGCGAACCGCATCGTCGCTCAACCGCAGCTCGCTGGGCGCACCGACCCGGGCCGCGCCGCCCGGTAACGTCGCCGGTATGCGGTCGTAGCCGTGGATGCGCGCCAGCTCCTCGATCAGGTCCTCCTCGATGAGGATGTCGAAGCGGCGCGTCGGGGCGGTCACCCGCCAACCTTCCGCATCGGCTTCCACCTGCATGCCCAAGGCCCGCAGGATGCGTTCGATTTCGGCATCCTCGATCACGATCCCCAGCAACCGGGAGACCCGTGCCCGGCGCAACGCAATGGGGGCCGGGGCGGGCAAATCCGCCGGCTGCGACGCCTCGACCACCGGCCCGGGCCGGCCACCGGCCAGTTCCACGACCCAACGGGTGGCCAGCTCGATCGCCAGCGCCGGCAAGGCGGGGTCGACGCCACGCTCGAAACGATGGCCTGCATCGGTATGCAAGCCCAACCGCCGGCCCCGCCCCATGATGGCGGCGGGGGCAAAATGCGCCGCCTCCAGGAACACGTTGACGGTGGCGTCGGTCACCCGCGTGTCCTGCCCGCCCATCACGCCCGCCAGCGCCACCGGACGGTCGGCGTCGGTCACCACCAGGAACTCCGCATCCAGGGCCACGTCGCGACCATCCAGCAACGTCAGCCGCTCGCCTTCGCGCGCGCGCCGCACACCCACCGGGCCACGCAAGGTATCCAGGTCGAATGCATGCATGGGCTGGCCCAGCTCCAGCATCACGTACTGGGTGATATCCACCAGCAGCGACACCGGGCGGACACCGCTGCGGCGCAGGCATTCGGCCATCCACACCGGCGTCTTGGCCTGCGCATCCACGCCTTCGATGACCCGGCCGCAATAGCGCGGCGCGTCGGCGCCAGCGTTCAGCTCCACCGCCAGCCGCCACTCGATGGCCGCGGGCACCGGCGCGATGTCCAGCGCCACCACCTCGGCCCGGCACGCAGCGGCCACATCGTAGGCAATGCCGCGCACGCTGAAGCAGTCGGCGCGGTTGGGCGTCAGTTTGATTTCGATACTCGCATCCGGCAGCCCCAGGTACTGGGCCAATGGCGTACCGGGGACCGCATCGGCAGGAAGCTCCATCAAGCCCGAAGCGTCGACATCCAATGCCAGCTCGCGCGCCGAGCACAACATGCCGTGCGACTCCACGCCGCGCAGCTTGGCCGCCCGGATGTCGATGCCGTTGACATGCGCCCCCACCTTGGCCAGCGGCGCCACCAGGCCCGCACGCGCATTGGGCGCACCGCACACGATCTGCAGCGGCGCAGCCTCGCCGGCGTCGACCTGGCACACCTGCAAGCGGTCCGCCTGCGGATGCGGCGCGCATGCCACGATGCGCGCCACCACCACGCCCGCCAGGTGCTCACCCAGCGGCGTCACGTCCTCCACTTCCAGCCCAATGGCCGTCAGCGTGGCGGCCAGCTCCTGGCGGCCCGCATCCACGGGCACATGGCGACGCAACCAGTTCTCGGAAAATTTCATGCGAACTGCCCCAGGAAGCGCACGTCGTTGTCGAAAAAGGCGCGCAGGTCGCTCACCCCATAGCGCAGCATGGCCATGCGCTCCACGCCCAGGCCGAAGGCAAAGCCCGTATACCGCTCCGGGTCGATGCCGCAGTTGCGCAGCACGTTGGGATGCACCATGCCGCAGCCCAGCACCTCCAGCCAGCGCGTGCTGCCGTCGGCCTGGCGCCAGGCAATGTCCACCTCGGCGCCCGGCTCCACGAACGGGAAGTAGCTGGGCCGGAACCGCATTTCGAAATCCTGCTCGAAGAAGGCCCGCACGAACTCGGCCAAGGTGCCCTTCAGGTCGGCAAAGGTGGCGCGGTCATCCACCAGCAGCCCCTCCACCTGGTGGAACATGGGCGAATGGGTCTGGTCGCTGTCGCTGCGATAGACCTTGCCCGCCGCGATCATCCGCAACGGCGGCGCCTGGCGGTTCATGTAGCGGATCTGCACGCCCGAAGTATGGGTGCGCAGCAAGCGGCCATCGCCGAAATAGAAGGTGTCGTGCATGGCCCGCGCGGGGTGGTGCGGCGGGAAGTTGAGCGCCTCGAAGTTGTGCCAGTCGTCCTCGATCTCCGGACCGTCGGCCAGTTCGAAACCCAGCCGCGCGAAGATGTCGACGATGCGCGTCAGGGTGCGGTTGACCGGATGCACGCCACCGCGTTGGCCATCCCGGCCCGGCAGGGTCACATCGACCTGCTCGCCCGCCAGCCTGGCGTCCAGCGCAGCGTCGTCCAGCAGCGCCTTGCGCGCGGCCAGGGCCTGGGCGATGGCATCGCGGGCGCGGTTGATCGCTTCACCGGCCTGCTGGCGTTGTTCGGCGGGCAGCGCACCCAGTTGCTTGAGCTGTGCAGTCACGCTGCCGCTCTTGCCCAGCAGGGCCACCCGCAACGACTCCACTGCCTCGGGCACCGGCGCCGCGGCAATGTCCGCCATCGCTTGCCGGGTGAGTGATTCGATTTCGCTCATTCCATTGGACCGTTCAGAACATCGTGCCTGGGAGGATAGCCATGTCCGCGCTGCTTACGCTTGCAATGCGGAATGCCACAAAAACAAATGGGGAAGGACCTGCGCCCTTCCCCACTGTTCCGGACGAAAACCGTCCGCTGTACGGCTTGCGCGTGGAGATGACGGCTTACGCCGCCAAAGCGCCCTTCGCTTTCTCGGCCAGGGCGGCAAAACCGGCCGCATCGTGCACGGCGATGTCCGCCAGCACCTTGCGATCCAGGGTGATGCCGGCCTTGGCCAGGCCGTTCATAAATCGGCTGTAGCTCAGGCCGTTGATGCGCGATGCCGCATTGATGCGGGTGATCCACAACGAACGGAAATTGCGCTTCTTCTGCTTGCGGCCGATGTAGGCGTACTGCAGCGCCTTGGTGACCGCCTGCTTGGCAACGCGGAACACCTTGCGGCGGGCGTTGTAGTAGCCCTTGGCCTGGCGGATGATCTTTTTGTGACGGCGGCGCGCCTGCACACCACGTTTGACTCGTGCCATGGTTCAGTCCTCCTCAGAGATACGGCAGCATGCGGTCCAGACGGCCGCTGTCCTCGGCGCGGACGTGGTTCGTCTGCCGGAGGTTGCGCTTCCGCTTGGTCGCCTTCTTGGTGAGGATGTGGCTGCGATTGGCGTGGCCCGCCTTGTACTTGCCGGAAGCGGTCTTCCGGAAGCGCTTGGCCGCGGCCCGATGGGTCTTGATCTTGGGCATTGCGATGTCCTTTGGGGTGTTATGTCACTGACCCGGGCGGCGACCTTGCGGCCGCACTTTCCGTCCATGCCCGAAATCGGCTTGTAAGTCGTTGATTCTTTTGGAAGCTTCGACAGGTCCTGCGGCTGGTGACAGCCGCCCCGGCGAACCGGGCCGCGTATTATGCCTGCCCGGCGAATCTGCTGCAATTCCAAGACTTTAACGACGCTCGACCGCCGCGTTACGCGCTTGCCCAAGCAGCGCCGGACCGCCCTGGCCCGGCTGGCCACGGCGGACGCGGGTCAGGTCGTCGCCGAGAGTTTCATCAGCACCAGGCCGGACACGATCAAGCACGCGGCCAGCACCCGAACCGGGCTCAGCGATTCGCCCAGCAAGGTCACGCCCAACACAAAAGCGCCCACCGCGCCGATGCCGGTCCAGATGGTATAGGCGGTGCCCAGCGGCAGGGACCGCATGGCCAGCGCCAGCAGCCAGAAGCTGGCGATCATCGCGCCCACGGTGACCACACTGGGCCCCAGCCGAGTGAAGCCCATCGATTGCTTCATGGAGTAGGCCCAGACGATTTCCAGCAGGCCCGCAACGAACAGATAGATCCATGCCATGACAGATACCTCGACCTGAAAAGGTCAGGTCGGCCTGACATGTTTCCCGGAGACGGGGGAGGTCGTTCCTCCAATGCGTCTTATTATGCCACCGCCGGTCGACGGCCCAACGCGGACCCGCACCCCGGCAGCGTGCTATGACCCGGGACGCACCTCGGGTTTCGGTTCGGCGACCTCCTCGCCCGCGCGTGCCCGGCCCGACATTTCCGCACCCGCGTCCGGCGCCAGCTTGCGCATCATCAGCACCGAGCTGGCCGAAATCAGACCCACCGTCAGGAAGGCCAGCTCGAAGTTGGCCAGCGCCTGCACCGGCCGGCCGGTCGCAGCACTGGCCAGCGTCAGCGCATAGCCTCCGAGCGTGACGCCCAATGCCAGCGACAGCTGTTGCACCATAGCCGCCAGGCCACTGGCGTGCCCCATGCGCGCCTCGCTCACCTCGGCGTAGGTGATGGCGTTGAGACTGGTGAACTGCAGCGAGCGGAAGAAGCCGCCGGCCAGCAGAATGCCCACCATCCAGGCATAGGCGGTGTCCGGGCGGAACAGGCCGACGACCGCCAGCAGCAACGAGGCCACCACCGCGTTGACCACCAGCACCCGCCGAAACCCCAACCGCTTGAGAATGCCCGCGGCCAATGTCTTCATGAACATCGCACCCGCCGCCGAGGTGAAGGTGATCAATCCCGAATGCAGCGGATCCAGGCCGAAGCCCAACTGCAGCATCAACGGCAACAGGAAGGGAATGGCGCCGATGCCGACCCGAAACAACGACCCGCCCAAAACGCCCACCCGGAATGTCGGCAACCGGAACAGGCTCAAGTCGATCAAAGGGTGCGGACTGCGCCGCGCATGGAGGACGTAAAGCCACAACCCCCCCGCGCCCAGGGCCGCACAGCCCAG
>Ga0182745_1005628_pt1 | contig 10213 bp, 6 predicted proteins | sample eDN3rd30CKraftBY_FD_128523 | JGI IMG/M metagenome (GOLD analysis project Ga0182745, IMG submission 128523) | Enriched backyard soil microbial communities from Emeryville, California, USA - eDNA 3rd pass 30_C Kraft BY (version 2) (version 2) | ecosystem: Environmental > Terrestrial > Soil >... | reverse complement strand
GGCAATGGCGCATCTGGCGCGCGTCGCGCGGCTCCTGGCCGCGTTAGAGCGCTTTCCGGTCGGGAGCGGCTGATCGATCAGAATTCGCTCACACAAAGAGAACTGGAGAAGTTTGCGATCCAGATTGATCGAAAACTGCTTCACTCGTCTGTTTCCGACATCCGCATCCCCTGATACAGGGCGGTGGAGCGAATGTCGGAAAGATAACTGACAACTAGCTGATTTTATAGTGAAATTTACGAACCAATTTTTGCGCGCCCCGTGGGTGGACGCAAATCTTGAATTCGTCGCTTCAGCCTGGGGTAATGGCGTCCGCCTGAACGAACCCGCGCTGCATCCAGGCGGCGAGATCGGCTCTGGCCCGGTCGGTCAGCGCCTGCTTTTTGGCGGCTGCCTTTTCCTTGCCGCGCATGCGCTTGCCGCTGGTATTGCGCAGCGGTTCGGTCAGCGGCGGAAACAGCCCGAAATTGACGTTCATCGGCTGGAAGGAGCGCGGCGCGCCTTCCTCGTCGGCGGCGATATGTCCGCCGGTAATGTGGCCGATCAGCGCTCCCAGAGCCGTGGTCGGCGGCGGCGGCGCGAAATCCTTGCCCAGCCTCGCCGCCGCGGCGGCCATGCCGGTGAAAATGCCAATGGCGGCGCTTTCCACATAGCCCTCGCAGCCGGTGATCTGCCCGGCGAAACGCAGGCGCGGTTGCGCCTTGAGGCGCAACTGGCCATCAAGCAGGCGCGGGGAATTGAGATAGGTGTTGCGGTGCAGGCCGCCGAGGCGGGCGAATTCGGCGTTCTCCAGCCCCGGAATGGTGCGGAACAGCGCGGTCTGGGCGCCGTGCTTCAGCTTGGTCTGGAAACCGACGAGGTTGTAGAGCGTGCCAAGGGCGTTGTCCTGACGCAGCTGGACAATGGCGTAGGGCTTGACGGTGGGGTTGTGCGCATTGGTCAGGCCAACCGGCTTCATCGGCCCGTGGCGCAGGGTTTCACGGCCACGCTCGGCCATTACCTCGATCGGCAGGCAGCCGTCGAAATAGGGCGTATTGGCCTCCCATTCCTTGAACGAGGTTTTCTCCCCCCCGATCAGGCCGTCGATGAAGGCGTTGTACTGGTCCTGATCCAGCGGGCAGTTGATGTAATCGGCGCCGGTGCCGCCAGGGCCAGGCTTGTCATAACGCGACTGGAACCAGGCCTTGTTCATGTCGATGCTGTCGCGATGCACGATTGGGGCGATCGCATCGAAGAACGCCAGGGATTCGGCGCCTGACAGTTCGCGAATGGCCTCGGCGAGCGCCGGAGAGGTCAGGGGGCCGGTGGCGACAATCACGTCGTCCCACTCCGCCGGCGGCAGGCCGGCGATTTCGCCCCGCTCCACGGTGATGAGCGAGTGGGCCATGATCTGCGCGGTGATCTGCGCGGAGAAGCCGTCGCGGTCCACCGCCAGCGCGCCGCCAGCCGGCACCATGTGGTCGGCGGCGGCGGCCATCACCAGTGAGCCAAGCGCGCGCATTTCCTGATGCAGCAGGCCGACGGCGTTGGCGTTGGCGTCGTCGGAACGGAACGAGTTCGAGCAGACCAGTTCCGCCAGTTGTTCGGTGTGGTGGGCGTCGGTGCCCCGCTCCGGGCGCATCTCGTGCAGCACCACCGGCACGCCGGCGTTGGCCAGCCGCCAGGCGGCTTCGCTGCCGGCAAGGCCGCCGCCAACAACGTGAACGGGACGGAGCGCCGTTGGCGCGGTTGAAACGGGAGCGGTCATTCGGTTGGTGCGCCTGATCTCGAAACTCTTGAAAGGGGCGGGCCGGGACGGTTCGCCTGTCCCGCACGCGTTCAGGACGCCATAGCACATCCGGCGGGTTTCGCCCGCCCCCTTGCGCGCCCGTTCGCGCCGCCCTTCAGACCGGGATTGATGTCTCCCCTGGACGAAGCGCCCCAGGTTTCCTATCTTGAGGGATGCGCAGGGGTTCGCGTTTCCACCGCCCGCGCAGTCAAAGGTTCAGAAAAGATGGCCAGTTCCGCTTCGCCCATGCAGATCATGAAGATTTCCGACGCCGCCGCGGCGCGTGTGCGCGAAATCATGGCCAATTCGTCCGATCCCATCGTTGGGGTTCGCGTCGGGGTGCGCAAGGGCGGTTGCGCCGGCATGGAATACACCATGGACTACGCCCGGGACATCAATCCGAAGGATGAGATGGTCGAGGACAAGGGCGTGCGCATCTTTGTCGAACCTGGCGCGGTGATGTTCCTGCTTGGAACGGAGATGGATTTCAAAACCGAACGGTTGTCGTCACAGTTCGTTTTTAACAATCCGAACCAGATCTCGGCCTGCGGCTGCGGCGAATCGGTTTCCATTGTCCCGGCCGGGGCCACGGGGCAGGCCAGCGCCTCCCGATAGGAATGGCCGGAGTTCAGGCGTCGCCCAGCCATGCGGAAAAAGCGCGGCCGGGTTGATTTTCATGCCGGCCGTACCGTTGCGCACCCGCTTGAAACCGGCAATCCTGATGTCATGACGACATCAAATTCACCCAACAAATCCCACGACGCGGCGCTACTGAAGACGCTCGAAGGCGGCGGACCATCACGGTTCCGCAAGGCGGCGACCGTTGTGCTGTTGCGCGATCGTCCCGACGGCGTCGAGACCTTCATGGTCGTGCGCCATCACCAGATCGATTTCGCCTCTGGCGCCCTGGTTTTCCCGGGCGGCAGTCTGGACAAGGCCGACGAGGCGATCGCCGGCAATGCGGATCTGTGCGCGCCCTGCGGCGTCAGCGACGTGGAGTTGCTGACCTTCCGCATCGCGGCGATCCGTGAAGCGTTCGAGGAGTGCGGCGTGCTGCTGGCCCGACGCCCCGGGGCCGCCAATCTGCTGCCGGCGGTTGAGCTGGCGCCGATCGAACAGAAATGGCGCGCCGGCCTCAACGATGGTTCGCTTTCGTTCCTCGACCTGCTGTTGCAGGAAGGGCTGGTGCTGGCGACTGACGCGATGATCCCGTATGCGCACTGGATCACGCCAGAAGGCATGCCCAAGCGGTTTGACACCTGGTTCTTCCTCGCCGTCGCGCCGGATGACCAGCTCGCCCTGCACGATGGGCACGAGGCGGTTGAATCGGTATGGCTGACGGCCCGGGAGGCGCTGGATGGCGCTGCCTCTGGCAAGTACACGGTGATTTTCCCGACCGAGCGCAACCTGTTCAAGATGGCCGGATACCGGAGCGCCGACGAAGCATTCGCCGCCACCCGCGCCGACAACATCGTCACGGTGCTGCCAGTGCTGCAAAAATCCGAAGAAGGCGTGCACCTGCTTATTCCAGAGGAGGCAGGTTACGGCGGCTCGCGGTTCAGCGTTTCGTCCTGAGAGCGCGCCAGAAGGCAGACATGCGGATGCCCGCAACTTTGCGGGCATCGATATATTGAGGTTTCCGGATCGGGGGGCGAGCCGGGCGGGATCCAGTTTCAGGTCCCCGGACTGATTGACGAGCCGCCGGCGGCGTCAGGGGCGGCCGCATCGCCGTCATTCAGGTGCCGGATCATTCGTCAAAACAAAACCGCCCGGCGCATGCCGGGCGGTTTTGTTTTGATGTGAAGGCGGCCGGAAGCGAGGGCTTCCGTGATTCCGCTATCAGACGTCAGCTTCCTCGCCCGCCGGGGCGTCGGCGCCGCGGGTCGTGCGGGCGCTGCGGCGGGTTCGCGTACGGGCCGGGCGCGGCGCCTTGGCGGCGTCCGCCTCCGTTGCATCTGCAGGCTCCGGGGGCGACGCTTCGGTAGCCTCAGCAACGGGCTTCTTGCGCGACGTGGTCTTTCTGGCGGCGGGCGCCTTGCTGGCGGCCGTCTTGTCCGCCATGTCGGCGGCAGCCTTGCGTGGGGCGCGCTTCTTCGCGGGAGCCGCTTCGGCAGCGGGCGTCGCTTCGACGACCACAGGCGTCGTTTCAGCAGGCGCCTGCGCGGCCGGCCCGGCGGCGGCAACCGCCTTGCGGCTGCGCGAGCGGGTCGGCCGGGCGACGGGCGCTTCGGCTTCGACGGCGGCTTCCGGCGCGCTCTCGACAGCCTTCGCTGCGGTCTTGCGGGGCGCGCGCTTGCGCTTCGGCTTTTCAACCGTCGCTTCAGTCGCCGCAGTTTCAGCCGACGTCTCGACCGTGGCTTCCGCTACAACCGGCGCAGCGTCCGGCGTCTCCGCCGGGGCGGCTGCAACGTTAGCGACGATTGCCGGAACGTCCGCGCTTACAGCAGCGTCAACCGGGGCCACAGCCGTGTCTGCTTCAGCCGCTGTGTGGGCGGCCTCCGCCGCAAAGGTTGCATTGTCCTTGCGGCCGCCACGGCGCCGGCGATCACGCCGTTTGCGCTCGCCACGCTCAGGGGATTGAGCGTCCCGGGAGTGAGCATCCTGGGACCGCGCGTCCTCATGCGCCTCGTTCGCCGCTGCCTGCGTTCCGGTGGTTGGCATGATCGCCACCGGCGTGACCGGCCCGCTCTCACGCCGGGGCTCGGCGACCTGCGCTTCAGCCGGCTTGCCAGAGCGACGCTTCGGCGTCGCCTTCACCAGCATGAAGGCTGGCGTGTGCTCGCCGAAACCGGGCGGCGATGGCTCATCACGCTCCTGGCGATTGCGGCCGCGGCGATCGTCACGTTGGCCATTGCGGCCGCCGTTCCGGGCGTCATGCCGCGCATCGCCACGCGGGTCCCGCGAGAAGTCCTGGCGCGGTTCCTGTGGCCGGCTGTCCTGCCGGCGCGGCTCCGGCCGCTCATCCTGCTGGCGCTCTTCCCGCTGCTCATGCTGCCGGGCTGCCTGCGGCTCGTCAGCTTCACCCTCGCGCCGGCGGCCGTCACGGCCACGTTTGCCGTCCCTGCCGTCCCTGCCGCGCCGGCGATCGTGGCGACGGTCGCGCGAAGCGCCATCATCCTCGCCGGCAATGCCGGACTCGTCGAGCGAGAGCCCAAGCCACTCGAAGTCCTTGCCCGTCATGGCGACGATGGCAGCGGCGCTCTTCGAGTCATCCGGGGTGATGATGGTGTATGCGGTGCCCTTGCGGCCGGCGCGGCCGGTGCGGCCGATGCGGTGGACGTAATCCTCGGCGTGATGCGGCGTGTCGTAGTTGAACACGTGGCTCACGTCTGGAATGTCGAGGCCGCGGGCGGCGACGTCGCTGGCGACCAGCAGTTGCACGTCATTGTTGCGGAACCGGTCCAGCGCCTGCATGCGCGAGCGCTGATCCATGTCGCCGTGGAGCGCGACGACCGAGAAGCCATGCTTCTCCAGCGAACGCTGCACCACCGCGACGTCACGCTTGCGATTGCAGAAGATGATGCCGTTCTTCAGTTCATCCGCGTCGCGGATCAGCCGGCGCAGGGTCTTGCGCTTCTGCGCCGCCTCGGAACCGGACGCCACGGCCAGCTGGGTGATCGTGCTGGCGGTGGAGGAAGCGCGAGCGACCTCAACGCGCGCCGGGTTGCTGAGGAAGTTGTCGACGAGGTTCTGGATTTCCGGCGGCATGGTGGCCGAGAAAAACAGGGTCTGCCGGGTGAAGGGCACCATTTTGCAGATGCGTTCGATATCGGGAATGAATCCCATGTCGAGCATCCGGTCGGCTTCGTCGATGACCAGCACTTCGATGCCGCTCAGCAACAGCTTGCCGCGCTCGAAATGGTCCAGCAGCCTGCCGGGCGTGGCGATCAGCACGTCGACGCCGCGGGTGATCTTGGCGTCCTGGTCGGCGAAGGACACGCCGCCAATCAGCAGCGCGACGTTCAGCTTGTGATGGACGCCGTATTTGATGAAGCTTTCCTCCACCTGCGCCGCCAGCTCGCGCGTCGGCTCCAGGATGAGGGTGCGCGGCATGCGCGCGCGGGCCCGGCCGGTTTCCAGCAGGGTGAGCATGGGCAGAGTGAACGCCGCCGTTTTACCCGTGCCGGTCTGGGCGATGCCAAGCACGTCGCGGCGCGCCAGCACATGCGGGATGGCCTCAGCCTGAATGGGCGTCGGCTCGGTATAGCCGGAGCTTTCAACTGCTTGAAGGACTTTGCCGCTGAGGCCGAGGTCAGAAAATGCCATGGGTCCGTTGAGAGCGTCTGCGGGCCGTCAAAATGACAGGCGCTAATAAGGAGATCGCTGGCCGGATGCCAGCAACCCAAGGGGCGCAGCGTCTTGCGGACTATGGTATGAACCCATGTCTTGTCAACGGATATCGCAAAACAGTGGTTCAGTTTGGCAATATTCGCGGCCTGACGGTCACATCAGTGAACTGCGCGCAACAATCGGCTGGCGGCGTGCGCCGCCGTCAGCCGCCATGTATCGCCCCCATCGCCGGGGATCAGTTTCCAGTTGGGGTGGGGCAAACCTCCGCAAACGCCTTGCCAGGAGGGCAAGGCGCGCCGGCCTGGCGCAGGTTGCCCGGTTGTCAGATATCGAGGCCGGCCTCATCGGCGAAGGCGGCGCGCTCCTGAATAAAGGCGAAACGCGCCTCCGGCTTGTTGCCCATCAGCCGGTCGATGGCGTCCGACGTCTGGGGACGGCCCGAGTCTTCCACCTGCACCCGCAGCAGCGTGCGCCGGGCCGGATCCATGGTGGTTTCCTTCAGTTGGGCCGCCATCATCTCGCCAAGGCCCTTGAACCGGCCGACATCCACCTTCTTGCCCTTGAAATCACGGGCAATGACCCTGTCGCGCTCCGTTTCGTCGCGGGCATAGAGCGTTTTGTTGCCGGAGGTGATCCGGTAGAGCGGCGGCACCGCCAGATAGAGATGGCCGTTGTCGATCAGCTTCGGCATCTGTCGGTAAAAGAAGGTGATCAGCAGTGAAGCGATATGCGCGCCGTCCACGTCCGCGTCGGTCATGATGATGACCTTCTCGTAACGCAACTCGCTGTCGCGGTATTGCGCGCCAACGGCGCAGCCGAGCGCCTGGGACAGGTCGGAAAGCTGCTGGTTCGCCGCGAGCTTGTCGCGGCCGGCGGAGGCCACATTGAGAATTTTGCCGCGCAACGGCAGCACGGCCTGGGTGCGCCGGTCGCGCGCCTGCTTGGCGCTGCCTCCAGCCGAGTCGCCCTCGACGATGAACAGCTCGGAGCCAGCGGCGCCGGCCAGGGTGCAATCGGCGAGTTTGCCTGGAAGGCGCAGGCGGCGGGTGGCGCTTTTGCGGGCGACTTCCTTTTCCTGCCGGCGCCGCATCCGCTCTTCCGAGCGCTCGATGGTCCATTCCAGCAGGCGCAAGGCCTGTTGCGGAGCCGCCGCCAGCCAGTGATCAAAGGCGTCGCGCACGGCGTTTTCGACGATTCGCACCGCCTCGCTGGTCGCCAGTTTGTCCTTGGTCTGCCCCTGGAACTCCGGCTCGCGGACGAACACCGAGAGCAGGGCGGCGCAGGTGGCCATAATGTCGTCGGCCGTGAGGTTGGCGGCGCGCTTCTGCTGGCCAATGCGTTCGGCGTGCTCACGCAGGCCGCGCAACAGCGCCATGCGCAAGCCCTGCTCGTGGGTGCCGCCTTCCGGGGTTGGAATGGTGTTGCAGTAGGAGTGGATGAATCCGTCCTGATCAGCCAGCCATGACACCGCCCATTCGACGGAGCCGTGGCCGCCATCCTTTTCGATCTTGCCGGAGAACAGCTGGTCAGCCACCTGGGAGGCGCCGTCGATCTCGCGCGCCAGATAATCCTTCAGACCGCCCGGGAAGCGGAAGATCGCCTCGGCCGGGACGTTGTCGGCCGCATCCAGCAGCGACGGCGCGCATTTCCAGCGCACCTCGACGCCGCCGAACAGATAGGCCTTGGAGCGCGCCATCTTGAACAGCCGGCGCGGACTGAAGCGGACCTCTGGACCGAAAATCTCTGCGTCGGGATGAAAGCGGACGGTCGTGCCGCGCCGGTTCTGGACGCGGCCGACGGTGATGAGTTCAGTCTGGGGCAGGCCGCGGCTGTAGGTCTGGCGATAGAGCGTCTGCCCGCGCGCCACCTCGATTTCCAGCACGTCGGACAGGGCGTTGACCACGGAGACGCCAACGCCATGCAGACCGCCGGAGGTCTCGTAAACCTTCGAATCAAACTTGCCGCCAGCGTGCAGGATGGTGAGAATCACCTCGAGCGCTGACTTGCCCGGAAATTTGGGGTGCGGATCGATCGGGATGCCGCGGCCGTTGTCGGTGACGCGGATGAAGCCGCTTTCCTCCAGCTCGACCTCGATGAACGATGCGTGGCCGGCGACGGCCTCGTCCATGGCGTTGTCGATGACTTCGGCGAACAGGTGGTGCAGGGCCTTTTCGTCCGTGCCGCCGATATACATGCCCGGGCGGCGGCGAACAGGCTCCAGCCCTTCGAGCACCTCGATCGCGGCGGCGGTGTAGCCGGCCTCATCCGGCGTGCCGGCTTTCACGGACTGCGTCAGCTTCGCCGCCTGGGCCTCCAGCCGCGCGCCCCTGGTTCCGCCGCCCTTGCCGCCAGCCGGTTTGCGCGCCAGCGCGCCGCCGCCGAAAAGATCATCCCTGTCCGACATATATCTGATCTGATCCCGATTCGTTCTCATAAGAATATGCCAGCTTTTCGCCGGATGGCGAAAGCCGCGATGACTGGCTTCCGCCGAAGCTCACCGGGACCCTGACGCAAACCCGGTCCCTGGCCTGAATTCAAAGCCTGGTCCAAAGCGATGACATGATGGAAATCGCGTTCCGGCTGGAGCGCCGGACCCAATGAAACATAGCACGGCTGGCGGTCCGGGCCAAAACGCCGGATGTCGCGCAAGGCGACGCCAGGGCCTCCAAAAAGCAGAAAGGCCGGGACGGGCCCGGCCTTTCCGTTCGCGTCACCCTTCGGGATCAGCAGGAGTAGTACATCTCGAACTCGACCGGATGCGGGGTCATTTCGAAACGCATCACCTCGGCCATCTTCAACTCGATGAAGCTGTCGATGAAGTCCTGGGTGAAGACGTCGCCGGCCTTGAGGAAGGCGTTGTCCTTGCGCAGGGAGTCGAGGGCCTCGCGCAGCGAGCCGCAGACGGTCGGGATTTTTTTCAGTTCGCGCGGCGGCAGGTCGTAGAGGTCCTTGTCCATCGCCGGGCCAGGATCGATCTTGTTGATGATGCCGTCGAGGCCGGCCATCAACAGGGCCGAGAACGCCAGATAGGGGTTGGCGGTCGGGTCAGGGAAGCGAACCTCGACGCGCTTGGCCTTCGGGTTGTTCGTCCACGGAATACGGCAGGAAGCCGAACGGTTGCGGGCCGAGTAAGCCAGCAGCACCGGCGCTTCATAGCCAGGGACCAGGCGCTTGTAGGAGTTGGTCGACGGATTGGTGAAGGCGTTCAGGGCCTTGGCGTGCTTGATGATGCCGCCAATGAACCACAGGCATTCCTGGCTGAGGTCGGCGTATTTGTTGCCGGAGAACACCGGCTTGCCGTCCTTCCAGATCGACAGGTGGACGTGCATGCCCGAGCCGTTGTCGCCGAACACCGGCTTCGGCATGAAGGTCGCGGTCTTGCCGTAGCTGTTGGCCACATTGTGGATGCAGTACTTGTAGATCTGCATCTCGTCGCCGGTCTGGGTCAGCGTGTTGAACTTGGTGCCAAGTTCGTGCTGGGCCGAGGCGACCTCGTGGTGATGCTTCTCGACGGTGACGCCCATCGACTGCATGGCGGCGAGCATTTCGCCGCGCATGTCCTGGCAGCTGTCCAGCGGCGGCACGGGGAAGTAACCGCCCTTGGTGGGAATGCGGTGACCCATGTTGCCGCCTTCATACTCCCGGTCGCCGTTGGTCGGCAGTTCCGCGGAGTCGAGCTTGAAGCCGGTGTTGTACGGGTCAGCCTTGAAGCGGACGTCGTCGAAGACGAAGAATTCGGCTTCGGGACCGATGAACACGGTGTCGCCAATGCCGGTGGAGGCGAGGAACGCCTCGGCCTTGCGGGCGATGCCGCGCGGGTCGCGGCTGTAGGATTCGCCGGTGCCGGGCTCAAGCACGTCGCAGACGACCGACAGGGTCGGGGCGGCGAAGAAGGGATCGAGCTGGGCCGTCGACGGATCGGGCATCAGCACCATGTCCGACTCATTGATGGCCTTCCAGCCAGCGATCGAGGAGCCGTCGAACATGGTGCCGTCGGCGAACATGTCCTCGTCGACCATCGACACGTCGAAAGTCACGTGCTGCCACTTGCCGCGCGGATCCGTAAAGCGGAAGTCGACATACTTGATGTCCTCTTCCTTGATGGTCTTGAGCACGTCCTGAGCGCTCTTCGTCATCATGAGTCCCCTATCCTGC
>Ga0182745_1005627_pt1 | contig 10214 bp, 12 predicted proteins | sample eDN3rd30CKraftBY_FD_128523 | JGI IMG/M metagenome (GOLD analysis project Ga0182745, IMG submission 128523) | Enriched backyard soil microbial communities from Emeryville, California, USA - eDNA 3rd pass 30_C Kraft BY (version 2) (version 2) | ecosystem: Environmental > Terrestrial > Soil >... | reverse complement strand
CGCCTTCTCGCAGCTTTGCCCTGCAGGGCAAAGCTGCTGTGGCGCGGGTGGGCGGCAGCGCTTGTACTCAAGCGCGAGTCAGGCGCTGTAAACAGCGCCGACCCACACGGCTCAGAAAGACAAGAACTCAAAAGAGCGCCGCTTGTCGGCGCTCTTCGCTTTTCTAAGGCAGATCCCGAGCCTCCCGGCTCGACGCAAACCACAGCCAGATCAACGCCTGCATCACCAGCAGGGCGACCGTCACGACCTGATGCGCCCCGGGGCGCGACAGGCCGTGCGCGGCCTCCATCCAGGCCAGCGCCGGCCCGATCGCCGCCTGCACCACGAACGCGATCAGCATGCAGATGAGGTTCAGCGTCGTGTTGACCCGGCCGGCCAGCTCAGGCGCGAAGGCGCGCGTCACCAGCGCATAGCAGACCACCGACATGCCGCCGAACATCACATAGGCGAACCACAGCAGCTTCGGCGCGGCCGTGACATTGAGCGCGATGGGCACGTGGATCGCGAGGAACAGCATCCCGTAGACCAGCAGCACCCGGCCGCCGCGTATGCCGCGCCGGTGCAGCAGGTCGACGATCATGCCGCTGAAGAAATAGCCTGGCACGATGGCGATCGAGAGCACGAACAGCGCGACGCCGACCGAGGGCTCATCGAGATGCGCGACGTCGCGCAGCCAGCCTGCGGCCCAGAAGCTCGCATAGCAGACCCACACACCGAGGGAGAATGTCGGCGCCAGTCCCGCCTTCCAGAAAAGCGGCGTGCGCAGCACGCCCATCAGACCGCTCAGTTCGTCGGCCAGCCGGCCCTTGCCGCCGCGTTCGTAGCGGGGAGCGGCAAGCAGTTGGTAGATGGCCACGGCGACGGTGATCGCGGCGAGACCCAGGAAGACCTCCCGCCAGTCGAAGTCGACCAGCAGCCACTGCACCGGGCGTGTGGCCATCGCGGCGCCCAGCCCGCCGAACGTCATCATGACCGCGTTGACCAGCGGCAGGCGGCCGATCGGCCAGTAGAGGACGTTGGCCTTGAAGCCGCACATCAGCGCCACCGACAGGCCAAGGCCGATCAGGGCGCGGCCGATGCTCAGCATGACGACGTCCTGGCCGAGCGCGAAGATGACGGCCCCCAGCGCGGTCGCCAGCAGCATGACGGGCGCCACGCGGCGCGGACCGAAGCGATCGAGGGCCACGCCGGCCGGAAGCTGGGCCACCGTGAAGGCTGCCAGATACATCGACGTCACGACGCCGATGGCGGCCTCGTCGAGGCCGAGTTCGCTGCGCAGCGCGGGCGCGACCACGGCATTGAGCGAGCGGAACAGGAAGCTCAGGAAATAGCCGAAGGCAAACGGCAGGAACGCCGTCAGAACGAGCTTCAAGGGCGGTCGCCCGTCCTGGCGAACACCGCGCTCGCATGAACGATGCGCTCCTCGCCGACCTTCAGGTAGCAGTTGGCGAAGGCCAGCCGTCCGCCGACCTTCTGAACGTCGACGTGGGCCTCGACCCAGTCGCCGATCTTCGCCGAACCGGCGAAGTCGGTCTTCACGCTGGCGGTCACGATCAGCGGCGAGGGCGTCTGGCTGCGCGTCGTGCGATAGCCCAGCGAGATGTCGCACAGGGTCATGAGGATGCCGCCATGGGCGACGCCGCGCGCATTGGCGTGCTTGGGCTGGATGCGCAGGCCGACCACGAAGGTGCCGTCGCCGTTCTCGCGATAGAAGAACGGCCCGTTATGGTCGAGGAACGGGCTGGTGCGGAACAGCGGCTCGTAGCCGGCTGGTGGATCGGATGCTGGCGGGTTGCTCTCGTCCATGGATCAGGCCCCGAGATCGGCGGCGACTGCATGGCGCTGTGCCGCCGAGACGTCGACCCTGGGCCCGAACCACGCCTCGAAGCCGGGGCGGCCCTGGTGCAGCAACATGCCCAATCCGTCGATGCAGCGATTGCCGCGGGAACGGGCGGCGGCCAGCAGGTAGGTTTCCAGCGGCACGTAGACGATATCGTAGACCGCCGCGGTGTGCGGCAGTTTCGCCAGGTCGATGTCGAGAGCGGGCTGATCCATCATCCCGAGGGACGTCGTGTTGACCAGCAGGGTCGCGCCTTGCAGCAGCTCGGATCGCTCGTCCCACGAGCCGACCACGATGCGCTGCCCGCCCGGTGGAGTAAGCGCGACGGCCAGATCGATCGCGGTCTCGCGTGTCCGGTTGACCAGCCGCAGTTCGGGCACGCCGACATCGATCAGGCTCGCGACGATCGCGCGGGCGGCTCCGCCGGCGCCCAGCACCACGACCGGCCCGGCGTCGGGCATCCAGTGTGGTGCGTTGTACTTCAGGGCCTCGAGGAAGCCGAACCCGTCGGTGTTGCGCCCTTCCAGCGTGCCGTCGGGCTGCTTCACGATGGTGTTCACGGCGCCGATCCGCCGCGCGACGGGGTCGATGCGATCGAGCAGCGGCAGGATCTCGACCTTGTGCGGCAGGGTGAGGTTGCAGCCGCGCGCGTTGGGCGTCTTCTTCAGGAAAGCAACCAGCTCCTCCAGCGCGGCGCGCTCGGGCTTCACGGGCAGCCGGCCGTAATGGCCGTCGACATGATGCTGTTTCAGCCAGAAACCATGCAGCGCCGGCGAGCGCGAATGCTGGACCGGCCAGCCGACGATGGCGGCGAAGGGCCGGCCCGCGGCCTCGGCGAGCAGGGTGTCGTAAGCGCTCATGAGGCTGTCTCCAGTCCGATGCCATGGCCGGCGAGAAACGAAAGCAGCGGCAACAGCGGCAGGCCGAGGATGGTGAAGTAGTCGCCTTCGACCTTGGTGAAGAGATGCGCGCCCACCCCTTCGAGCTGGTAGGCGCCGACCGAACCGGTCACCACTTCCCCGGCACGCGCGAGATAGGCGTCGAGGAACCGATCGGGCAGCGGCCGCATGGTGAGCCGTGCGCTGTCGTTGCAATGCCACAGCCGCACGCCGCCTCTCGCCACCACGACCGAGGAATGCAGCTCGTGGGTCTGACCGGCCAGCGCCTGAAGCTGTTTGCGCGCCGCTTCCATCGTCGGGGGCTTGTCGAACAGGCGGCCGTTGCAGGCCAGCGTCGAATCCGCGCCGATCACCAGCGCCTCGGGATGGCGCTTGGAGACGCGTTGCGCCTTGAGCTCGGCCAGCGTCTCCGCGATGTCCCGTGGCGTCGCTTTTTCAGCGGACAGGCTGAGCTTCACCTCGTCCTCGTCGACGCCGGACGTTTCGACCGAAAAGTCGAGGCCGGCATTCTGCAGCATCTGGCGACGCGAAACGCTGGCGGAGGCGAGGATCAGCATGGCCGCTACGCAGGCTCCAGGCGATAGAGTCCCCCACTGTCGGTGTGGGTGACGATGTAGAGGAGGCCGTCCGGCCCCTGACGAACGTCGCGGATATAGGGAAGCAGGTCGACGAGCAACCGCTCTTCCCCGACATAGCGGTCGCCGTCGAGCTCGATGCGGAACAGCGCGTTGTCGGACAGGGCGCCGGTGAAGACCGAGCCCTTCCAGCCGGGGAAGCGATCCCCGGTGTAGAAGGCGAGACCGCTCGGCGAGATCGAGGGGACCCAGACGCGCACCGGATCCTCCATCCCGGGCAGGCTCTTGTTCTGGCTGATCGTCGAACCGCTATAGTCGATGCCATGGGTTGCCCGCGGCCAGCCGTAGTTGGCGCCGGCCTTCAGCAGGTTGAGTTCGTCGCCGCCACGCGGCCCGTGCTCGACCAGCCAGATGCGGCCGGTACCGGGATGCATCGCCATGCCCTGCGGATTGCGATGGCCATAGCTGAAGATCTCCGGCCGCGCGCCCTCGCGGCCGACGAAGGGATTGTCCGCCGGGACCGTGCCGTCGTCGCGCAGCCGCACGACCTTGCCGCCGAGATCGGCGAGGTTCTGCGCGCGCTGCATCTGGTAGCGCTCACCGCAGGTCACGTAGAGGAATCCCGCCCGGTCGAAGACGACACGCGAGCCGAAATGTAGACCACCGGACGTGCGGGGCAGGGCCTCGAAGATCCGCTGCACGCCGACCAGGGCGTTGTTTCGGAACTCGGCCCGCGCCAGCACCGTCGCGGCGCCTCCGTCGCCTTCGCCCGAATAGGTCAGATAGAGCTGGGCGTTCCGGGCGAAGTCGGGATGCAGACAAATGTCGAGCAGCCCGCCCTGGCCGCGCGCGTAGACCTTCGGCAGGCCGCCGACCGGCGCTCGCTCCAGCCGGCCATTGGCGAAGATCCGCAGACGCCCCGGCCGCTCCGTGATCAGCAGGCGGCCGTCGGGCAGGAAGGCCATGCCCCAAGGCTGTTCGAGATCGAGTGTGAGCATCCTCAGGCTGTAGGAAGCCTTGCTGCTGCGCAGGATCTGCTGGGCGCGCGCCACGGCGGGAGCGGCCAGCGCGGCAGCGGTCCCGACCAGAAGCTGTCGACGTTCGAGAAAGACCTTCCCGCGCATAAACTCTCCTGTCGAAAGCCGCGCCGGGCTGGCGCATGAAAAGCCGGTCACTATACTCGACGCACGCAAGCAGGCGACGTTCCTCGGTCGCCGCGGCAAGGGGAGAAATTCGAGATGTCCAAGTCCATTCTGATTCACGAGAACGGCGGCCCGGAGAAGATGCAGTTCGAGGACGTCGAGGTCGGCAAGCCCGGTCCCGGCCAGGTCAAACTGCGTCACACGGCGATCGGCCTGAACTTCATCGACGTCTACACCCGCTCCGGCCTGTATCAGACGCCCCTGCCCAACGCGGTCGGCCGTGAGGCCGCCGGCGTGATCGTCGAGGTCGGCGCCCGGGTGAAGGGTTTCAAGAAGGGCGACCGCGTCGCCTATTGCGGCGTGCTGGGTGCCTACTGCCAGGAGCGCCTGATGGGCGTCGACCAGCTGGTGAAGGTGCCGGCGGGCGTGAGCGACGAGCAGGCTGCTGCCATCATGCTCAAGGGCATGACGACCGAGTATCTCGTCGACCGGACCGCCAAGGCGTGGCTGAAGAAGGGCGATACGATCCTGTTCCATGCCGCCGCCGGCGGTGTCGGCCTGCTGTTCGGCCAGTGGGCCAAGGCGCGCGGCTACAAGGTGATCGGCACGACCTCTTCGCCCGAGAAGGCCGCCCTCGCCAAGAAGAACGGCTACAAGTGGGTGATCGACTATACCAAGCAGGACATCGTGGCCGAGGTGAAGAAGATCACCAAGAACAAGGGCGTGCCCGTGGTGTTCGACGGCGTCGGCAAGGACACCTGGGCGGCCTCGCTCGACTGCCTGCAGCCGCGCGGTCTGATGGTCTCCTTCGGCAATGCCTCGGGTGCCGTCGCGCCGGTGCCGATCGGAATCCTCAACGCCAAGGGCTCGCTCTATGTCACGCGTCCCAGCCTCGCCGCCTACACCGCCACGCGCGCCGACCTCGAGGCCAGCGCCCGGTCGCTGTTCAAGATGGTGAAGAGCGGCAAGGTGAAGATTTCGATCGACCAGCACTATCCGCTGGCCGAGGCCGCGCAGGCGCATATCGACCTGGAGAGCCGCAAGACCACCGGCCAGACCGTCCTGGTCCCCTAAAAGTCCCTCCAATCAGGAAAGAGTCGCATCGGCCTTTCAAAAATGGCCTCACCCTGAGGAGCGCTCCGCAAGGAGCGCGTCTCGAAGGGTGGGCACGAGCACCACGTCTGTTGCCCATCCTTCGAGACGGCCCTTCGGGCCTCCTCAGGATGAGGTGAGGGGGAAACGTGAAACGGGAAGACCCTAAATGGTCATCGTCGGACTGACCGGCTCGATCGGCATGGGAAAATCGACCGCAGCGAAGATGCTGCGGGAGATGGGTGTGCCGGTATACGACGCCGATGCTGCCGTCCATGCGTTGCAGGCGCCGGGCGGCGCGGCGCTGCCCGGCATCGAGGCGGCGTTTCCCGGGGTCGTGAACGCGGGCGTGCTCGACCGTCAGGCGCTGGGCGCCCGCGTCTTCGGCAACAAGGAAGCGCTGCGTCGCCTGGAGGCGATCGTGCATCCGCTCGTCCACCGCATGCAGCGCGCCTTCCTGCGGCGCGCCGCGCTGGCAGGCGAGACGCTGGTCGTGCTCGACATCCCGCTGCTGTTCGAGGGGATGGGCGAGCGTCGCGTCGACGCCACTCTCGTCGTCAGCGCGCCGGCCTTCCTGCAGCGCCGGCGCGTCATGGCGCGGCCCGGCATGACCGCCGAGAAGTTCGAACGCATCCTGCGCCAGCAGGTGCCGGACGCGCTGAAGCGGCGCAAGGCCAGCATCGTGATCCCGACCGGCATGGGCCTCGCACCGACGCGGGCCGCCCTTCGCGAGGCCGTGGCCGAGTTGCGCGGCCTGCGCGGACAGTTCTGGCCGCCCAATCCGTGGCGGGAGAAATTCACAGCCCGTCTCGCCCGCGCGCGTCGCAAGTAGGCGGCCAATCAGGCTACAAGAGCGGGATGCGTGAAGTCGTCCTCGATACCGAGACCACCGGCCTCGATCCGCTCTCCGGCAACCGCGTGGTCGAGATCGGCTGCATCGAGCTGGTGAACCTCGTGGCCACCGGCCGCTCGCTGCAGCTCTATCTGAATCCCGAGATGCCGATGCCGGCCGGGGCGCAGGAAGTACACGGCCTCTCCGACGAATTCCTGGCCGACAAACCGCTGTTCGCTGACAAGGTCGAGGAGCTGCTGGAGTTCCTGGGGGATGCCCAGCTCGTCATCCACAACGCACAGTTCGATCTGGGCTTCCTGAACGCCGAACTCGCGCGCGTCGGCAAGCCCAAGCTGGCGAACGATTATATCGACACCGTCACGATGGCGCGCCGCAAGTTTCCCGGCCAGCGCGCCAGCCTGGACGCGCTATGCGATCGATTCGGGATCGACAACGCCAAGCGCACAAAGCATGGCGCTCTGCTCGATTCGGAGCTTCTGGCGGAAGTCTATCTGGAGCTGAGCGGTGGCCGGCAGCGCGACCTCGGTCTGGCGCCAGAGATGGTCGCGGCGGGTGTGCAAGGCCTCATGGACCAGAGCCGGCCCATCCGGCCGCCCCGGCCGCATGCGGCGAGCCCTGCCGAGCTCGTCGCACATGCCGAGTTCCTGAAGAAGATCAGCGATCCTCTCTGGCTGAAGGCCGACGCTTAGGCGTGACCGACCGGACCGGCGGGCATGCCGGGCGCCTGGCCGCCATTGGCCTCGAGCTGCTGGCGGTAGAGTGCCACGAAGTCGACCGGTGCGATGTTGAGCGGCGGAAAGCCCGCCTCGCGCGTGGCGTTGGCCACGATGGCGCGCGCGAACGGGAAGAGCAGGCGCGGCGTCTCGATGAAGAGCATCGGGCCGAAAGCCTCCTGCGGGATCTCACCCAGGGTGACGGTGCCGCCATAGACCAGTTCGAGCATGAACAGCGGCTCTTTCTCCGGCGTATGCGCGGAGGCCTCGATGGTGAGCGACACTTCGAAGGTCTTGGCGTCAAACTGACGATTGGCGACCTGCACGTTCAGCGTGAGCTGCGGCTGCGTCTGCTCGATCAGGCTCTGCGGCGCGCGCGGATTCTCGAAGCTGAAATCCTTGATGTACTGGCCGTGCATCGTAAGGGGGGCGGCGGGGCCGGCCTGGGCAGTCGTGCCGGCGGGCGGGGCGGACGGCGGAGGGGTGGTCGTCATGGCGCTCTTCCAATCGTCTTGGACAAAAGTTTGCTGCGGCGCGGCGGTACCATGCAGGGCTGCACTGCACAAGCAGCGGCCAGGAGCGAGCGCGGGCCGATTGCCAAGACACGGGGCAGCGGTGAAAATACCTCTCCCGCTATTTGCACGTCCCGGCAGCCAATGACTCGCAGTTCTTCACGCCCCCTGATCGGTGTTTCCGCCTGTCTCAAGGAGAACGGACGAGGCGGCTGGCATCACACGGTCGGCGAGAAGTATGTCCAGGCAGCGCTGCGCGCCGTCGGCGGCCTGCCCGTCCTGATCCCCGCCATCGGCCCGGAATTCGACGACGAACCCGGATTCATCGAGGCCATGGACCGGCTGCTCGACAGTCTCGACGGCGTGCTGCTGACCGGCAGCCCGTCCAATGTCGAGCCGCATCACTATGGCAAGGAGAGCCGCGAGGGCACGCAGCACGACCCCGCCCGCGATTCGACGACCCTGCCGCTGATCCGGCACACGATCGACCGCGGCGTGCCGCTGTTCGCAATCTGCCGCGGCCTGCAGGAGGTCAATGTCGCGCTGGGCGGCTCGCTGCACCAGCATGTGCACGAGGTCGAGGGACGGCGCGATCACCGCTCACCCAAGTCGCCCGACATGGATGTGAACTACGCGCCGGCACACGACATCGATATCGCCGAGGGCGGGATGCTGCAGAGCCTGCTGGCCACCCGCCGCGTGAAGGTGAATTCGCTGCACGGCCAGGGCGTCGACGTCCTGGCGCCCCGCGCACGGGTCGAGGCGACCTGCTGCGAGGACGGGCAGGTCGAGGCGCTGAGCGTGCCCGACGCACCGGGCTTCGTGCTCGCGCTGCAGTGGCATCCCGAATACAAGGCGCTCGAGAACCCGGTCTCGATGAAGCTCTTCGATGCCTTCGCGGCCGCCTGCCGCGAACGCATGGCGGCACGGGCCGCACCGATGCTGCGCGCCGCCGAATAGGCATTCAGTGTCCTCGCCGACCACGGGAAACAACGCGCGGCGCGACTTCTACGAGCGCATCGGCGGGCTTTCGATGGCGCCGCTCTGGGAATCGCTGCACCAGCTCGTGCCGCCCCGGCCGGCGCCAAAGTACCAGGCCGCGCACTGGGACTACGACAAGGTGCGGCCGTTCCTGATGGAGTCGGGCTCCCTGATCACGGCCAGGGAAGCGGTGCGGCGGGTGCTGATCCTCGAGAATCCGGCCATGACGGGCAGCGCCTGCATCACCCCCACGCTCTATGCCGGCCTGCAGCTGATCCTGCCGGGCGAGGTGGCCCCCAGCCATCGCCATACCCAGTCGGCCCTGCGCTTCATCGTCGAAGGCGCGGGCGCCTACACGGCGGTCGATGGCGAGCGCACGATCATGCACGAGGGCGACTTCGTCATCACGCCGACCTGGACCTGGCACGATCACGGCAACGATTCGTCGCAGCCGATGGTGTGGCTGGACGGGCTCGACATCCCGCTCGTGGCGATGTTCAACGCGGGCTTCGCCGAGACCGGCGAAACCGACGAGCAGGTCGTGACGACGCCGCAGGGCACCTCCGACGCGAAGTTCGCGAGCGGTCTCCTGCCGGTGGACTGGAAGCCGTCGCGGCAGACCTCGCCGATCTTCAATTATCCCTATGCGCGCACGCGCGAGGCGCTCGACGGGCTGGCCCGCGCCGGCGCGCCCGATCCCTGCCACGGCTACAAGCTGCGCTACGTCAATCCGGCGAACGGCGGCGCGCCGATCGCCACCATGGGCACCTTCATGCAGCTCCTGCCGAAGGGCTTTGCGACGGCGCCCTATCGCAGCACCGACGGCACGGTGTTCTCGGTCGTCGAGGGTGAAGGCGAGAGCCGGATCGGCGACACGGTGATGCGCTGGAAGAAGCGCGACCATTTCGTCGTGCCGAGCTGGGCCCGGGTCGAGCATCGCGCCGACAGCGAGGCCGTCCTGTTCTCCTTCTCCGACCGCCCGATCCAGGAAAAGCTCGACCTGTGGCGAGAGGACCGCGGCGGCAGGTAGCCGCCACCGCGGCGCGCCAGATGTCGCGCGCGGAGCGGTTCGTGAGAGCCATGGGCAGTCCTCCTGTTTCCCGTTGTCGTGCGGATGCACGAGTCTTGGACGCAGGAGGACTGCGATCCGCATTGCCCATCTCACGCAGCCGTGAGACGGGCTGCGCTTCAACCCTTGTTGGTCCCGCCCTTCACCGAGCTGAGTTCCTCATCGTGCGGCTTGACCGGCGCGGCCTGCACGAACGACACCGGATCGCTGCCGGGGAAGCTTTCCTTCAGCGCCGCGTCGAGCTTGCGATCCAGCACCTTCTCCGCCGACTCGCCCGGCTTGGGCGTTATGGCGGCGGGCGCGGCGGGCTTTCCGGCGTCACGTTCCACCTGGAGGCGCTGCGCCTGGACTTCCTGTTCGAGAATCTTGAGATCGGCGGCGTCGCGCTCCGAGGCTTGCGGCGTTGCGGCCACCTTCTTTGCATTGCGCAGCTTCTCGACGTTATCCTTCAGTTCCGTGCGGTCGCTGTTCATCCCGGCCTCCTGTTCGATCGTCATGTCCAATTTGGACAACGTCCTGGAACAACAGGATCTGCGGG
>Ga0182745_1005626_pt1 | contig 10214 bp, 9 predicted proteins | sample eDN3rd30CKraftBY_FD_128523 | JGI IMG/M metagenome (GOLD analysis project Ga0182745, IMG submission 128523) | Enriched backyard soil microbial communities from Emeryville, California, USA - eDNA 3rd pass 30_C Kraft BY (version 2) (version 2) | ecosystem: Environmental > Terrestrial > Soil >... | reverse complement strand
GTCATTCGCTTTGACTGGCATCACGCGGCAAAATCAGCGTGAAGATCGCGCCACCGCCCGCCGCATTATCCACACTCAGCGATCCCCCATGCGCCCGTGCCAACCGGGCGCTGATATACAGCCCGATACCCAGTCCGTGACTCCCGTTCGCACGTGCATGATGATCGTCCAACCCGTCGTCGAATCGGTGGTATTGCTTGAAAAGCCGCTTCTGAATCTTCTCCGGCACCCCTGGGCCATGATCCCGCACCGTGATCCGCACCCGGTCTCCCGCATCCTCCCGCAACTCCACCTCCACGTCGCCTTCCGGAGCATACCGCGCCGCATTTTGCATCAAGTTCCCCAGCACCTGTTGCACCCGCGCCGCATCCCAGACCACCGGCAACGTCTCCGGCCCCCGGAACACGATCGGCCTTCCGGGGTTCAGCCCCTTGGCCTCGGTCACCACCGCGCGCACCAGGTCACCCGCATCCGCCTCCGCCACAGAGACATCGAGACTCCCCAGATCCACCCGCGAAACATCCAGCATCCGGCTCACGAGATCGGCGATACGGTCAACCTGCGTAATCACCGAATCGATACGCTCGATATCCGCGTGCATCTCCTCATCGGCCCGCTTCCGAAAGCGCCGCTGGAGTAATTGCAGATTCCCCCGCAGGGACGTCAGCGGATTTCGTAATTCATGAGCCACCACCGAAATGAACTCATCCTTCGCCCGATCCAGGGGTTTGAAATCTGCCCGGTCCTGCAACACGCTGACCGAGCCGATAATCGAGCCCCGGCCATCGAAAAGTGGGGAATGGCTGGCCAGAACCTCAACGTGGGAGCCATCCGGACGCACCACCGTCATCGGCTCACCCACCGTCTGCTGCCCCGTCAGCAATGGCCGCAACAAGGGATGATCGGCTCCCTCCAACGCATACCCTTCGCTATCGACCACCGGCAATGCAGATGCGGCGATATGCACCTGGTCCAATTGCTGATCCCACAACGATTCTGCTGCCCGGTTCGAAATCACGACTTCGCCGTCCGGCGCGTCCAAAATCAACACAGCTTGCACCAACTGGTCGATAATCGCCATCAACCGCCCGTGGGCAAACTCAAGCTGGTCCACCAGCATCGCCTTGTCGATCGCCTGGGCACACTGGCGACCCCAGATCGCACAAAAGGTAAGATCGGAGTCTTCCAGATCCACCTCTTCATAAAATCCCAGGTAGGTCACCCCGATGCGGTGTCCCCGGATTTGCATCGGGATGATCATCACCGATCCGGTTTCCCGATACTCGCCCATCTCATCCGGAATGCGCACAGAACTCGCCGGCACCAGAAGCGGCCGGTACTGGGAAAAGGCATTCGCGGTCAACGGCAGTTCAAGCACCGCGAGACCCGCATCAGGAATACGATATCGCCGTTCACCATACGTTGCCCTGGCATGGAACCGGCCGGCCGAATCGCACAGCATCACCACCCCGGCATCCGCATTGACCTCAAGGGCAATGCGTTGCAGCGCCGTCTCTGAAACCGTGTAAGCGTCCTGCCCCGCATTGATCTCGACAACCAGGTCCGCCACCGCCTGGGCCCGCGCCGCCGCGCGTTCCAGTTGCTTCAGGCGCATTTGCTCGCGTCGATCGGAAGAATGTTGACCGGAAATATCCCGGGACACAGCAACCGCCCCGGCAATTCGCCCATCGACGACAATCGGTCGGGCATTGGTCCGCACAAATCGCCGTTCCCCGTTTTTCCGGACCGCCACCGCATCCTCAGATACGATTCGCTCACCCTGGATTGCCCGGACCATCACGCGCTGCGCTTCGGGAATGGGCGATCCATCTAGGGTTTCCTCGCGCTTGGCCAGCAGGTACTCCTGCATGGATTGACCCGGTCGTGCCTCCTCCTCCGTCAGGTCGAACAATTCGCGCTCGGCAATATTGGCCAACGTCAGCCGGCCAGCAGCATCGAATGCCGAAACCGCCCCGCTCAATTCGCCCAGGATGGTCTCCAGCTGCAAACGTCGCTGCCGCTCATCCTCCCGCAGCATGGCATTGTCAATCGCCATCGCCATCTGGTTGCCGATTCCCTCGGCCAGCGCCAACTGCTCATCCGTGAAATCGATCGGCTTCCCGTTACGATCACCAAACATGAGGCCGACCGCATGCTGTTCCCGGATCAGGGGCACCACCAACAACGGACCGCTGGGAACCACGCCCCCATCGACCAGTTGATCCCCCAGCTCGCTACGCGGCTGGTTGATAATACGGGGATGCCGTTGGCTGGTCAGCATGTCGAAGAACGGAACCGCATCGAGTTGGATGCTCTCCGGCAACTGGGCGAGAGGTTCGGTAACCGTCGCCAGTCGTTTGGCAACGTTGTTCTCGGTATCGATCCGCCACAAGGTCATCCGGTTCAGATGAAACGCATCGGCCACACGCTCCGTGGCAACCCGTGCCAGGGACTCCAGGCTCCCCTCATTCGCAGCGGCGTGAATAACTTCGTAGATGGATGAGAGTCGCATCGCCAGGTCAACCTGACTTGCGGAAACCAGGCTGATTGAAGAGCCGGTCTCTTCCTCCAGCACCGCCTGGCGCCGGTACCGGAATGGCGCACGTTCCCGCATCGGGTGCCATTCCTGCAAGTCATGCCTGGAAATGAGCGCCATGCGCCCCAACCGCACCACAGGCAGGCGGCCGCTCCGCACAGCCCGTGAAACCGTATGGTAGGAGACCCCTTTGAGTCGGGCTGCTTCCGCCATCGTCAGGCGATCTTCACCTGATTGCCCATGTGGGGCTGGTTCAGGGTCCGTCTCCTGGTGCTCCGTACGCTTGGTCATCAGCCATTAACCTTGTCCGGTGACGAACAGAGTGAGCCAACATGTGCCCACCGCCAGCGGGGAAACAATCCGTCCATTGCGATACCACAGGGAGGACGAGGCAGTCAGGACAGATCCCTCCACCTCAATCGGGATGCTCACCCGCTTGTACAAAACATGTGAAATCCGGATGCCCCCGGGTAGGTGATTCGAAGAACCGCCACAGCAAAGGCTTTCGCCCTGCAACTGCGAACGATGCCCGGAATACCAACCGGAGGTCGATTCATGCCCCCTCACAATGAATGACCCGGATTCCATATCAACCATAGTCTCACGTCTATAGTCTTGCACAGTCCCGGAATTATGGCTAGTAAATGGATATTGAAATCATGTTCGACAAACTATCTCGCACCCCGATCCCGGTACGGACACGACGCAGCCCCGCAGAGCAATCTCCATGACCGCCCCGGTATCTCACCTCTTATCTCTCGTCCTCATATCGCGCCCGGACAGCAGCATCCTTCAACCGGACCTTGTCATGGAGATCTCGCTGGAACTGCTCCATCCGTCCCAGCAACGCCGCATCCCCCGCTGCCAGGATTCGCACGGCCAGCAATCCTGCATTCCGGGCATTCCCAATCGCCACCGTCGCTACCGGCACACCAGCCGGCATCTGGACGATGGAAAGCAATGCATCGACGCCAGCAAGCCCGGCGAAAGAGGTCGCGACCACCGGCACCCCGATCACCGGTAATGCCGTGGCCGATGCAATCATTCCCGGCAAATGCGCCGCGCCGCCAGCACCCGCAATAATCACGCGCACCCCACGACTGGCTGCCGACCGTGCGTAGGCAAACATCTCGTCCGGAGTCCGGTGGGCGGAAAGAATGCGCACCTCAACCGGCACATCGAATTCGGTCAGCGCCGCAATCGCCGCTTCCATCGTCGGCAAATCCGAATCGCTGCCCATCACTACCCCAACCCGGGGGCCCGATTCAGTGTTCAACCTTGTTTTCCTTCCCCGGTCAGATGCCGCACCGCCAGCGACACCCTGTTCTGCACATCCTGTCGATCGTTACCCAACGCCGTCACATGTCCCAGCTTCCGCCCCGGACGTACCGCCTTGCCGTAAAAATGAACGTGCGTCCCCCGCACCCCCAGCGCGGCTGGTAAACGCTGCTCCGGATCGGACCCATCCTCCGGTCCAAGCAGATTCTCCGTCGCGATCGCGGGCGCCCGCACGGTCGTATCCCCCAGGGGCAGATCCAGCACCGCTCGCAAGTGCTGCTCAAACTGGGATGTCGTCGATCCCTCAATCGTCCAGTGACCGGAGTTATGTGGGCGGGGCGCGAGTTCATTCACGTAAATCTCCCCCCTGGAGATAAAGAACTCAATCGCCAGCACCCCGACCGCATCGATCTCCCCCGCAATCCTTCGCGCGTGACCCACCGCCTCGGCAATCAGGCGATCATCCGCCGCGACCGGTACGTAGAGTTCGTTGCAGATTCCATCTCGCTGCACGGTTTCTACTGGCTCCCAAACGGCCAACTCCCCGTTCGGACGGCGAGAAACAAGGACGGCAAGCTCGAGATCCAGCGTCAGGAACTCCTCAACCAGCAAATCCAGACCCGCTTCATGCGCCTCCCGCACGACAGATTGTGCAGAATCCGCATCCTGCACGACCCACACACCCCGCCCGTCATACCCCCCGCGGGACGCCTTCACCACCACGGGCCACGTATGCTCCCCGGCAAAGGCAATCACATTATCGGCGCAGTCCACATCCCGGAATGCCGGAACAGGCAACCCCATCGCCGAAAGCTCGGCCCGCTGCCGGCGCTTGTTCTGCGCCAGGGACATGGTGGCGGACGACGGATAGACGACATGGCCTTCAGCTTCAAGCTCCGCCAACGTCTCCGGATCGACGAGTTCGTGGTCGAACGTCAGCACATCGCACCGATCCGCCAGCTCCCGGATTTTGGCCGGATCGTCCGGCGAACCCACAATCACATCGCGCACCACCTTCGCGGCGCCATCCTGCGCATCCGCCGCCAGCAACACCACCCGAATATCGAGCGGAATCGCCGCCTGCGCCATCATCCGCGCCAATTGCCCGGCCCCAATAATGCCAACTGTCCGCCCTGCCGTCATAATTGTCCTGTTCTCCTAAAGCCGCACAAAAACACTCGTCATCCCGAGCCGGGCCAACGAGCGCAGCGAGACGCATCCTCTCCCCGTCATCCCGAGCCGGAGGGACGAGCGCAGCGAGACGCCTCCGTGTCGAGGGACCTTGCGTCTGCCCTCACCAAACCCCGATGCCCTGACACTCAAACTCACGGCAGGGGAACCCTCTAAACGGCATGGTTCGGAATGGGTCCGACGATGGTCCGGTTCGGCACCCAGCCATTCGTAGAACCGGCCCTCGTGGCCGGTTTCGATGGCCGACCGGACGAAGCACGCGTAATGTAACCAGTGACTGAGCGTTCCTCGGTAGGGGAGACCCTCGCAGCTGCGGCCGGTGGTCTCCCGGTTTTCCATACCAGGAGCAGCGATTGAGCGTTGACACACGCCTAGATCAATTTTGGCTCGCGATTCGATGCATCATCCGTCAGTGCCTTCCGGTCCCCCACCTGCACCCGGAACCGCTCCGCTAACCTCGCCTCAGTCTCCTGCTGGGCCTGCTCACCCGCCTGCTTGACCTCTGACAGGAACGACCGGGAAGCAGACTGGAGATCCTCACCCTTCTGCGGTGCGAATAAGCTCGCGACTCCGACCCCAATCGCGGCGCCAAACGCCCCGCCCAACCCAAACTTGAACACCCGCTTGATCGCTTCCATCCCGATTCCTCCAACACACCCGGCATAAATAACAAGGGAAGTGTCGCTAATCGCGACCGATCACCTTCCAGACAAACGCAAACACGGCGCCAAAGACCGCCCCGAAAACGGCGGCGGTTGTCACATCCATCGTCGACTCGATTTGCCCGCCAGCCTTCACCTGATTGCTCAGCAGCATGAAGGTATGGATGTCTCCCTCGGCCTCAACCGACCGCGCCTGAATCGCGGAGACCTTGGCCCCGTCCCGCAACACCGCCTTCTCGGAAGTGCTGAACACCACCGAACTGCTCTCGACCTGGATCTCATCACTGTCAACCAGCACGGCCGAGGACTGATGAAGCTGAACTTTCTCTGCCCGCAACTGCAGAACCCCGGACTGCGTCAGCTTGCTCGATGTCCCTTCGATCGACTTCGCCCCGGAGTTGGTCAGGAACGCCTTCTGGGCATTGATGTTTTCCGCCCCGGAACGATCCATCGTCACCTGCAGGGCGTTGACAGTATCCACACCTTCCTGCTCGATCCGGGCATCTTGCTCCGCCTCGACCGCATCTTCGGGTAGTCCATCGATGGAATCAGACTCCATGGAGAACTGGCCGCCCTGAATACGCGTCACATCTTCGGGTTTCGTGGCGGCGTCACCTGACCGGGTAACGTTCAGGAGGTAGTCTGGTTTGGATTCATGATCGTGCTGGGTCATCTCGGTGCCTTTCGCTGGCCGTCGCCGGTCGATCCCGGCTGCACGGTGAGGCGCATGTTGATGTCAGGAACGTGGGTCATGGACAATGTCATCGGTGAATCGTCGGAGGCCCGGCGCCCGCGGGCCCTCTGGGCAGAGTGTAACAAACGCATTCATATCCCCGGGATGCCGGCAACAATCACGCCAAAATCGCGCCATGTTCATCAATCCCCTGAACATCCGTGCTTATAAGGAATCTCATGACCCAACGTCACCCCAATCTGCCCCAACACAGGCCACTCACCAGCGCCCACCGCGCCGGCAACACCGTGCAGGAGGCCCGGCACGCCATCGCCCTCGGGTGCGACCTGATCGAAACTGATATCTGGCTGCACAATGATCGGCTGGATCTGCGCCATATGCACCGCCTCGGCCCAATCCCGATTCTCTGGGAACGCTGGAGAATACGCCTCGATACCTCTCCGCTCACACTCAACATGCTGCTGGAGACGATCGACGCCGATTCCCTGCTCTTCCTCGATCTCAAGGGAGACGATCCGGAACTCGGCCCCGCCATCGTGCGGGAACTGCGCCAGCGCGCACCCGGCAGGCGGGTCGCCCTCTGCGGTCGTGACTACCCTCAGCTCGACGCCGTCCTGAACGAGCCAGAGGTCACCATCTTCTATTCAGTTGGGGAAGAAAAGGAATTCGCCGCCGCCTGGCCCCGGCTCGAAAACATGGAGTGGCCCGCCATCTCGATCCACCGCAAATTGATCACACCCGCAGTCATGGATCGGCTCAACGCCATGAACGCCACCGTCATCTGCTGGGATGTCAACACCATCGACCAGGCTCGTGTCCTTCACCACATGGGAGTCGACGGCTTCACCAGCGACAACCTCGATCTCCTCAAGAATCTCGTGGATCACGGCGCTGCCGCCCTCATCCAACCCGAAACGGCATAATGCGAAATCCGGATGAATACTTGGCGGTATGCTGGGCAGGTTTGCGTAGTCTCGGTGCCCTGTGCCCGAGATAGCGACCGGAGGTCGATCCCGGTAACCCTCAACGAATCAGCCGGATTCCATATAAATGTCACCGCTCGCCTGAAGAGGCGAATCGAATTGCACCAATCATGGCGCACTTTGCCTTCCTGAATGCGTATATATAAGTGAACGGGTCGTTGGGATGGGAGAGGGAGCATCGTCCGAAGAAACACGCACACCTCTCGTCATGCAGGGAATGGGTCGCGACCCGTAGCCGCCCCCTGTGCAAACCCCATGGAGATACCATCGAAACCTGCCACGAGACGCGTGCTTCGTATTGCATCAGGACTGTACGGACAGGAGAGGTGAGAGAATAGGAAGGTACCCGAGTGATGACTGGCTGATCATGAAAGGAACCCAGCCATGACGATCGATCCGGACACCTTCCTCACCACAGTCTATGCTACCGTCGATGATTTTTGCGCCCAGCATCCCGGTCCCCTCCGCCCGGGACCCAAACCGGTAATGGGTGACAGCGAAGTGCTGACCGTGATGCTGCTCAAGGCCTGGTATGGGACCAGTGAACGGGGGGCACTGGCCTGGGTCCAGGCCCGGTTCCCCGCCGCCTTTCCCCACCTGCTGACCCCCAGTGCCTTCAACCGCCGGGCCCGGGCGCTGGCGTTCGAGATGGCCCAGCTGCTGCACGAACTGAGTGGTCACCTGACCATCGGGGATGATGTGTATGAAATCCTTGATGGCCTCCCCATCCCGGTCGCGACCACGGAACGGGGCCAACGCCGCCGGTGCCTGCTGCCCGAGGCGGCGGATATCGGTCGCGGGGGCACGGGCAAGGGCTGGTACTATGGCGTGTCCTTGCTCGGCTGCGTCAGTGCCGCCGGGGTGATCACCGGCTTTGTTACCGCCCCGGCCAACGATGCCGAACGCTGGCAAGCCAGCGCCCTGATCAGCTGGCGGCACGATCCCACGGCGGTGCCGATGGATGTGGAGGCGATCACCCCACCGCGCGGGCATGGGCGGACCCTGACCGGACCGGTGGGGCATCAGCTGTCGCCGACGACGGCCGGGGAAACGGTCGCCGGGGTGTACCTGGCGGATCGGGGGTTTGCCGGGACGGAATGGCAGCAGGTTTGGCGACGCCGCTATGGCGCCACGGTGATCACGCCGGAGACGCTCGAGCCTGACGACCGGCACTGGTTTCACCATGCCCGGCAACGCATCGAAACGGTGTTCGCGGTGTTGACCGACGTGTTGCACATCAAGCATCCACGGGTCCGGACGGAAGCGGGATTGATCACCCGGATCGTGAGCGCCTGCACCGCATTCAATCTCGGAATCTTCATCAATCGCCGCTTCGACCGCCCCGATTTGGCCCACGGCACCCTGTTCCGTGCCTGAAGGATGCCAACCACCCTTGTCCGTACAGTCTATGTCCAATACGAAGCACGCGTCTCGTGGCCGGTTCGACGAACAATACGACCAGTGAACAACGCGAATTCCGGCATCAGCCCGAAAGACGAAGCATGGATTCCAGGTAGGGGACGACCCCGTGTCGTCCCGATCGACGCCTGTGGCGTCGATACCCGGCAGCCGGTTTCGATGGTACCCACTCGCCATGCCGGTGCCTCCACCCGGACGCCGTATCGGTAACCTACATCGCTGTATGTACACCGCCGATATGTGTGCGAATGAGCATGATCGTGATCGTCTTGGCAGGGCGTAAGGGAGGTCGCGCGTTAACGACGTCCCGCCCCGGCAACTACCCCATCAACCCGGCCAGCGCCAACGCATCCCCAAGCATACCGGCAGCCGTCACCGCGGCCCCCGCCCCCGGGCCGGACACCACCGATGGGTACTGGTCGTAACGCCGCGTCCGGAAAGAAACGATATTCTCCGGCCCCTGTAACGCTCCCAACACCGTCGTTCGCGAAATATGACGCAGCCCCACGGAAACATGGCCGTTCTCCTCAAGCATCGCCACATACTTGAGTGTCGCGTCTTCTCCCTGTGCGGTTCGCGCCATCGACGCAATATGCGGATCCATCTCGACCAGCCGGTCGAGGAACGTCGGCACATCGACATCGACCAGATTCTCCGGCACCAGCGATTCAACCTTCACCGCATCGAGATCGATCTCACGGCCCATCGTCCGCGCCAGAATCAGCGCCTTGCGCGCCACATCCAGACCGCTCAGGTCGTCTCGCGGATCCGGCTCCGTATATCCACGATCCCGCGCTTCCCGCACGGCAGTGGCAAACGGCTGCCCGGCTCCCACGGAGGAGAAAATAGCCCCAAACGTACCGGAGAGCGCGCCAGTCACTTCCAGCACCTCATCTCCCGTGTCGAGCAAGGTTCGCAACGTCGAAATAACCGGCAGTCCAGCCCCGCAGGTCGCCTCATAGCGCAATCGCCCACCGGTCACCGCCTGCGCCCATAATGCCTTCGAGCGGGCATCCGCCGACGGCAGCGCCAGCGGCGCCTTGTTCGAAAGCACCACCCCCGCGCCCGCTTCCAGCGCCGACACCAGGCCATCCACGGTCGCTTCACCGGCAGCGGCATCCATCACGATCGTGACATCGGCATCGCCGATCTGACCCGGAACCTCCTCCAGCGGAACCACCTGTTCAGGCGTCGATGTCCCGCGCGCCGCGATCAACGCCCGGAGTTCACTGGCAGGCAACTCGTCGCGGGATTCAACCGCCACCCCGCCGGCCCGGCCCGCCACCGCAGCAATCCGCACATCCAGCCCAAGGGATTGCTTCCACGTCTCCCGCAGGGCAAGCACCTGCTCGATCACCGCCCCACCGACAGTGCCATACCCGATCTGGACCAATGCAACCCGCTTCACATGCACTCCCTTGAATATCCACCACAAATCACTCGTACAACCG
>Ga0182745_1005623_pt1 | contig 10216 bp, 6 predicted proteins | sample eDN3rd30CKraftBY_FD_128523 | JGI IMG/M metagenome (GOLD analysis project Ga0182745, IMG submission 128523) | Enriched backyard soil microbial communities from Emeryville, California, USA - eDNA 3rd pass 30_C Kraft BY (version 2) (version 2) | ecosystem: Environmental > Terrestrial > Soil >... | reverse complement strand
TCCTGAACATGACCGACGACGGCGGCGGCGACGCCAAGGTCATCGCTGTTCCTCACGACAAGCTGTCGCAGCTGTACGTTGACGTGAAGGAATACACCGACCTGCCAGCCTTGCTGATCCAGCAAATCGAACACTTCTTTGCGAACTACAAAGATCTCGAGAAGGGCAAGTGGGTCAAGATCGAAGGCTGGGAAGGCGCTGACGCCGCCCGTGCCGCGATCACCAAATCGGTTGCTGCCTACAAGGGCTGATACCGGTTGCAGAAAGAACCCCGCCTCGGCGGGGTTTTTTTATGCCCGAATGGGCGATGCGGCCATTGCCGGTAATAAATCCTACGCAGTCCTACTCCAACACCCTACAAACAGGCGCCTTTCGCACAAATCCCGTCAACACCCGGTTCATATCCTTGCTGGCACACCGCCGCTACACTCGCCCAATGAACACATCCGGCGACCGCCTCAAAGCCCTTCTCCATGAATGTGGCCTGACCCCTTCCGACTTCGCCGCCCAGCGCAGCGTCACGCCGCAGCACGTCAACAACTGGTTCAAACGCGGTGTGCCCCTGGCCCGGCTGGACGAACTGGCCGACCTGTTCTGCGTACATCGTCGCTGGCTGCGCACGGGCGAAGGCCCCAAGCACCCTAACCCGATCCTGCGCAACGGCCCACCAGGGCCAGCGCCTGCCAACCCACCCACGCCGCTGTCGGCGCACGGCGGCCGGGTGCTGAAGGTGCCCTTCCATGAACTGCGTAACGGCCTGCTTTCACCGGTTGCCAGCAAGCACCTGCGCCTGCCCTGGAAAGCCATGAAAACCTTGGGCATCAGCGCGGAAAACGCCATCTGCCTGGCCATGCCAGCCAGCAACATGGCCCCGCTGATTCCGCTGGAAGCCACCCTGGCTATCGACCTGGGCATGACCCAGGTGGTCGAGGGCGAAACCTATGCCCTGCTGCACGATGGCACACTCAGGGTGAACAACCTCAGCCTCGGCCAGCATGGCACGCTGTACCTGCACAGCCATGACCGGCGCAACTACGCGGTTGAACGCTACACCCCCGCCCAACGCCAGGCGCAGGGCCTGGAAATCCTCGGTTGGGTGTTCCACTGGTCACATTTCCGCCAGCAACGGCCCGGCTGAAACAATGTGTGCCATTTTTTGCTGGGCATCCTGCCCCCGCCCTTGTATGCTACGCCGCACATTCAGCCCCGACCGGCGCGAGCCGCGGTCCAGAGGGCTCGGCGATATCCCACACGGGCATCTGCCAACTCTTTCAGGCCCTTGATGGCCACACAGTTAAGGCGATTGCGGCTTACCATAAATTAGTCGGAAGCGTCCCCGAGAAGCCGGCCACAAGCCGGCTTTTTAATGCCCGGAAATCCACCTGGGCGATGGCAAAACTGTCTGTGCCACCGCCCTCACCTGCCTTTAGAACCGCGTTACCACCCCCATCCGCACCGTCCGCCCCGGCGCCGGCATGAAGCTTTGCGCCAGCGGATCCAGGTAGTAACGATCGGTCAGGTTCTGCAGCGAAACATTCACCTCCGTGTTCTCAAGCAACTTGTACTTGAGGAACAGATCGAACAGCGCCACCGAGCGGTACTCGATCTGCGGTGTGGTAGCGCCGGACTGCCAGGGCTTGTCGAGGGTGCTGGTAGGCCCGGAGGTGTAGGTCACGCGCCCCCCCACAGTCAATGCCTCGTCGAAAAAGCGCAAGCCGGTGGTCAGGTTGCCTGAAAACCGCGGTGGGTTCTGGGTATTGGTGTACGAACCCATGAAGCTGCCCGGTGTGCAGTTGGGCGTGTCCTGGGTCTTCCGGTACGGGCTGGCCGCGGCGCGCAATTTGCTGGCAAAGTCCGAGTCGCAGGTCTCGGTCTTGAGGTAGTAGGTGGCCGACAGGTCGGCGAACACGCGGCCGGCGTCGTAGTGTGATTGCAGCTCAAGGCCACTGGTGCTGAAGCTGTCGGTGTTGCTGAAGGTCATCTGGCCCCACAGCCCAGGGCTTGGGTCGTAGTAGCGGGTGATGTAGTTCTTGATCTTGTTGTTGAAGTAGGCAAGTTTGATCGCGGCCGAGTCGTGCTCGGTCAGGAGGTTGTCGCGCAAGGCACTGACGCCGACTTCCCAGCTCTGCGAGCGTTCGGGCTTGAGGCTTTTGCCGGGGGTGACTTGCTGGGTGCCCTGGCTGGTCTCGAACAGTGAAGGCAGGCGCAGGCCTTGGGTGTAGGTGACGTAGAAGTACGTGTCGGGCATCAGCTCGACATTGATGCCGAACGCCGGCGAGAAGCCGCCGCCGCTGCTGCTGCCCTGCGGGGTATGGTCGTAGCCTGTGACCACACTGCTGATGTCTTCTGGGTGGACCTCCACGCTGGTCGCACCGAAGTCGTTGAAGCGCACGCCGTTGAATGGCTCGTTGCTGTTGCCGAAGACGATACCGTTGTGCAGCCGGGGGTCGGTGGCATCGGTGTACTGGCCGTTCTGGTCGGGGAACCAGGTCATGCTGCCCCAGCCCTTGGGGCCGCTCGCCGATATGTAGCGCACCTCGCGATCCTCACGCCGGGCGGTGGCCAGGACGGTATTGTCCTTGGTACGGAAGTGGCTGTAACGGCCACCGCCCCACAGGGTCAGTTGCTCGATTGGCTGGTACTCAAGCTTGCCGTTGAAGCTGAACTCCTGCCTGGAAGCATCGCGCAGGGTGCGGTTGGCATCGATGTCGTGCTGGGTGATGAGCACACTTTTCTGCGGTTGCAGGTCTTCAAGCTGGAACGAGCCGCCCAGATCCAACATGAAGTCGCCATGCGCAGTCTCGAACCTGGAGACGTTGTTCAGGTCACCGCCGATACGGCGGTTGTCCTGGCGTGTCCAGCTGCGATCAGAACGAAACAGCTGGGAAACAGGCGCAGTCCATGCCGAACTCAAGGAGCTGGTTTTGGCGTCGGTCATCCACAGGTTGCTGGTCAGGTCGACCCACGGGTTACCGGCAGGCAGGTAGTGGTAGCGCGCGGTGTAGGTATCGATCTTCACCTCGCCCAAGGGGTACTGGTAGATACCGGCGGTGCCGAAGCGGTAGATGTCAGAGGGCATGATCTCGGCGCCGCGCCCATCGTAGCGGCGGTAGCCCAGGTCCAGGGTGTGATCGTCGGCTATCCGCCAGGTCGCCTTGAGCAGGTACGAGTCGGTTTTCGATGAGGAGTTGAGCACTTCCTCGCCCGCGTTGTAGGTCGTCGCTACGCTGGGCTGTTCACTGCCGTATTCGTTATGGATGCGGTAGCGGTCCTGGCCTTTCTTGCCGGAAAAATAGTTGCCTTGATTGCGGTGCGCATACGCCGCGACAACGTCCAGGCGTTCGGTGGTGAAGGCAAACGCGGCGCTGCCAGATTCGGCCTCTGAGCCGAACAGGCCCGCACGGTTGTCGCGGGGTGGCGCGGTCAGGTCTTCATCCTTGGCGCTGGCGCTACGATGGACGGGGGCTACGCCGTTGTCCCAGAGGTCGCCCTTCAGGCGCACGCCAACCTGATTCCCGTCGACCAGAATGTCCTGCACGCCGATCGTCTGCATTTCCACCGTGCCGCCAATCGCCCCAGACTTGGTCGACGGCCCTTTGTTCACGGTCAGGCTGCTGATCAGGTCGGGGTCGATGTAGCTGCGTTGCTGGGTGCCGCCATAGCCGCGATAGACATCCAGGGCCTGCTCCGAACCATCGACCTTGACCGCCACCCGACTCTGCCCCTGGATACCGCGAATGTTGACGTCCAGGGCACCGCCATTGCGGGTGTCACCAACCTGCACGCCGGGCACTCCGTTGAGCAGATCGCCCACGGAAACCCGGCCGAAGCGGTCGATCTGTTCGCTGGTCAGGTGCACCGATGAGCGTGGTGCTCTGTAAGTTTCCGCTTGCGGCCCCTGGGCGGCGGCCTCGACCATGGTCGGCGATAACTCTGCCGCAGCATTCGTCGCAGAGCGCTGCGCCATCAGCACGTAGCTCCCTGTCGAGCTCGGCACCAGCTGCAGCCCGGTGTTGGCCAGCAACCGCTGCATACCCTCGCTGACCGTATAGCGCCCCTTCAAGGCTGGCGCCGTACGCCCACGGGTCAAGTCAGGATCATAGGAAACCAGTAGCCCAGACTGGCTGGTGAAACTGCCGAGGGCTGCGCCCAGCGGGCCTTGGGCAATGTTGTAGTAACGCGGTGTGGCATCGTCCAGGCGGGTAGCCGCGACCGCGACCGTGCCGGTGTCCTGGGCCAGGGCTACGCCGTTGTGCAGCAGACCGGCGCCGTAGCAGCTGATCATCGTGCAACGCAGGGCAAAGGTGATGGGCGACAGGCAAGATCGAGGGCGCGAAGCAGGTGAAGGACAACGTACTGGGAGCATGCTTTTCTCGCTCGTAGGGTTTGCGCCCACCACTGGCTGCGGGCTGTTACCTCCTCTGTCGCACGAGATCGAAAAAAGGATATGTGTGTACGGGCACCGGCTGAATTTACCGATTCGGCCTTGTGATCCATGCAATTCTAGTGATAATGGTTTTCATTTGCGACAGTCTTGTACCGATTCAACCTACGATGAATGCGCCCTTCTCCCCGCCGAACAGTACCGAGCCGTGCAGCGTCGAGACGCTGTACATCGAGAATCACGCCTGGTTACGCAACTGGCTCGCCTACCGGCTGAGGTCTTGGGGACGCGGGGTGGCCGATGATCTGGCGCATGATATTTTCCTGCGTGTGCTTACCAGTCGAGAGGGCGCGCGAGCCGAACCGATCCGTCAGCCGCGCGCCTATCTGACCCGCATCGCCAACTGCGTGCTGGTCAGCTGGCGGCGTCGACAGTCGCTGGAGCGCGCCTGGCTTGAAGCGTTGCTGCTGCTGCCAGAACCCGAGCACCCTTCGCCCGAGCTGCAAAGCGTGATCCTTGAAACGCTGCATGAGATCGACATGGTGCTGGATACGCTGCGCCCACGCGTCAGGCAGGCGTTTCTGATGGCAACACTGGACGGCATGAAGCAGAAGGACATCGCCGTGGTCTTGAACATCGCATTGCCGACGGTCAAGAAATACATCCACGAGGCCTACCTGACCTGCCTGACGCAGATGCCCGATGAATAACCGCGAACCGGGCACCGCCACGCTTGACGATGCCATTCCCCAGCAGGTGCTTGCCCAAGCGGCCTCATGGCTGATGCTGATACAGGAAGGACCGCTGCTGCCAGCCCAACAGCTCGAACTGGAGCGCTGGCGGCTTGCCAGTGCCGAGCACGAGCGAGCGTGGAAAAGGGCGCAGCGCCTGCTCACGCGCCTGGGCAGCCTCCCTCCAACGCTGGCAAAGCAGACTCTGGATCGCCCGACGGGCAGGCGTGCTGTATTGCGCGGCCTGCTCCTGCTGATCGGTGCCGCACCACTCAGTTGGTGGGCATGGCGCTCGCAGGCATGGCGCATCGGCTTGGGCAACGATTACCAGACGTCCATGGGCGAGCGCCAGCACGCACGGCTCGCCGATGGCACGCAGATCACCCTCAATAGCGACAGTGCCGTGGACGTGCTTTTCGATAGCACGCAACGCTTGCTGCATCTGCGCCGTGGCGAGGTGTACATCGTTACCGCTGCCGATCCACGCCCGCTCATGGCGCAGACCCAGCAGGGCCGACTGCTCGCCCTCGGCACGCGGTTCAGCGTGCGCCAGCTGGCCGATGAAACCCTGCTCGCCGTGTACGAAGGCGCCGTGCAGGTACGCCCCGAACGTGCCAGCGTGGCGTCGGGCGAGAACATCATCCGTGCCGGGCAACAAGTACGCTTCAACCGCGAGCGCCTGGGCAGTATCGAGGCGGTGCGTGAAACCACGCTGGCTTGGCGTCGCGGCCTGCTGGTGGCCGACGACATGCCGCTGCGCCAGTGGACGCAAACGTTGATGCGCTACGCCGACCAGCACATCGAGTGCGACCCCGCCTTGGGCGAGCTGCGGGTGTCTGGCACGTTCCCCATCGATGACCTGCCGCTGGCCTTGGCCATGCTGGCGCAGACCTACGCGCTACAAGTTCGTCAGACCGGCAAGCAGGTGTTCATCAGCCGTTGACCAGGCCGGCTTCTGGAGTGGCTGCGCGACGAAATACCCGCCGCCGCCCATTGCCGTGAACGACCTGGCAATGGGATGATTCGTAATTGCAATAAATTCTCATCAAAGGCCCGTTCGTGTCCCCAAAGCTCCTTCTCGCTGAAGACGACCCACGTTTGCGCCAAGACCTGGAGCGGCATTTCCACACACGCGGCTTCAGTGTGCAGGCCTGTGAAAACGGCACTCAAGCCTTGAGCGCTGTGCAGCAGGGCGGCTTCGACCTGGTCCTGCTGGATATCATGCTACCTGGGGTCGATGGCCTGAGCCTGCTGGATGAGCTGCGCCGCCACCAGGCCGTACCGGTGATGCTGATGTCTGCGCTGGGCGCTGAACAGGATCGTATCAGCGGCTTCACCCGAGGCGCCGACGACTATCTGCCCAAGCCCTTCAGCCTGGCCGAACTCAACGCTCGGGTCGATGCCTTGCTGCGCCGTGTCGCCCTCGATCGCCGGCAGACAGAGACAAAGAGCGCAAGCGAACTGACCCTCGACCAGGGTACTCATGATGTGGTCCATGAGGGCCGCAGCGCAGGCCTCACCGCTTCCGAATACCGCCTGTTCGCCACCCTGCGTGCCCACCCCGGTGAAGCGCTGAGCAAGCCCTTCCTCTACCAGACGGTGCTGCACCGCGCCTACACCCGCCTGGACCGAGGGCTCGACGTGCACGTGTGCAACCTGCGCCGCAAACTCGCCGACATCGGCGCCCAGCACCTGCAGATCCAGGCCGTTCGCGGCCAGGGCTACATCCTGGTGAATACGGAAAACAGCTGATGCGCCGCCACCCTTTGCTGTGGAAGCTGGCGCTGCTGCAAGTCGGTTTCTGCCTGCTGCTGACCTGGCTGATCTGGACCTGGGGGCTGTCGGTGGAGCGCAGCACCTACTTCCTGTCCCCAGCCGACCAAGGCTATCTCGCCCATTACGCGGAACAGGCCGAAGAGGCCTGGCGCAGCGGCGGTGCGACGGGCGCAGAGGCCTTCCGACGGCAACTGGAACAGGCCGAGGGTACCTGGGTGGCACTGGTCGGCCCACGCCTGCAAAGCCTCGGCAGTACCCCGCTGAGCGCCGAAGAGGCCAGCCACCTGGCCTTCATGCGCAAACTCGATTGGCCCATGAGCCGACGCCTGCAAGACGAACTGCCCTACGTCAGCATCGAATTCCCCAAACATCCGCACGATGGCCGCCTGGTCATCCAGTTGCCCGAGCGCTTGCTACCCACTGGGTTGACGCCGTGGACCCACGTGATCACCCACGGCGTTGCCCCTGCCCTGCTTGCGCTGTTGTTGGGGCTGGTGCTGTACCGCCACCTGGTGGTGCCGCTCAATCGTCTGCGCGACCGTGCCGACTCCCTGCGCGCCGATGACCTGGACAGCCCCGGCCTGCCTTTGCAGGAACGCCGCGACGAGTTGGGTGAACTGGCCCAGGCCTTCGAACACATGGCCGGGCGCCTGCGCCAGAGCCTGGAACAGCAACGCCTGTTGCTGCGCACGCTGTCCCATGAACTGCGCACGCCCCTGGCACGTTTGCGCATTGCCCACGACAGCGACTTGCCGCCGGCGCAGTTGCGCGAACGCCTGGACCGCGAAGTGGACGACATGCAGAAGCTGCTGGAAGACACCCTCGACCTGGCCTGGATGGACACCGAGCAACCACGGCTGCCCAGCGAGCCGGTACTGATACTGTCGGTCTGGGAAGCGCTGTGCGAAGACAGCTGCTTCGAAAGCGGTTGGGAGCGCTCGCGCCTGCCTTGTTCGCTCGGCACCGACTGCGTGGTACACGCCCACCTCGACAGCCTGGCCCAGGCCCTGGAAAACCTGTTGCGCAATGCCATCCGCCATTCGCCGCCTGGCGGCCGGGTCAGCCTCGATGGCTGGCGCGAGGGCGATCACTGGCATCTGCGCCTGAGTGACCAGGGCCCCGGCGTACCCCACGATGCGCTGGAGCGCATCTTCAAGCCCTATCAGCGCCTGGCCGACAGTGGTGCCGGCTTCGGCCTGGGCCTGGCCATCGCCCGCCGCGCCATCGAACTGCAAGGCGGAAAGCTGTGGGCAAGCAATGGCCACCCAGGCCTGTGCCTGCACCTGCTGCTGCCCAGCGCAGCAATTGTTTAGAAAGTTAATGCGCTTTACTCTCAATTAAGAGTAATTATCATCCCTGATCTCTTGCATTCCGCTCGATGTTCCGGAGATCGATGATGTCGCCTCGCCCGCTTGCTTTCGCCCCGTTCCTGCTGCTTTCCAGCTGCCTTCTGGCCAGCGCCGTCCAGGCCGCCAACGAGGCGCCTGACAAGCCGGCCCCCATTGAACTGGAAAGCCAGAACGTAGTGGCCACTGCGCTGGAAGAGACCAAGCAGGCACCGGGCGTGTCGGTCATCACCGCCGAAGACATCAAGAAGCGCCCACCAGCCAACGACCTGTCGCAGATCATCCGCACCATGCCTGGTGTCAACCTGACCGGCAACTCCACCAGCGGCCAGCGCGGCAACAACCGGCAGATCGACATCCGTGGCATGGGCCCGGAAAACACCATGATCCTGGTCGATGGCAAGCCGGTCAGCAGCCGCAGTTCGGTCCGTTACGGCTGGCGCGGCGAACGTGATTCGCGCGGCGACACCAACTGGGTACCGGCCGACCAGGTCGAGCGTATCGAGGTCATCCGCGGCCCGGCGGCGGCCCGCTATGGCTCGGGCGCCATGGGCGGGGTGATCAACATCATCACCAAGCAGTCCTCCAGCGAAACCCACGGCAACATGACCCTGTACCAGAACTTCCCCCAACACGGTGACGAGGGCGCCACCAAACGGGTGAGCTTCGGCCTCAATGGCCCGCTGACCGACACCCTCAGCTACCGCGTTTACGGCAATGTCGCCAAGACCGATTCGGACGACTGGGACATCAACGCCGGCCATGAGTCGGTGCGCACCGGCGCCCAGGCCGGCACCCTGCCTGCCGGCCGTGAGGGCGTGCGCAACAAGGATGTGAACGGCCTGTTGAGCTGGCGCCTGACGCCAGAGCAGACCCTGGAGCTCGAAGCAGGCTTCAGCCGACAGGGCAATATCTACACCGGCGATACCCAGAACACCAACTCCAATGCCAACGTGAAGAGCATGCTCGGCAAGGAGACCAACATCCTCTACCGTGAGAACTTCGCCATCACCCACCGTGGCGACTGGGACTTCGGCAGCAGCATGGCCTACCTGCAATACGAAAAGACCCGCAACCAACGGATCAACGAAGGCCTGGCCGGCGGCACCGAGGGTATCTTCAGCAGCACCGACTTCTACACCTCGACCCTGCGCAACCTCACGGCCCACGGCGAACTCAACCTGCCCCTGCACGCCTGGCGCGACCAGACCCTGACCCTGGGCAGCGAATGGGTTCAACAGAAGCTCGACGACCCCAGCGCCAACACCCAGTCCACCAGCGAGGGCGGCAGCATCGACGGGCTGACCAGCAGCGGCCGCGACACCTCCTCGCAAGCGCAGGTTTTCTCGCTGTTCGCCGAAGACAACATCGAGCTGATGCCCGGCACCATGCTCACCCCAGCCCTGCGCTTCGACCACCACAGCATCGTCGGCGACAACTGGAGCCCATCGCTCAACCTGTCCCACGCGCTGACCGACACCCTCACCTTGAAGGCCGGCATCGCCCGTGCCTACAAGGCGCCGAACCTGTACCAGCTCAACCCCGACTACCTGCTCTACAGCCGTGGCCAGGGTTGCTATGGCCAGAGCACCAGCTGCTACCTGCAGGGCAACGAGAACCTCAAGGCCGAGACCAGCATCAACAAGGAACTGGGTATCGAGTACCAGCATGACGGCTGGGTCGCGGGCCTGACCTACTTCCGCAACGACTACAAGAACAAGATCGACTCCGGCCTGAGCCCGATCGGTACTGCGCTTGGCGGCACCGGCAGCTACGCCAATGCGGCGATCTACCAGTGGGAGAACATTCCCAAGGCGCTGGTCGAGGGCCTGGAAGGCACCCTGACCATCCCGCTGACCGAGCAGTTGAAGTGGAGCAACAACCTCACCTACATGCTGCAGTCGAAGAACAAGGAAACCGGCGAGACCCTGTCGGTGACCCCGGCCTACACCCTCAACTCGATGCTCGACTGGCAAGCC
>Ga0182745_1005620_pt1 | contig 10218 bp, 7 predicted proteins | sample eDN3rd30CKraftBY_FD_128523 | JGI IMG/M metagenome (GOLD analysis project Ga0182745, IMG submission 128523) | Enriched backyard soil microbial communities from Emeryville, California, USA - eDNA 3rd pass 30_C Kraft BY (version 2) (version 2) | ecosystem: Environmental > Terrestrial > Soil >... | reverse complement strand
ACCCGCCTTTGACCGCGGCATAACCGAAAGTTCCAAGGCCTTCCATCGCACCCGCAAGTCCTGCAAAAGCACCTGAAATAACCATGGAAAGTATGATGTTCTTATTGACACTCATTCCTGCATATTCTGACGCGTGCTGATTGAAACCTACCGCTTTCAGTTCAAAGCCGGTTTTGGTCCTTTCAAGCAGGAACCACATGATGATTACGCAAATAATCGCTACCACTATTCCCCAATGCATCCGGGAAAAATCCGTAATGCTTTCAAAAAAAGGAGACCGCAGTGATGCTGTATCAGCAATTCTTTCTGTTTTATCCAGCTTGTCAGTCATTACATTCCTAATTAAATAATTCGTCACATATAAAGCTGTATAATTCAACATGATGGAAACGATTACTTCATGTACACGGAACTTAGCTTTTAAATAACCAGGGATAAAAGCCCACAATGCCCCAGCAGCTGCACCAGCTAATATGGCCAATGGCAAATGGATGATCCTCGGAAGATCAAAAGCGATTCCGACCCAAACTGCCGCCAGCCAGCCTACAATTAATTGCCCTTCTACACCGATATTGAAAAGGCCCGTGCGAAAAGCAAAAGCCACTGCCAAACCGGCAAGGATATAAGGGATGATTGTCCTGACGGATTCCCCTACATAATAAGAATCCCCGATAATTCCATTTACCATGGAGCCATAGCCGGCAACTGGGTCATAGCCGCTTACCAACATGATTATGGCCCCAACGACTAAGCCGAGGATAACTGCTATTAACGGACTCGTTAATTTAGATAAATACTTAGACATTTTGTTTTCCACCTGCTTCCGTCCGTTTACTGCCGGCCATTAGAAGGCCAAGCTCCTGTTCAGTCGTTTCTTTCGGATCGACAATTGCGACGATTTCCCCTTCGTATATAACGGCAATCCTATCGCTCACATTCATGATTTCTTCCAATTCAAATGAAATGAGAAGTACCGCTTTTCCTGCATCACGCTGTTCAATGAGCCGTTTATGGATAAACTCGATCGCTCCTACATCAAGCCCGCGTGTTGGCTGTGCGGCAATCAATAAATCCGGGTTCCTATCAACTTCCCGGCCGATGATCGCTTTTTGCTGATTCCCGCCAGAAAGAGCCCTTGCCGGGGTATATTCACTCGGAGTCCGAACATCATAGCTTTTGATCAATGAACGGGCTTTTTCAAATATTTTCTTTGAGTTCAAGATACCGGCTTTTGAAAAAGGCCTTTGATAGTAGGTTTGCAAGACAATATTTTCCCCAATGCTGTAATCGAGAACCAAGCCATGCTTATGCCTGTCTTCTGGAATATGGCCGACACCTGCTTCAGTGATTTTACGCGGCTTCAGATTCCTGATTTCTTTTCCATTTAGCATGATCGAACCAGCTGTTGTCTTCCTTAGGCCAGCCAATGCCTCAATCAGTTCGGATTGACCGTTTCCATCTACACCGGCAATACCGACAATTTCTCCTGCACGGACTGTTAAATCCAAGTTCCGAACAGCTGAAACGCCCCGGGAATCCTTGACTTCCAGTTCCTGAACCTCGAGAACCACATCCGAAGGAGTAGCGGCCGTTTTTTCCGTCTTGAATAGAACTTCCCTACCGACCATCAAGCTCGCCAATTCGTTAGGATTCGTTTCGTTGACGTTCACTGTACCAATTCCTTGCCCTTTGCGGATAACCGTTACCCGGTCACAAACCTCCATGATTTCCTTAAGTTTGTGTGTGATTAAAATGATAGATTTACCCTCTTTGATAAGGGCTTTCATAATATAAATCAATTCCTTGATTTCTTGAGGAGTCAATACAGCGGTCGGTTCATCAAAAATCAATATTTCCGCACCACGGTAAAGCGTCTTAAGAATCTCGACACGCTGCTGCATCCCTATTGAAATATCGGCAATTTTCGCATAGGGGTCAACACGAAGCTGATATTGTTCTGATAGTTTCCTAACTTCCTCGCTCGCTTCTTTTAAATCGATCTTACCCGCTTTGGATGGTTCTTTTCCTAAAATGATATTTTCCGTTACTGTAAAAGGGTCAACGAGCATAAAATGCTGATGGACCATCCCAATTCCTAAATCATTGGCAATGTTGGGACTGGTAATCTTGACTGGCTTGCCATTCACACGGATTTCTCCCTGCTCAGGCTGGTATAAGCCGAATAAAACATTCATCAAAGTGGATTTACCCGCGCCATTTTCACCTAATAATGCGTGAATCTCCCCTTTTTTAACCTGAAGTGTAACGTTATCATTTGCGACGATGCCGGGGAATTCCTTACGGATATTAAGCATCTCAATTACATATTCCACGTATTATCAACTCCTAAAATGAGTGTAAATATTCTTAAATCATTTAATTGCTTTTACTAGCTTATTGATTTTTTTAAAAAAACCAAATGAAAAACTACGATTCTTTCATAGTTTTTCATTCGATATTTTTTCAGTTTCAAAGCGTGATTGGGAAAAGAAAGAATAGAGGGCAATTCTGCCTCCCTATTCTTTCTGGCATTACAGCTTATAAATCAAGTTTTTCGAATTCTTCATCCGTACCCGGAACGACGAATTCACCTGATTTAATTTTTTCTGTCCATTCTTCGACCGCTTTTAAAGATTCTTCTGTTACGTTATCTTTTGTTTCGGAAATGCCTACACCATTTTCTTCGATACCGTACTCAATTACTTTTCCGCCTGGGAATTTCCCTTCTTTCGCTTTCTCGGAAAGGTCTTTAACTGCCACGTCAACACGTTTTAGCATGGAAGTCAGAGTGATGTTATCGTCTGTTCCAGGAACTGCCCCCAATTTAGCTTGGTCGCTATCTACACCGATAACATAGATTTCTCTCTTAGGATCTTTTTGCTTTTGCTCTACTGCTTCAGTGAATACACCTTTTCCAGTTCCGCCAGCAGCATGATAAATGATATCGATACCTGAAGAATACATGGAGCCTGCAGTTGATTTACCGATGTCAGCTTTATTGAAATCCCCGGCATATTTAACTTCAACTTTTGCATCCGGATTTACTGATAAAACCCCAGCCTTAAAGCCAACTTCGAATTTCTTGATTAACTCAGATTCAACTCCGCCGATAAAACCGACTTTGTTTGTTTTCGTTTGCATTCCGGCAATTACACCTACTAGGAAAGAACCTTGCTGCTCTTTAAAATTAATGCTGGCTACATTCTTTTTGTCTACAACTGTATCCACGATGGCAAAGTTTGAATCCGGACGTTGGTCAGCCACTTCACCAACAGCTTCCGCTAAAAGAAAACCGATACCATAGATTAGTTGGTAATCTTCACGTACAAGCGTATTCAGGTTCTTAGCGTAATCGGCATCAGATTTAGATTGCAGGTAGTTGTAGCCATCTTTACCTTTTTCCAGACCGTTATCCTTACCGAATTCCTGAATGCCCTTCCAAGCGGATTGGTTGAACGACTCGTCATCCACGCCGCCAGTATCAGTTACCATCGCAACAGTGAAGTTATCTTTGTTTTTCCCATTTGAAGATTCTTTATCATCATTCTCTGAATTACCACATGCTCCCAGTAGCGTACCGGCTGCAAGAACAAGTGAAAGAGCTAGTCCTAATTTGCGCTTTTTCAATTTTTATCCCCCTAATTTACATAGTTTTTTGAGCAGGAATGTTCTGAAAAGTCATTCATGTTTGCGTTTTCACTTCTCGTTAATTTTTTTTGCATACGTTTTGATCGACTTTTTTTGGAATCGAAACAATCGCTTGCATTCATCCGTTTGCAGAGTCAAGGCCTACACACGTTTACGAAGAACATGAAAGCTGAACATATTGGCTTTAAAGTAGTTAACAGAATACAGGATAGGCTGGTCCCAATCATCCAGATGCATCTGCTTTAAAACGAGTAGCGCGGCTTCTGGCGAGCATTTAAGGATAGGAGAAACTTTCTCATGATATCCAATGGGCTCAATCTCCGCTACGGCATGCGTAATTTTCCGATGCGCATCTCTTTCCAAAATATCAAAAAGAGACTCATCATTACGGTCAAAATTTTCTGAAAGAATAGATTCAGGAATTTTGTCAATACAGTAGACGACTGGCTCCCCATTCGCTGTCCTTACTCGTTCGATGCTGACGATGCGTTCGTCTGTTGAACAAGAAAACCTGCGTATATCCTCTTCTGTAGGTTCTTGGGCCGTCGAGCTTAAGAAAATCGTACCCGGCTTCATCCCTGCCTCTTCAATCATGTTCGTGACACTTTTTAATTGCTCGATACCTGAAGTGAACCGAGGTTTCGGATTGACGAAAGTCCCAACTCCATGGCGGCGAATGATAATGTTTTCTTCTTCCAAAATTCGCAGCGCTTCTCGAAGTGTCGCCCTACTAACTCCCAATTTTTTCGCAAGATCGAATTCTGAAGGGAATTTTTCATTTTCCTGATAGACTCCAGCTTCAATATCCTGCTTCAGGTAATCAATGACCTGCAAATATAAATGTCGACTATCTGATTTTATTGACATACAGTTTCCCCCAGCTAATTTCTTAAGACATCAGACCTCTGATGTTGAATCATTCCTACTAATCGAAAATAATATAACATTTTTTTTAATATAAATAAATAGTGTTTTACTATTTACTTTAAAAGAATTTAGGAGAAATTACCCTTCCCTGTGTCTTTCAATCTAGATGTGGCCGCGGAATTTGTACGATTATTCTCCTAAATCAGATAAATTTTTAAAAAAATGCAAGATGCATGCAGCTATGTTCAAGATGCTTTTTTCCTGTATAATAGGATTTATCTTCTTTGAAGGGATGTACACAAGATGTTAAAGATTACAGAATACACAATCGAAAAATTGAATGATCCATTTGGTATTTTGTCCGGGGAACGTTACGAGTTGTTCCTGGATATTGAAGTGCCTGAAGAGGATGAGCTCTTTTCAGAAAATGGTTTATATATCCGGGTGCTTTTTGCTGTAGAAGAACAAAAAGGCAAATTGATTAAATATGATATTTTTGAAAAAGGGAACGAAGGCGCACTCGAATTCGATTTAGAAGAAGATGAAGAAGCGATGATTACCGACTTCTGCCTTAAACATTTAGACGAGGCGATGAATATTTAAAAAACCGGGCAGCTGCCCGGTTTTTTCTTTACCTATGATGAATGCGCTTCATCTTGTTCATCTTTTGTAACCAATACATTTCGAGGTTTACTGCCTTCATATGGACCGACAATTCCCCTAGCTTCCATTTCATCAATCAATCTGGCTGCCCGGGTATAGCCAATCCGGAAACGGCGCTGCAGCATGGAAACCGATGCAGTCTGCATTTCTACGATCAAGGACACGGCATCCCCATATAAATCATCTTCAACTTCACCATTTGAAGTTTCTGCAATTTCATCGGGTATCATCTCTTCGTTGTATTGTGCTTTTTGCTGTGAAATGACATATGTGACAACTTCCTCGACTTCATTGTCGGATAAAAAGGCCCCTTGGACGCGGACCGGTTTTGAAGCTCCTGAAGGCAGGAAGAGCATGTCACCCCGGCCTAACAGTTTTTCGGCCCCGCCCATGTCGAGGATCGTTCTCGAATCGGTCATTGATGAGACACTAAAGGCAATCCTAGATGGGATGTTCGCTTTAATGACCCCTGTAATTACATCTACGGATGGCCGCTGAGTGGCAATTATCAAGTGGATGCCAGCAGCACGTGCCATTTGTGCAAGCCTTGTGATGGCATCCTCTACATCGTTAGAAGCGACCATCATCAAATCTGCCAGCTCATCGACAATGACTACGATATAAGGCAAGAGCGGTTGTTTGGCGTCTTCTTCAATGTTATACCGGTTAATGTAATCATTGTAGCCTTCAATATTTCGCGTACCGGAATGAGAAAATAGCTCATAGCGCCTTTCCATTTCACTGACCACTTTTTGCAGAGCCTGTGCAGCTTTCTTCGGATTGGTCACTACAGGTGCGAGTAAGTGGGGAATTCCATTATAGACATTCAACTCGACCATTTTTGGATCGATCATCATCATTTTCACTTCATGCGGTTTTGCCCGCATCAGAATACTCGTAATAATCCCATTGATACAAACGGATTTCCCGCTGCCCGTTGCACCAGCCACTAGTAAATGCGGCATTTTATTGAGCTCCGCCTTAACCGCTTCACCGGAAATATTCCGCCCTAAGCCTATTTGCAGTTTTGCGTCAGGCTTGTCAACTTCTTTGGCCTCCAAAACTTCCCTTAATGACACCATCGCCACTTCGGAGTTAGGCACTTCTATTCCGATTGCCGATTTTCCGGGAATCGGCGCTTCGATCCTAATATCCTTTGCGGCAAGTGCAAGGGCCAAGTCATCGGATAGGCTGACAATTTTACTTACCTTCACCCCTACATCCGGATGTACTTCGTATTTGGTTACGGCAGGGCCTAAATGAACTTGAGTGACCCTCGCTTTCACTCCAAAGCTATGAAAGGTGCGCTCAAGTTTTGCCGCATTTTCATGAATCAATTGGTACTCTCCGCTTTGGTCGGTTTTTTTAGGCTGCAATAACAAAGAAAGTGGCGGTAAAAGATATTCTTTATTCTCCACTTCCGTAAAATTCATAGGCGGAACGGCATCATCCTGGTCCCCTGCATTTTCAGCTGCAGTTTCCGGAACAGCGGGAATTATTTCGTTTTCGTCATTATAGGCTTTATCAGCAAAGCTGGAAATGATCCGTTCCGTCGCCATTTCCTGTGTTTCCTCTTCTAGAGGGGCCTGATCCGTATCTTCCACCGGTTCGTTTTGCCGTTTCTTCTTTTTCACGGGATTCTTTTTCTTTTCTTTTTTGTCTTCATTCCACGTTTTCACATCATCTCTGAATGCGGACCATTGCTTTATGAAAAAGCCTCCAAGACCCCTGAAAAACTTCCCGAGGGTTTCACCTAACGTTTTCCCGGTCAATAGGACAGCACCTACAATGATAAAGAGGAATGAAACGATTTTCGATCCAGCTTCGTCGAATAAAAAGTATGAAGCTGCAAATAATATCGCTCCAATCATACCGCCCCCAAGGTCCTTTGAGCTGGCCTTGCCGGTCACTTCCATCCAGAATAGTTCCCATGTATTCGAAATGACGCTGGGCTTCGTAAATGGTCCCCCATCTGCAAGCATGTTAAACAGGGTAACATGACTTAGCAGGAGCATGCTCGCAACAAGGAAGTACATCCCGACCAATTGCCGTTTCAACAGGTACGGGACCTCTCTCTTTATCATCAAATAGAACCCAGCTGCAATTGCTCCCAACAAAAAGAGGATATACCATTCCCCCATGAAGAAGCGGATTAAAAAGACCGTCCCGTTTCCCACTGCTCCAAGCTTGGCAATGGCAATGATGGCCAAACCTATTATGGTGAGGCCAATCAATTCATATTTAAGCGTTAGTTTTAACTTCTCTGTACTATTCTTTTTTCTGCGTTTCTTCTTTGCCATAATATCACCTGATTCTTCATGAAACTATTCTAACTTTCCTATTCAACATCACTACTTGATTTCCCTTCACGAAACAAACGTTCGCTACTGATTATACCAAATAAATATGACCCTGTCCTTGATATATATACCATTCATTCTTTAGGCGGACATTTTTCCCATATAATGAATAAAGCAGCCAAGCGGCTGCTGATTTTCATTCCAGTATATCATAATTTACCTCAGTTAGTCGTATTTACTAATGGTTCATATGTTCGAACACATTTATGACAGCTCCCGGCTGAATGTGTACATTCATATAATCTTCAGGATCGGTGCTGACGATTCGATCAATGCGAAACGTACGGCCACCGTCATGTTCAACCATCACATGTACACCATTGTAGATCATTTCTATTAAATTTGCCGTCTTCTCATGGTGATGAGGGAAAATTATTTCTTCAGGAACGATCGTATAAAGCGTCATTGCAGAAGCCCCTCCTCTTCCCCGGCAATTTTTGGCCTTCTTTCTTCCATGAAGCTATTTAGTTTTCTCATGGCCTGGCCCACTCCTCCTACATCATCGATCATACCGATTTCAACTGCCTCGGCCCCAATGACATTCGTACCGATATCTCGAGTTAAATTTCCTTTAGCAAACATTAAATCCTTAAAACTTTCTTCCGTAACGTTGGAGTGGCGCGTAACAAATTTAATGACTCTTTCCTGCATTTTATCCAAGTATTCAAAGGTTTGAGGCACGCCAATGACTAGCCCCGTCAAACGAATTGGATGAATCGTCATCGTTGCTGTTTCTGCTATATAGCTATGGTCACACGAAACCGCAATCGGCACACCGATCGAGTGCCCTCCCCCAAGTACAATCGAGACGGATGGCTTTGATAGGGAAGCCAGCATTTCTGCGATTGCCAGTCCCGCTTCGACATCTCCTCCGACTGTATTTAATATGACAAGCAGCCCCTCTATATTGGGATTTTGTTCAATTGCCACAATTTGCGGAATAACATGTTCATATTTGGTCGTTTTATTTTGAGGCGGCAGCTGCATATGTCCTTCAATTTGTCCAATGATCGTCAAACAATGGATTTTTGAGTCTTGAGATAGTTGCGGAACATTAGTAGCCCCCAGCTGCTGGATCTTTTCGATTAAAGTTGAATTCTTACCTTCCTGCTTGCCTTCATTTTCATTTGGTAATGGTGCATTATCCACTATGCCAACCCCTTTCTCTTTTAGCCTATAGCTTTATTATGTCTCGAGCCTCGGACTTCATTCTTCAAGATATAAGAGTCAGAAAAAAGAACCCCTGACTGTTCAAATCAGGGGTTCCTTACTTAATATTCCATTATGATCGGTAAAATCATTGGGCGGCGTTTCGTTTTTTCATAGAAGAATTGGTTTAACGCATCACGCATTTCCTGCTTCAGCGTGGACCAATCAAAAGGCTGGCGCGACCCATTTTTCTTTACGATTTCACTTACTATTTCAGTTGCTTCCGCAATCATTTTTTCTGATTCGCGAACATATACGAAGCCCCTTGAAATGATTTCAGGGCCAGCTGCAATGCTTTTATCCTGACGGTTCAACGTGACCACTACAATCAAAATGCCATCCTGGGATAACAAGCGCCGATCACGAAGAACGATATTACCCACATCTCCAACACCGCTGCCATCTATCAAGATATTTCCTGCAGAGACTTTGCCGGAAAGCCCCATTTTATTGCCCTTAAGTTCGATGACATCCCCTTTTTCGGCAATTATGATGTTTTCACGCTTAATTCCCGCAGCAACCCCAACTTTTTGATGGGCATATAAATGGCGATATTCCCCATGTACAGGGATTAAGAATTTAGGATTCATCAAATTGATCATCATTTTTAGCTCTTCCTGGCTGCCATGCCCTGTTACATGCACTTTATATTTATTGGCAGATACCACTTCAGCACCTACCCTGTATAGCAAATCGACGGTTTTGGATAAAATAAGTTCACCGCCCTGCAGGGGTGATGCACTGATCAAAACGGTGTCTCCCTTTTTGATCGTTACCTGCTTGTGGGTCTGCTTTGCCATTTTTTGAAGTGCTGCAATGGGTTCGCCCTGATGACCTGTCGATAACACGACGATTTCACGGTCGTCATACTGGCCAATTTCATTAATCGGGATTATCAGCTCTTCTTCGACCTTTAAGTAGCCAAGATTCAAGGCTGTTTCATAAACGCGTTGAAGGCTTTTTCCTACAACTGCCACTTTTCTGCGACTTGCTGCCGCTGCATTGAAAACATGTTGAATCCGGTTGATGTTCGAAGCGAAGCACGCAACGATGATCCTTCCGGAGGCAGCATGAAATACCTCTGTAATATCTTTGGCCACAACTGCTTCTGAAGTCGTATAACCTGGCCTCTCGGCACCGGTACTATCCGAAAGCAGGCATAGGACACCTTCTTCACCGATACTGGCCATCTTACCGATTTCCGGTTTATATAGATCCGTTGCTGCCTGGTCGAATTTGAAATCCCCTGTATAAACGATTGCACCTTCACGAGTGTGGATCACGACTCCGACAGAATCGGGAATGCTATGGTTAGTCCGGAAAAAGGACACGGCTGCTTGAGGGAAACTTAAAAGGGAATCCGAATCGATTTCAGTGAAAGTTGCCCTGCCGTTAAAGCCATCTTCCTTTAATTTCGTTTTGATTAAAGCAAGTGTAAGCTTAGTTCCATAAACAGGAGCCGGTAAATATT
>Ga0182745_1005618_pt1 | contig 10223 bp, 7 predicted proteins | sample eDN3rd30CKraftBY_FD_128523 | JGI IMG/M metagenome (GOLD analysis project Ga0182745, IMG submission 128523) | Enriched backyard soil microbial communities from Emeryville, California, USA - eDNA 3rd pass 30_C Kraft BY (version 2) (version 2) | ecosystem: Environmental > Terrestrial > Soil >... | reverse complement strand
GAGCACGAGGGACGGCGTGAACTGGACCTCGACGGACCCGATGTCGATGATGCCGCCGGAGATCCGGGCCGAGCCGCGCTGATCGGTCGCGGGCGGAGCGACGAACGCCGGGTCGCCGGCGTTGATGACGGGGCTCGTCGCGTTCGGCAGGTGGTTGGGCGTCGTCCCGCCGTTGAGTGCGAGCGCGCCGAGGTCGGGGTCGATCGGGGTCGTGGCGTCGAAGAGGTTGCCGGCGCCCGCCGCGATCGCGTCGAGCGTCGCGGTGTCGGCGGGGTCGACCGTGCCGATGAGGCTCCACTCGATCGCGCGCGACAGCGAGGGGTCGATGTCGAGGAACACGTCGGGGGCGAGGTCGCTGGTTCCCGTGTTGCCGGCGACGATGGTGTGCGACAGCGTGAACGAGCCCGCGCCGACACAGCCGCAGCCGCTGACGCCGAGCACGGGCGCCGAGGACACGGTGTTGCCGGTCAGTGTCGAGTGCTCGATCACGACGGTCGCGTCCTCGAACATCACGCTGACAGTCGGGTAGCTCGTGTCCAGCCCGCCCGAGAAGGTCGAGTTCGTCACGTGGACGGTCCCAGTCAGCGCGAGGATCGCGAGCTGCTCGGCGACGCTGCTGCCCGACACCGTCGAATCGCGCACGTCGATCGTGCCGGTGCCCTGGTTGAAGAGCACGATGCCCGACTCGTTGTCGGCGAGGAACGTGTTCGTGATGGTCGCCGATGCGGCGTCCGACGCGTTGATCCACAGCGCCTGGCAGCCGGCCCGCTCGATCGTGACACGGTCCGCGGTCAGCGCCGCGTCGTCGGTGAGGAACACCTCGATCCCGCAGTCGGCGCTGTCGAGCACCGTGACGTTCTGCAGTGTCGGGGTCCCGAAGGAGAAGATTCCGGCGAGTCCGACCTCACTGTCGTGGATCGTCGTCGTCGACATGGAGAACGCGGTGTCGGCGATCTCGAAGGCGACATCGAACGAGCCCGCGGTCGCGACCACGGCGCTGATGGTCACGGTCGGACTGTTCGCGGGGTCCGCGCTCGAGCCCGCCGAGGAGACGATGGGGCCGCTCTCGTAGAAGTCGAAGGTCGCCCCGTCGATCGAGAGCAGTGCGTCGCCGCTCACGTCGAACGCGGCGGCCGGCACCGAGCCCGCGGAGATCGTGTGGCCGCCGCCGTTGATCGTGAGCGAGCCCGCGGTCAACGGCGGGAGGCTCGCGGTGAGCGCGAAGTCGTCCTCGACCTGCACGGTGACGGGATCGGTCGGATTCGCGACGGCGTAGTCGATCGCGTCGGCCAGGTCCGCCTCGGTGTAGACGTCGAAGTCGGCCGCGTGGGCGGGCGTTGCGGCGACGAGCGCCGCCCCGAGTGCGAGCGCGAATCCCGCGAGCGCAGCGAGAGCCGCGCGCAATGCCGTCCCGCCCCGGCGCATGCCGACCCCCGATCGTGTGCCCGACAGTCTAGGAGGCTCGTGGCCCGAGCGGGAGGGTCAGGGCAGGATCACGTCGACGAACGACGCATGGAGCTCGTCGAGCGACGGCGCGATCCTCGCCAGGTATTCCTGCCATTCCTGGGAGGCCTCGAGATCGCGTTCCGCCGCCCGGAAGTCGTCCTGTGTGCCCGGATGCGAGACGAGCCACTCGAATGCGAGGCGCTCGCGGTCGAAGACGACCCATTCGACCGTGAAGCCGAAGCGTGCGCGGATCGCGGGGACCGCGGCCCGGTACCAGGCGATGAACTCGTCGGCCATCTCGGGCTTGAGCACATAGCGACGGTGCTCGTGCGTCGTCATGCCGCCGCCTCGGTCACCTGATCGCGATCGCGTTCGCCGGCGAGCCGATGCCGCGCGGGACGGGCAGCGGCGCGGCCGTGAGGAGGAACTCGTGGACGCCGTCCGACGCGCAGGCGCGGGCGAGCGGGCCGGTGCGCCAGAGCTCGCCGAGCATCATCCCGAGCCCGCCGATGAGCACCTGGTGCATGAAGCCGAACGGGCTCACGCCTGGCCCCGTCTCGATCGGCCACACCTCGGCGGCGACGCCGTCGCTCGCGATCGCCGCGACGTGCAGGTCCCAGAGGTACTCGGCGACCGCCTCCTCATGGGCGAGGCCCGTCGTCGTGATCCGCTCGCCGTCGGCCTGCTGCTCGCGGACCGCGCGCGGCTGCTCGGCGTACCACTCGAGGTAGCCCGTGTGGAGGACGAGCACGTCCCCCGGCCGGATCTCGACGCCGGCGCGGACGCGTGCCGCCTCGAGATCGTCCGCCGTGATCGGGATCGACTCGCCTGGACCGCCCTGGTCCGCGATCCGTGCGGACACGTCGAGCAGGACGCCCCGGGTCGCGATGCCGTGCGCGGCGATGTGGTCGATCGTGTTGCGCCCGCCGCGGACCTCGCGGGTCGTGCGGCCGTTCCAGTACCGATCGAACGCGACGCCGACGTGGCCGAGCGAGTCCCACTGGCTCGCCGACTGCAGGTAGTAGTTGTCGAGCTTGTCATCGAGGCCGAGGCTCGGCTCCTCCTCGGTCGCGCCGAGGTGGCCCTCCGTGATGTGCTCGGTGCGCCCGCGGCCGAAGAACGCCGGTTCGATGGTGCCGAGCGGGATGTCGAACGGGAAGACGGCGCCGGTGCGCACGGCCCGCGCGCCCTCGATCGCCTTCTCGGGCGTCAGCAGGTTCATCAGGCCGAGGTCGTCGTCCTGACCCCAGAGACCCCAGGCGAGCGGCGCGCCGTGCTCGTCGCGCGGCAGCTCGCGATATCGCGGCAGTCCGGTCATCGCGTTCTCCTCCGTCTCGTCCGTGAGCGAGCGTAGCGGGCGCGGGTCGAGACCTCGAAGGGCGCTCTCGTCAGCCGAGTCGGGTCCTCAGGCGCGGCAGGATCTCCTCGCCGTAGTGCCGCAGGAAGCGCTCCTGGTCGTCGCCCGGTCCGTGGAAGACGAGGTGGCGGAAGCCCATGTCGGCGTACTCGAGGATGCGCTCGACGTGCTCGTCGGGATCGTCGCTCACGATGAAGCGCGAGGCCGTGCGCTCGGTCGGCAGCGCGCCGCTAAGCCGCTGCATCTCGATCGGGTCCTCGATGCCCATCTTCTCCTCGGGGTTGAGGGCCAGCGCGCCCCAGAACCGGGTGTCCTCCATGGCCCGCTCGCGGTCGTGGTCGAAGGAGACCTTGACCTCGATGAGGGTGTCGACCGCGTCGGCCGAGCGCCCCTCCTTCTCGAGCCCCTCGGCGAGTGCGGGCAGGAGGGTCTCGGTGTAGAGCTCGCGGGCCTTGCCGCTCGTCGTGATGAAGCCGTCCGCGATCCGGCCGGCCAGGCGCGTCGCGGCGGGGCCGGCCGCGCCGATGTAGATCGGGACGCGCGAAGCGGGGCGGTCGTAGATCGTCGCGTTGTGCGTCTGGTAGAACTGCCCGTCGAAGCTCACGCGCTCTTCGGACCAGAGCCGGTCGATGAGCTCGAGCGACTCCTTGAGCCGCGCGAAGCGCTCCTTCTGGTCGGGCCATGGGATGCCGAGGGTCGCCTCGTTGAGCGCCTCGCCCGTGCCGACGCCGAGGATGACGCGGCCCTCGTAGAGCTCGCCGAGCGTCGCGAACGCCTGCGCGATGACGCCGGGGTGGTAGCGGAACGTCGGCGTCAGCACGCTCGTGCCCATCAGGATCCGGCTCGTGCGGGCGCCGAGCGCCCCGAGCCAGGGGAGGCTCGCGGGCGCGTGGCCGCCGTCGTGGTTCCACGGCTGGAGGTGGTCGGAGACGAAGACGGAGTCGAAGCCGACCTCCTCCGCGAGCACCGCGTAGTCGAGCAGCCGGCTCGGCCTGAACTGCTCGGCGCTGGCCTTGTACCCGAACCTGAATGGCACGCTCATGCTCTGGCTCCTAACTCGTTCATGCACCATGTTTGCACCACTGCACGCCGTTCAAACACCGTGCAGAGGCGCAAACGGAGTGCGGGAATGGGCGGGTACCGCGAAGTGGTCCGGGTTGAAGCGGGCGCCGTGGGTGCGGAAGGCCGGGACCGAGTCGGGCCAGAGCAAGGTCAGCCGGCCCGAACGCTCGTCGACGTACCAGCTCCGGCAGCCACCGGTCAGCCACACGGTCGACGCGGCCGCGGCGTCGATGCGCGCGGTGTACTCGGCCTCGGCGTCGGCGGTGGGGTGCAGCGCGCCTCCGCCGTGCGCGTCGCGATGGTCGAGGGCCTCGAGCAGGTAGTCGACCTGGGCCTCGATCATGAGGATCGAGGAGTTGTGGCCGAGGCTCGCATTCGGCCCGTCGAGGACGAACAGGCTCGGGAAGCCGCTCACCATGGTCGAGGCGACGCTCGTCATCCCGGTCGCCCAGTGCTCGTCGAGCGTCTCGCCCGCCGCACCCGCGACGAGCCGCGCATAGGGCTGGCGCGTCGAGTGGAACCCCGTCGCGAGCACGACGACGTCGGCCTCGTGCTCCGCGCCGCTCGCTGCCACGAGCACTCCCCCGCCCGTGCCGGTCCCTGAGCGAGGCGAGGCCGGGTCGAAGGGTCGCACCCCCACGAGGGCGCTCGCCTCGAGCTCGATCGCCCCGCTCGCGATCGCGGGGTACCAGTCGTCGGAGAAGACGGCGCGCTTGCAGCCGATCTCGTAGGCGGGCATCATGGCGGCCCGGAGCGCGGGGTCCGGCACCTGCGCGTGCAGGTGGGCGAGCGCCCGAGCCTGCGCCCAGTCGAGCGCGTCGAGGTCCCCGAGCCGCTGCGGGATCATCGCCTCGCCCGCGAGATACGCCTCCTGTCGGATGGCGTCGATGAGCGTCGGGTCCGTGGCGAACCGCTCCTGCTCGGCTTCCGCGTACTCGCGGTCGGCGCGGGGCAGCACCCACGCGGGCGTGCGCTGGAAGACGGTCACGTGCGAGCGTCGTGCGAGCTCCGGCGCGATCTGCACCGCCGAGGCCCCGGACCCGATCACCGCGATCCGCTTGCCGTCGAGCTCGAGCGAGTCGTCCCAGCGCGCGGTGTGGATCACGGGACCGGAGAACGTCATGAGCCCGGGGATGTCCGGGATCCTCGGCTCGGCGAGCCGGCCGGCGGCGAGCACGAGCGCCCGCGCCTCGATCGTGGCGGGTTCCCGATCCCTGTGAGAAGGCGAAGAGCCGACCGTGAGGCGCCAGACCTCGGCATCCTCGTCCCACACCGCCGCCTCGAGCGGGGAGTCGAGCCGGATCCGGTCGCGGATCCCGGTCGCGTCGATCGCGCCCTCGAGGTAGTCCCGGATCTCGGCGCCCGGCGCGAACACCCGGGACCATTCCGGATTCGGCATGAAGGAGTACGAGTAGAGGTGGCTCGGGATGTCGCAGGCGACGCCGGGGTAGACGTTGTCGCGCCAGGTACCGCCGACGGCGTTCGCGCGCTCGAGGACGACGAAGTCGGGGCGCCCGGCGCGCTCGAGCGCGATCGCGGCGCCGATGCCGGCGAACCCGGCGCCGATGATCGCGACGTCGACCCTCATGCGACGCCCCGGTCGCTGAGCGAGGCGGCAGGCCGAGTCGAAGCGGCAGGGTCCTTCGATGTCTTTACACGCGCCTCCGGTGCACTCGACCCGTGCTCGCTGCGCTCGCTCAGGGGCCGGTTATCGACGACGCCGTAGGTCGTGGTCCGCTGCCGGAAGCCGCGCATGAGCCGGCGTGCGATCGCCTCGCCCTCGGCGAGTGGCAGCTCCTGGCCGTGCTCGATCCCGACCTCGGGGCGCACCCGGCCGTCGAGCAGCGTCCCGCCGAGGTCGTCCCCGCCGGAGCGCAGCAGGACCGCCGCGTCCCCGGCGCCGACCCTGGTCCATGGGATCTGCACGTGCCGGGTGAGCGGACCGAGGAGGAGCCGCGAGACCGCGACCATTGCGCGGTGCTCGTCGATGGCCGATCGACCCGCCACGAGCGGCGTGCCCCAGCCGGGCATGGGGATCGGGACGAACTCGCTGAACCCGCCGGTCGCCCGCTGGATCTCGGCGAGCCGCTGGAGGTGCGCGACGCGGTCGGCGGCCGTCTCGACGTGCCCGTAGAAGAGGACCGAGGTGGAGCGGAAGCCCGCGGCGTGCGCGGCGCGGACGATCTCCTCCCAGCGCTGGACGCGGAGATCGGCGGGGGCGACCGACAAGCGGATCGAGTCGTTCAGGATCTTGACGCCGGTGCCGGGGAACGTGTCGACGCCGGCATCGCGCATCGCGGCGAGCGCGCCGTCGAGGCCGAGGCCCCCGCGGACGGCGAGATCGTCGATGTCCTGCGGGCGCAGCGCGTGGATGTGCAGCTCGGGCGCCGCGGCGCGGATCGCGCGGACGATGTCGAGGTAGCCGGTCGCCGGGACCTCCTGGGGAAGGAGGCCCTGGACGCAGATCTCCGTCGCACCGAGGTCGACGGCGTCGCGCGCGATCGCGGCGACGTCGTCGAGCGAGAAGGTGCCCTTCGACGCGCCGCGCTCGCTCAGGGGGCGGTAGTGGGAGGAGGTGAGGTTGCGGTTGACGACCATCGTCACGACCTCGCCGACCGTGTACCGGCGTGCGTCGTCGGCGCGCGCCGTGAGCGCATCGAGTTCTGCCCCCGTCGCGAGCAGGAGGCGCTCCCAGTCCTCGTCGGGCGCCCCTTCGAGGTCTCGATACGCGCCTGCGGCGGACTCGACCCGCGCTCGCTGCGATCGCTCAGGGAGCGGTTCGAGGGGTGTCACGACCACCGGTCCCTGAGCGAGGGCTGAGCGAGCGGAGCGAGACGAAGTCCGAGTCGAAGGGCCGTCCACCGCGAGGCCGTCCGGCCCCGCCAGCGCCGCGACCGCGCCGTGCAGGCCCGGGTCGATCCAGTCGTCGGCCGCGAGCAGGTACTCGGGATGCGCCGTCAGGCGCTCGCGCAGCTCGTACCCGGCCGCCGCGGTGAGCCGCGCGAGATCGTCGATCTGCGGCCACGGCCGCTCGGGGTTGACATGGTCGACGGTGAGCGGGGAGACGCCGCCCCAGTCGTCCGCGCCGGCGCGCACGAGCAGCGTGAACTCCTCGGGGTCCGAGAGGTTCGGCGGCACCTGGATGCGAGCGTCGGCGCCGAGGACGATGCGTGCGGCCGCGACCGCCGCGAGGTACTCCTCGAACTCGGCGTCGGCCACACCGCGCATCGGCGTGCGCGGCTTCGCACGGAAGTTCTGGACGATCGTCTCCTGGAGGTGCCCGCCCTCGGCGTGGATGTCGCGGAGCGCGATGATCGACTCGGCACGGTCCCGGAGCGTCTCGCCGATGCCGACGAGGATGCCGCTCGTGAACGGCACGCGCGCCGTCCCCGCGTCGCGCAGCACGCGCAGCCGCAGCGCGGGCTCCTTGTCCGGCGAGCCGAAGTGGACCTGTCCCGGCTCCGACCAGAGCCGCGTCGAGGTCGTCTCGAGCATCATGCCCATCGACGGCGCGACGGGCCGAAGCGCTCGGAGCTCCTCGAGCGACATGACGCCGGGGTTGAGGTGGGGGAGCAGTCCGGTCTCCTCGAGCACGAGGCGCGACATCGCGGCGACGTAGTCGAGCGTCGAGGCGTAGCCGTGCTCGTCGAGCCAGGCGCGCGCCTCGGGCCAGCGCGCCTCGGGCCGGTCGCCGAAGGTGAAGAGCGCCTCCTTGCAGCCGAGCCGAGCGCCCTGGGTCGCGATCGCGAGGACCTGATCGGGCGACATGTAGGCGGGCTTTCCGAGCTTCGCGAGCTGGCCGGGGGTGTCGACGAACGTGCAGTAGTGGCAGCGGTCCTGGCACAGCGTCGTCAGCGGGATGAAGACCTTCCGCGAGTACGTGATGATCCCGGGCCGGCCGGCGGCGACGAGCCCGGCATCGCGCAGCGCGGAGGCCTGCGTCAGGAGCGCGTCGAGCTCCGCGCCCCGAGCGCCGAGGAGGACCTCGACTTCATCGACCGTGAGGGTCACGCTTCACCCTAACCGCGAGGGCTGGGGGCATGTTCCGCGTCGCACTCACGAGGGGAATCGTGCGGGACGAGGGCGGCGCGGCCGGATTCGCCCTCGCCTCGGTCGATTTCCCTCGTCGCCCAGCGCGATCCGGCTAGCGATAGCGCGCGACCCGGCGTCCGAGGCGCTCGTCGTAGGTCATCGCCGCGAGCTCGCCGAGCGCGTCGGCGATGATCGCGCCGGTGCGCCGGCAGAACGCGATGGGCTCGTCGGCCGCGTTGTCGAACTCGGGGATGATCGCGTCGACGATGCCCGCGGCGAACAGGTCCGTCGCCGTCATGCCGAGGGAGTCGGCCATCTCGGAGGCTCGCGACGGGTCACGCCAAAGAATCGCGGCAGCGCCCTCGGGCGGCAGCGGCGCGAGCCAGCTGTTTCGCGCGCACAGCACGCGGTCCGCAGGCAGCGATGCGAGCGCGCCGCCGCCCGTGCCGGGACCGAGGAGGACTGAGACGGTGGGCGACGCGAGCTGCATGAGGTCCGCGAGGCTCCGGGCGATCTCCCCGGGCAATCCGCCCTCCTCGGCCTCACGGGACAGCTGGGCCCCGGGCGTGTCGATGATCGACACGAGCGGCAGGCCGAGGTCGCTCGACAGTCGGACGCCGCGCTGCAGCTGCCGCAGCGCGGCCGGTCCGAAGGGCCGGCCCGGTTGGCCTTCGCGCCGGTCGTGCCCGATGACGACGCAGGCCGCATCGCCGAACTTCGCGAGCGCGAGGAGCAGCCCCCGGTCCGCCTCGCCGCGGCCCGTGCCGTTGAGCGTGAGGACGTCGGTCGGGGCGGTGGCGAGGAGGGCGCGCAGCCCGGGTCGTCGCGGGTCGCGCGAGCGCGCGACGGCGTCGGCCGCGGCGACCGGCGCCTGCCGGGGGGACTCGAGGGGCGTCGTCGGCGCGGCCGGGCGGGGGGCCATGAGCACGTCGAGGGCGCGGTGCACGATGCGCGGCAGCGTCCTCGGCGGGACGATCGCGTCGACGAGTCCGTGCGCGTAGAGGTTCTCCGCGGACTGCACGCCATCCGCGAGCCGCTCCCCGGTGAGCGCCTCGAGCGCCCTCGGCCCGAGGAAGCCGAGCAGCGCCCCGGGTTCCGCGACCGTGACATGGCCGAGTGAGCCCCAGGAGGACATGACGCCGCCGGTGGTCGGGTGGCGGAGATAGACGAGGTAGGGCAGCCCGGCGGCCTTGTGTCGTGCGATCGCGGCGGAGATGCCGGCCATCGCGACGAACGCGGCCGTGCCCTCCTGGAGCCGCGTGCCGCCCGAGGCGGGGCCGGCGAGCAGCGGCAGGCGCTCTCGGGTGGCGCGCTCGATCGCCCCGATGAGTCGGGCGGCGGCGTCCCGCCCTATCGATCCGCCGAGGAAGGCGAATTCGCTCGCGACGAACGCCACGCGGTGCGGACCGACGAGTCCCTCTCCGGAGCGCACCGACTCGTCGACGCCCGAGCGCGCGCGCGCGGCGGCGAGCTCCGCCTCGTACGCCTCGGAGCGCGGCCACGGCTCGAACGGCTCGTCCCACGAGGTGAACGATCCGTCCTCGCAGATCAGCTCGAGGAGCGCGCGCGCGCCGAGGTGCTCGCTCATGTGCTGGGCGGGGTGCGGATCCACTCGCGGATGGCGTCGCCGTCGGCGCCGTAGACCGGGGGCGCGTGGTGCGTCGTTCGGGTGGTCTCGGTCTCGGAGCCGTCGTCCGCGTTGAAGAATCGCAGTGGGGGTCCGGGCAGTTCGATGGTGCCGAGCGAGGCGTGGTCGACGTCGATGACGAGTCCCTGCGAGCGCACCTGCGGGGAGGCGTACACCTCGTCGAGCGAGCGCACGATGCCGCAGGGGATCCCGGCGGTCTCGAGTCGGGGGATGAGCTGGTCGGGGGTGAGGTCGGCGAACGCGCGCTCCACGAGTGCGATCGTCTCGTCGCGGCGGGCGACCCGCTCGGGATTCGTCGCGAACCCGTCCAGCGCGGGGTCGATGCCGAACTCGGCGCAGAACCGATGCCAGAGGCCCTCGCTGCCGACGCTGATCTGCACCGCGCCGCCCTGGCAGCGAAACAGGCCGTAGGGCGCGATCGAGGGGTGGTGGTTGCCCTGGGGTTCGGGCACCTCGCCGGCGACCGTGTATCGGGTGCCCTGGAAGGCGTGCACGCCGACGATCGCCGACAGCAGGGACGCGCGCACGACCTGACCGCGCCCGGTGGTGTGGCGTTCGTTGAGGGCTGCGCTCACGCCGAGCGCGCCGTGGATGCCGGCGAGCAGATCGGCGATCGGCACCCCGGTCTTCTGCATGTCGTGCTCGCTGGATCCCGTCAGCGACATGAGGCCGCCTTCG
>Ga0182745_1005616_pt1 | contig 10224 bp, 9 predicted proteins | sample eDN3rd30CKraftBY_FD_128523 | JGI IMG/M metagenome (GOLD analysis project Ga0182745, IMG submission 128523) | Enriched backyard soil microbial communities from Emeryville, California, USA - eDNA 3rd pass 30_C Kraft BY (version 2) (version 2) | ecosystem: Environmental > Terrestrial > Soil >... | reverse complement strand
CGCGCTGGTGCTGGGGTCGGAAGGCGACGGGATGCGCCACAATGTCATGGAGCATTGCGACGTGCTGGCGAAGCTGCCGATCTCGCCGCGGATGGAGAGCCTCAATATCTCGAACGCCGCGGCGATCGCGCTCTATGCGGTGGCGACGGCTTGATCGTCGTCCCAGCGAAAGCTGGGACCGCTATCGCCCGTGCGGAACGCCGGAGACCCCAGCTTTCGCTGGGGTGACGGTAAAACTCAATCCTCCGCCGCGATCCGCACGCGCAGCCCGTCGAGCGCGTCGCTGAACGGGATCTGGCACGACAGGCGCGAATTTTCGTCGCGGTCTGTGGTCGAATCGAGCAGGTCGTTCTCGTCCTCGCTCATCGCCGGCATCGCATCCTTGTTGCCGTCCTCGACATGGACATGGCAGGTCGCGCACGAACAGCAGCCGCCGCACAGCGCGAGCAGCTCGTCGAAGCCCGCGTCGCGGATATTCTCCATCACGGTCAGGCTGGTGTCGCCTTCGATTTCATGCTCGCTTCCGTCGCGCGTCACCACAATCAGCTTGGCCATGCTCGTCCTCATATCATTTGATTCGGATGGCCTATGTCGCGCGTTGCGCGCCAAATCAAGCGCTGCTACGGAAGCGATGCGAACAAAAGGAGAATATCGCGATGAGCTTCGGTCAGGAGCAGTTGAATGCGGGAATCGACGCGATCGCCGCGATCGACGCCAATTTCGCGCGCGCGCTCGGCAATGCCGGCTATCCGCCGCCGCGCATCCGCGAGCGCGGCTATACCACCCTGCTCCGCACCATCGTCGGCCAGCAGGTCAGCGTCGCCGCCGCCAATTCGATCTGGAACAAGCTGGAGGCCGCATTCGGCGAGGGATGCCCGGCCGAAGTGATGGCCGCCGCCGAATTCGACGCGCTGCGCGCCTGCGGCCTGTCGGGACAGAAACAGGGCTATACCAAGAGCCTCGCACAGCTCGTCCTCGACGGCGCACTCGATTTCGACGCCCTCCCCGCCGACGACGAGGACGCGATCGCCTTGCTCACCCAGGTCAAGGGCATCGGCCGCTGGTCGGCCGAAATCTACCTGCTCTTCGCCGAGGGACGCCCCGACATCTGGCCCGCGGGCGACCTTGCGGTGCAGGAAGCGGTCGGCCGCATCCTCGGCCTCGGCGCCCGGCCGAGCGAAAAGCAGGCGCGCGAACTGGCCGAGCCGTGGCGCCCCCATCGCGGCTCGGCGGCGATCTTCAGCTGGCATTGCTACAATATGGACGTGATTTAGGCGGGCCTTTTCCCACCCTCGTCATTGCGAGCGCAGCGAAGCAATCCAGGGCGGTTTACGCCACTCTGGATTGCTTCGCTGCGCTCGCAATGACGGATCTCACGCAAAGGCGCGAAGGCGCAAAGAAGAAGGTTTTCCACAAACCCCGTTCGCCCTGAGCTTGTCGAAGGGCCGTTCTTTCCTTCAGACGCTAGTCTGGTGGAATCAAAGTAACTGTCATCACCGTCACCCCGGGCTTGACCCGGGGTCCCGCTTCCTTTCGCGCACGGACCGAAGAAAAGCGGGATCCCGGGTCAAGCCCGGGATGACGCAATCAATGCAGCGAACTTCAGTTTCAGGGGACTAGGGCGGATCGACATTCAGAAGATGGCGAGCCGAAAATGGTGGTTTTCCGCGACCCGGAGCGCAGCGTGCTTTTGCACGTGAGCACTGGAAGCGCGGAAAGCCGCCATTTGCAGGCCGCCAGGGCTGAATGTCGATCCGCCCTAGAGAGAACGGCCCTTCGACAAGCTCAGCGCGAACGGAATTTATCGGACCTTTTTCTTCGCGCCTTCGCGCCTTTGCGTGAGACAGAAAAAAGGCCGGGCGGAACATTCTCCACCCGGCCTTTGATCTCTTGCAAAGCAAAGAGGCTTATTTCTTCGCCGCCGCCTTCTTGGCCGGAGCCTTCTTCGCAGCCGGTTTTTCGTCCGCAGCCTTGGCCGGTGCGGCCTTCTTCGCCGCGGGCTTGTCTTCGGCCTTTGCCGCGGCAGCCTTCTTCGCCGGGGTCTTCTCGGCCTTGGCCTCTTCCTTCACCGCGTCCTTCTTGGCGGCAGGCTTCTTCGCCGCCGCCTTCTTGGCGGGCTTGTGATCATGGTCGTGATCGTGACCGCAGCCCGGACCATGAACGTGACCGTCATCGTCGGCCTCGATCGCCGCCTCGATCTCCTCGCGCGTCACTTCGCGGTCGCTGATCTCGGCCTTCTCGAACAGGAAATCGACGACCTTGTCTTCATAGAGCGGAGCGCGAAGCTGCGCGGCGGCGAGCGCGTCCTGCTGGACATATTCGACGAAGCGCTGGCGATCCTCGGGGCGATACTGCTGCGCCGCCTGCATGATCAGGCGCTGCATTTCCTGGTTCGACACCTGCACGCCGTGCGCCTGGCCGATTTCCGAAAGGAGCAGGCCCAGGCGGACGCGGCGTACCGCGATCGCATGATATTCGTCGCGATCCTTTTCGAGTTCGGCCTTCGCCGCCTCGGGGTCTTCCTCGTGGCTCGCTTCATGCTCGAGCTGCTGCCAGATCTGGCCGAACTCGGCCTCGACCATCGTCGGCGGCACGTCGAAGTCGTGGCTCGCGGCGAGCTGGTCGAGCAACTTGCGCTTCATATAGGTGCGGGTCAGGCCGTTCAGTTCCTGCTCGACCTGATCCTTCATCAGCTCCTTGAGCTTGTCGAGGCTTTCGAGGCCGAGCGACTTCGCGAACTCGTCGTCGATCTTCGACGCGGCCGGAACCTTCACTTCCTTCACCGTCACGGCGAATTCGGCGGGCTTGCCCTTCAGGTTTTCGACCGGATATTCGTCCGGGAAGGTCACCTTCAGCACCTTTTCGTCGCCGGTCTTGACGCCGACGAGCTGGTCCTCGAAGCCGGGGATAAGCTGGCCCGAGCCGATCTCGACCGCCATGTCCTCACCCGTGCCGCCGTCGAAGGCGACGCCGTCGACGCTGCCCGCGAAGTCGATGATGACCTGGTCGCCCTGGGCGGCCTTCTTCGTCTTCGGCGCGTCCTCGAAACGCTTCATCTGCGCCGCGAATTCCTCGATCTTCGCCATCACCGCCTTGTCGTCGGCGGGAACGGTCAGCCGTTCGAGCTTCAGCCCGTCGATCGACGGGGTCGCGATGTCGGGCAGCACTTCGAGCGCGACGGTCAGCTCGGCATCCTTGCCGCGCTCATAGCCGTCGGCAAGCGTCACGCCGGGCTGCAGCGCGGGGCGCAGCTTTTCCTGCGCCATCAGATCCTTGACGCCCTGGTCGATCGCCTTGTTGAGCGCGTCGGCGTTCAGCGCGTCGCCGTGCATCTTGCGGATCAGGTTCGGCGGCACCTTGCCGGGGCGGAAGCCGGGCATCCGCACGGTCGGCGCGATCGCCTTCACTTCGTCATCGACGCGCGCGTCGATATCCTTCGCGGTGATGGTCAGGCGATATTCGCGCTTCAGGCCTTCGTTCAGCGTTTCGACGGTCTTCATTGCCTTGGTCTTATCCTTGCTCAAAATCTCGTATCGATGAACCCCGCCCGAAAGGCGGCGTTCCCCTATGTCCGGTCAAAGCTCGCGGAGCGTGGTGCGGGCGAAGGGACTCGAACCCCCACATCTTGCGATACTGGTACCTAAAACCAGCGCGTCTACCAATTCCGCCACGCCCGCTGAGAGCTTTCGGCCGGATGCACGAAATCGCGCGCTGCCGCGCACGCCCGTGCGGGCCGCGCGGGGCTATAGCAGACGCGCGGCCAAGGGCAAGGGCGGACCTTGCGCTATGTCCGCGGGCCGGAACATGCGCCGCGCCGGTTCGTTGATCCACCTGAGGAGAATCGCCATGACCGCCGCCCCCGACCCGCTTCCGAAACCCAAACCCGACACGATCGAACCGCAGTCGCCCCCCGAAAAGCCGGTCCAGCCGACCCCGCTCGAAGACCCCGCCGGCCAGCCGCAGGAAATCCCCGGAGGTCCGGGCGGCGACACCGATCAACCCGGCCGCGGCCCGAGCGAAGTGCCGCCGCAGCAGATTTGAGCCTTCTTTCGCACTCTTTTCCCGTCACCCCGGACTTGATCCGGGGTCCCGCTTTTGGGCGGTGACAAGCGGGACCCCGGATCAAGTCCGGGGTGACGAAGAGAGCATGGGAGACGCCGAAGAGTTGCAAAGAGAGACTTGACCTCCTCCCCCCTTCCCCGCCACGGTTCCGGCGAGGGAGAGACATATGAAATCCATCGCCACGCTCGCGGCGCTGCTGCTGATCGCCACGCCCGCCGCCGCCGAGGACGCGACGCTCTATCGCGGCGGGACGATCCTCACGATGGACGGCGATTCGCCGCACATGGTCGAGGCGGTCGTCGCGAAGGACGGCCGGATCGCCTTCGCGGGCGACGAAAAGGCCGCGCGCACCGCCGCGGGCAAGGACGCGGCGATTCACGACCTCAAGGGCGCGACGATGCTCCCCGGCTTCGTCGACGCTCATTCGCATTTCGCGGTCGCAATGCAGATGGCCGACGGGCTCGACCTCTGGGACAAGACCCTGCCGCCCGTCACCGACATCCCTTCGCTGCAAGGTGTCATCCGCGACTATATCGCACGCAAGGCGATCCCCAAGGACGGCTGGGTGATCGTCTGGCAATATGATCATGAAAAGCTCGCCGAAAAGCGCCACATCACCCGCGCCGAGCTGGACGCGGTGGCGGCGGACCGCAAGATCGTCGTGCTCCACCAGTCGCTCCACGCGCTCGTCGCGAACAGCGCCGCGCTCGCCGCCGCGAAGCTGACCGACGCCAGCCAGCCGCCGCCGGGCGGGATGATGCTGCGCGACGCCGACGGCCATCTGAACGGCGTCCTGCTCGAAAAATCGACCTTCCTGATGCTCGCCGCGATGCCCCAGCTCTCGCCCGAGCAAAAGCTCGCGCGGCTCGACGCGGCGCAGCAGCGCTATTTCGCGGAAGGCTATACCCATGCGCAGGACGGCGCGACGATGCCCGGCGACCTCGCCTTCTTCACCGGCCCCGCGGCGCGCCAGCACCTCAAGATCGACCTCGTGCTGCTGCCGCTCTACACCGGGCTCGACGCGCTGCTCGCGCGGCCCGACATCCGCTTCGGCCAATATGACGGCCATGTGAAATTGCAGGGGATCAAGGTCATCCTAGACGGGTCGGTGCAGGCGCGCACCGGCTATTTCACCCGCGACTATGCCCGCGGCGCCCCCGACGGCAGCCATCCGTGGCACGGCGCCCCGGCGATGGATCAGGCGGCGTTCGACGACCTCGCCAAAAAGGTCACCGATCGCGGCTGGCAGATCTTCGTCCACGCCAATGGCGACGCGGCGATCGACATGGCGATCAAGGGCTTCGACGCCGCCGGGATCAAGGCCGCCGACGACCGCCGCCCGATCGTCATCCACTCGCAATTCCAGCGCCGCGACCAGCTTGCCGATTACAAGCGCATCGGGGTCGGCCCCTCCTATTTCTCGAACCACGCCTGGTTTTGGGCCGACGTCCACCGCACCAACTTCCCCAAGGAGGTCGTCGATTTCATCAGCCCGCTGAAATCGGCGCGCGCGGCGGGGCTGATCCCGTCGAACCACAGCGACTATAGCGTCACCCCGCTCGACACGCGCTTCATGCTCTGGACCTCAATGGCGCGCGTCTCGCCGACCGGGATGGTCAGCGGTCCCGACGAGCGGCTGGGCGCCTACGAAGGCCTTCAGGCGCTCACCACCGGCCCGGCGTGGCAGGCGTTCGAGGAGAAGCGCAAGGGCCGGATCAAGGCCGGGCTGCTCGCCGACTTCGTCATCCTCGACAAAAATCCGCTGACGACGCCGGTCGACGCGATCCGCGACATCAAGGTGCTGGAGACGGTCAAGGAAGGACAGACGGTCTGGAAACGCGCCGACTGACCGCTTTGCGAAATATCAAGGAAATGGTCGCCAATCGGTGGTAGCTTTCTTGATCGCAACAGGAGTCTTCGATGCGCTATCCCCTCTCGCTTCTCGTCCTCGCCTCCGCCGCCTTGCCGCAGATGGCGGCCGCCCAGTCGGCATCGGACGTCGCCGATCTTGCCGGGGCGCGGGCGGCGGGCGGCGAGACCCAGCTTCTCGCGCGCGGTTATGAAGCGCGCCGCTCGACCGTGGTCGGCGAGCAGCGCTATACCTTCTGGTTCAACGCCCGCACCGGCCGCTGCCTGTCGGTGTCGACCGCCGATGGCCGCTATGGCGCGCTGATTTCGGTGCCGCCCGAAAATTGCGACGCCGGCGACAGCCGGGCCGAACCCGATCACGACGCCCGGCGCACCGATGCGCCGCGCGACCCCGGCTCGCTGATTCTGGTCTGCTATGGCGCCGGCACCCGCGCAACGGTGCAGAACAATCCCAGCTACAAATGGAACCCGCACAACCATAAATGGGAATGGAGCAACACGCTTTCCAACGGCACGCAGGGGTTCAACAGCGACGTCCAGATCGAGCTATATGGCGACCATGGGCGCATCCAGCTCGGCCCGAAGCTCGTTCCGCCGATCCATTCGGGCGACGATCACGGCTGGTGGGACCTCGACAACCTGGTCGTGACGTCCGACAGGATCAGCGCGACCTATCGCCTCAATGGGCTCAACAAGCCGAAACTGGCGATCGACCGCCGCTCGGGCCGGATCACGATCGAGGGCATGACGCCCTTCTCGGGCCAGTGCGACGCCGGTGATTGGGGCGCGGGCCAGCGACGCTTCTGACTCGCGCCGCGCCGCCTATTCGGTGCAGAAGCGCACGAACCGCGCGATCGCGTCCCTGCCCTTTGCCGTCGCCGCCATGTCGGTCTTTTCGCCCGACGCGGTCAGGCGTAGCCAGCCGTTGGCAGCGAACGCGCGGATGAGCGGCGAACCGCCCGCAATCTCCTCGGACGAGAAATACGGCATTTCCTCGGCGTCGGTGGTGCCCTTGAGCTGCAGGCGGGCGTCGCCCGAGGTCAGTTCGATCGCGCTCAGTTCGGGATCGCCGCCGGTGATGCTCGCAAAAATCCGGTTTCCGCCTTCCTCGCAGGCGAACGCCAGCGGCTGGTCATCGGTATCGGCGACTTCATAGGCGAGAACCGCGCTCTGCGCGCGCTCCTCGCCATCGACGCGCATCGTCCAGTCATAACCGTCGGTCACCGCGGGCGCCTCTCCGCCCGCTGCGGCAGCGGCTCCGCCCATGGTCGCAAGAACCAGCAGCGCGCCGGCCGAAAACCTGTTTCGCATCATCTCTTCGACACCTCGTTCCGATTGCAATTCCAGTGTGTTAGCGACCACCGAAGGTGGGCGTCAATGCTTTTGGGGCGGCGGCATATTTCCGGAATGGCGCGAAAAGCCCTTGCAAAGATTCCGGCGCAAATTAGCAACGGGATCGTCCGGCCATTCGGTCCGGTCACGGGGGTTGCTACATCAAACCGGACCTGCGGCTTGCCGCGCCGTCGAATGCCGCTCATTCGATCCCGCGCCTGCAAGGAAGCGCGGCGATTCCGCTCGAATGTCGCCCCTGTTTGGGAACAGGGGGGTCGACGATGACGAATATTATGCGAGGCAATTTCGGGGCAGGATGGGCCGTCATGGCGACGATCGCCGCAGCCTGCGTTCCGATCATGGCGGCGGCCGCGCAGCCGGCATCCGATACCCCGGCCGAAACCACCGCGGCCGCGGCGGAGGAAGCCCCCGCCCCCATCGCGCCGGTCGATGCCGCCGCACCCCCGGTCGAAGCGGCGCCGGTTCCGGACTGCGAACTTCATGTCTTCCCGACCATCGAGGGGCAGGCGATGACCACCGGCTGGCTGTCCGGCTTCGGCATCGTGGGCGCGGTCGCCGATGCCGCGTCGAACAAGAACCGCAACATCAGCGAAGCCGAATATCTGAAGGAAGCCCTGGGGCCGCAGATGCAGATCGACGCGCTGCAATCGATCGACCTCCTCGCGGCGCTCAAATTGCCGCCGTCGCAGATCATCTATGAAACGCCCATCGCCGACCGCAAGATCAGCACCAAGGCGACGACCCGGCTCAGCCCGTCGGCGGCCGCCTGCTACGTCGAACTGATCATCACCCAGAATTTCTATACCAAGCGGGCGATCTACGGCCGCTCGCTCAACAACCGCTTCATCGTCAAGGATTTCCGCACCGGAAAGAAGGATACGGCGATGGTCAAGGGGCGCGGCGGCAACGGCCTTTCGATCTTCCCGCCCAAGACCGGCGAGGAAGAGGCCGCAGCCAACCAGGAACTGCGCGACGTTTTCGTGAAGAACTTCCTCGAATTCGCCAAGGGTTACGCGCCCGCCAAATGATTGGGGATTGGGGGGCGGCCGCCGCTTCCGGCGGCGGTGTCCTGCGTCCCGTTCGTCACAGGAAGCCCGCCTTGCGCCTGCTGATCGGCCTCTGCCTTGCCGCCGTCGTCGCGCCCGCCGCCATGGCGGCACCTGCGCCCGCCAAACCCTCGGCCATCGTCGCCGAACGCGACCGCGCCGCCGACGACCGCGCGGTCCAGATCGTCCTCGCCCAAAAATGGATCGAGACGAGCGTCGATGTCGGGCGCGTGGCCAGTTCGGCGGGCGGCGGCGGCCTGATCGGCGCGATCATCATCGAGTCGATGGACGACAAAGCCAGGCGGATGCGCGACGCCGCCGCCCAAAAAGCCGAAGCGACCGTCGCGCCGCTACGCCAGGTGCTGGGCGATTTCGACGCCGATGCGCTGGTGCTCGCAACGACCCGCGCGGCGCTCGGGCAAATCGACTGGTTCCGCCCCCGCGACATCGCGCTGAGCAAGGATGCCTCCCCCGATGGCCGCCGCGCCTTCGCCGCGTCCGCCGATGCGCCGCAAATCGCGTTCGTCGTCTACAGCTACGGCCTGTCGCCCGACTTCACGCAGATCCGCGCCGTGGCCGAAATTTCCCTAGCCCATCAGGCGACGGGCAAAGCGCGCGGCGCCGCGCCCGCGCCCTATTATCGGCAGACGATCACCAGCGTCGTGCAGCTGGATCGGCGATCCTATGCGCCGGAAGACAATGTCGCCGCCTGGGCCGCGGATGACGGACGCCGGGCAAGGGCCGCGCTGGACAAGGCTTTCGGCAGCCTCGAACGAACGATCCCCTACGCGCTGAACCTGACCGAGGCCGAATTACAGCGCCTGACCGGCAAGGACCGCGAAAAGGCCTTCGGCGCCGGCTTCTATGGCCCGCTGATCGCGCGCGATCCGGACGGCGGAATGCTCCTCTGGTCGAAGAGCCTCGTCCATGTGCAGACCTTGCCCCCGGCGAACGAAGAGGGCTGACGAAGCCCGGCCGGTCAGCCGAGCGCCTTCTTCAGCAGTTCGTTGACGACCTGCGGGTTGGCCTTGCCCTGCATCGCCTTCATCGTCTGCCCGACGAAGAATCCGAACAAGGCTTCCTTGCCGCCCTTATACTGCTCGACCTTGTCGGCATTGGCGGCCAAGATCTTCGCGATTTCGGCTTCGATCGCGCCGGTGTCGCTCGTCTGCTTGAGGCCGTCGCGCTCGACGATGACGCCCGCGGCGTCGCCGCTTTCGAGCATCTTCTCGAACACCTGCTTGGCGATCGTCCCCGAAATCGTGCCGTCGGCGACGAGGCCGAGCAATTCGCCCGCCTGCGCCGGGGTGACCGGGCAATCCTCGAAGCTCTTGCCGAGGCGGTTGAGCGCGCCGAACAATTCGCTCGTCACCCAGTTCGCTGCCGCGGCCGGTTTCGCGCCCGTCTCCAGCAGCGTGTCGAACCACAGCGCGCTCTCGACCTCGGCGGTCAGCACGTCGGCGTTATAAGGCGAAATCCCCGCCGCCAGATAACGCGCGCGCTTGGCGTCGGGCAGTTCGGGCAAGGACTCGCGGCATTCCGCCAGAAACGCATCGTCGAGGACCAGCGGCAGCAAGTCGGGATCGGGGAAGTAGCGATAATCATGCGCATCTTCCTTCGACCGCATCGACCGCGTCTCGTTGCGGTCGGGGTCGTAGAGCCGCGTTTCCTGCACCACCGTGCCGCCGCTTTCGATCAGCTCGACCTGGCGCTTCGCCTCGCCCTCGATCACCGCCATCACGAAGCGCACCGAATTGACGTTCTTCGTCTCGGTGCGCGTGCCGAACTCGTCGCCGGGCTTCCGCACGCTGACATTGACGTCGGCGCGCATCGAGCCCTCTTCCATATTGCCGTCGCACGAGCCGACATAGCGCAGGATCGAGCGCAGCTTGCG
>Ga0182745_1005615_pt1 | contig 10226 bp, 9 predicted proteins | sample eDN3rd30CKraftBY_FD_128523 | JGI IMG/M metagenome (GOLD analysis project Ga0182745, IMG submission 128523) | Enriched backyard soil microbial communities from Emeryville, California, USA - eDNA 3rd pass 30_C Kraft BY (version 2) (version 2) | ecosystem: Environmental > Terrestrial > Soil >... | reverse complement strand
TAAAGACGGGTTCCGAACACGAGCGTGAGCGCGATGACGAGGACTCCGCCAAGGGTTGTGCGCAGAATGCCATTTGGAACGAGACGTTTTGAGGTGTGTTCGATAAAGCTGGTGGCCTCGGCGAACAGGAGGCTGGCCAGACCGAAGCCGATACTGGCGATGACGACCAGTGAAATCACGCCTGGTGTCATCTCGGGGATGCTTGATGAGATGGTATAGATTCCGTGGTGGATACCAATCCGGTTCACCATCAGATCACCGGCAACGGCGGCGATGAGGCAGGGAATGAGCGCGTCGTATCGCATCCCCCCGACGGCCAGCATCTCCATACCGAATATGGTGCCCGCGAGAGGCGTGCCAAAAACGCTGGAAAAGCCACCACTGATGCCGCACATGAGCATGATGCGGAGATGATGGGGCGAAAGCTTAAGGAGTCTGGCAAGTGAACTCGCCAGCGCACCTCCCATTTGCACGGCCGTACCTTCACGACCTGCCGAGCCACCGAACAGATGGGTGATGACGGTGCTGATGAGCACCAAAGGCAGCATCCGGAATGGCACACGATTGGCCTGATCGGCGTCGTGAATCTGGTCGAGGATCAGGTTATTGCCACCTGCCGCGGATTTGCCATATCCCTGATAACTCCAGGCGATCAGGGCACCGGCAACAGGCAGGAGATAGAGAAGCCAGGGATGATGGGCTTGTGCGTCAGTTGCCCTGGAAAGAACCATCAGGAAGAGGGCACTTGCGAGGCCGCTTGCCAAACCAACCAATACGGCAAGGCATGAACCTGAAAGAATCCAACGTCGATCCAATGCCTGACCCTCCGGATGAAAAACCGGAGGACGCAAAATGACTCCGGCGCGTATGCGCTAGGAGTCATCAGCACCAGTCTGTGCATTCATGGCGAACCCCATCACCAGCTTAATTGCAGGCTATGGTATTTCACATCATGCAGGGTGTCAACCGGGACGAATCATGTCCAGATTCGAGTTCAAGGCGCGTGATTCATTACGTAATAGTGGAGGAATCGCCGATATCTGGCTTCCGAAACCGGCCGCGAAGGGCGACTGTATGGCGAGTATTTCGATTCATTCTCTTGTCCGGAACAGGTTCCCGGGAGTTGCATACTCTAACCCACCGTGCGGGCGAGCGCGATACCCAGAAAACAGGCGAGTAAACCAAGCATATTGGTTCCCACGAGGTACAGGAGCGCGGATGTCCAGCGCCCTTCCTGCATGAGACTGACTGCCTCAAGCGTGAAGCTACTGAATGTGGTGTACCCGCCGAGGAAACCGACGACGATCAACTGGCGCCAGAGTGGGTCGGCCACAAATCGCTCAGTCAGGAGTGTGAAGATGATGCCGATGAGAAAGGCTCCGGTGAGATTGACGATCATCGTGCCATAGGGAAACAGGGTGCCGAGGCGATTGCCAATTTCACGTCCGAGGTAAAAGCGCGCGTTCGCACCGAAGAAGCCGCCAATGCCAATCCAGAGAAACTCCAATGTGCCTGTCCTTTCCGATATGCAATGGGACAGGTGTCATCAGCCACGGTGGCGGTTCGGCAGTGATTGCTACCCGGCGGACTCCATCGCCATGGAAAGTGTACCCGAGCTATTCACGTATCCTTGGCGGGAGAGTTCAGGCGGCAATTCTTTGGGGAGATACATGCTTGTGACACACGAACAGATACGGGGTCTTGCGGTTCGGCTGGCACAGGAGGCGGGACGATACGCTGTCACCGAACTGGAGGCTCGACCCGATGTGCTTGCCAAGGGCGAACATGGCGACGTGGTGACTCATGTCGATCTTGAAGCCGAACGACGTATCGTCGCCGGGATTCACCATGTTTTTCCGGATCACGCGATCATTGGTGAGGAGTCCGGAACGCATGGCCATGCTGATGCGGAGATGCGCTGGTTCGTCGACCCGCTCGATGGCACGAACAACTACGTGATGGGGTTGCCCATGTTCGGTGTATGTCTCACGGTGTGCAGGGGAGACGAGCCGGTTGTGGCGGTGGTTCATGACAGCATCCGGGACCTGACGACGTCAGCGATACGAGGGTTGGGCGCGTGGCGTGGCGCGCAGCGTTTGACCCTGGGAGATGCTCCCGATCTGAAACGGTGCACACTTTCGTGGACGCAGGGGTACGCGGTCACCTATGACGATCCCTTTCGGACGCGGGCGGTGGAGACGATGGAGCGCGCGGCGAAACGCGTCTTGCGGACATGGTCTCCATCTATCGATTGGGGGTTGATTGCTTCCGGTCAGGTTGGGGCATTCGTGGCGTACAGAAATGAGCCCTGGGATTTGATTGGCGGGGCGTTGATCGTGGAAGAGGCAGGGGGTGCCATCTTCCACGCGTCTGATGTTGATTGTTTTGTCGTCGGGCAGCGGGAGATTGTGACGGAATTACGTACCTTGCTTGAGATTTAGTGATGTGTCACGCCGGATTCGCACCACCAAGCGATGCTTCGTAGAATTGGCCCTCGCCGCTGCTGACAGTTGCCAGTTTCCGGTGGAAACCACGCGGACATCATACCGAGGTCGGCCACGAGGGCCGACCCTACGAAGCTTGGTGCGGCCGGTGGTCTCCCGGTTTCCAGAGCGATTTCGGGAGTCCGCAAGTATTTCCCATACCAAGATAACGTCCGCCGTGACAGTAATTGTCTGGTGGCTGACGACTGGTTATACCAGGATGAATGGCGCGTGGGTGCTTGCTCCTGTTGACGTTGGTGCCCCGGGCGTGCTACCGTATCGTCGTGGTCGGGATCGTTGCCGACCGGTCGCTCACAACTCCAACCGATAAGGGTAAAGGAGGTGATGCCCATGATTAGCGAAAGTACGGGCGTCACGGTGGAGGTTTCGCGCGCTTAGCGCCGAGACAGCCGTGATGTCCAAAACAGAAGGGTCGGCCCGAGTGGGTCGGCCCTTTTGTTTTGCCCGGGATATTGGGTGTCTGCGTAGTCTCGGCGCTCCGTAGCTGCGGCCCGTGCCCGGGACTAGCGACCGGAGGTCGATCCCGGATTCCCCTGATTCGGGATTATCGATCCTGGTCCCGCTCTGCTTTCATCCTGGTGAACCAGATGGCGAATGTCGCCGTCGCCATCATGATGCAGGCGATCGCAAAGATGACGAGCAGGATATTCCATGGCGAATCTGTGAGCGGAGCGCCCCAGGAGGCGGCAATCGCGAGCAGGGCGGACGTCCAGGACATCGTCGGGAGCCTGGATGAATTGGGTTTCACGGATGTCCTCTCGTATCAGACGCTGAAACCGGAAATCGGATCGGTGGGGACACTCCCACCGATCCGATGCCGATTTCCTGGAAAGGTGACGGGTGAGATCTACTCCTCGTCGGCAGCGTCTTCCCCGGCGTCTTCCTCCGCGGACTCTTCGCCCTCGGCAGCTTCGCCTTCCTCGCCTTCTTCCGGCTCGGCCTCGACCACCTGATGGATGATCGACGCGATCGTTGTTTCCGGATCGGTGATGATCTCCACATTTTCAGGAGCGACGATGTCGGAGACGTGAATCGAGTCACCAACCGCAGTCAGGCCAGAAATATCGACCACGATTTCGTTCGGCAGGTTTGCCGGCAGGGCCTCGACTTCGATGTCGTTGAGGACGTGCTGGAGCACGGCACCTGGCTCGATCTCGTCGGAGTGGTTGTGCAGGCTGACTGACACGGTCTGGCGCAGCTTCACATTCATGTTCGGCGCGAAAAAGTCGATGTGCAGGATATCCTGTCGCACCGGATCGCGCTGGACCTCACGAATGAGGACCGGCTGGTTTCCTCCATCCCACTTGAGGGAGAAGATGGTGGAATGGCCGTGGGTCATAAAGAACTTGTTGAAAACGCGTGAATTGACGGAGACGGAAATGGTCTCGTCAATGACTGGTCCGTAGACGACGCCGGGAATGAGACCTTCACGACGAAGGCGCTTGACCTTCTTGCCGTGAATCTCCCGCGGCTCGGCCATCAGAATCAGCTCATCTGCCATGAGTTGAACTCCTACTTCCTGAAACGCTAGCGGTCGGCCTCGCCACCTGGCACAACACAACCACCGCGCCAACATGGCGCGCAACTTCCGGAGTCTACCACAGGGCATGGACCGGACGCGTGGTCCGTAGCGGAGGACTTGCGGCGCGCCCACCACAGTCATCGGCGCGAATGCAGCAATGTCCTCCTGATGCTGGTAGCAACCCCGGTCAAGCTGCGTTCAATAGCCTGTCCAGAGCGCAGCGTGGGATCTTCCTGTGTGCAAAGCAAACCAGTCAAACATCATGCAACACGCTGTTATGGATGCGATCCCGAGCTGCGCAGTTGGGAGCCCGGGACGACGGATGGCGGTGTGGTTATGGGAGGGTGCGGTCGATCTGGTCCAGCACGGCAGGGGTGATAGTGATTCCCTGAGCGTGGAACGCCTGGAGCAGGGCGCCGATGACCGGCGGAAACCGGGGTTCACGGATGATTGCTGTTGGCCACGCGTCGGCGATTGCCGTGGTGAATGGCTCCGTGATACGTGGGCCGGCTGCGAAGACACCGCCCGTTGGATAGACATCGACCGTTTCGCCCGGCTCGTAAACCCGGCGGATGGTGGCGAGGACGATTCCGGCGAGTTTCTGGCCGGCGTCGGTGACGATTCCCCGCGCGACGTCGTCATGACTGGCGATACGCACGACGTCTGGCGCGATGGAGGAAACTTGGTCCCTGGTGAAGTCTGCTGCATAGATGACGCGAATGATTTCCCGCACGGATGCGAGTCCGTAGTGGTCGCACACGAAGGGGAGGAGCGCGGTGGGTTGGCCCCGGCCGTCGTTGGCGTGGGTGGCGGCGACAATGGCGCGTAACCCCAGATACCAGGCGCTGCCGTCGTCCCCCATCAGGAAGCCGAGGCCACCAGTGATGGCTTCCCGGCCGCGTCCGTCGGTGCCATACCCGATCGAGCCGCCTCCGGCGATGATGACGACACCCGGCGCCCCGGCGGAGGCGCCGTAGAGATTCGAGACGAAATCGGCATCGACCCAAATGACCTTCGGGGTACAAAGCTCCCGCACGATATCGCGAAAGATATCCCCGGCGTGATGCTCGCGGGCGGCGCTGGTGAGCCCCATGCCAACAGCGGCGATCCTCTCCGGGGTTTTTCCGGCGTTGTCGAGGGCGTGCCGGGCTGCGCCATGAATGGCGCGGCGGTTGATTTCCCTGCCGTTGGGACCGGAGATATGGTCGCAGGGCGGGCCGCTGCCAGCGCTGATGATGGTGCCGTCTGGTGTGGCGAGAACGGCCTTGGTTGAGGTTTGGCCTCCATCAATGCCCAGGATGAGGTCCTTGCTCATGACTTCATCAGGGGAATGCGGGGGCTGTAGTGCGCGATCAGGTTCGCGTTGGCCTCATCGCCGCCGGGGATGTTCTGGCTGGTAAAAATGGGCGGGTTTTCGCCGTTTTGGACCAGCAGGTTTGCCGTGCAGATGACGAGTTCATTGAGCAGCGCGGCACCGAGAATCGTGGAAGCCGCACCGATGGCGAGCCCGGTGTCGCCCACCGGTTGGAGCGCGTCTCCCCGGGGAACACAGGTGTCCAGCACGAGATCGGCGACATCGAAGAGCGTTTGGCCTGAAGAGTGGCGGGATGTCGCCCCGATGTTGGCTGCCCGGGAACCGACGGCGATGGTGAAGAGCCCTCGCTTGGTTGCTTCAGCGGCGACTTCGATGGGCACCGGGTTGATGCCGGAATTACTCATGACCAGGATCACTTCTCCGGCACGAACCTCGTGGTTGACGAAGAGTGAGGCCGCATAGCCTTCGGTACGTTCCAGCAGGGTGGGGCGGGAGGTGCCGAAAATCGTCAGGTTGGCATCCAGCATGGCGTTGATCGGCGCAAGCCCACCGGCCCGGTGAAAGATTTCCTGTGCCAGCAGGCTGGAGTGGCCGCTGCCGAACGCATGGACGATCCCTCCGCTGGCAATGGTGCGTGCCAGTTGCGTGGCGGCGATGGGGAGTTGCTCTGCGTTCACCTCCAGCATCTGGTCGAGGAGCTGGTGCATGCGGGCAATGTAGGGAGATGACATCGACGCTCACTCCTGCGGTGTTGAACCGGACTTGGCGATTGTGGAGACAAAGTGCGAGGTGATGGCCATCGGATTGGTGATGGCGGTGCCGACGACGACCATGGAGGCGCCGATGCGGAGGGCTTCAACGGCTTGCTCCGGTGTCCAGAATCTGCCTTCAGCAAAGACGGGAACGGGAGAGTATTTCACCAGCCAGGCGAGAAATTCGAGATCGGGGGCGTCGGTGTCGGAGGCACTTTCCGCGGTGTAGCCGCTGAGGGTGGTGCCAACGGCGTCCGCACCGGCATCGACAGCGCCCTGAAGGTCGTCCGGCGTGGCGAGATCGGCGAAAGCGAGGGCGTGGTGCGTATGGATGGCATCCATGATGTCCGCCAGGCGTTCGCCGTGGGGACGATACCGGTTGGTGCCATCAAGGGCGACCATGGGAACGCCCGTTTCGAGGATGGCTTCGGCATCCCGCACCGTGGGCGTAATCATGACCGGGCTGTCGTCGTACTCCACTTTGTGGATACCGAGGACCGGGAGGGATGAAGCCTGCATGACGGCGCGAATATCTTCCGGACCATTGACACGAAGCCCGCGGGCACCGCCGAGTTCCGCGGCGCGGGCCATGAGTGCCATGGAGGCCGGGCCTTCGAGTGGGTTTCCGGATCGCGCCTGACACGATACAATCAGTCCACCATGAAGCTCGCCGAGTTGGCGCAAACGATCGTGTTTCCCGTATGCTCGTTCTGTCATTGTTGTTGTCCTGTTAAATATCGGCCCTCTGCCCGTCCCTTGTGATTGTGCGTGAGCGGCATGGTGAAAGAGTAAACCAGGGTGCACACTTCTTCATGCATTCGGGGAAATCGGGTGGTGTGTGCGGGTTCGCCTTGACGAAAGGACCTCAAGTTCCGTAGCATGACGACGATTTCCCGGAGCACGGGGCAACGGTGCCTCGATCGTGCGGTGGTGGATTGGCCGCGAGCGTGGTCCTCAAGGGGGCCATTATTCCCGATTCTCGCGTGAGGCCCAATCGTTCTTGCCATTCGTTGGCAAGAGTTGGTCGAGGGCAGGTCATTTGGCTGGAACCTGCCTGATTGCAATGCAAACACTTCGAAGGAGGCCGCTTTGGGCCGATACCTGATTCGCCGGTTGATCATCTCGGTCATCACCCTGATCGCCATCAGCATGATCATTTACTCGATCATCTTTGTGGCGCCTGGTGACCCGCTTGGTGAGCTGGCAGCTAACCCAAATGTCTCGGCTGAAGTCCGGCAACGGATCCGGGAGAGTTACGGGCTTGATGACCCGCTGTACATCCAGTATTTCAAATGGGCGAAGGCCTATTTCCTGAATTTTGACTGGGGGACGTCCTTTACCTCGCGTATCCCGGTGAAGGATTACCTGATGGACCGGATCGGGGTGTCGCTCTCGATCTCCGGGACGGCGTTCCTGATCGGGATTGCGATTGCGATTCCGGTTGGCGTATTGTCGGCGTTGAAGCAATATTCCTGGTTCGACAATATCGCGACGACGTTTGCCTTCATTGGGTTCAGCATCCCGACATTCTTCTCTGGCTTGCTGCTGATCCTGTTGTTCAGCGTGAAGCTGGGGTGGCTCCCCTTTATCTATAACTCCAATGTCTCCGGGGTATGGCCCCTGATTAAACAATCGATCATGCCCATCACCGTGCTGGCGTTGTTCACATCGGCGCAATTGACGCGGTATGTGCGGGCATCGATGCTGGAAACGATCAATCAGGATTACATCCGGACGGCCCGGGCGAAGGGATTAAAGGAGCGGGCGGTGATTGTGCTGCATGCGATGCGCAACGCCATGATTCCGGTGATCACCATCATTGCCTTGCAAGTGCCCGGTGTGGTTGGCGGCGCGGTCATTACGGAGCAAATCTTCCTGATTCCCGGTATTGGTAGTGCCCTGATCAAGGCGTTGACATCGAAGGATATCCCTGTCGTCATGGCGATCACGTTCGGCATTGCGGTTACGGTTGTCATTTTCAATATCGTTGCGGATATTCTTTACGCCCTGATGGATCCGCGGGTTAAGTACAAGTAACTTCAATTACGAACTGTCGGACTCCGGCGCGTAACCCGCGCCGGCCGGGACGGGGAGAGTTTGTCCATGGCTCAAATGTCATCACCGGATTTGCTCGAGGATGAGCAAAAACCACGGCTGGAAAACGCGGAGGCGTTACGCGTGCGGCCTCAAAGGTCGTTGTGGGGTAATGCCTGGCGCCAGTTTCGCCATCACACGTTTGCGATGGCCGGGCTGATCGTCTTCATTTTCTTTGTGCTGCTCTGCTTTGTCGGGCCGCTCGTCTATAACGAGCTGTATTTCTCCCCGTTCAAGTACACCACCAGCCTGACGCCGGGTCAGGAAGGACGCATTCTGGGAACGGATTCGATGGGGCAGGATATGCTGGCGCGTATCCTCTTCGGCGGGCGTGTTTCCCTGTCGGTCGGTATTGTGGCCGCCACGATCGCGATCGTGGTGGGCACATTGATCGGTGCGGCGGCGGGATTCTTCGGTGGATTGACCGATAGCATCCTGATGCGCCTGACGGACCTCTTCCTGAGCCTGCCGAGCCTGCCGCTGCTGCTGCTGATTACGTTCCTGTTCAAGCAGTCAATGCAGAATTTCGCGGACCGGGTCTTCGGGGCGGCCCAGATCGGGACTTTCCTCCTGATCGTGGGGGTGATCGGGATGCTGGCGTGGATGCCGACGGCGCGGCTGGTGCGGGCGAGTTTCCTTTCGATGAAGGAAAAGGAATTCGTCGAGGCCGCAACATCGATTGGAGCGAAGCGCAATTCGCTGATCTTCAAACACATCCTGCCGAACGTGATGAGCCCGATTATCGTCGCGGCGACGCTTGAGGTTGGCTCGGCGATTATCACCGAGTCGTCGCTCTCGTTCCTTGGTCTGGGTTTCCCGTACGATGTGCCGACCTGGGGGGCGATGCTCTTCAATGCGAAAGACCTGCTGCAGTTCAGCCCGCATGAAGCGGTGATCCCGGGCACGATGATCTTCCTGACGGTGCTTTCGATCAACTTCATTGGTGACGGCCTGCGGGACGCGCTGGATCCACGCAAGACGAGCTAGCCCCAGGTGCCCATGTGAAGGGGGAATCGTCCGTGCGGGAGTTATCCTGTGCGGGCGATTTTCGTTATTGCTGAAAGGGGCTTTCCATGATGCATCACCGTATCTCCCGACGTGCGTTGGCGACCGGGATGGCGCTGACTCCGTTGGTGGGAAGTACGCGAATCGGGGTGGCCCAGCCTGCGGGGTGGCCATGGTCGCTGCCGATTGGCCTGCCCGGACGTATCCCGGGTGACGGATTTTACCTGCGGCATGGATACGCGACGGAGAACACGGCCTTTTATCCCGGAGGCTGGCATACGGGCGAAAACTACTATCTGCTGGAAGGCGATACGGCTGGGGCGGAGATTTACGCGGTGGCCGATGGTGAGATCGTCTACGCCGGATTCGATTACCCGGGACCGGTCGTCATCGTGCAGCATACGGATGACCTGTTTTCCATGTATGGGCATCTGGATTATGCGTTGGCTGTGGACAGTGGTCCTGTTGCCCGGGGGCAACTGATCGGCACCGTGCTTGACCGGACGGATGGTCGCTCGCCGAGTCATCTCCACTTTGAGATCCGGCGGTTCCTGACGACGCCGGAGGTGAACGGGGCCGCGCCGCGTTACAGCTTCAACTGTGGCCCGGATTGTCCGCCCGGGCCTGGTTACTGGCCGATGGATGCGCCGGAGCATCCGGCGGGAATGGGCTGGCTGAATCCGGTACATGCCATGGCGGCGCTGGCGTTTCCGGATGGGGTGCCGGAAGGTGTAGAGGTGGTGGTTGCCGAAGGAGCGAGGGCATCGGTTCCGGTGTGGTCAGCTCCGTCGGACCAGGATGGCGCTGAAATGGTGGGGGAGATGCCCCTCACGGTGAGTGACCGCTTCGTATTGCGGGGTATTGATGCCGGGGCTATGGACACGACGGGCACCAGCGCGGAAGCCTACCGCCTTTGGTATCAGCTGGAGGTGCCCACTTTCAATGAACCCGTTTGGGCGGCAGCCTTGTATGCCAGCGATGATGCCGTGGGTTCGGATGGACGACCGTCTTCCGTGCGGTTCGATTTCCTGCCG
>Ga0182745_1005614_pt1 | contig 10226 bp, 7 predicted proteins | sample eDN3rd30CKraftBY_FD_128523 | JGI IMG/M metagenome (GOLD analysis project Ga0182745, IMG submission 128523) | Enriched backyard soil microbial communities from Emeryville, California, USA - eDNA 3rd pass 30_C Kraft BY (version 2) (version 2) | ecosystem: Environmental > Terrestrial > Soil >... | reverse complement strand
TGGAACTGAACCTGGCAGCGATGCTGGACATGGCGTTCCAGTTGCTGACATTTTTCATTTTGACATTTCGTCCTTCTCCCATTGAGGGCCAGATAGCACTGAATCTGCCTCCCCCGATTGCAGTGACCAACGTGAATCAAGTTCGTGCCGCAGCAGGAACCGGAGGAGGAGATGCCAGTGTTGTTCCTGGAACCGGCACGCTGGTGCTGACACTGCACGCCACACCAGATGGAAAACTGAAAGATCTGGTATTCGGTGCCCGGACGTTATTGCGCGGTCCCATTGACAAGGGGGGGCTGTCGCTATTGAATTCGGAGCTGGAGAATCTGTTGGCCACTCCCGCTGGCGCGTTCGATGCGGTACAATTACATGTTGATCCGGCACTCGACTACGAGACGTTCCTGGCGGTCATGGTGACCTGCTCCAAACAGAAGACGCCGGATGGAAACCCACTCGAAAAGCTGAGTTTCGTGGAGTTGAAGTCGAAATGACCAGGCAACGATTTTCCCAGCGTCACGGCAGTCGTGGATATCTCCCCCCTGCCCGAGAGTCTCGTCGGATGCTCTCGATGCTGGGGATGCTGGTCTTGCTGGGGTTCATGATCGCACACGCCAGTCGCCCTCAAACCTGGTACTGGCTGGCGCAGGCCGAAGCACAGGGGGGGCCGGATGCGGAGATCCCACCCGCGAAATCCGACTCGGAAGTCCCGCAAAATCCGGAAATCCTGGTCCCGAATCCCACGGACCAGGATCCCGAGGAATGGGCGGAAGTTGTGGATCTGTTTCGTAATGTGCGTGACAAGATCCCCATGGAAGTTGAAGAAATGCCACCCTATTGGCGACTTTTCAAATGGGCTCGTGCACAAACCATGCAATCCATGGAGCAGCGGTCTCAGAAAGCCCCTTTCTTCACCCAATTCTGGGAGCAGCCCGATAAAACTCGCGGGAAACTGGTCACGCTTCGACTGCATCTGCGGCGAGTGCTCTCTCATGAAGCTCCGGAAAACTCGGCCGGTGTGACGCGTGTCTACGAATACTGGGGAGTCACAGATGAATCACGCGGACACCCCTATGTTGTGATTACAAGTGAAATGCCCCCCACATTCACGGAAGGGGCGCATGTTGAATTGGAAGCGGTTTTTTGCGGCTACTTCCTGAAAGTCCTGGGCTATGAAGCATCCGATGCCAAACGGGGTGCCCCCCTGCTGATCGGCAAGATCCGGGCACTTCCTTCCGCACCGTCTCTCCTCAAAGATCCCGAACAGGGACGATTTGAATTCTGGCAGGGATTGATTGGCGGGGCCATTGTTCTCGCCTTGTTGATCGGGGCTCGATTCATGTATCGCCCACGAAAGAAAAGTTCCAGCCAGCAACAACTCTATGCCGCCATTGATGGTGATGCAGAGCAATGGCTGGCTCAGGGAGGAATCCCTGATGGGAGATCCCCATCCAGCGGACAGGTCAACGAGGAATCGACTCAAGAAACGCAGACGTCCAGCGACGTCGATCGTCCAAAACCACCAGACTTCATCTGATCGTCCGCCAGGCAATGTGTCGTTATTGAGCAGTTCTTCCCTTCCAGACGATCTTCCGCGCGGACGCTGGCTGTTTGTCACGGGCCGTTTGGCGGAAGGCGTTGTGCGCCGGGTTGTTGACCAAGTGAGCAGCACAGCCGGATTTGCTGCAGAAGTGCACGTCGTGGGGATCTCTGTGGCCGCACTGATGCACGTGGGCTGGCTGAAACGCAAGCTGGTGATCGAGGGGAAATATGATCGGGTGTACGTGCCGGGCTGGTGCCAGGGAGATCTGATCATTCTGGAAGAGCATTTTGGAATCCCTTTTTTTCGCGGTCCGAAGGATATTCTGGATCTGGAGACGTACCTGGGCCAGCAGCAACGAGAGCCAATCCAACTCGATCGCTTCGATATTCAAATCATTGCGGAGATCAATCACGCTCCGCAGTTTGATGTCGGGGAAATCCTTCGCCAGGCCGATCTATACCGTGCAGCGGGTGCGGATTTCATTGATCTAGGATGCATCCCCGGTGTGACATGGAGCAATGTGGGAGATGTTGTCCGACGATTGCGTGATGCCGGCCATCGCCTTTCGATCGATAGTTTTGACCGTTTCGAAGTGGAAACGGCCGTCGCTGCAGGGGCGGAACTGGTTCTCAGTTGCAACAGCACCAACCTGGACTGGGCAGCACAACTCGATGCGGAACTGGTTGTCATTCCGGATGATCCCGCACAACTGGAATCGATGTGGAAAACGGCGGATCAGTTGCAGGCACAAAGGAAAGCATTTCGCCTGGACCCTATTCTGGAGCCAATTGGTTTTGGCTTTGCAAAGTCACTGGCACGTTATTTCGAAACCCGGCGAATCGCTCCGGAAACGCCCATCATGATGGGGATTGGCAATCTGACGGAACTGACCGAAGTGGATACCGCGGGGGTGAACTTTCTCCTTGCGGCAATTTGTCAGGAATTGAAAATTCACAGCGTGCTGACGACACAGGTGATCAACTGGGCACAATCAGCGGTTGCGGAATTCGAACTGGCCAGACGACTGGTGAAATACGCCATCGACCATCAGACTTTGCCAAAGCGGCTTGATCAAAATCTCGTCATGCTGCGCGATCCCCGCTTACGGGAGCTTGGTGCAGAAGCATTGAGTCAGCTGGCTGGACAACTCAAGGATCGAAACTTCCGGATCTTTGTGGAACGGGGAGAAATTCACGTTATGAATCGAGACGGCTACTGGCATGGCCGGGACGCTTTTGAACTGTTTGATCAATTTTCCGCCGCAGGAGATGAGTTGGATGCGGCCCATGCGTTTTATCTGGGATATGAACTTTCCAAAGCCGTCACGGCTTTGACTCTGGGAAAGCAGTTTCAGCAGGATCAGGCCCTGCGTTGGGGAATGCTGACGGTTCCCGAGATCAGTGCACACGAACGTCGTAAAACTCGCTCCGTGATCTCGGAGGGGACATGAATTCGCTCCCCTTTGTGCAGGAGATTTTGCCCGTTCCGGATGTTGCGGAGACGTTTCAAAAACTTGCGAGTCGTCCCGGACTGATTCTGTTCGACAGTTCTTTAAAACGCCCGCTGCTGGGCCGTTATTCTTTTCTGACCGCCGAACCATTTCGTCAAATTCAAATTCGTGACGCCAACTATGGGACAGATCCTTTTGAAGATCTGGTGCCGCTGCTGGATCAATACCGGGCTTCGTCCATTCCGGATCTGCCTCCTTTTCAGGGGGGTGTTGCAGGTCTGCTCTCGTATGAGCTGGGGCATTGTTTCGAACGATTGCCCGTTTGTGAACGGGATGAATTTCAAATTCCGGCTGCTGTCCTGGGACTTTATAGCTGGGTGCTGGCCTGGGATCATGAGCAGCAGCGATGCTGGTTCATCGCACATGGTTATCCAGAAACCACGGAGCAAGCCCGCCTGGATCTGGCCCGTTCGCAATGGGAGTCCATTCAGCAGGGATTCGCGGAGAGAGAACTGCCGGAGATGGAGAGCCCGGTTTCTTCTGAGAGACGTTCGGATTCTGCCTTCAAAACGCACGATCACGAACTTTCGCTGCTGCCTCTGCTGCGGAGCAATTTTACCAGACAGGGATATCTGACGGCGGTCCGGGATGTCATTGAATACATTGCTGCCGGCGATCTCTTTCAGGCCAATTTATCACAGCGATTGCTCTTTCCGGCCCGGTTTTCTCCGGTCGTGCAATATCTCAAATTGCGCAGCCGGAATCCGGCCCCGTTCGCGGGCTATTTTGCTCACGATGACTGGGTCGTGATGTCTTCCTCACCCGAACGCTTCCTGCAATTGAATGGGCGCCTTGCTGCAACTCGACCAATCAAGGGGACGCGCCAACGGGGCTTTATTCCGGAAATGGATCTGTATACCAGAGACGAACTCCGCGAAAGCGAAAAAGACCGTGCGGAAAACATCATGATCGTCGATCTACTGCGAAACGATCTCTCACGTGTCTGTCAACCGGGATCAATTCAAGTTCCGGAACTTTGCAGCGTGGAAGCTTATGAAACCGTTTCGCATCTGGTCTCGGAAGTTCAGGGAACGTTACGGCCAGAAGAGACCTTCTGGAGCCTGTTGAAGGCGACATTTCCCGGCGGTTCTATCACCGGCGCTCCCAAGATTCGCGCCTTGCAAATTATCACCGAACTGGAACAAGTGGCCCGCGGCCCGTATTGCGGCAGCCTGTTCTATCATGGGTTCGATGGCACTGCCGATAGCAACATTCTGATTCGCACCATGACGCAGCGGTTCGGCTGGCTCACATTTTCAGCAGGGGGAGGCATCATCACCCAGTCCGATCCGCTTGCCGAGTATGAAGAAACCTTGCACAAAGTTCGTGGCATGCTGAATGCATTACGATGACGTGGCAATTGTTCCGGATTACAGCCGGAACAATCTTCGGGCATTGTTCGTGGTGATCGTTCCTATTTCTTCCAGAGAGAGTCCGCGCAGATCTCCCAGGCATTGAGCGGTGTGCGTGACGAATGCCGGTTCGTTTCGTTTGCCTCGCATCGGGACCGGTGCCAGGTAGGGGGAATCGGTTTCGACGAGCATCCGGTCCAGCGGGACTTCTTTCGCCACATCCCGCAACGCCTGGTTGCTTTTGAATGTAAGCATGCCGGCAAACGAAAGAAACATCCCCAGTTCCAGGCAGGCCCGGGCTGTCTCGGCATTTCCGCAGAAGGAGTGCATCACCCCCACGAGTGGACCGTTGTCAGCTTCTTCTCGCAGCACGTCCAGAACATCCGCCTCGGCGTCACGGCAATGGACGATAAATGGTTTGTCAACCTGCCGAGAGAGGGCAATATGCTGATGAAAATAATCCCGCTGGAGTTCAATGGGTGAAGAATCCCAGTACCGATCCAGCCCGGTTTCACCCACTGCGACCACATGGGGATCGCTGGCGAGTCCTGCAATCAGATCGAAATCATCCGGTGCGACCGTGGAAACATAGTTGGGTTGAATTCCAACAACAGCCCGCAGCTGTGGGTGCGTTTTTGCCAGATTGACTGCAGCAATGCTGGACTCTCCCGTCACGCCAATGGTGAAAATAGTTTCCAGACCATGCTGCTGAGCACGGAGGAGAACATCAGCCAAATCGGTTTCGAAGGACTGTTCGTCCAGATGAGCATGCGTGTCGATCAACATGCCGAGATTGTAGCGAATTGACCGGGCTCGTCATCCAAGATTGTTCACGGCATTTGCCTTTTTGATTTTGCGTTGAGAGGGCGAGGTTCTTCCCGAGCGACAAGGCCGGGAAAGCATTCTCGGACTCGCGGCCCAGCAGGAGTTCCGCCCTCCTCGGACTGACCGGTTTGATGTCGGACTGACCGGTTTGATATCAGACTGACTGGTTTGATAAAAGGTGAGAGTTCTGCGGGTCGGGTTCTCGCCATTTCGCTCCGCTGTCGCTTTCCTGACAATTTTTTTCCACACGAATGCTGAGCGGCATTCAGCTTCCTCGCAGTCACATTTCCTAGACCAGTTTGGGCTCTCATGTGCCCGCGTCGAAAGGGTTTCACCTGATGAAAGACTGAATGCCGCGAGGCAAGATGACGACAAGATTTACAAAAACGCTCTATTTCGATGCGATCAAATCTTTTGGCGGTCTTTCAGGGACCGTAATTCTTCGAAAATTGCTCCAAATCCAATTTCGAACCTGATCGCCTGCAGCCTGACCGGTGAAAAGGGGCAGCCCGTTTCCAGCGAAGCAGGCTTGCCGGTGAGGTCAATGGCAGGAATGCGAGGCGGGTGGCAAATTATCCCGTCCCCATTTCATGATTGCATCCCCCGTGGGTGCTTCAAACCTAGAGTTCTTGGAATACCGGGAGAATTTCTCTAGACTTCGCTTTTCTTCACTAAGAAGCCCTCACAAAACATGCAGCGAACTTGCTCGCGGGCAGGAGATTTTCCTTGTCCGAGAGGTTTTGTTCGCGGCTCTAAAAACTCTCGGAATCCCCCGCAATGGATAGCGAATTTCGCGAACAGATCGAAAACTTGACAGGCCGCATCCTTCAGCTGAAGGACTCTCTTTGACTACGACAACAAGCAGCAACGAATCAAAGAGGTTGATCAATTGATGTCCGTGCCGAACTTCTGGGACCACCAGGAGCAGGCACAGGAACTCATTACGGAACTGCGACGTCTGAAAGCCGTTGTCAAGCCGGTGGAAGAGCTTCTGCAAGGCAAAGGAGATCTGGACGTTCTGCTGGAATTTGCCGCGGAAGAAGAAGCACCTGAGACCATCAGTGAAATTCATACCACGGTGGACATGCTGAGTGTCAAACTGGAAGCTGCGGAATTGCAGGCCAGCATGAAGAACCCGGAAGATTCCGGCAATGCCTACCTGACAGTTCAAGCAGGAGAAGGGGGGACGGACTCTGCCGATTTTGCGGAAATGCTCATGCGGATGTACCTCCGCTGGTGTGAGCGAAATGATTATGAAGCGGAAGAAATTGACCGCTCTGATGGAGAAGAAGCGGGAGTTCGAAATGTCACCCTGCTGATTAAAGGGGACTACGCGTTCGGCTACCTCAAAGGGGAAACCGGGAATCATCGTCTGGTACGCATGAGCCCGTTCGACTCCGCAGGCCGGCGTCATACCGCATTTGCTGCGGTGGACGTCACCCCGGATGCGGGAGATACCGGCGATATTGAAGTGGACTGGGAAAACGAAAAGGAAGTGCGGGAGGATGTCTTTCGCGCTGGCGGAGCGGGAGGCCAGAAGGTGAACAAGACCAGTTCGGCCATCCGCCTGACTCACTATCCCAGCGGCGTGGTGGTGCAGTGTCAGAACGAACGCAGCCAGCATCAGAATCGGGCACTCGCCCGCAAAATGCTGCTCGCCAAGTTGTATCAGTTACAGCAGGAAAAAGAAGAACAGGCCATTGCAGCCCGCCGGGGTGAGAAATCGAAGATCGGGTTTGGAGGTCAGACCATCCGGCATTACGTCCTGCAACCGCAGCAGTTCGTCAAAGATGATCGCACCGACCTGAAACAGAGCAATCCCTTCGAAGTTCTCGATGGGGACTTGAATCCGTTTATTGAGTCCTATCTGCGATGGAGTATTTCGAAGTAAGCACCAGTCATCTCACACATTGACCATGATTCTGGAAGGTCTCTGTACAACGATCAACCTTCACGGAGCGGTGAATATCGCTCCGATGGGGCCTGTCGTCGATGAACAACAGACAACATTCCGGTTCCGGCCATTTCAGACATCGACCACCTTTGCCAATCTGAAAGCGACCGGATGCGGCGTGTTCCATGTCACCGACAATGTGGAACTGATTGCCCGGGCAGTCATTGGTGAATTGCATCAACTTCCTGAACTTCAACCGGCGGCGGTCGTTCAGGGAAGTGTGCTGGCCAATGCCTGCCGGTGGTACGAATTCGAAGTCATCGCGATTGACGAATCACAGGAACGCACAGAGATTCAGACCCGCATCGTGCATGTTGGCCGGATTCGCGACTTCTGGGGGTTCAACAGGGCCAAGCATGCCGTCCTGGAAACAGCCATCCTGGCGAGTCGGCTGCATCTGTTATCACCGGAGGACGTTGAACGACAACTCTTGCATCTGGCGGTGATTGTGCGAAAGACGGCTGGCCAGCAGGAACAGACTGCCTTCGAATTACTGCAGGATTACATCCAAAACGATGACAGCTTTCCCGACGACGAGCCCACTTCGGCATAACGCACAGGGGCATCTGCACAAAGCATCTTGAGTCATGGTCAGCGGACGCGGCATTGGAAGGAGACATAGCCGCCGGTGTTGCCTTTCAGCGGCTGGTCGAATTCGAACGTCAACAGCTTGCTGCCAAATCCGTTGTCGTCCACATTCACTTTTCCTTCCAGGTTAGAGCTGATCGAGTTTTCGATGTAGTCCAGTCGCGGTGAAAGGTTGTCGACCACGCGGACTCTGGTCAGGTCTCGACCGCCAGTGTTATCAAAGCGAATCGTAAAAGTGACAATGTCTCCGGGGTGAGCCGATCCGCGATCTGCAACTTTCACAAGCTTCAGTTCACCCGGTATCCGTTTGTCTTCCACTCCGGTGAAGTCCTGGGCGGTGAAACGTCCCTGGACGATCTGGCCGGCTTCATCCGTGGCAACGATGATGGGGCGTCGACCATCTGCCCACTCCTGCGCGGCATCGATTCCCAGGCCAATCACGGCGTTATTGGCTCGATCAAACTGTCCTTCCCGCAGGAAGCGGAAGTCTTCATATGCATTGACCAGTTTCTCCTGATTCACGGCATTTTGCGTCTGCCCCAGTTCCCCATCAGCCTGCCGTTGGTTGACACCACTGGCCCGAGACCGCATCCGCATCCCTTGGACCTCATCCGTGTGGGCCGTCTCGTCAATGACCATTTTGGCTTTCATTCCACCGACCGTATTCTGATCCTGATGACCGGCCGCTTTGGCGATCTGAAGTCCCTCTTCCGGTAATGTCGCGGAACTGACAGATCCAAACCGGGGAGCATAAACACAGGCTTCGGTGCTGGGCTTCATATGGATCTTGCCGGTGTCGTCCTGGTATTCGGCCACGGTATCTTCCAGTCCCAGCCCAGCCCTGTTCATCCCCTGATAATGAACCGGTTCGTTTTTGTCGCCGCCGTCGCAGATGTATTCATCACCCACAATTTCCGTACCTGGGAATGGTCTGGCCGCACAGGGGGCAGCGGGGGGACAAGCTGCTGCGGAAGAACTGGCGACGGCGGCACTGGCCAATTGTGCATTCAACGGGGCACGTGGCTGATGCATATGCTGAATTGTCCCGGACTCACCGGCAATGGCCGTTTCGGCGTCCATGGAGCGCGGCGGGGTGGCCGTTACTGGAGCAGCGGCCTTCTTCGCGAATGGAGCTTCGCCTGCAGGTTGTTCGTTGGAAGCCTGTTGGATGGGAGAATCACCAAAGGGATCTTGCCCTTTGGAAATCAATTCGCGCACGTCCCGCTTCTGGACGGCAGCTTCACCCGGTTTTGCTGCCACGCTGGCTTGCGCTGATTTGGCCTGGGCGGAATCTGTTTGAGCCGCTGCAGACTTTGCTTTTTCCGTCGCTGCAATTCTTTCCTGTTTTTCCTGCTCCGTGGGATGAAATGTATTCTGAACATATCGACTGGCGGTGCTACACGAAGAACCGCACAGGATCAGTCCCAGCAATGCCAGCCGGGGCCAATTGGCGTTCCAGACAAAACGGCAGAACGCCCCTTCGTTGCGGATGCCGGAAGTCGACTTCCCCTGGACCAGCTGACCATGGTGATGATGCGCAGCAGCAATCCTGCCGGATGACATGGTCGTTGCGGAAAACTGGTTTCTCATGGTGTTCTGATCCTGACGGTCTGTGCTGAGATCACGATGCTGAGATCACGATGCTGAGATCATGGCGCTGTCAACATGAGTGGTGACTGGCTGAAAAATTCATCTGAAGGGGCAGCGGGATCGGGAATGCGGCCCCCGATGCGGAGAATCGCCAGTGGTCGCCCACGTTGATCGGCAGCCTGCAACAAATTTTCTTGCGGTCTGAGTTTCTCGATGCGAATAGCGCCGGTCTGTTCAACCGGGAATGCCAGATCGGGATGTTCCAGATAGATCACTTTGGTGACCATCCGATCCTGAAGAACGATCTCGATTTCCTCTGCATTGATTTCTATTGGAATCGGAAATTCGTTGGCCAATTCTGCAGGCGCATGCAGCCGATCCAGAATTTCCACGGTTGGAAAGAGTTCCACCCCGGGAAACTCCGGCAGATGGCTGATCCGAAAACGATACACATAACCAACTCCCAGCCCCGCCTGGGCCGGTGCATTGATGGGAACCAGATTTTGCGGCGAACCGGCGTAGAAAGAGACCGTGCCCGTTGTCGGCAGAGTGATTCGCACCTGTTGCGGCAGTCCGGCAGTCCCCGGTTTGACCAGAGCACTCCAGCGGCCGGCCACTCCAGTCGGAGCACGATGATCCAGCGGCTGGTAACGATCCTGCGCCTGCAGCGTTCCAGTCACCAATGCAGAGCAGAGACACAGACTGCAGATCAGACGTGAGAGTTTGAAACGAAGCATGGGGCAAGGTTCAATGCGAAGTGTTGTGATGGAATGGGACGGAAACACGCCCATCGCGGGCTCAGGCGAGCGTTGCACCGCAACTTGGGGTTCGGGTTGGTTTCTCGCAATTCCGCTCCGTTGTCGCTCG
>Ga0182745_1005613_pt1 | contig 10226 bp, 6 predicted proteins | sample eDN3rd30CKraftBY_FD_128523 | JGI IMG/M metagenome (GOLD analysis project Ga0182745, IMG submission 128523) | Enriched backyard soil microbial communities from Emeryville, California, USA - eDNA 3rd pass 30_C Kraft BY (version 2) (version 2) | ecosystem: Environmental > Terrestrial > Soil >... | reverse complement strand
GTCTTGACCAATCGCGTACTGCATGGTCGATCTTATCCGCACCAGGTGCGCAACAACGAATGCATCAATTGCTTCCGAAACATGCGGCAACCACACGAGACATTCGAGCGCTTCCAGAAACCGCAGCAGCCGGATGGAAGTTTCCTGCCCGCACTTCCAATTGGGACCTGAGTTGACCGGATTCTGCTTGATCCAGCTGTCTATCCATGCGCAGAAGGCATGCAGGAATATGGCCTTCGAGCTTTCGGCATAGGCACGAGCCAAGAGCACAGCCCATTCGAATCTCGACGGTTCCCAAATCACCTTGACGTCGACACCCGCACAGCCAAATTCATCGGTTTGCGACCAATGCGATCCGCTCGACCAGCGTCGCTGTGTCCATGGGTCGTGAAACCAGTCGGGCGGATTACCGATGTTCCGCCAATGCTCACCAAAATACTCCAACTGCCCGGCGAGCAATTTTTCCGCCTTGAGAAACAGCGACTCCAGATCACAAAGAGGATACGTCCATCGACCTGGACAGGCGCCGAGAAGCGCATCTCCTAGTGGCGGCAGCGGCATCACACGCATGCGTCTGCGATAGATGCCAAACCGCACACGTGACTTGTATGCTGCGACCCGCAGGCAATTGGTAGCGCCCAACTTCCACGCAGTTTCGATGAGCCAGAGTTTGTTCATTGATATCTGTCAGCAGCTCATATTCAGAAGGAATCCCTTCATGACGGGACTCAAACGCCTGATTACGAGTACTGCGCAGTTTGTCGGCAACTTCGTGTTCGGGTAGGTGCGACTCGCGTTGGACAAGATATTTTAATCACGACGCGGTTGGGAGGATCCGCCGCGACGCCGCAAGCTCATCGAGCACCGCCGCTATCCGCTCACCCGTTCTGCCATCCCATTTTTCGGGAATGGACCCAACCTTCCACGCGAGCGAGAATAACTTATCGAAAACCACCGGCAATACGGCGGGATTCGTTCCGACAAGCTCATTGGTTCCCATCGTGACGGTCTCGGGACGTTCCGTAGTGTCGCGCAGCGTAATGCAGGGAATCCCCAAAACCGTCGTTTCCTCGGTAATGCCACCCGAGTCAGTGACCACGCAAAATGCATTCTTGACCAGGAAGTTGAACTCCAGATAAGGCTGTGGCGGCACGACGATCAGGTTCTGCGGCAGCTGTGGCAACCGCTCCAGAGTCTTGGCGGTACGGGGATGCACAGGAAAGACAACGAGAAAATCCCTAGCGCCGACGGATACTTCGTGCAGAAGTCGCGAGAAAGCGCTGATGTCATCCACGTTGGCCGGACGATGCAGCGTCATCACGATGTAGCGTCCTGCGGACAGTCCCCTCTCATCCCACAATGCCGGACACCGCAGCCGCGCACTATTGGCCAGCAGCGTATCGATCATGGTATTCCCGACGAAGAAGATCCTGTCCTCACTCACCCCGGCGCGACGCAGATTCGCATTCGCGGCCTCGCTCGTAGTGAAAAAGAAATTCGTGATGGCGTCGGTCACCATCCGGTTGATCTCCTCCGGCATCGTCCAGTCTCCCGAACGTATTCCCGCTTCGACGTGCGCTACCGGAACGTGGAGCTTCTGTGCGGCAATCGCACAAGCCATCGTGGAGTTCACATCGCCGACCACCATGCACAGGCTGCTGGGAGCCGATAGCAGCAACTGTTCGTAACGCAGCATGATCGCAGCAGTCTGCTCAGCTTGCGTACCCGATCCCACCTCCAGATTCACATCGGGCCTGGGAATCTCCAGTTGCTCGAAGAAGTCTCCCGACATCCTCGCATCGTAGTGCTGTCCCGTGTGAACGAGGCGATAACGCAGTGTGCTGCCTCGTGACTGACGCACCTGAATCGCCCGGATCACCGGAGAGATCTTCATGAAATTGGGCCGGGCGCCGGCTATCACATCAATAAGCACAGCGCCGCTCATTGGACTTCCTGCTGCAGTTCGATGCTGACGCGGCTCACCTCGATGATCTCCGACAACGGTATCGGGGCACTCTCACCGCCGCGCAGCGCGTCGACGAAAGCCCAGGCACAAGCTCGCTGACCCTTATCCTGTCTCCATAGACGCATCTTCGAAAATCCCGACCAGCCAAAGGCGCGCATGTGCCGAAAATTGTCGAGCTGCAGGATTGCGCCTGCAGCGAATACCTCCAAACGCTCCTTGGGGAAGGATTTATGGCCATTGGCGAGATAATTGATTGTACCGGTCGACCCGTTCAAAAACTCCAAGACGATCGTGACTGTATCCCGTGCACCTGTGCGCAGGGAGAAAATGGAATGACGTTTGATGGCAGAGCCGGCGAGAAATCGCAGCAGGTCCACGAAGTGACAACACTCTCCAATGATGCGCCCTCCTCCAACCGCCGGATCCTGTGCCCAATGCGTGGCAGGCAATGCGCCAGCATTCACCGTCATGACCAGGGAGATCGGCTCGTGTACCGCCTGCAAGAGCTCCTTGGCTCGCACGGTGAATGGTGAGAAGCGCCGGTTGAAGCCCACCATCAATAGCGTTGGCGCACCCTGGTAGGCATTCTCAATGGTCGCAAGCTCCTCGAGTGTCAAACACAGCGGCTTCTCCACGAACACGTGCTTTCCATTCGCACATGCCTCCAGGACATAGCGAGCGTGGCTATCATGTCGTGTCGCGATGACAACTGCATTGATGTCAGGCGCTGCGATTACGCCAGCAGCGTCGGTACTTGCCCGCTCGAAGCCGTGTTTCCTGCCAACATGCATGGCACTGACGCCCGCACTGGATGCAATCGCGCGCAGCGTTGCCCCGCTACCGGCAAACGCCGGCACAAGAATGGCGCTGCCATAATTTCCCGCACCGATGAATCCGAGCGTAACTTCGCTCTGCTTGCTTACGGGATTTAGCTGGACCGTGTCGGCGCGCTCCTCACGACCTGCATCGTCGGGGAAGGTTAGGACGATGCCGAGTGACGGCTCGCTCCCACTCACCACCTCATACGCTTTGGGTGCGTCCTCGACCTGGAAACGATGCGAGACCAGCGGCGATGCGTCGAGTCGTCCGTCTGACAGCATGTCCAGTACGGCTTCGAAATTGCGCTGCTCGGTCCACCGAACGAAGCCCACCGGATAGTCGACTCCGCGCTCTTCGTAGGCGGGATCGTAACGACCCGGGCCGTACGAGCAAGATACTTGGAAGCTCAACTCCTTCTCGTAGAAATCCGATCTGGACAGCTCTAGGCCGGTAACCCCGACCAGAACGATGCGCCCGCGCTTGCGGCTCATCAGGGCAGCCTGATGAACCGGCGCGCTGCTGCTGGTCGAGGCAGTGATGAGCACTGCATCCATCCCCCGTTCGCGGGAGAACTGGTTTGCTCGGGAAATCGGGTCCTCTGCGCATCCGAGATCGACCACTTCCGCACCGAATGCACGTGCCAGCTGCAGACGCGCCGGATCGAAATCCATTCCGAGCACACGGCAGCCGTGTGCTCGCAATAATTGCACAGTGACCAGCCCGATCAGCCCGAGACCGATCACAGCTATCGATTCACCCAAAGTCGGCTGTACCAGTCGTATGCCCTGCAGGCCGATGGCTCCGAGGACAGTAAAGGCTGCCTGCTGGTCGCTCACGTTCTGCGGAATCCGCGCCGCCAGATTGATGGGCACCGAGACGTACTCTGCGTGTCTGCCATTGGAAGCCACACGATCGCCAATCTCAAAACCGTGAACATCGGCCCCCTTCGCCACAACCACGCCGACGTTGCAGTAACCCATGACCAAGGGTTGATCGAGTTTGTTGCGCACGGCTTCCAGCGTGGGTAACAAACCATCTGTCCTGATTTTGTCCAGCACTGCACGCACCTTGTCGGGCTGCTGCTTTGCCTTCTGAATCCAACCGGCTTTACCGAAATCCACCAGCATCTTCTCGGTCCCTGCCGAAACCAATGTGCAAGAGGAACGCACCAGGAGATGCCCTCGCGCCACATGAGGGACTGGGATCTGCTCTACCGTAGTAGCGCCCGTCCTCAAATCCTGCAGTATCTGTTTCATCCTGACCTTCCACTCATATACTTGAATTCCGCGGCACCTTGCTTGACGCAGACCACCGATCGGAAAACGGGTTCATCGGGTGCCTCTTCAGTCTCGGCACGGGTCTTTCCACGGTGAACCACGAGAGGCAGGCAAGCACTACTGTAAATGCCGTCGCTGTCACCATATCTGACGCCCAGGGCATTCCAGCACGATGAGCACGTTCACTGCCAGCATATGACAGATGTAGGCGCCGTAGGAAATATCGTTTCCCACCAACAATCTCCGGCTCAGCATGTGAAGCGATTAAACTTATAAGAACACCGCGAGTGACAGAGACGCGTATGAGAATGGGCCCAACGCATTGACACGCACTACCCCGAAAGAGCCGATTGCAAACGTGAGAAGGACGTAAGCAACCAGAAAGTACAGGCCATGCTCGCGAGCAGCCGATGTAGCATTGCAAAATAGCGTTGTGCTAGCACTCCCAATAAGAACATATAGGACCAGGAACGAACGACACACCCATTAACCTCCACGGAGACGTCCACAGGCTGCTAGTGGCGACACCGACTCTCTAAGTCTCCGGAGGAGTCCGGATTGAAGAACAGCGGGAACATAGCGACCGCACATCATCCATTATCTCGACAAGCTCATTAGCCGCACGTTCTGGTGTAAACGCAGCTGCGCGCGCATTGGCCGCCCGTCCCAGCCGTTCGTGCCGATTCGTATCAGTTGCGAGCATGCACATAAGAACTGTCAGCTGCCCGACATCCCCGGGATTCATCAACAATCCAGTGACATCATGCGCAACGACATCAGGCAACGAGCCCACACGGGTGACGATCACCGGCAGTCCAGCGGCCATCGCCTCGAGCATCGCATTCGAAAGTCCCTCGGCATGACTGGGCAATACGAACACGTCCGCATCCGCTAGGAGCCGGTCCTTCGCCGTACCGGTCACCCACCCTGCGACCTCAATGCGGCCTGTCAATGCCGGCTCGCGAGCGCATTCTTGACAATAACTCTCCAGCGACCCGGCCCCTGCAAATACCAACTGCGTTGCAGGCAGTCCCTGAATGGACTGCAGTTCGCGAAACGCCGCGATCAGATCACGAATTCCTTTCGCGTACTCAAGCCAGCCGACGAACAGAAAACGTATCGGTCGACGAATGCTGTAGGTGCGTGTGCGCCCTGCTGCCAGTAGTTGATCGGTGACCGTCCAATTCTCGACGATGCGACAGTACCGTTCGGGCAGACCCAGCTCCGTGACGAAGAAGTTGCGCCAGGTTGCACTCTGGCAGAGATGGACGGACACACCACCTAGCATCAGTTTGACGAAGAACCTGTAGACCCGTGACTCGCGGCAATGATCGATAAAGGCGCCATGCCGCAGGAACATCAAAGTACTGGCCCCACGACAACGCGCATACAGCAACATCGTGCTCTTTTCGACGAAACTGGCCCCGCCCGAAGCAAACACCAACACGAAGTGCGGCCTAATCCGCTCGAATTGCCGTACGAATCGCACACACCTTCTCGCTGCCAGTCCGAGCCGGCGCGCCAGACCAGGAGGCGGGACCGATATCTGCGTTGAATCGAGGGTATGCAGGTCTACGCGTCGCGGCAAAGAAGAACGCAACAGCAACTCGCAGGATTGACGCATTCCTCCCTGCACGTGATGGGCACCACCGGGTTCGGGAAAGGCACCAACGATCAGTAGAGAATGCCTATGCACCTGCGCTCACCGGATAACGCTCATACCACACCGCCAGTTGCAGCACCTTCCACAGCAGGAATCCGCGATCGCGACGACCAGTGCGATGATCCTCCAGAAGCTCGACGAGCCGCTTGCCATCCAGCAGACCATCACGTATCACACGCGAATCGTGGAGGTGGTCTCTGAGCAGGCCATAAAGGGGGCCACGCAGCCACTTGCCGTAGGGAACGCCGAAACCACGCTTGGGACGATCCAGAACTTCGTTAGGGACAACACCACGCAAAGCCGCACGCAGTATCCGTTTTCTCTCTCCGCCGCACACCTTGTAGTGCGACGGCAGTGCGAGCGCGTATTCCGCCAGATTCAGATCCAGGAAAGGAACGCGCACTTCCGTGCCGTTGGCCATCGTCGCCCGATCGACTTTCTCTAGGAAAGTGTCTGGAAGCACCACGCACGCATCGATCCACAACATCCGCTGCACATCGTCGGACACCGGCATCGACTGCCATAACTCCCGATAGCGACTGAAAGGGTCGGAAGTGCTCAGCTGCTGCCGCAATGCGCCGCTCATGACCTGCTCAGGCGCATGGCGTTCGGAATCGACCGTCAGCAGCAATGCGAATCGCAGGGGGTCCGGAGCCCCTAAGGCTTCGGACATGCGCAACATGCGCCGCAGCGAATCGGGAAGATCCAGGTTGCGCGGTACGAACGTTCGCGTCAACGCACGCAGCAAAGGCCATGGACCACGACGACCAAGCAACGCGTAGCGCCGATATCCTGCGAACATCTCGTCACCGCCGTCGCCCTGCAGGACGACCTTGATTCCGGATCCTAGTTGTCGGGTCGCCAGATACAGAGGAATGTTGGCTGCATCTGCAAACGGCTCATCGTGGCTGTCCACCATCTTCTCGACCAGCTCGACAAGCTCCGTGGCCTGCACAAATAGCTCGTGGTGTTCCGTGCCGAGCTGTTGCGCCAACTTCGCCGCCTGAGGCAATTCGCCGGTATCGTCGAAATCGAAAGCCACACTGTACGTCGACAATCGCGTGCTGCAGGCGCGTGCTGCGAAAGTTGCGATCGCCGACGAATCGATGCCACCGCTCAGCATCACGCCCACCGGCACGTCACTCACTAGATGGGAATGAACCGCATCCTTGAGCAAAGTACGTACCTTTCCGGTCGCTACATCGAAATTGTCGTCGACAGGGCGAACATCCGCGACTCTCCAGAACGCATCCCGGCGACAGCCACTGCAATCAAACGCGAGATACGTGCCCGCCTCCAGGCGGCGTATGTCACGATACATCGTGTTGCGGCCGAGCACGTTGCCGAACCACAGATACTGGTGGAGCGCATCGGGATCGATATGCCAGCTCGCCGAGGGATGCATGGCAAGCAGCGCTTTGATCTCCGAAGCGAACTCCAGACGCAGCCCATCGTGACGATAGAACAGCGGTTTGATTCCCAGAGGATCGCGCGCAAGGATCATGGTCCGGCTGTGCTGATCCCATAACGCTACCGCGTACATGCCGCGAACGCGGAGGAGAGCGTCCGTACCCCATACCTTGAACGATTCGAGAAAGACTTCGGTGTCGGAGTTCGTACGGAAGACCGATCCCTTCGCAGCGAGCTGGGCACGCAGATCACTGTAGTTGTAGATCTCACCATTGAAAGCGATCACGAACTGCCCGGAACCATCCCGCATGGGCTGATCCGCCGCGGACGACAGATCGATGACGCTGAGTCTCGCATGGCCCATCGACACAGGGCCGTCGCTCCACACGTTGCGCGCGTCCGGACCGCGGTGGGCAATCGCCTGCACCGCGGATTGCACAAGCTGCGGACTACTCGCAGAATCCCGGAAATCGACAACGCCTGCTATACCGCACATGTTGAGGTGACTCCATTGGTCAGGCGCGCAAACAGGTCTTCGTAGCGGCGTGTGCACAGACCCATCGAAAGTTCCTGCTGTGCAAAGCTGCGCGCCCTTTCACCCATTGCAGCCCGTTCGTCCTGCTGCAGGTTGGCAAAGCGAATGAGCGCGACCGCAAGTTCGTCCGGGCGCGCCGGATCGAACAAATAGCCGGCAGCGCACCGCTCTACGAGAAACTCGTGATCGCCGATACGGCCGGCGAGAACTGGCAGGCCCGCGGCCAGCGCCTCGCATATTGCATTGGGAAAACCCTCAGAATGGGATGGGTGTACCAGCCCGTCACACTGAGCCATGAGTGCGGCCACGTCATTGCGTTGTCCGAGCCACGACCAGTTATCAGTTAAACCAAGAAACTCGAGCCGACGCTGCAACCGCGAGAAATAGTCAGAACTGCCGATCCGCCCGACCCACCACACGTCGACGGACAGACCGGCCTGCTGTTGACAGATGCTCAATGCTTCCACCAGAGCCTCGACATTCTTGAGCGGCACGATTGTCGAGACGGCCAGCAGACGCAGCCTTGGCCGCGGTGCAGCGCTCTTTTTTACCGCGAAGAACTGCGGGCCGACACCGTTGCTGATGATGCTCATGCGCCCTGCGAGCCACGGGAACTCGCGCACCATGCGCCGCATCTGACCGTGGGAGTTGACGACGAGGTGATCGGCGAGTCGATGACAGTTTTCCAGCATCCGCCGGTACAGAGTCAGCCGCCCGGGAGCATATTGCGCCCGCTGCGACACCACGATCTTGGTCCGGCCCACACCTAGCGAGGCCAGCTCCAGATAGAAGTTAGGAGTATCCAGGTAGGACAGCGCCACGTCATAACCACCGACATGCAATCGGTTGCGCAAGGCCAAGGGAACACCGGATGAAAGCCGCCGCGTCTTGGCCACGTGCCATATTGGGATATGAAGTGATTCCAGCGGCTCGGCCAGATCCCGAGCCGGGTAGTAGACGAAAAATTCGACCTGGTGACCGAGATGCTGCAATCCCGCCCCAAGATTGACGAGCTGGCGCTGGGCCCCACCCGTACCCAGATGATCGATTGCAAGAAGTATCCGCATGCCTATGGAAGAATCGAGCTCACAGACCCGCCAGGACTCGTTCAGCGCGAGCAGTCCATGTGTAGTTCGCTTCGAAGTCGCACGCAGCATTTCCGGCCAGCGCGGAACACAAAGCGGGCTCGTCGCGCAACCGCGTGAGAGCACGGGTCCATGCCTGTGGATCGTCCGGATCGCAGAGTAGGCTATTGTATTCGTGCCGCATGATCTCCTTCAGAACCGACAGGTCAGAGCACACTATCGGCTTTCCAGCAGCCATGTATTCGAATAATTTGAGCGGAGACATCCATTTCGCAACGTCTCCTGCCGCCCCGTACACAGAGACGGTACGTTGATACGGCGCCAGCAAAATGTCGAACCCCGACAGGTATCGGGGAACCTGCGCGGGCGGCACGAAGCCGTGCAGATGCAGGTTGTGAACGTGCGCTACCTGCTGACGCCACTGCTCCACATCAGCACTGGAGCCGCCCACGACATGGAACTGAGCCCAAGGACACATCGGCGCGATCCTGGCGATCAGTTCCATACCCTTACCGCGATACAACTGTCCTGCATAACCGACGATGATTTCGCCCGGCTTCCTGTCGATGGCGATGGGTGCCACGTCGTGTCCTACCCGATCGGCCGCATCGTGAGCCACCACGACTCTCGACTTGAGTCGCGGAACATCGCTGGCATAGCGATCCCTCAGCGCATCACTTATCACGATCGTTCGAGTAAAAGAAGATCGGGTAGCCGACGCTGACAGCAGTCTCCTGCCCAACAAACCCTGGTCATCCGCCGGAGCGTGCGCCTCGAAGACGACTTTCTTGTCCGTCAAATGTACTGCCGCGACGGCTCCGCTGAGAAAGCGCGTATAAACGAGATCGATCTTTCGTTCTTTCAGCGATAGTGCGCTGCGTACAGCATATACATATGAACGCCCGACGTAGGCGCCCCAAGGTAGACGCTGTATGGCGAACGAGTTCTCCACTCCGTAGTAGCTGAAGTTGTCGACCACACTAGTATCGCGGCCTGGTCGATCCGGAATCAATAATGTTACATCGTGGCCATTGCGACGGAACGCCGCGCACATTTTCATGATGTTGACACTGTTGGCAGATCGCGACGGGATCAGCGCATGGGAAAGATAGGCAATGTGCATTTGTTCTCATCACCTACTCAAGCACGATCGGCACTGGCTCCCCTTTCCCTTGGGATACGCGCGAGTACGATGCACGAAAAACACAGAACATCATCAACCATGCAGTCAGAGAGGCGAAGCGGAGATCAAGCAGCATGGCCTCCTTCAACTCGATCATGACAAGCCAAAGAAAGAGCGTTGTCAGCATAAAGCGTTCGGCGAATCCCTGGACGTTTTTCAATGTCAACGCCCACATCACAACATATGATAAGTAAAGAAGCGTCGCGCCGACCAAGCCGGTACCAAAAATCAGACGCACCGGCCCAACATCGGAGTGCACGCGTGCAAGCTGCCAGGTTGCAGGATTGC
>Ga0182745_1005610_pt1 | contig 10227 bp, 10 predicted proteins | sample eDN3rd30CKraftBY_FD_128523 | JGI IMG/M metagenome (GOLD analysis project Ga0182745, IMG submission 128523) | Enriched backyard soil microbial communities from Emeryville, California, USA - eDNA 3rd pass 30_C Kraft BY (version 2) (version 2) | ecosystem: Environmental > Terrestrial > Soil >... | reverse complement strand
TTGCCGTCATAGGCCTTGTGGAAATTGACCTCGCCGCCGACCGTGGGCACGCCGACGCAATTGCCGTAGCCGCCGATGCCGTGGACGACGCCCGAGATCAGATGCTTCATCTTCGGATGGTCGGGGCGGCCGAAGCGCAGCGCGTTGAGGTTCGCGACCGGGCGCGCGCCCATGGTGAAGACGTCGCGCAGGATGCCGCCGACCCCGGTCGCCGCGCCCTGATAGGGTTCGATGTACGACGGGTGGTTGTGGCTCTCCATCTTGAAGATGGCGGCGAGCTTCTTGCCGTCCGGGCCTTCGCCGATGTCGATGACGCCGGCATTCTCGCCAGGGCCGCAGATCACCCACGGCGCTTCGGTCGGCAGCTTCTTGAGGTGGATGCGGGAGCTTTTGTAGCTGCAATGTTCGGACCACATGACCGAGAAGATGCCGAGTTCGACGAGGTTCGGCTCGCGCCCGAGCGCGTGGAGGACGCGATCATATTCCTCGGGCGAAAGGCCGTGCTCGGCGACGATTTCGGGGGTGATGGCGGTTGCGGGCTGAGTCATGGCGCGCCTTTAGCCGCGCGCGCGCGATAGGAACAGACCCCATGCGTCCTTTTTGGGATCGGGCCGCGCGATCGCCGGTTCAGGCAGCGGCCGGGACGCGGTTGCGCCCCGCCCACCAGGCCGTCAGCGCGAGCAGCGCGTAGGCGAAGAGCATCGTCGCGGGGATGGCGAGCGAATAGACGGGTTCCTTCGGGCCGAACCAGTCGATCGCCTGGAACAGCGCGAGCAACCCTGCCAGCACCCACAGCCGAAGAGGACCCGAGGGCGCTCGCGTCCGCGCCGCATAATAGACGAGCGCGCCGCCGGTCAGCAGGATCTCCAGCGGCATTTCGATCAGCGGATGGTTCCAGAGGCCGAGTCCCAGCTTCGGCGGCGCACCGAACAGGGTGAGGTCGGGGATATGGACGATCAGGTCGAGCAGCCAGTGCGAAAGGACGACGAGCCCCGCGCCGATCGCCGCCGTGCGCCGCCGCGTCGCGAGCCCGACCAGCCCACCGAACACCGCGCCCCACAGCAGCGCGCCGAGCAGGCTGTGCGTATAGGGCATGTGATAGAGGTCCATCGGGTTCATCGCGGTGATGCCGGGGACGATCCGCATCGCCTCGACGCCCGGGATCAGCAACGCCGCGAAGCCGATGTCGACGATCTGCGCGGCGACGAACAAGGTGCCGAGCCCGGCGGCGCGGGGGCGGGCGGCGGCGACCAGCGCCGGGGCGAAATGACCGACGAACATGGCGCGAGCCTATCGCCGCGCGGGGCGACGTCAAGCTTGACCGCATGGGGCCGAAGAGGCCAAAGCAGGCGCCATGACGGACACGCCCGACCCCGCCGCCGCCGCTGGACTCGCCTCGCTGTCGTTCGAGGCGGCGATGGGCGAGCTCGAAACGATCGTGCGGCGGCTCGAAAGCGGCGATGTCAGCCTCGAGGAATCGGTCGCGCTCTACGAGCGCGGCCACGCGCTGCGCGCGCATTGCGAAGCGCGGCTCGCCGCGGCGCAGGCGCGTATCGAACAGGTCAGCCTCGGCGCCGACGGCCAGCCCGCGGGAACCGCGCCCTTCGGCGAAGCCTGACCCGTGGCGGCGCTCGTCGAGGGCGGCACGGAGGGGGACGCGCTCATCGTGCGCGCGGCGCAGGCCGAGGTCGCCGACGGAATCGACGGGCTTTTCGACCGCTTGCTCGCCATCCCGACCGACCCGCGCGGCCTGCTTTACGAAGCGATGCGCCACGCCGCGATCGGCGGCGGCAAGCGGCTGCGTCCGCTGCTCGTGCGCGCGGCGGGCGACCTTTATCATGTCGACCGCGCGCCGGCGCTGCGCGTCGGGGCGGCGGTCGAGGCGATGCACGTCTATTCGCTGATCCACGACGATCTGCCCTGCATGGACGACGACGACATGCGCCGCGGCAAGCCGACGGTGCACAAGGCCTATGGCGAGGCGACCGCGATCCTCGCGGGTGATTCGCTCCATGCGCTCGCCTTCGAGTGGCTGATCGATTCCGCGACCCATGCCGACCCGTTCGTCCGCGGCGAGCTGGTGCGCGAGCTGGCGCGCGCGGCGGGGCCGGCCGGCATGGCGGGCGGGCAGATGATGGACCTCGCCGCCGAAACCGCCGATTTCGACCTGCCGACCGTGACGAGGCTGCAGCAGCTCAAGACCGGCGCGCTGATCGGCTTCTCGGTCGAGGCGGGGGCGATCCTCGCCCGCATCCCGGCCGAGGGCCGCACGCCGCTGCGCGGCTATGCGCGCGACATCGGGCTCGCCTTTCAGATCGCCGACGACATCATGGACGTCGAGGGCGACGAAGCGCTCGCGGGCAAGGCGCTGCACAAGGACGACGCAGCGGGCAAGGCGACCTTCGTCACGCTGATGGGGATCGAGCGCGCCCGCGAACAGGCGGCGCTGCTCGTCGAGCAGGCGATCGCCCATCTGTCGGGTTTCGGCGAGGAGGCCGCGCTGCTGCGCGCCATCGCGCGCTATGTGGTGGAAAGGGACCGTTGATGCGCATTGGGGTTTATCCCGGGACGTTCGATCCGATCACGCTCGGGCATATGGACATCATCCGCCGCGGCGCGAAGCTGGTCGACCGGCTCGTGATAGGGGTGACGACCAACATCACCAAATCGCCGCTGTTCGACGACGACGAGCGCATCGCGATGGTGCGCAGCGAGGTCGCGGCGATCGAGGGCGACATTCGCGTCGTCGGCTTCAACGCGCTGCTGATGGATTTCGCGGAGCGCGAGGGCGCGAGCGTCATCGTCCGCGGCCTGCGTGCGGTCGCCGACTTCGAATATGAATATCAGATGGCGGGGATGAACCAGCAACTCAACGACCGGATCGAGACGGTCTTCCTGATGGCCGACGTCGGGCTGCAGCCGATCGCGTCGCGGCTGGTCAAGGAAATCGCGATCTTCGGCGGTGAGATCCACAAATTCGTTACCCCCGCGGTGCGCGAGGCGGTCGTCGGCCGCATCGCCGAACGGGGGCTTCGGCAGGGCGAAGGCTGATCGTTATTTTCTGGAATGCGCGGCACCGGCCCGCTCCCCCACCCGGCCTCCCCGACGATAGTAGCCTATGGGAGGTCGGGTGGGGGAGCGGGCCGGTGCCGCTTCATCCATACGCAATCATTGAGCGTTCAGCTTTTTCCCGCTAGGTCGCGCCGACGGGGCGCAAACCGGATTCACTGACAAAGGCCGATATAGTATGAAATTCACTTTTCGCCCCATGATCCTGACGGTGATGGCGCTCGGCCTCGCGGCTTCGGCCGTCGCGCAGGAAGCGCCGCCGCCGCCGGGGCCGACGCCTGAGGGAAATCCGACCCCGACCGAAATCCCGGCTCCGGCGCCGCCCGCCGAAACGCCTCCCCCTGAAGCGCCGCCGGCCGAGACGCCGCCGGCCGACGCCCCGGCCGCGGCCGATGCGGCTCCGGCGGTCGCGCCGCCGGTGATCCCGGCGATGACGCCCGACCAATATCTGAACAATCCCGAATATATGCTCGACCTCGACCTCTCGACCGGGGGACGGGTGGTGATCCAGCTCTATCCCAACGTCGCGCCGAACCATGTCGCGCGTGTCAAGGAACTCGCGCGCGCGGGTTTTTACGACGGGGTCAAGTTCCACCGCGTGATCGACGGCTTCATGGCGCAGACGGGCGATCCGACCGCGACCGGGCAGGGCGGTTCGAAGCTCCCCGACCTCAAGGCCGAATTCAACGACATGCCGCACCTGCGCGGCACGGTGTCGATGGCGCGCGCCGAGGGGGAGGACAGCGCGAACAGCCAGTTCTTCATCATGTTCCAGCCGCGCTTCGCGCTCGACCATCGCTATACGGTGTTCGGCCGCGTGGTGTCGGGGATGCAATATGTCGACGCGATCCAGAAGGGCGAACCGCCCGCGCTGATGTCGCGCATGGTGCAGGTGTCGGTCGCCGCCGACAACAAGCCGGTGCCGCCCGCCGCGATGCTGACCGAAACGCAGCCAGCCGCGCCCGCGATCACCGCCGACCAGCTCAACGCGCCGATCGCGCAGTAACCGGGCAAGGACGCGCGGACCCTCATGCGCGTCGACGCCTTCGATTTCGACCTGCCGCCCGAACGCATCGCGCTCCGCCCCGCGCGGCCGCGCGATGCGGCGCGGATGCTCGTCGTCGAGGGCGGCGCGATCAGCGATGCGGTCGTTCGGGACCTGCCGAACCGGCTGCGCGCCGGCGACTGCCTCGTCTTCAACGACACGCGCGTCATCCCGGCCCAGCTCGAAGGGCGCCGGGGGGAGGCGAAGATCGGCGCGACGCTCCACAAGCGCATCGGCCTTCGCCGCTGGCAGGCGTTCGTCCGCAACGCGAAGCGGCTGCGCGTCGGCGAGACGGTCGATTTCGGCGCGGGGGTCGCGGCGCTCGCCGAAGAGCGGCTTCCCGACGGCAGCTTCGTCCTCGCCTTCGCGGGCGACGAGCCGGTCGAGATACTGCTCGAGCGCGCGGGCACGATGCCGCTGCCGCCTTATATCGCGGGCAAGCGCGCGACCGACGAAGCCGACCGCAGCGACTATCAGACGATGTTCGCGAGGCAGGACGGCGCGGTCGCCGCGCCCACCGCCGCGCTGCACTTCACCCCAGCGCTGCTCGATGCGCTCGCCGCCGCCGGGATCGGATCCGAGACGCTGACGCTTCACGTCGGCGCCGGCACTTTCCTGCCCGTGAAGGCCGACGACACCGAAGACCATGTCATGCACGCCGAATGGGGCCGCATCGATGCCGCGACCGCCGACCGCCTCAACGCGGTGCGCGCGGCGGGCGGGCGCGTCATCGCGGTCGGCACGACGAGCCTCCGCCTCCTCGAAAGCGCGGCGCGCGAGAACGGCGCCATCGCGCCGTTCGAAGGCGATACCGCGATCTTCATCACCCCCGGCTATCGGTTCAAGGCGATCGACGGGCTGATGACCAATTTCCACCTGCCACGCTCGACCCTGTTCATGCTGGTCAGCGCGCTGATGGGACTGGAGACGATGCAGGCGGCCTATGCCCATGCGATCGCACAGGATTACCGTTTCTACAGCTATGGCGACGCGAGCCTGCTGCTCCCCTGAGCGGGCGGATATTTACATTATTGCAAGGCATTCCGGGCATAGCGGGCGCTTGGTTGGGGCCAGCAAGAGTTTTTGAGCCGATGGACAGGGCATCGCGGATCGATGCGGGCGACGTTGAGGGGAATGCCGACGACGCGGAACAGCGCGGTTTTTTCGGCCGGTTCGGCGCGCGCATCGGCAAGGGGCGGAATGATTCCGCGCCCAATCTTCACACGCGCGAAGCCTTGCTGCTGCTCCAGAATTACGAGGAAAGCCGCCAGGGCTGGTTCTGGTCGACCGACGCCGCGGGGCGACTGACCTATATCACCGACGCGGTCGCGCGGCTGATGGGCCGGAGCGGCGGCGAGTTGCTCGGCACGCCCTTCGTCGACCTCTTCCTGCCCGCCGACAGCAATGGCGAGCGGCAGCGGACGCTGCCCTTCCTCCTCACCCGCCAGTCGAAGTTCGACGATCTGCCGCTGCGCGCCGCGAGCGCCGCCGACGGCGAGGAGCGCTGGTGGGCAGTGTCGGGACGTCCGCATTTTGGCGGCGGCGGCGATTTCGCCGGCTATCGCGGCAGCGGCACCGACATCACGGCGCAGCGCCGGTCGGCCGAAGACGCGTCGCGGCTCGCGCTCTACGACTCGCTCACCGGCCTTGCCAACCGCTTCCACATCTCGAAGAAGCTCGATTCGACGCTCGCCGCCTTTGCGCAGCAGCAGCGGTCGTGCGCGATCATGCTGCTCGACCTTGACCGCTTCAAGCAGGTCAACGACACGCTCGGCCATCCGGCGGGCGACGCGCTGCTCAAGCAGGTCGCAGAGCGGCTGCTCAAGATCGTCGGCGACAAGGAAATGGTGAGCCGCCTCGGCGGCGACGAATTCCAGATCATCCTCCCCGACCAGGAGGATCGCGGCAAGCTGGGCGACGTCGCCGCCGACATCATCGCCAGCCTGTCGCAACCCTATTCGGTCGAGGGTAGCCGCTGCATCATCGGCGCCTCGGTCGGCGTCGCGATCAGCCCCTTCGACGGCGTGGCCAGCGACGACCTCGTCCGCAACGCCGACCTCGCGCTCTATGCCGCGAAGGGTGGCGGCCGCGGCCGTTTCCGCTTCTATTCGAGCGACCTCCACCAGGCGGCCGAAGATCGCCGCGCGCTCGAAGAGGATCTGCGCGACGCGCTCGGCCGGGGACAGATGGAATTGCATTACCAGCCGGTGGTGCAGGCGAAGTCGAACATGGTGACCGGCGTCGAGGCGCTGGTGCGCTGGAACCACCCCGAGCGCGGGCCGATCTCGCCGTCGCTGTTCGTCCCGATCGCCGAGGAGGCCAATCTGATCTGGGCGCTCGGCGAATGGGTGTTGCGCAAGGCATGCGAGGACGCCGCGCGCTGGCCGGGCGACATGCGCGTCGCGGTCAATGTCTCGCCGATCCAGTTCGCGAACGAGGATCTGCCGAGGGTGGTGGCGAGCGCGCTGGCGACGACGGGCCTCGAACCCGACCGGCTCGAACTCGAGATCACCGAAAGCGTCTTCCTTGGCGATTCGAACGAGACCGCGCGCATGTTCAAGGCGCTGAAGGGGCTCGGCGTCCGGCTCGCGCTCGACGATTTCGGCACCGGCTATTCGTCGCTCGGCTATCTGCAGTCAGCGCCGTTCGACAAGATCAAGATCGATCAGAGCTTCGTGCGCGGCGCGACGGTTAGGGGGTCTCGGAATGGGGCGATCATTGCGGCGATCGTCGCACTGGCCGAGGCGCTGGAGATGGAAACGACCGCCGAGGGCATCGAATCGCTCGACCAGCTCGACCTGATCCGCAAGCTCCACGTCAGCCATGTGCAGGGCTTCGTCTACAGCAAGCCGGTGCCGCATGGCGAGCTTCTGGAGCATGCCGAGGCCGGGTCGTGGATGATCAAGCCCGCGGGCCCCGCCAAGCAGCGCACCGACCGCGTCTCGCTGTTCCGCAAGGTCGCCGCGATCCACGACAATCATCGCTATGGCGTGGTGATGCGCAACCTGTCGGCGTCGGGCGCCTTCATCGAGGGGCTGCTGGAGGTTCCGGTCGGCACCCGCTTCGTGATCGACTTCGGCGAGGGGCAGCTCGTCACCGCGGTCGTGCGCCGCTCGATGAAGCATCAGCAGGGCATCGAATTCGAGCAGTCGCTGGTCAGCGACGGCAATGGCGGCCTGTGCACGCGCCACCGCGTCTCGCCCTATCTGATCGCCGCGGCGGCCCAGAACACGCCGGCGATGGCGCTGCCCGCCTTCACCACGACGAGCGACTGGCAAGCCGCCTGACCGCGCCTCTCCCGCCGTCTCGACTTTCAGCGCCACTCCCGTCATAGGGCGCGCGCCATGACCGACAGATTCGCCTTCCAGGTCGCCGCGACCGACGGCGCCGCGCGCACCGGCGTCATCCGCATGATGCGCGGCGAGATCCGCACCCCCGCCTTCATGCCCGTCGGCACCGCGGCGACGGTGAAGGCGATGCGGCCGGCCGAAGTGCGCGCGACTGGCGCCGACATCATCCTCGGCAACACCTATCATCTGATGCTGCGCCCCGGAGCCGAGCGGATGGCGCGCCTGGGCGGGCTGCACGCCTTCATGGGCTGGGACCGGCCGATCCTGACCGACAGCGGCGGCTATCAGGTGATGAGCCTGTCCGCGCTCACCAAGCAGAGCGAGGAGGGAGTCGCGTTCCAGAGCCACCTCGACGGTTCGCGTCACATGCTGACCCCCGAACGCTCGATGGAGATCCAGCGCCTGCTCGGCAGCGATATCGTCATGGCGTTCGACGAATGCCCGCCCGCCGGGGTCGACGCGAAGCGCGCCGAGGCGAGCATGGATCGTTCGATGCGCTGGGCGGCGCGCAGCCGCGCGGGCTTCGACGCCGGCGGGGAGCATGCGGCGCGATCGGCGCTGTTCGGCATCCAGCAGGGATCGCTCGACGAGAGGCTGCGCGCGCGCTCGGCCGCGGCGCTGACCGACATCGGCTTCGACGGCTATGCGATCGGCGGGCTGGCGGTGGGCGAGGGGCAGGAGGCGATGTTCGGCGTGCTCGATTATGCGCCCGCGCAGCTTCCCGCCGACAAGCCCCGCTATCTGATGGGTGTCGGCAAGCCCGACGACCTCGTCGGCGCGGTCGCGCGCGGGGTCGACATGTTCGATTGCGTGCTGCCGACGCGGTCGGGCCGCAACGGCCAGGCCTTCACCTGGGACGGCCCGGTCAACATCCGCAATGCGAAGCATGCCGAGGATCTGGGCCCGCTCGATGCGTCGTGCGACTGTCCGGTTTGCACGACCTGGTCGCGCGCCTATCTCCACCATCTTGTCCGCTCGGGCGAGATGCTGGGCGCGATGCTGATGACCCAGCATAATCTGCATTTCTATCAGGCGCTGATGCAGGCGATGCGCGACGCGATCGCGGCGGGGCGTTTTGCCGCCTTCCAGGCGGATTTCGAAGCGCGTTACCGGCGCTGAAGATCAGTTGAGCTTGTTGAGCAGGTCGAGCATCGACTGCGGAATCGTCTCGTCGACCGCCGACTCGTAAGCGCGGCGCAGGGCGAGGTTAACGTCCTGACCTTTGCGGGGGTTTTTCTTTTCGGCGTCTTTCCCGGAAGCCTTGGGTTGAGGCGATCCGGATTCAGACGACATTATCGAGGTATCCGCTGAACATGGGGCCTTCTGCTAACCGCGCCTTCACCAAAGAGCAATGGCGCGTTTGCTGCTTTCCCATGAAACTAATTTACGGCTAGATCGTTCCGCTACGGAGCAATTATATCGGGCGCCGGTGGCGCGGGGGCGAAAGCGTCCGCTTCCGCGGCGTTCAAGGCAGGTTTTCCGGCCTGTATCAGGAGGTTTTCATATGTCATTGGGTCAGGCGATCGCGCCGCATCTTCCCTATCTGCGCCGCTATGGGCGTGCCATTTCGGGAAGCCAGACGAGCGGCGATGCGCTGGTGGCCCAATTGCTCGAGACGCTGGTCGCCAATCCGGGTGCCGTCGACACCGGCGCCGACCTGCGAATCCAGCTCTATCGCATGGTCCACGACAATTTCGGCCTCGCGAGCGCGCAGGCGCCCGCCGACGCGGAAACGGCGGCCGATATCGCAATCGCCGACGCGCGGCTCCGGCGCATTCCCTCGCTCGCTCGCCAGGCCCTGCTGCTGACCGCGGTCGAGGGTTTCGGCGAAGCCGAGACGGGGCGCATCATCGGGCGCGACGCCGACGCAGTGCGCAAGCTGATCGCCGAGGCGCTCGACGAGATCGATCGCCAGACGCGCGCGCGCATCCTGATCATCGAGGACGAACCGATCATCGCGATGGATATCGAGATGATCGTCCGCGACCTGGGGCACGAGGTGGTCGCGGTCGCGACGACGCATCGCGAGGCGGTGGCCGAGGCGCAGGCGCACCAGCCGGGGCTCGTCCTCGCCGACATCCAGCTCGCCGACAACAGTTCGGGGATCGAGGCGGTGCAGGAGATTCTGAGCGATCTGAAGGTGCCGGTCATCTTCATCACCGCCTTCCCCGAGCGGCTGCTGACCGGCGACCGCCCCGAGCCCGCCTTCCTGCTCACCAAGCCCTATCAGCCCGCGACGCTCCGCGCCGCGGTGTCGCAGGTGCTGTTCTTCGACCAGAGCACGGTCCCGGCCTGAGGGCGGGCGGGTCGCTCCTGTTGGGCGAAGCGCCATCATCACCGCTTCGTCATGCTGAACTTGTTTCAGCATCCATGGCCAGGTCTCTCCTTCCAGGCGACCCCGACATTCGAGGGCAGGCCATGGACCCTGAAACGAGTTCAGGGTGACGAGGTTGGGGACGGCAGCGTTGCAATGACGCACTTGGGGTTGCCCCGTGGGCAGGGGCAGGCGATAGCGGCGGGCGATGACCGCATCCGACGCCTCCGCCCGCCAGTCGGCGCTCGCCCGGCTGACCGCCAACGCGCCTTTTCTCGCGCGGCTCGCCGATCTCTATCCCGACGATGTTACGCGCTATCTGGCCGAAGGCGCCGACGCGGCGCTCGCGAGCGTCGCGCCGCCGCCCGCGGATGACGACATCATGCGCGCGCTGCGTCAGTGGCGCGGCCGGATCGCGCTGCTCCTCGCGCTCGGCGACCTGTCGGGCG
>Ga0182745_1005609_pt1 | contig 10227 bp, 9 predicted proteins | sample eDN3rd30CKraftBY_FD_128523 | JGI IMG/M metagenome (GOLD analysis project Ga0182745, IMG submission 128523) | Enriched backyard soil microbial communities from Emeryville, California, USA - eDNA 3rd pass 30_C Kraft BY (version 2) (version 2) | ecosystem: Environmental > Terrestrial > Soil >... | reverse complement strand
TGCTCGGGTGGATCGCCGCGCGCACCACGACCGTGACGGTCGCGCCCAACGTGGCGAACCTGCCCCTGCGCGGGCCGGTGATCCTCGCGCGGAGCGCGGCCTCGCTGGACCGGCTCAGTGGGGGTCGCGTCGAACTGGGTCTCGGGTCGGGTGCCTTCTGGGACGCCGTCGCCGCGAACGGCGGACCGCACCGCAGCCCCGGCGAGGCGGTCGACGCGCTGATCGAGGCGATCGCTGTGATCCGCGCACTGTGGTCGGACGAGAAGGGCGCCGCCCGGATCGACGGCACGTACTACCACCTGACCGGCGCGAAGCGGGGCCCGTTCCCCGCGCACGATCTCGGTATCTGGCTCGGCGCCTACGGCAAGCGGATGCTCGACGTCACCGGTCGTTTCGCCGACGGGTGGCTGCCGAGTTCGTTCGCCGCCGGGCCCGAGAAGCTGGGGGAGATGAGCGCCCGCGTCGACGAGGGCGCGCACCGTGCCGGGCGTGATCCCGCCGCGATCCGCCGGCTCTACAACATCTCCGGCACCTTCGCGGACACCGCGGACGGGTCGTTCCTGCACGGACCGCCCGAGGTGTGGGCCGAACAGCTCGCCGAACTGACCCTGCGGCACGGGACCAGCACCTTCGTTCTCGGCAGCGACGAGCAGCCCGACCTCGAACGTTTCGCCGGCGAGGTCGCGCCCCGCGTGCGCGAACTGGTTGCTGCGGAGCGGCGTTGAACGGGCGTGACAGGTCTCGCACGAGAGGGACCTCGGCCGATGCCCGTCCCGGTGGCCACGGCCGGTAAACTGCTGGATGTCCGGTGTCCGTCCCCGGGCGCCAGCACTACTACCGAGGAGCAGCACGTGGCGCGTGTCGTCGTCGAAGTCATGCCCAAAGCCGAGATTCTCGACCCCCAGGGTCAGGCCATCACCGGGGCGCTGTCGCGGCTGGGCTTCGCGGGCGTGACCGACGTCCGTCAGGGCAAGCGTTTCGAGCTCGAGGTCGACGGCAGCGTCGGCGACGAGGAGCTCGAGAAGATCGCCGAGTCGTTGCTCGCCAACACGGTGATCGAGGACTGGGCCATCCGGCGGATCGACGGTGACGCATGAGCGCACGCATCGGAGTCATCACCTTCCCGGGCACGCTCGACGATGTCGACGCCTCCCGCGCGGTGAAGCTTGCCGGTGGTGAGGCCGTGAGCCTGTGGCACGGGGACGCCGACCTCAAGAACGTCGACGCGGTGATCGTGCCCGGCGGCTTCTCCTACGGCGACTACCTGCGCTGCGGTGCCATCGCCCGGTTCTCGCCGGTGATGGGCAAGGTCGTCGAGGCCGCTCAGAAGGGCATGCCCGTCCTCGGTATCTGCAACGGCTTCCAGGTGCTGTGCGAGGCGGGTCTGCTGCCCGGCGCGCTCACCCGCAACGCCGGTCTGCACTTCGTCTGCCGCGACGAGTGGCTGAAGGTCGAGTCGAACACCACCGCGTGGACCTCGCGCTACGAGGCCGGCGCCGAGATCCTCATCCCGCTCAAGTCGGGTGAGGGCCGCTACCAGGCATCGGAGAAGGTGCTCGACGAACTCGAGGGTGAGGGTCGCGTGGTGTTCCGCTTCGCGGGCGACAACCCGAACGGTTCGCAGCGCGGCATCGCCGGCATCTCCTCGGCGAACGGCCGGGTCGTCGGTCTCATGCCGCACCCGGAGCACGCCACCGAGGCGCTCACCGGCCCCAGCGACGACGGACTCGGCATGTTCTACAGCGTGCTGGACGCGGTCGTCAACGCGTGACCGTCTGACCGGAACTTCCGGCGAAGCCCCATCGACTCTCCCGTGTCGGTGGGGCTTCGCTCGTTCCGGGTTCGATGGATCCCGAACTCGAAGTCCCGGAACAGGAGAGACGGAACGAGGGACCCCGCCACCGTCCCGATCGGCTGCGGAATCCCTCGTCCCTACAACCCGGAGCTCGACCCCCCGATCAAGTCCCGGGCGCGATGTCGTCGTCATCCCCCATGCGCGACATCGCGGATCAGTCTGCCGGAGCCGAGTGTGCCTGTCCTGAGTAGGACTACCCAAATCGGGCCCCTCCATCGATGGGGCGTTGCGTGTCGGTCCCCGGCGGTACCGTCGCGTCATGACAGCGACCATCGCGATGATCACCTTCGACACCACCGATCCGGCTCCGCTCGCGACGTGGTGGGCCGAGCGTACGGGCGGCCGCATCGAGCAGGAGAACGACGGCTGGTTCGTCATCGTCGCCCTGCCCCAGGGCATCCGGCTCGGTTTCCAGAAGGTGTCCGATCCGACACCCGGCAAGAACCGCGTGCACCTCGATCTCACCGCTCCCGATCTCGACGCCGAGGTCGAGCGCTTCGTGCAGGCCGGCGCGAAGGGGGTCCACCGCGAGAACATGGGCGACGACTTCCGCTGGGTGACGCTCGCCGACCCCCAGGGCAACCTGTTCTGCGTCGCCGAGGGCCACTGAGCTCGGCGCGGAGAGAGCGGGGCGACTCTTTCGGTCAGCACTCCCACTGTCCGTGATGCGAAGATGCAGTCATGTCTTCCACGCGTGCCGATGCTCGGGGTCTCTGTAATTTCGTCGACCTGTCGCCGTCGCCGTTCCACGTCTGCGCCACCGTCGCCGCGGCGCTGACCGAAGCGGGCTTCGCCGAACTGCACGAGCAGCAGGCCTGGCCCTCCGAACCGGGACGCTTCTTCCTGGTGCGCGGCGGGTCGCTGATCGCGTGGAGCACCGAGGGTGTCGCCGACGATCCGGCCGCGCCCTTCCGCATCGTCGGTGGGCACACCGACAGCCCCAACCTGCGGGTCAAGCAGCATCCCGACCTCACGTCGGCGGGCTGGCGGATGGTGGGGCTCGAACCGTACGGCGGTGCGTGGCTCAACTCGTGGCTCGACCGCGACCTCGGGATCTCCGGGCGCTTCGCCGTGCGCGCGGGGGAGACGACCGAGGACGTCCTCGTCCGCGTCGACGCGCCGGTCCTGCGGGTCCCGCAGCTCGCCATCCACCTGTCCGAGGACCGCAAGGGCGTCCAGCTCGACCCGCAGCGCCACGTGAACGGCGTCTGGGGGGTCGGCACCGAACCGCGCTCGTTCATCGCGTGGGTCGCCGAGCAGCACGGTATCGACCCGGGCGCGGTGCTCGGCTGGGAGCTGATGACCCACGACCTTGCGCCGAGCGCGGTCGTCGGGCCGGGCCGCGACCTGGTCAGCGCTCCGCGTCTCGACAACCAGGGCACCTGCTACGCCGGACTGCACGCCCTGCTCGACGCCGCGGAGCACGTCGCAGCTCACGGTGGCCCGATGCCGCTCCTCGCCCTGTTCGACCACGAGGAGGTCGGCAGCATGTCCGACCGCGGCGCCTTCTCGGAACTGCTCAACACCGTCCTCGAACGGATCGTCCTGATCCGGGGCGGCGGTCGCGAGGAGTTCCTCCGCGCTCGCGCCGGCTCGATCGTCGCGTCGGGCGACATGGCGCATGCCACGCACCCCAACTATCCCGAGCGGCACGAACCCGCGCACCGCATCGCGGTGAACGGCGGACCGGTCCTGAAGGTGAACCAGAACCTGCGGTACGCGAGCGACGCGACCGGAGCCGGAGCCTTCGCGCTGGCGTGCGAGCAGGCGGGAGTTCCGTTGCAGCGGTACGTGCACCGCGCCGACCTGCCGTGCGGCTCGACGATCGGCCCGATCACCGCGTCGAGGACCGGCATCACGACCGTCGACGTCGGCGCCCCACAACTCGCCATGCACTCGGCGCGCGAGTTCATGGGCGCGGACGACGTGACGAGCTATGCGCAGGCCCTGACCGCTTTCCTGACCCCGGCATCGTGACCGCGTTCGCCCGCCCCGAAGCACCCGCCGGTGACACACTGAAGACGGTCGTGTCCGGTCGGAGAGAACGGGGGAATGCAGTGGACGTCCCGTCCTACCCCGATCATCTGCTGTCCCTCGCCGAGTGGTCTGCCCTGCCCGAATCCGACGGGCACCACGTGGAGGTGTGCGAGGGTGTCCTCGTCGCCGCGCCCGCGCCGGGAGCGGCACACGATCACGCCGCAGTGACCCTGGCGTTGCTCCTCGACGAGAAGTTGCCCGACGAGTGGTGCGCGCTCGGCGGCGTCGAGGTGCTGGTCGCGGAGAAGCCGTTGACCGTGCGGTGCCCCGACGTGATCGTCGTGGGACGCTCCCTCGTCGACGCCGACCCCGATCGGGCGCCGATCTCCGAGGTGAAGCTGGTCGTGGAGGTCACTGTCGACGGCACGGCCCGCACCGACCGGGTCACGAAGTTCTCCGAATATGCGGAGGCCGGCGTCCCGCAGTACTGGATCGTCGATCTCGGCGGGCCGCCGGTGATCGCCACCTTCACGCTCGTCGACGGGTGGTACCGATTCGACGGGGAGCACTCGGGCACCGTCACCCTCGATGCGCTGGGCACCGAGGTGGCCGTCACACCGTCGGAGCTCGTGCCCGCACCGGTGAACCCCGTCGCGCCTGCGCAGCGATAGACTGATCCGCGGCAGTTCCCGCCCGGCCTGCCGTTTTCGATCCCAGAGTGAAGGGACCCGACGCCCAGTGTCACCGCACGTGGATACCGTCTCCCACGCCGCCGAAACCCCCGACGCCGCTCAGCCCTATCGGGAGCTGGGTCTGAAGGAAGACGAGTACACCCGGATCAAGGAGATCCTGGGCCGTCGCCCCACCGACGCCGAACTCGCCATGTACTCGGTGATGTGGTCCGAGCACTGCTCCTACAAGTCGTCGAAGGTGCACCTGCGCTACTTCGGCGAGACCACCACCGACGAGATGCGCGAGTCGATGCTCGCCGGCATCGGTGAGAACGCCGGTGTCGTCGACATCGGCGACGGCTGGGCCGTCACCTTCAAGGTCGAGTCGCACAACCATCCGTCGTACATCGAGCCGTACCAGGGCGCCGCGACCGGCGTGGGCGGCATCGTCCGCGACATCATGGCCATGGGCGCCCGCCCGATCGCCGTGATGGACCAGCTCCGCTTCGGCGCGGCCGATCACCCCGACACCCGTCGCGTCGTCGACGGTGTCGTGCGCGGTGTCGGCGGCTACGGCAACTCCCTGGGTCTGCCCAACGTCGGTGGCGAGACCGTCTTCGACGCCTCCTACCAGGGCAACCCGCTCGTGAACGCGCTGTGCGCGGGTGCGATGCGCGTGGAGGACCTGCACCTCGCCCACGCTTCCGGCACGGGTAACAAGGTCATCCTGTTCGGCGCCCGCACCGGTCTCGACGGCATCGGCGGCGTGTCCGTTCTCGCCTCCGAGACCTTCGACGACAGCGCCGGTGGTCGCCCCAAGAAGCTTCCGAGCGTGCAGGTGGGCGACCCCTTCACCGAGAAGGTGCTCATCGAGTGCTGCCTCGACCTCTACCGCGAGAAGCTCGTCGTCGGCATCCAGGACCTCGGCGGCGCCGGTCTGTCCTGCGCGACGTCCGAGCTCGCCGCCGCCGGCGACGGTGGCATGCACATCAACCTCGAGCGTGTCCCGACGCGCGCGAAGGGCATGACCCCGGCCGAGGTGCTGTCCTCGGAGTCGCAGGAACGCATGTGCGCGGTCGTCACGCCCGACAACGTCGACGCCTTCATGGACGTCTGCAAGAAGTGGGACGTCCTGGCCACCGTCATCGGTGAGGTCACCGACGGCGACCACCTCGTCATCGACTGGCACGGCGAGACCGTCGTCGACGTGCCGCCGCGCACGGTCGCGCACGAGGGCCCGGTCTACGAGCGTCCCGTCGAGCGTCCGGCCTCGCAGGACGCGCTGATCGCGAACACCACCGCCGGTCTGAAGCGTCCGCAGACCGCCGACGAGCTGCGCGAGACGCTGCTGAAGATGCTCGCGTCGCCGGCGCTGTGCAGCCGCAAGTGGATCACCGAGCAGTACGACCGCTACGTGCGCGGCAACACTGTGCTCGCCGAGAACGCCGACGCCGGTGTGGTCCGCATCGACGAGGAGACCGGCCGCGGCATCGCGCTCGCGACCGACGCCTCGGGCCGCTACACGCAGCTCGATCCGTACGCGGGCGCCCAGCTCGCCCTCGCCGAGGCCTACCGCAACGTCGCCGTCACCGGCTCGACGCCGAAGGCCGTCTCGAACTGCCTGAACTTCGGTTCGCCCGAGGATCCGGGCGTGATGTGGCAGTTCCAGCAGGCCGTGCGCGGCCTCGCGGACGGCTGCGCGAAGCTCGGCATCCCCGTCACCGGCGGCAACGTCAGCTTCTACAACCAGACCGGCGCCACCGCGATCCTGCCGACCCCGGTCGTCGCCGTGCTCGGTGTGATCGACGACGTGCACCGCCGCATCCCCACCGGCATCGGCCTCGAGCCGGGCGAGACGCTGATCCTGCTCGGTGAGACCCGCGACGAGTTCGACGGCTCCATCTGGGCGCAGGTCGAGCACGACCATCTCGGTGGTGTCCCGCCGAAGGTCGATCTCGACCGTGAGCGGCTGCTGTCGGAGATCCTCACCGCCGGTTCGCGCGACGGCCTGATCTCCGCCGCGCACGACCTGTCCGAGGGTGGCCTCGCGCAGGCCGTCGTCGAGGCCGCGCTCGCGGGTGAGACCGGCTGCCGCGTGCTGATCCCCGAGGGCGCCGATCCGTTCGTGACGCTGTTCTCCGAGTCGGCCGGCCGCGTGCTCGTGGCCGTACCGCGCACCGAGGAGTCGCGCTTCACCGGTATGTGCACCGCACGCAACATGCCGTGGGTGCGCATCGGTGTCGTCGACGAGGGATCCGACTCCGTCGAGGTCCAGGGCCTGTTCTCGATCCCCATGACCGAGCTGCGCGAGGTGTGGGAAGGGACCCTGCCTGCCCTGTTCGGGTAACCGTGCCGGCCACCCAGGTCGATCGGCTGGCGGCGTTCGAGGCCCGGCAGGGCCGGATCATCGCTGCGGTCACCGACTTCGGTGAGCGCCACCCCCTCACCGCACGGGTGTGGGGGTGGCTCAGCCTGGACTTCACGGGCGTCGCCTTCGCCGCGCTCTTCTTCTGCTGGTCGCTGACGCCGTCGCTGCTCCCGCGCGACTGGCTCTTCCAGGGCCTGATCGGCGGCATCAACGCCGCGATCGGGTACGGCGTCGGATGCATCGTGGGCTGGGTCGTGGCACGCTTCCTGCTCCCCGGGCGGAGGTGGTGGCCGCCGCCGCTCCCGGTCCTGCGTGCCATCAAGGTCGCGGTTCCGGTCGCGGCCGTTCTCGCGTCGCTCGTCGCGCTCGTGCTCTCCGCCGGCGAGCAACGCCAGCTCGCAGCCCTCATGGGTGTCGAGGGCACCACGACCTCGGGATATCTACGCACCATCGTGCTGAGCGTCGCGGTCGCGGCCGCCCTCATCGCGCTGTGGCGCGGGCTGCGCGACATCGTCCGCTGGGTGTCGATGCTGCTCATGCGCCGCACCCGGATGCCGCTCGGTCTCGCCCGCACGCTGGGCGTTCTCGTCGTGGTCCTCGCCACCTTCATGCTCATCGACGGCGTGCTCATCCGCGGCACCTACGCCATCGTCAACCAGGCGTTCGGCCTGCAGGACGACACCACCCGTCCCGGCGCGATCCAACCCATCGATCCCGCCAAGTCCGGTAGCCCCGAATCCCTCGCGCCGTGGGAGACGCTCGGATTCGAGGGCCGCAACTTCGTCTCGCGGGGACTCGACGCCGAGGAACTCACCGCCGTCAACGGCAGTCCCGCACAGGAACCGATCCGCGTGTACGTCGGTCTCGACACCGCGCCCACCCCGGAAGAACGCATCGACCTCGTCCTCGCGGAACTCGAACGGACCGGTGCCTTCGACCGCTCCACGCTCGTCCTGATCCCCACCACCGGCACCGGCTGGGTCAATCCCACCGCAGCCCGCGCGATGGAGCTCGTCCACAACGGTGACCTGGCGATGGTGGCCTGGCAGTACTCCTACCTCCCGAGCTGGATCTCCTTCCTCGCCGATCGCGAGAAGGCCGCTGCCGCAGGCAAGATGCTGGTCGAGCGGGTGCACGAACGCTGGTCGCAGCTGCCCGAGGACGACCGTCCCGATCTGTTCCTCTACGGCGAGAGCCTCGGCACACAGTCGGGGGAGGGCGCCTTCGACAGTCTCGCCGAGATCCGCGCCCAGATGGACGGAGTGCTGTGGGTGGGCCCGCCCAACTCCAACCGTCTGTGGCGACAGCTGGTCGAGCGCCGCGATCCCGGCACCACCGAGGTGCAGCCGGTGTACGCGGACGGTCTCGTCGTGCGCTTCGCCGACAGCCGGGAGGCGATCCACGAACCCGAGACACCGTGGTTGTCGCCGCGCGTGCTCTACATCCAGCACGCCTCGGATCCCGTCGTGTGGTGGTCGCCGGACCTGTTGTTCTCGCGTCCCGACTGGCTGTCGGAGCCGCCCGGACGCGATCGGCTGCCGCAGATGCGGTGGTTCCCCTTCGTCACCTTCTGGCAGGTCTCCGCCGACCTCACCAACGCTGCCGGTGTGCCCGACGGGCACGGCCACAACTACGGGTCGGCGGTGCTCGAGGGGTGGATAGCGGTCACCCAGCCCGAGGGGTGGACCGAGAACGACACCGAGCGGGTGCGCATCGCACTCGAGGCGTTCGCCGAGGTCGACGGGCCCGAGAAGTGACATCGCGAGTCGTCGTCCCGAGCTGCACCGCCCTGACGTGCACCGCTGCGGGATGCGCTGCCGCACTCGTCGCATGGAACAACGTCGTCCTCCCGGCGATGGATCTCGGTCCGCGTGGCAGGGCCGCCGCGAACGCCGGTTTCGGTGTCGCACTCGCCGCCGCGACCCGCGCCGCCGGTGTCTCCGCAGCCGAGCTCGGCTGGCGCACGGCAGGGCAGGGACTGCGGTGGGGGACCGTGTCGGCGGCCCTGCCGGTCGCGGCCTACACGGTGATGCTCGCCGTCCCACCCGTGCGACGGCGGATGGCCGCCGGAGCGCGACGCGCCGACCACACCGAGTGGGTCTTCGTGCACATACCCTTCGGGACGGTCCTGGCCGAGGAGTTGCTGTTCCGATCGGTGCTGTACGCCCTGGCCCGCCGCGCGTCGCGGAGGTGGCACCGGGCGCTGACCTCGGTCGCCTTCGGGCTCTGGCACGTCGTCCCCGCCCGGCGCGCCGGCGACTCGGTGCCCGGAACCGTCGTGCTGACCGCTCTGAGCGGGGTGGTGTTCGACGAACTGCGACGACGGACCGGCAGTGTCGTCGCGCCGATGCTCCTGCACCTGGCGATCAATGCCGGCGGTGCCGTCGCGGTCGGCATCGCGACGATGCCGCGTCGCTAGGCTGGGCTGCCATGGCACCCCGGAAACCTGTCGCCCCCGCCGAACTGCGCGCAGCCCTCGAACGGGTGGGTCCGTGGGTGACGGGGGAGAGCGACGAGAAGCCGCCGCGCCCCGATCTCGCCGCCGCCGTCCGGCTCAGTGCCCGCACCCTCGAACAGATCGCGCCGGGGTCGAGCGTGGAGGTGCGGGTGCCGCCGTTCGTGGCCGTCCAGTGCATCGAGGGCCCTCGCCACACACGGGGGACACCGCCGAACGTCGTCGAGACCGATCCGCGGACGTGGCTGCGTCTGGTGGTCGGCAGCATCGATTTCGACGGGGCCGTGGACACGGGTGCGGTGGAGGCGTCGGGTGGGCGCGCAGCGGAGATCGGACGGCTGCTCCCGATCGCCCGACTCTGACGTTTTGCCGGGTCCACACAGGGCGTCCGGGAGGGAGCACCTCGCGCTGGCCGTAGAATGGGAGGAGCCCCGCTTGTCCAGCCTCAGGGAGCACGTCCGTGACCAGTGCCGATCTGTCGGTCCACACACGTAATCTTCTCGCCTCCACCGAACCCGAGAACGAACCCCGCGAAGAGTGCGGAGTGTTCGGAGTGTGGGCTCCCGGGGAGGACGTGTCGAAGCTCACCTATTACGGTCTCTATGCGCTGCAGCACCGCGGACAGGAAGCTGCGGGCATCGCCGTGGCCGACGGTTCGCAGGTGCTCGTGTTCAAGGATCTCGGTCTCGTCAGCCAGGTCTTCGACGAGCAGACGCTCGCCGCGATGACCGGCCACATCGCCATCGGTCACTGCCGCTACTCCACCACCGGGTCCACGACCTGGGAGAACGCGCAGCCGATCTTCCGCACCACCGCCACCGGCTCGGGCGTCGCGCTCGGCCACAACGGCAACCTCGTCAACACCGCCGAACTCGCCGAACGGGGACGCCGTCTCGGTGTG
>Ga0182745_1005606_pt1 | contig 10231 bp, 5 predicted proteins | sample eDN3rd30CKraftBY_FD_128523 | JGI IMG/M metagenome (GOLD analysis project Ga0182745, IMG submission 128523) | Enriched backyard soil microbial communities from Emeryville, California, USA - eDNA 3rd pass 30_C Kraft BY (version 2) (version 2) | ecosystem: Environmental > Terrestrial > Soil >... | reverse complement strand
TCCAGCCTATATTATGACTATTCTCTTGGTCAAGCAGAATTTAAAGCACCAGGTGGCACCGTTAAAGGTGAGCTTACTTTGAAAAGGCAATTTATCATAAAAAACGCTGTTATTGAAGGGATGTTTGATACAGGTATAACGATAGGGGATGAGTTGCTGCAGGAGGTATTAGGGAATCAATCAAATACACAAATGAAAAGTATTGTAGCAACAATTCAACAGGAGCAAAATCAAGTGATTCGTAATGAAAAGGGTAAGTTACTTATTGTTCAAGGTGCTGCGGGGAGCGGAAAAACATCTGCAGCTCTTCAACGAGTAGCATATTTATTGTATAAATATCGTGAAACCCTAGAGGCGGAAGAAATTCTATTATTTTCTCCAAACCTTATGTTTAATAGTTATATTCGAAATGTGTTACCTGAACTTGGTGAAGAAAATATGCAACAAACAACATTTCAACAATATCTTGAGCATTTTTTGGCAAAGGACTTTGAGGTAGAAGATCCGTTTACACAAATGGAATACATGCTTACAGCAACTAGTGATGATAATTATGATATAAGACGGCACTCAGCAAAGTTTAAATCATCCTTTCAATATATGACATTAATTAATCACTACCTTGAGCATTTAAGTAAAGAGGGGCTCGTTTTTCATGACATTATTTTTAGAGAAGAACTGGTAATATCCTCAGAGCAAATCAAATCACATTTTTATTCAATAAGTAAGACAATTTCTACCCCAAATCGCATAAAGCTTGTGACAGATTGGCTTCTAGGTGAATTAAAAGCGATTGAAAAAAGAGAAAAGAAAAAGGCTTGGGTAGACGAAGAAATACAGTACTTAAGTAAAGAAGAATATCAATTTTATTATGAAAAGTTAAGTAAACAAAAGCGTTTTACACAAGACACCTTTGATGATTATGACAGGGAACAAGATATGCTTCGAAAATATGTTGTCAAACGTCATTTAAGTCCTGTTAGAAAACAAATCAAGACTCAAGCGTTTTTAAATATGAAAAAAATGTATGAGCAGATTTTCGAACTTGATCCGAAGACTTTACTTGGAGAAGAAACCTTAAATCTTTCAATGGAAACATGGGAGGGAGTAAGTTCGTTTACTTTAAAAGAGTTAAAACGTGATAGACTGCTTTATGAAGATGCAACACCTTTTTTATATTTAAAGGAGAAGATCATTGGATTTCAAGTGAATACGAGTGTGAAATACGTGTTTATTGACGAGGCACAAGTCTATTCCGCTTTTCAATATGCTTTTATTAATCACTTATTCCCAAACGCACGACTAACTATTTTAGGGGATATGAATCAGGCAATTTATGCTCATAACTCTCAATCTGGTATAGATGCATTAAAAGAACTTTTTCCAGATGTGAGGGGTGAAACCATTATCCTAACAAAAAGCTATCGCTCAACAAAACCAATTATTGAATTTACTCGTGAGCTTTTAGAAAGTGCAAAATCCATCATTCCCTTTAACCGCAATGGAAAAAAGCCAATTGTGATCGAAAAAGATAATCAGGAAGATTTGCTCAGAGGAATCATTAAAAAAGTGAAATCTTTTCAACAATACAAGACGGTTGCGATCATATGCCAATCCGCTCAGGAAGCAGAAGTTGTTCATAATAAATTACAATCAGAGCTAGAGGTACAATTAATAGATAAACGCAGTAATGAATATAATGAAGGTAATGTAATCATTCCTGCTTATTTGGCAAAAGGTATCGAGTTTGATGTAGTCATAATTTATGATGGTTCAAATGTGGTTTACGGGAGTGAACAAGTGAAAAACCTTTTTTATACTGCTTGTACAAGAGCTATGCATGAACTGGTTATATTCTCAAAGGGCAACCTTTCTACATTAGTTGAAAATGTTCCAAATCATCTGTACACAAAGGAGTCGTAGTATTGAATAAAGAGGATATAGAAGTTCTTGCAAATATCCGATATATGAAGGTAACAAGGGTTATTGAAAAAAACGTTCAAAACCATAGGGAAGAGGAACATGTTATCACGTTAACAACAAAGGGAATTGAAACCTCATGTGATACTTTTTCCCTTGCGGAAGTATTAGATATTTCATTCCGTGATTTTTCACAGCAACTTGGTCTTTTATATCTTCATACAACAAAGGGTATGTATTCCTACACTGTAAGAATAAATCCACAAATTTTTATAAAAAAATTTAAAGAAGTAAAGAAACGGAAAAAAAACGGGACAAATTCATTATGAAATTGTCCCGTTTATGTTAGGGTCTTAGTTATTCATTTTCTCCAATGCTTTTCTCTTAATAAAAAGTGAGAACTCTTCTTTACTAACACCGGATTTCATCGCTTCGTTAATAAGAAGAATTAATTTTTTATCGATATTCGTTTTTTTCTGATCTGGCAAGTGACCCCACCTCCGTTAATATGTAAAGAAAGTAATCTTAATACTTTACCCACAAGTATAAAAGGTGAAACATACATTTATATTTTTTTAAAATTACGATTAAGGCCTTTACAAAAAAACTGCCCGCTTTTCGGCAGTCTGTAACTTATTTTATATCCTTACAAGTAAAACCTTGTTGATGCAGCATTTTGGGAACGTCTGGATATTGGTTATTATAATGCTTTTCTTGATAAAATTTAGATATTCTATATGACCAATTATTTTCGTGGTTTCCATTTGTTCTTTTTAGTTGATGTTGTTTGAATATCTCATTATATGATTTAATATATTGAGTCTGATTAGAATTGTACCTTTCGTCATGTCGAAATGCTTCTTTTGGAAGTCGGGGGTTAAGTCCAGGGTCTTCTGATGGATAACCCACACATAAACCTGCAATTGGAATAACATATTTAGGGATTTCTAACAGCTCAATGACATCTAATGGATTTCTTCGTATGCCACCAATTGGAACTGTACCCAACCCAATTGATTCTGCAGCAGCTATAGCATTGCCTATGGAAATCCCAACATCAGTTGCACCAACAAGTAATGCATCAGTATCGTTTACGACTTCGAATGACATACATTCCAGCTCACTTGCCAGTTTTGCACGATAAAAGTCAGCACAAAATACTAAAAAAACAGGTGCCTGTCTAATATGCTCCTGATTTCCACAATAAGAAGCTAATTGTCTTTTCTTATCTTGATTTTTGATCACAATAACAGATACTTGCTGTCCATGGATCCAAGTAGGAGCAGCCTGTGCTGCTTGGAGAATGTCTTCTAAATGTCCTTCTTCCACAGCTTTATCCTGGTATTGACGAAAAGATCGATGACTTGTTAAAGTATTTAGTACTTCGTTCACTAAAGATACCTCCTAGATAATGATCTTACTATTAACTTTACTTGAAATATAAGTGAGTTTCAAAGATTTAAGTTAATATAAATTATAATCCTTTAAAGGTGTGAAAAGTATGAGTAAAAAAATCTTTATTCTGAATCATTTCAGTAAAATGAAAACTTTTCCATTAGGTGAAAAAAAGGGGAATAGAAACAAGCTGGTTGTAGCACATCGAGGAGCTTCAGGCTATGCACCAGAGAACACGATGGCTGCTTTTGAAAAAGCATTACAAATGAAATCCGATTATCTCGAAATAGATATACAAATGACCAAAGATGAAAAATTGGTTGTTATTCATGATCCAACTGTAGATCGAACAACGAATGGAACAGGTGAGGTACATCAATATACATATGAAGAGCTCCGTAACTTAGATGCAGGGGGTTGGTTTCATAAAAGATTTACCGGTCAATACATTCCAACCCTGGAGGAAGTAATAGAAACATATAAAAATAAAATGGGTTTACTGGTCGAAATTAAGAATCCGGTCATGTATCCGAAATTAATCTTAAGGTTGAAAGAAGTAATGAAAAAGTGTAATGTAGACCGTCCAATAAACAATGAAATAATCATACAGTCATTTGACTTTGAATGGTTGGAGACATTTCATAAATCCTTGCCAAATATACCGCTTGGGCTATTAGTGAAATATAGAGTTCATGGAATATCAAAGGTTCAATTAAGAGATTGGTCTTCTTTGGTACAATACATTAATCCAAATAAAGCATTAATTACTAAGAATTTGGTTAGACGAATTCATTCATACGATATGAAAGTTATGCCATATACAGTGAGAGATAAAAAGTCAATGAAAAACCTATTAGATGCAAATGTGGATGGAATCATTACTGATTTCCCGGATTATTTTAATTAGATAAAGTTGGCATTCAGGGAACCCCTGAATGTCAAAGATTTTCTTGTTGTTGGCCAATTTCTTTCTCTGCAATGATCGAATTTGCTACTTCTTGCTGTTTATGTTTGTTCACAGAATCTCCATTACTATTTTTAAAATTTGGAAATGTGCTGTCTGTTTGAATTGTGATGCTTTCATCTTTTGGAGCGTTCGTTATGTACTTTTCTTTGTTTTCCATAAAAAAATCCTCCTTCTTATAAGAGACAGATTTAGTTTTTCTTCTCATACATATCCTTTTCCAAAGAATGATTTCTCATACAATAAAGAGGTTGAAATGGAAGCGCTATAAAACTCTATATAATAGTAGAAACCCGTCTGAAAATTACATCTCCATAATTTACAAAATATCAGTATATTGATAATTGATATAATACAAGAGGACTGACAAATGAAACAACTTGTCAGCCTTTTGTTTTTTTATTTATATTGTTCAAGCATCGAGAAGAAGTCTTTTACAAATTTATAGAAGACCTTCTCTGACGGAGCTAGATCTCTTTTTTTCGAAACAATAATACCAACTGATCTTCTGACTAATGGAAGTTCTATCGGAACTTTTATCGTAAAGCGAGGAATGCTTTCGTGAAAAGTACTTTCAGGTAAAAGTGTAACACCCATCCCGGCAGATACTAACCCCTTTATAGCATCTAAATCCTCACCAACTGAGGAGATGTTCGGAACAAAACCAGCTTGCTTGCAAGCATCCACAACAATATGTTGCAAGATATAACCTTTTGGAAATAAAACGAATGAATCGTTTCTCAGTTCGTTCAATAGAATACTTCTCTTAGAAGCGAGATGATGTGATGATGGCAATAAAGCTAAAATACTTTCTGTAAATAAAATAGTTCCTTCAATATCAGGGATATTCTGTGGTACAGGACCTAAAAAAGCTAAATCTATTTCACGATTTATTACTGAATCAATTAAAAACTTATACGAACCCTGACGCAAATGAAAGGCAACATTTGGGTATTTTTCCTTAAAGGCCGAAATCACAGTTGGCAGCAAGTGACTTGCAAGACTTGTAGGAAACCCGATTTTGATCGTTCCTCTTTCAGGATCTAAATACTCATCGATTTGTTTTTTTGCATAATCAATTGCCTTCATGGCTGTTTTGGTATGTGTAAGAAATACCTTTCCAATTGGTGTAAGTTTAACGTTTCGCCCTTCTCTTTCAAATAATGTAACACCTAATTCTGCTTCAAGGTTCGCAATTTGTCTGCTTATTGCAGACTGAGCAACATGTAAATATTGAGCAGCTTCTGAAACATGTTCACGCTCTGCTACCTCCATAAAATATCGTAATTGTCGTAATTCCATCTTAGGCCTCCGTTCATATATATCAATATTAGATCGATTCCATCTAAATTATATATTGTTAACATCAATTATGGAAGATATAATGTAATTATCTGAAAATTATCGAGTGTAAGATTATCTAACGGGGGGAGATATACATGACTTACAATCAAATACCTAAAGCACAAGGTCTCTACCGTCCTGAATTTGAACATGATGCATGCGGTATCGGTTTATATGCTCATATTAAAGGCCATGCTACACATGATATTGTAAAAAAAGGACTAAATATGCTTTGTCAACTAGATCACAGGGGTGGACAAGGCAGTGACCCATTAACAGGAGATGGCGCTGGTTTAATGGTGCAAATTCCTGATACGTTCTTCAAAAAGGCTTGCAAGGAAATGACTCTTCCTGAAAAGGGCCGCTATGGTGTAGGAATGATGTTTTTCTCAAATGACGATTCTGAACGACATCAAATTGAAGAACAATTAAACAAATTTATTGAAGCTGAAGGTCAGACACTTTTAGGCTGGAGAGATGTACCGGTTAATGCAGAGGACATTGGACCAGTTGCAAAAATGAGTTGTCCGGTTGTTCGCCAAGTATTCATTGGAGCAAATGAATCAATCCAAGACAATCTTACGTTTGAACGTAAATTGTATGTTATTCGTAAACAAGCAGAAAATTGGGCAAGAGAGCGTGAGTTGCGTTTCTACTTTACTAGTCTTTCAAGTAGCACAATTGTATATAAAGGACTTTTAACACCTGAACAAGTTGATGCGTTCTACCTGGATTTACAGGATGAAGATTTTGTTTCTGCATTTTCACTAGTACATTCACGTTTTAGTACTAATACATTCCCAAGCTGGGAAAGAGCACATCCAAACCGCTATTTGATTCATAACGGTGAAATAAACACTCTCCGTGGAAATATGAATTGGATGAAAGCAAGAGAGCAACAGTTTGTATCAGAAGCATTCGGTGAGGATCTTGAAAAGGTACTCCCAATTCTAGATGCAGATGGTAGTGATTCATCTATTTTAGATAACGCGTTTGAGTTTTTTGTCTTGGCAGGTCGAAAGCCGGCACATGCTGCGATGATGATGATTCCTGAGCCATGGACTGAGAATCCACATATGAGCCCTGAAAAAAGAGCTTTCTATGAATATCATAGCTGCTTAATGGAGCCATGGGATGGACCAACCGCAATTTCATTTACGAACGGAAAGCAAATTGGTGCTATTCTTGATCGTAACGGACTTCGCCCGGCGCGCTATTATGTAACAAAAGACGATTACATCATTTTCTCTTCTGAAGTCGGCGTAATAGAAGTAGATGAAAAAGATGTATTATACAAAGATCGCTTAAGCCCAGGTAAAATGCTTCTAATCGATTTAGAAGAAGGACGTATTATTTCTGATGATGAAATTAAAGAAGAAATGGCAAAAGAAGAGCCATATCAAGAATGGTTAAACGAGCAACTCATTAAGCTTGATGACCAATCTAACGTAGTAGAAGAAGAAGTTGTAACAGATATTGCAGTGCGTCATCGTGCTTTTGGATATACGTATGAAGATATTCAAAAATATTTACTTCCTATAATTACGGAAGGAAAAGATCCATTAGGATCAATGGGGAATGATACACCACTCGCAGTATTATCAGATCGCCCTCAATCATTATTTAATTATTTTAAGCAATTATTTGCACAAGTTACAAACCCGCCAATTGATGCAATTCGCGAGCAAATTGTAACATCTACAATGACGCTGCTAGGTACTGAAGGAAATATCCTGCATCCTACTAAAGAAAATGCATGTAGAATCCAGTTAGATTCGCCTGTACTTTCTAATGTCCAATTAGCACAATTACGCTTAAATTTAAATCCTGAATTTAAGTGCAAAACAATTCAGTCTTTGTTTACTGAAAATTTAGACGAATCAATCCGGAAATTATGTGCTGAGGCAGATGAAGCAATCGACAACGGAATGAACATCCTGATTATTTCCGATCGTGGAATGAATTCAGAGAATATTGCAATCCCTGCATTATTAGCTGTGGGTGCACTTCATCAACACTTAATTCGTCAAGGTACACGCACTAAAGCAAGCCTTGTTATTGAATCAGGTGAAGTAAGAGAAGTACATCACTTTGCAGCTTTAATTGGATATGGAGTAGATGCTATTAACCCTTACCTTGCATTTGCCACTTACAAAGAGGCAGTTTTAGATGGCAGCTTACCTTATAGCTATGAAGAGGTTGTTGCGAAGTATATCAAAGGTGTTACTGAAGGTGTCGTGAAAGTAATGTCTAAAATGGGGATCTCAACTGTTCAAAGTTATCGAGGAGCACAAATTTTTGAGGCTGTTGGTATTGGTCAAGATGTGGTTGACCGTTTCTTTACTGGAACAGCATCACAACTTGGCGGTATTAATCTTGAAACAATTGCAAAAGAAGCAGTATTACGTCATCAAGATGCTTATTCTGAGAAAGTTGACAAGGTTCTGGATTCAGGAAGTGACTTCCAATGGAGAAAAAATGGAGAGCACCATGCATTCAATCCTTCAACAATTCACACATTACAATGGGCTTGTCGTAAAAATGATTATAGTCTATTTAAAAAATATTCAGATGCTGCGAATGAAGAAAGAATTGGATTCTTACGTAATCTATTCTCATTCAATGGCAACAGATCATCAATTTCAATTGATGAAGTTGAATCAGTTGATTCGATCGTAAAACGTTTTAAAACTGGTGCAATGTCATTTGGTTCATTAAGTAAGGAAGCACATGAGACATTAGCAATTGCGATGAATCGTCTTGGCGGTAAAAGCAACAGTGGTGAAGGTGGAGAAGATTCAAACAGATTCATTGCTGATGAAAATGGCGATTTACGTCGTAGTGCAGTAAAACAAATCGCATCTGGTCGTTTCGGTGTAAAAAGTCACTATCTAGTAAATGCAGATGAGCTTCAAATAAAAATGGCACAAGGTGCTAAGCCTGGTGAAGGTGGTCAGTTACCTGGAAATAAAGTCTACCCATGGGTTGCAGATGTTCGTGGTTCAACACCTGGTGTAGGATTAATTTCACCACCTCCTCATCATGATATTTATTCTATTGAAGATTTAGCACAACTTATCCACGATTTGAAAAACTCTAACCGTGATGCGCGTATTAGTGTTAAGCTAGTTGCCAAAGCTGGAGTTGGGACAATTGCTGCAGGTGTTGCAAAAGGGGCAGCGGATGTAATTGTTATTAGCGGTTATGATGGCGGTACAGGTGCTTCTCCGAAAACGAGTATTAAGCACACAGGGTTACCTTGGGAGCTTGGCTTGGCAGAAGCACACCAAACCTTGATGCTAAACGGTCTTCGTGATCGTGTTGTATTAGAAACTGACGGTAAATTAATGACAGGTCGTGATGTAGCATTAGCTGCTATCCTTGGGGCTGAAGAATATGGCTTTGCAACAGCTCCGCTAGTTGTAATGGGTTGTATTATGATGCGTGTTTGTCATCTGGATACTTGTCCTGTTGGTGTAGCAACACAAAATCCAGAGCTTCGTGATAAATTTACTGGAGATCCGGATCATATTGTTAACTACATGCGTTTTGTTGCTCAAGAGGTTCGCGAAATCATGGCAGAACTTGGCTTCAGAACGATGGAAGAAATGGTTGGCAGCACAGATGTACTTGAAGTTAGCGAACGTGCAAAAGCTCACTGGAAAGCTAAAGATTTGGATTTATCTACACTTCTATACCAACCGGAAGGTGCACGTACAGCTAGAATTAAACAAAACCATAAAATTGATCAGTCTTTAGATATGGTTGAAATCCTACCAAAAGTTGAAAAAGCAATTGAAGCAGGTACACCTATTGATGCTTCATTTAACATTAAGAACATCAACCGTGTTGCTGGAACAATTGTAGGTAGTGAAATTTCTAAACGATATGGAGAAGAAGGATTACCGGAAGATACAATCACATTACGCTTTACAGGATCGGCAGGTCAAAGTTTTGGAGCATTCGTTCCAAAAGGTGTCACTATGCACTTAACTGGTGATGCGAATGACTACATCGGTAAAGGACTTTCAGGCGGTAAAATTATCGTTAAACCTTCAGTTGATTCAAGTATTGTAGCTTCTGACAATGTAATTATCGGAAATGTTCCATTCTATGGTGCGACAAGTGGTGAAGCATATATCAATGGTCGTGCGGGAGAACGTTTCGGTGTTAGAAACAGTGGAGTTAATGTAGTCGTTGAAGGTGTAGGAGATCACGGTTGTGAGTACATGACAGGTGGCCGTGTAGTTATCCTCGGTGAAGTCGGCAAAAATTTTGGTGCAGGTATGTCAGGCGGTATTGCTTACGTACTTGCTGATAATAAAGAAGAATTTAAAGCGATTAGTAATGGTGAAATGATTGAGTTTGAAAGTTTAGTAGATGAAAAAGAAATTGAATTCCTAAACGAAATGGTTCAAAATCATTTCCATTATACAAACAGTCCAAAAGCTAGATTTGTATTAGACAACTGGAACGAAATACTTCCGAAGTTTGTTAAAGTCATCCCAAAAGACTACAAGCGTATGATGAATCGTATTGCTGAGCAAATGGAAGCTGGTTTAACGAATGAAGAGGCGATCATGAGTGCGTTCGAAGCAAATGCAAAAT
>Ga0182745_1005600_pt1 | contig 10238 bp, 9 predicted proteins | sample eDN3rd30CKraftBY_FD_128523 | JGI IMG/M metagenome (GOLD analysis project Ga0182745, IMG submission 128523) | Enriched backyard soil microbial communities from Emeryville, California, USA - eDNA 3rd pass 30_C Kraft BY (version 2) (version 2) | ecosystem: Environmental > Terrestrial > Soil >... | reverse complement strand
GGAAACTGGCGCTTGTCACCTCTGTAAGCCGGGAGGCCACGTCCGGTCTTGGCCGGTCGATGACCGCCTTGATCACGCTGTTGAAGATCGGAGCACCCGCAGCAGCCAGCGCAAGTGCCAGCGCCTCACGCCTCCTGCGCAGCGCCACCAGGACCAGCGCGACGGCAGCCGTGACCAGCACTAGCAGCAGGGTCCCGCCCAGCGCGGTCAGATCGCGCATCGCCTCCCGCATGTGGGCAGTCCCGGCGCTCCAAAGCCAGCCGTCGTGTCGCAGCACGCGAACAGCGGCTCGGTCGATGCCGTCAGCCTTGCCGCTGAGGAACAGCGCCACGACCGCGAGGTATCCGGCCCAGCCCACTGCAGCCGCCCAGAGCGCGGTGCTCTGGCGTACTGGCGGGCTAGATGGGGGAAGGGCGGTGATCGGTTGGCGCTGCGTCATGTCGCGCAAGGGTTGCCACAGCGGCGGGGAGCTGGTCCAGCCCTCAGCCCTTCGTCGCATCTTGATGCCGCGCGGTCTCGAGTTCATAATCGCGGTATGACAGGGGAGAGCGCACGACGAGGGGATGTGCTGCTCCATTCCGGGCAGCGGTTCGGTTTTGCGCCGGGCCTCTTTGCGCGCTTGTTCGCTCCCGGCTTCCACAAGATTCTCGACCGGATCGACGCCGGTCTGGAACGCGGTTCTCTCCTTACGCGGCTGCCGGACGGAACGACCCGGCTCCTCGGTGGCCGTGCGCCCGGCTTTGAAGCTGAAGTGCAGATTAGCGATTGGCGCGCTTTACTGCGGCTCGCCACCAATGGCTCGGTTGGCTGGTACCAGGCGTGGGAGGCCGGCGAGTGGTCTAGTGCAGATCCGGTGCCCTTGTTCGCGCTCTTTTCTGTCAACGGCCGCGCACTCGGCGAAACTGGCCGCGCCAAAGGCCCATGGCGCATCGCCACCCGAATACTCCATTGGCTCAACCGCAACACCCGTGTTCAGGCAGAACGGAACATCCACGCGCATTACGACCTGGGCAATGACTTCTACAGCGCCTGGCTCGACCCCACGATGAGCTACTCAAGCGCCTATCAGGTCGGTGTCGACGGCCTGGAGGCCGCTCAGAAACGCAAATGGGAGCGCTTGGCCGACCGGCTTGGAACTCCGGAGGCGTTGCTGGAGATCGGGTGCGGCTGGGGCGCTTTGGCAGGATACTTCGCGGGTCGGGGCAGCCGTGTCACCGCCATAAGCCTGTCGGACGAGCAACTAGCCTGGGCTAGGGCCCGTAACCCGCAAGTCTCGTACCTCAAACAGGACTATCGCGAAACGTCGGGCCAATTCGACGGCATAGTAAGCGTCGAGATGGTGGAAGCCCTCGGGCGCGAATACTGGCCCACCTTCATGGATTGCGTCGCACGCAACCTGAAGCCGGGCGGCCGCGCCGCAATCCAGTTTATCGCGATGCAGGATGACATCTTCGAAGGTTACGCCCGCAACGCGGACTTTATCCAAGCCTATGTCTTTCCCGGCGGATTGCTGATCAAGAACAGCGAGTTTCGCGCCCTTGCAGAGGCTCGGGGGCTTTCATGGCAGGATCAGGAAGACTTCGCACTGGACTACGCCGAAACGCTCAAAATCTGGCGTGAAAACTTTGACGCCGCAGCCCGCGCAAACCAATTGCCAGCTGGCTTCGATGGGCGGTTTTGCGACCTTTGGCGGTTCTACCTTATGTATTGTGAGGGCGGTTTCCACGGCGGGGGGATCACCGTCAGTCAGGTCACGCTGGTCAAACGCCCAAGCTGAGGATCAATCGGCGGAACCACCGTCACGATACCGCGCAAGGATGTTGTCATGCACGATGGGGCTCAGCAGGTTAGCGAACGCACACCCGCAGAGGTTATTCTCCCACCAGACAACCTCGGCCTGAAGCGCCTCCAGCCCCGGCAGCGTCAGCCAGCACACCGTGCCAGGATGCATGCGCGTGATCGCTGTGGCGGAAAAACCGGAAAGGGAAAGATCGTTGACGACCGTCTGGAACGCCCGAGCGCCCGACGCGCGAAGCTGAGCCGGAATAGCAAGCTTCGTACGCGGCGCAGACCGATCCTCCTGCGCGGCGACATCGTAGCGGCCAAGGGTGTTTTGCAAGGTCATTTCCCTGGTGTCTTCCCGACAGAGGTCGTGAGAGATCCTTCAGCTACCAAGCAATCTCACCAACTTGCTTAAAATAGAGTTTGCAATGAGGGTTAATTGGGGGCGGATGCATGGTCAGAGGCGGATTTTTATGATGTGCGCTTGCACTTGCTTGACCGCGCTCGGTCGATTAGCAGCATGACGGATGTCTAAAGAAGCACAACGCCGCCGAGAATCCGTACGCAAGGCCAAACTCCGACTGCTCGCGAAAGTGGGTATAGGCTTGCTGGGAGCTTTGAGTTTGGTGGCATGGATCGCGGTTCTAGTTCGCTGATCATCACCGATTTGCGATTGAACGATGCCAGTGGCTAACGCCGAAGCTGACAAGATAAGGGTCACTACAAAAGGCGTCTGGCCCAACGCTGAGGTTGATATAGATGTTGAGTTGAACCGTCTGGGTTCAATACACCAATGCGACCAGTGTCCAGCGTATGCATCCTCAGACGGTGCACGCTACCCCAAACCGCCCGTAGTTTACCGCTTGATCACTTCGATTTCTTGAGCATCGCGCTCGTCCGCGTTGTTTGACGACATCTCCTTGGCGCACGCGATCGTTACGTCGCGGACTTGGGTGGGAAGGCGGTCCCAGTCCGCTCCATTCACGACGAGATCTTCCCCGCCGACAGGCCCCAGAATAACCCCGGCTTCGGTAAGCAAATTTAATACTCGAGTACAGCGGCCAATCTCGGAAACGCTGGGCGCCAACCCGGTCAGGTCAGTTGAAGTGAGTTGGCTGCTCTGGAGAATGCCGGTTTGCACGAAGGCTAGTCCAGACAACGCCGCGCCCAAGCCAGGGGCCAGCAGTCGACTGGCTTTGGGACGCCGCCACATCCATGCCACGGGAACCATTGCAAGGGCGTAGAGAGCTAGCACAAGGCCGGTAGCCAATCCCGATGACATGACTATTTCTCATTCCGTTGCAATTTGATGGCGTTCGACACCGTTAACGGTTCGAGTGGCGCGTACTTTACACTCCCGCCGCGTGACTACTATAGCGGCGGTTAGAACGTTAGGGAAGGGAATCGATGGCCGCCCGGGACATCAATCGGCGGTCTGAAACCGTCCGTTTCGGAACTCTTTTGGCGCTGTTAAGCGTGTGTTTTCTCATGGGTGGTGCATCACGTTCGGATGTTCTAGGTCTGATCTTCCTGCAGCCAGTGGCTGTAATCTGCTCGATCATTTTCGTTTTGACACCAGGCCCAATCCGTTGGGAAGCCGTCAAAGTTCCGCTTTTACTTCTGGGGGCTCTGGCGACGATCGTTGCCGCCCAGTTGGTTCCGCTGCCTCGCGAAATTTGGTCGATGCTGCCGGCGCGCGCGTTGTTCTTGCCAACCGCAGAAGTGACTGGGCTCGAGCCAATCTGGCGGCCTATAAGTTTGGCGCCTGAGCTGACCTTGGAGAGTCTCGTAAGCCTTGTCGTTCCGCTCGCGGTGCTGATTGGCGTCGCATCATTACCGGAAGAGGGGACTTGGCGTTTGCTCCCGTTTCTCCTGCTGGCGGGATTGCTCAGTGCGTTGCTTGGCATTGCGCAGTTCGGTGGCGGTTCTTCGAGTCCATTTTACTTCTACTCAATTACGAATTTCGGTTCGCCGGTGGGCTTCTTCTCCAATCGCAATCACCAAGCCGTGCTTCTCGCGATGCTCGCCCCGATGCTGGCCTTGTGGGCTGGTCAGGCGATGGGGGCAAAAGGCGGAAGAGTTCGGCAATGGGTGGCGTTGGCTTTCGGATTTTTCCTAGTGCCAATGATCTTAGCGACTGGTTCCCGCGCTGGATTGGCTTTGGGTGGGGTGGGCTTTCTGATTGCTTACTTGATTTGGAAGAGAGTGTCCGGTTGGCGTCCAGGGACACGCTGGAGTAAGTTGCTTATCCCTGTTGTCGTAGCTGCGGGCATCGGCTTGTTTGCTGTCGCTCTGATGTTTTCGCGAGATGAAGCTGTCCGGCGAATGGTGGGATTGTCGATCTCCGAGGACTCGCGTGCCGATCACCTTCCCGTTTTGCTTAAGATCGCGGGAGATTTTTTCCCAATCGGATCGGGGTTTGGAAGCTTCGAAAATCTATTCAAGGTGTACGAGCCGTTTGAGTCGCTCCAGCCGCAGTATCTCAATCACGCGCATAACGACCTGATAGAGCTTGTCATTGTCGGTGGGCTGCCGGCATTATTGCTGCTCGCCGGGTTTCTTTTAGCAATTGCCGTGCGCGCGCAGCAGGTTTTTCGCGGGCACGGCGGGCGCCGCGCGAGCGGTTATGCCCATCTCGGGCTGGCCATGATCTGCATGATGTTACTGAGTTCGTTGGTGGACTATCCGTTGCGCACGCCGCTGATGGCGGTGGTCTTTTCCATAGCGTGCGCCTGGCTTTTCAATCCCGTCGAATCTGTGGGTTCGAGAGGGCGACGCGCCAGCGAAACTCCTTTACCGAAAGCGGGCATGTGAATAGGGCGACATGGCGGCAGTGCGTTGCTGGCCCACAAAAACCTGAGACAGCAGAATGATTTCCAACAAAACTTCCCATGCGACATTGCTTTTGCTGCTGCTTGCAACTGCAAGTTGTGCAAGTCCTCGTCTGTCTGAGGCGGGTTCGGTCAGTGTGGTTGCTGGAAACGACTTGCCGCCCCCGACTCATGATGACCTTATCGTCGGCGCCCGCCCTCATCTTATTGGCGCAGGCGACACGATCGCGGTGGATGTCTTTGGACTGCCCGAGTTAAGTCGGCAGGTTCAGGTCGACGCGAACGGCGATGTGGCGGTGCCGCTAGCTGGCACCGTTGAGGCGCTTGGACGCACGCCGGAAGAGCTTTCGCGGCAGATCGAGCTTGCGCTTCGCTCGAACTCCGTCCGGGATCCTCGGGTAACCGTTGGCGTGGTTGAGACGGTCAGTCAGGTCGTGACCGTCGACGGTGAGGTTGAGCGGCCGGGGGTCTATCCCGTGATTGGGCCTGCAACGTTGATGACCACGATTGCGCGAGCGGAAGGAACCACTGAGTTCGCTCGGACGACGCATGTCGTGGTGTTCCGCACCGTGGAGGGTCGCCGTATGGCAGCGCTTTACGATTTGCGGGCGATCCGGATTGGGGCCTACGATGATCCAAAGATCTATAGCAACGATATGGTTGTGGTGGGCGAGTCAAATGCCAGGCGGCTTTTTCCGCAGATCGCGCAGATGGCTAGTCTGATACTGACCCCTCTAATTTACATCGTAAATTAACAATTGATTGGCTTTCGAGCAAATGAATCAACTCACTCTTGATCCCCTTGTGGCGGACGACCGGCTCAATACTGGAGAGGAGCGGCGCGGTTTTCAGTCTCAACCGATAATCCTCCATTACTTGAACATCGCTAAGCGTTGGAAGTGGCTTGTCCTCGGTTCGATCGTGACCGCGGCGGTTATTGGCCTCATCGCTACGCTGTTGATGACGCCGCAGTATACTGCGGGGACCACTCTCGACATCAAGAGAGAGAATGATCGCATCGTAAATGTCCAAGGTGTAGAGCCTGAGACGGGGGTTGCAGATAACGAATTTTATCAAACCCAGGTGGGTTTGCTGAAATCCCGTTCGCTGGCGGAACGGGTCGCTAGTGACCTGCGGCTGCACGAAAATGCGGGGTTTTTCGACGCCTTTGGCGAGAAAGACATGGCCGATCAGATCAGGGCTGGTGGCATGGCGGCAGGTTCGCAGCGTCAGGAGCGAATTCGGCGCGCCGGGGTCATTCTTTTGGAGAATGTTGAAGTCTCCGCAGAAAGAATGTCACGCTTGATGAGCGTTTATTTCACTAGCCCAGACCCACAGCTTTCGATGAATGTGCCCAATGCTTGGGCGCGAGCTTTCATCGATGTTTCGCTTCAGCGACGCTACGATGCTACGTCCTATGCCCGGGATTTTCTCGAGGAACGTTTGGGACAGCTGCGGGGGCGGTTGCAGGATTCCGAGCGGGCGCTGGTCAGTTATGCGGCCAATCAGCGGATCATAAATATCCCGACCTCAACCTCGACCGGGCAAGACAGCAGTTCTACCGAGCGTCCTCTGGTCGCCGAGGATCTCACCGCGATCAATCGCGAATTGAACGAGGCGATTGCTGCGCGCGTCTCTGCCCAAAGTCGATTGGGCGGGGTGTCCGGGGTGTCTGCCGAAGCTTTGGCGAACACGACGGTTGCTGATCTGCGTTCGAGGCGGGCGAGTTTGGCGGCCGAGCATGCTCGGCTTCTCGTGCAGTTTGAGCCTGATTATCCGCCAGCCCGGGCTCTCGCCGAGCAGGTCGCCGACCTCGATCGATCAATTCAGCGCGAGGAAGCTCGTGTCCGTGGAACTCTTCAGGCTGTCTATGACGCCGCGGTAACTCGCGAGAACATGCTCCGTCAGCGCGTAACCGGTCTTGAGTCGGACCTGCTCAACCTGCGTGGGAGAACGATTCAATATAACATCTTCCAGCGGGATGTGGATACCAACAGGCAGCTTTATGACGCTCTGCTACAGCGCTACAAAGAAATCGGCGTAGCTGGTGGCGTCGGGGTTAATAACATTTCGATCGTCGATACGGCCCAACTGCCGGAGATTCCGTCGAGCCCAAATTTATTGGTGAATCTACTTATTTCGATCTTTCTCGGAGCACTGGCCGGTGCGGCTCTCGCGCTTGCGCTTGAGCAGGTCGATCAAACTATCTCCGATCCAAGAGAGCTTGAAGCTGCGCTCGGTATTCCACTGTTGGGAGCAATCCCCAAATCTCGTGACGAAAATCCGGTCGGGGAACTAGAGGACCCGAAAACTCCACTTGTAGAGGCCTATTTGTCAGCTCAGACGAGGCTGGCCTTCACTACGGATCACGGTGTGCCACGAACATTGGCGGTCACCAGTACCCGCCCTGGAGAGGGCAAAAGCACCACCGCTTATGCACTAGCGCGCCAGTTGGCGCGAGCGACTGGCCGTGTATTGTTGATCGATGGCGACATGCGTTCGCCCTCGCTACATGGCTTGTTCGACCTCTCGGATAGCAGGGGCCTCAGCAATTATTTGGCTGGCGACGACGAGCTATCGACTATGATCCATCCGGTTAGCACGACGCTGTCTGTGCTTCCGTCTGGTCCTGTGCCCCCGAACGCCGCAGAATTGTTGACGGGTGATCGCATTCGTACCCTGTTGAACGTTCTGAGCGCCGATTTCGATCACATCATCATCGACGCTCCGCCGGTGATGGGTCTTGCAGACACGCCATTGATCAGCAGCAAAACTGAAGGCGTCATCTTCGTGGTCGAATCTCATGCAACGCCAGCCACGATGGCAACCGTTGCCGTTGCCCGGTTGCGGGAATCGAAAGCACATCTGCTTGGCGCTCTGTTGACCAAGTTTGAGGCCAAGAAAGCGCAATACGGCTACGGCTACGGTTACGAGTATGGCTATGGCTACGGCAAGTTAGACAACGAAACGCCAGAGCGGGCATAACTCGGCTATGGAAAAGCGACGGAGGCAGAAGCGGTTCGGTGTTCGTCATCCGGACGTTACGCCAACCCAGATTGTCTTCGTGGTTGCGGCGTTGATCGCTTTCGCGGTGACGCTTCAGATCTCTGTTGCAGGGGCTTTTCGCACAAAGTATCCAGCGCTTGCCCTTGCCTGGGTTCCTTTGGATGCGGAGGCTAGGGGGCAGCTGGCTGCGAATTTGGTTTCGATCGAACCGTCTCAACAAGCGCGGCAGCGGGCCGTGCTCTTGGCTCGAGATGCTATTCGTAGAAGCCCACTGGAATCAGCGCCCTTACGAGCGCTTGCGCTGGCCGAGAAGTCCGGGAGCTTTGATAGCAGCCCAAAGGTTATGGACCTACTGCTGGAATCCCAGCGGCTGTCGCGTCGCGACCGAGCGACCCAGTTGCAGTTATTTGAGCAGTATCTCTTGCGAAACGACATCAGCGCTGCGATGCGGTCGGTAGACGTAGTTTTGCGGACATCGTCTGACAGAACCGCGCTCTTCTCCTTGCTCACAGCAGCTTCTGCCGACAACCCAGCATTCGCGATCGCGCTGAAGGACAAGCTGAGTGAGCGACCCGAGTGGGCGTGGCCGTTTACCGTGCATCTTATTTCCGAAAGCAGGAATGGCGCCCAATTGGTCAGCTTGTCAGAGGCGGCGCTTGACCCGACGACTACAGAGGGCATGCAAGCTGTCCGGGCTTTGCTGCAAAAACTTGCCGAGCTTCAAGAGTATGACCTCGCCTGGAACCTGCTTTCAAGCCTTAAGCTCGCTAAGACCGGTACGGTAACCGACGGGGATTTCGAAGGTACCGATGGCTTCCCACCTTTCTGGTGGATGGTAAGTCAGGAAGGCGATTTTTGGGCCGAGCGTGACATCGGGCCCGAAGGTCGGGGACGTGTGCTGAGGCTTGTGGCTCTTTCAGGTCGGGCGGGAGATGTCGCTCGTCAGCTTGTGAGGCTGGCCCCGGGTGCCTATCGAATTAGCGCTGTCGTAGGAGATGTGCCGAACGCTGCCTTTGAAAGGCCGACAGTGCGCATGTATTGCGCTAACCAGAAGCAAACCGTTCTCTTGGGCCTACGGCCAAGCTCCTCCGGGGTGCCGCCGCGCCAGATTGGCGGACGCGTTGTAGTCCCGCAGGGGTGCAGCTTTCAGTGGTTAGCAATCCATATTGCCGGTGATCGGCTTCAGGCTGATGCAGCGCCCTGGATTGATGACATCCGGCTGACGCCGCTGGGCAGCTAATCTTTTATCACTATTGGGGATCGATGTGCAGGAACGGCTAGTTGCCAAGATTCGCTCGCGAGACGCTGTAATTGCAGTTGTCGGGCTAGGATACGTGGGCTTGCCGCTCGTCCTCCGGTACAGTGAGGTCGGTTACAAGGTTATTGGCTTGGATGTGGACGACGCCAAGGTCGATCGCCTTATGAGCGGCGAAAGTTACATTGAGCATGTTTCGTCAAGTGCTATCCAAGCTGCGATTGATGCAGGGTTTGAGGCAAGTTCCGACGTCAGCCGGGTTTCCGAAGCTGATGCGATAATTCTATGTGTGCCGACTCCGCTCAATAAGTACCGTGAACCCGATCTGTCGTATGTTACCACCACTCTTGATTCCTTACTTGTGCATCTTCGAGATGGGCAGGCGATCTCGCTAGAGAGTACGACTTATCCTGGCACCACCGAAGAAGAACTTCGTCCCAGATTGGAGAGGATTGGCAAGAGAATTGGGCAAACCGCGTTTTTGATCTACTCACCAGAGCGCGAAGATCCGGGAAATGCTCATTTTTCTACACGCTCTATCCCAAAAATCGTCGGCGGCTCCACAGCGGCGTGTTTGGAAGTTGGCCTAGCGCTTTACTCTGGCATCATTGATCAGGTGGTCCCGGTCAGTTCGACAAAGGTAGCGGAGTTGACGAAGCTACTCGAGAACATCCATCGAGCGGTCAATATCGGTTTGGTGAACGAGATGAAGATCGTTGCCGATCGTATGGAGATTGATATCCACGAAGTGATAGATGCGGCGGCGACTAAGCCATTCGGCTTTGTTCCTTACTATCCCGGGCCGGGATTGGGCGGACACTGCATTCCGATCGACCCGTTCTATCTCACTTGGAAAGCCCGTGAATACGGCCTCCACACCCGTTTCATTGAACTCGCGGGTGAGGTGAACTCCGCTATGCCCGACTACGTCCTGGCGAAGGTTATTGGCGCTCTGAATAAGCGCGGCAAGCCGCTTAAGAACAGTAAAATTCTGGTTCTAGGCATTGCATATAAGCGCAATGTCGATGATATGCGCGAGTCTCCATCGTTGATGCTTATGGAGAAATTACGCGCAGGTGGCGCTGTAGTTTCTTACTGTGATCCGCACATTAAGGTATTCCCTAAGACGCGGGAACATGACTTCAACCTTGCTAGCGTGGCACTCGACCCCACTGTTGTCGCCAGCTTTGATTGTGTGCTTCTAGCTACCGACCACGACGCTTTCGACTATGATATGTTGGCGAAAACGGCATCGCTAATCGTGGATACTCGGGGACGGTACCGGGAACCGTTTGCCAACGTAGTTCGAGCATAACGCTGGGCGCTTGCCTAGCGGAAGGGATCGGAAATTGGAACGCGCGTCT
>Ga0182745_1005599_pt1 | contig 10240 bp, 4 predicted proteins | sample eDN3rd30CKraftBY_FD_128523 | JGI IMG/M metagenome (GOLD analysis project Ga0182745, IMG submission 128523) | Enriched backyard soil microbial communities from Emeryville, California, USA - eDNA 3rd pass 30_C Kraft BY (version 2) (version 2) | ecosystem: Environmental > Terrestrial > Soil >... | reverse complement strand
GCGACTTCATCCTCAATGGAAAGCCGATCATCCTGAAAGGGCTCCTCCAGCAGCGGGCTTATCCGCGGAGGCTGGCCGCTCCGGACTCGTGGTGGATGGGCGCGCGCGAATTGGTTGCGCTGAAGAAGGCGGGGTTCAATTTCCTGCGCATTCATCTGGGGCCTGCGGAACCGTGGTACCTCGACATTGCCGACCGGTTGGGAATCCTCGTGATGATGGAGCCGCCCATCGGATGGATCGCCAACGGACCGCATACGGAGCGGAGGGTGCGGCGGGAAATCGTGGCACTCCTTGAGAACCACCGGTCCCGGGCCTGCGTCGTCATGTGGGGCCTCTTCAACGAGTCGTTCCATCTCCTCGGCTTCACCCCCGCGCAAATGCGGGAACTGGCTGGCCGCATGATGCAGGAGGCGCACGCGCTGGACCCCTCGCGCCTGCTCATCGACACATCCGGCGGGTATTCCGAAGAGGCTCTCCAGGGTGCCGAGACCATGATTCACGACACCTCGCGCTTCCTCTCCTCCCGCAGCCTGCCGCCGTGGTCGGCGGAGTTGCGCCATATCACTGACGTGCATGTCTATTGCGCGCTGCCTCCGCCGCCCCGGATCATCACCAGCTATTCCGCGCTGCAATCCCATGAGCAGCCGCTTTTCCTTGCCGAATACGGAGCGGCGGAAGCGCCGCCTCCGTTCGAAAAGGTGCTGGCTGCCTATTCCCGGCAGGATCGCGTGCGCGACCTTGAAGACTGGCGGCTGCACCACGATTTCCATACCTCTCTTTGCCAACGTTTCGGGAAGGCGGGCCTTGCCGCCGAGTTCGGCAGTGTGGCGAACTGGATCGCGGCACTCAACGAGGAGAGGGCGCGGGAAGTGGCGGCGATCACCGTGGCGGCCCGTCGCAATCCGCGCCTGGCGGGCTTCTGCTACTGCCAGATCGCGGACGCGAGCGGGGAGCTCTTCGGGATACTCGATTTCTGGCGCAGGCCGAAGCCGCTCTACTTTTATCTTTCCGAGGCGGCGGCCAATCCCGCGGTCGGCATTTTTACCGAGAGGCGCTGGATCACCTCCGCCGAGGGCCTTTCCGCCACTGTCGCCGTGGTGGGCGATTCTCCCGGCGACTGCCTGGGCCAGCTCACCGTCGAACTGGCTGCCGAGGACGGACGGCGTCTCTCCGTGGGAAGTTTCTCCCTTTCCTCCGCGGAGCGGGTTGTCTCGCATGAGATGCAGTTGCCTCCCCTCTCCTCCGGTGTGCATGAAATCGAAGCCCGGCTGCTCCGCCCCGATGGCCGCACCGCCTGCCGCCGCGAACGCTTCGGAGTGGTTCCAACCAGGCCCGCCCAGGATGTCCGGGTGGCCGCCCGTTTCCGTGATCCTTCATCGGAAGCCGCCGCCCCGGCATGCGGACTTCGCGTCGAGGCGTTTGGAAACAATTTCCGCGAAAAGGAAGCTGTCGTCTTGCTCGACTGGCCCGCCGTTGCCGCTTCGCCCAACAGCCACGGCGAAATTCTTGGCCAGATCCGGAACATCGTGACGGCGGGAGGCGTCGCGGTCATTCTGCACCCCGACACACCCATGCTGCACCAATGGCTGCTACCGGGCTTTATCGGCGTGCAGCCGTTTATGCGTGCCAGCGTCTACCTGAAACACTCCCCCCTGTTTTCCGGGCTTCCCTCCGGCTGCGTGGCAGGCTCCCTCTATGCCGACGTTCTGGGGGATCGCTGGGACAACGCGGACCAAGTGGCCGCCGCAGGGGGAGTCGTCGAGATCGGCGCGTTCGGCGCGCACATGTGGACACGACCGGCCACCTATCTCTGGGGGGCGGGCCTTTATCGTGTCCCGGTAGGCCGGGGCCAGGTGATCGTCTCCCACTTGAAACTACTCGATCGTATCGGCGACGACCCGCTTGCGCGTACGCTTTTCCGCAATCTGCTCGGCTACGCCGAGTCGTTCATCCGGCCCGGCGGCGAGCCCCTCCTTTTCCGACGCTGTATTGATCGCATCCCGCCGGAGGAACTCGCTATCTCTTGATCCCGGAGCAGCCATAAAGGCTTCCGGTGCAGTTGGAGCGGCTCGGCTGCGATTCCTGCCGAGTCGCCGCGCGATCACGGCTGCGGGGGGTGCTCTTTCCACATCGCCATGACAAAAGGCGACGGGCTATTTGTTCCGTCGTTCAGGTCTTCCTTCAGGATGCGGTCGGCGTAAGCGAAAAGTGGCGGGTGGTTCCAGGCTTCCTCCAGCCCCATGATCCTCGCATTCAGCACGACGGAGACGATGTTCGCGTTGTTGATGCTACGGTAGGGAGTGGTCCAGAGCCTGTTGTCAGCCTGCGGGTTTTTGGCGTGGCCAATTCCCCATTCCGCCATGCCGATTTCCGCTTCGGTGTAGGGTTCGGGTTCACCGCCGCGACTGTCGGGTTTCCACTTGGCACTGTGGGTCATCTCCACTTCCGCCTGGCTGATGATGAAGGTCTGCTCATCCTCGTGGAAACGTGTCTCCCACTTGCCCGCGTTCTTCATGTGCTCGTCGTTCAGGAGCGTTCCCGCGAAAAGAATGGGAAGTTTCCTGCCCCCGTGATGGCCGCCGTTCGCGGGCCAATACCCCCCGTTGTCGGCGATCCCCGTGAGATCGATGCCAAGCTGGACGATGCGGATGAGCAGTTCGTCCTTATCAGGCGCGTTGGGAAGTTGGGTGAAATCGACATTCAGCAACAGGATGGCGTCGTTGATCTGCCGGGCGATCTCCCGGCCGTAATTCGGCATGTTCTCGGTGGGATGAATATCGGCTCCGAGCCATTCATTGACGTGATCGATCCAGGGACGCTGGAAGTTCCTGGCGAGTTCCCGGGGATTGGGGGTTTTGTTCACCGGGGGAAGGTTCCCGAGTTTGGAACGGTCGAGATCGGCCACGCGGAATTTGACGGCCTTGTCCATTCCCACGTAAGGCGGGCGAAAACTTCCTTCGGGCGGAGCCGAGGGGAGAACGGTGAGCACCGCGCCCGAACGCGTAGCCGAGCGGGGAGCTTTTGTGATGCCGTTGAACCTCGGGGTGCCCGGTTCGGTTTCCTCGGGGGAGTGGTAAAGCCAACTGACCATCGAGACGAGGCTTGAATTGACGGGCAACAAAAGCGGATTCTCTTTGGAAAGCGGCTCTCCGCCAGGCAGGGCGGCATTGAGCGCCTCGTCATATGAGCAGAGCCTTTTGCTGTGGGCTGCAAGCCGGCGGTCGTAGCCCTGTTTCTCTCCGGTGCCGGGGTTAAGCATGGAGCCGTCCTCGCCCGGCTTCGGCTCGAATCCGGGCGCATGGAGATCGGTGGAGATGCCGATGACATTCACCGGCCCGATGATCCAGTAATCGCCATTGCAGAACGTGCCGGAGGGCACATCCTTGTCAAAGGTCCAGGTGATGCCGTATTGTGTGATGCTGGTCGCCCCGGAAAGCTCCAGCGGAACGAGGGAGGCGAGCAATAGAAAAAAAGGGAGAGATTTTCGTGTCATAGTGGGAAACGTGAGACAGAGAGACTTTTCACAAAGCGGGGGTTAAGCGGATTTCGCCACCGTCGGGAACGGCCTTCACCGGAGCGAAGAGCGCGTCCTCGCTTCATTCATAAGGTATGACTGGAATGACTAAGGATACACTGGATAAGTCGACCGCGATATTCGTCGACGACCAGATCGCACTCAGCAGTAGGGGCGCCGCCGCCAGTTGAGCACCAGAGCCGCACAGCCGCCCGCCCAGAGCAGCACCGAAGTCGGCTCGGGAATCACCGTGTAAGTCAGCGTGACGGTGCCAAGGGCGTTGTTATATTGCAGCGTCGGCGTTCCGTCGAAGTGCTCCTCGTCGTAGCTCCCGATCGTCAATCCTGAAGTAATGCCAGTGTTGATGGACAGGGAAGTGCCGCTATCAGCATAGAACTCGAAGAGTGTCACCGTGTAGGTTCCCGCCACCTTGGGCCCGGCCAGGGTCAGGTTGATCTCGTTGGTGTTGAGGAGGAGATCTCCCGAAGCATAGTTCCAAAAGGCCACCTTATCCGAGCCGCTGCCGTCTCCCGCCAGTTGAAAATCGAAGCCCGCACCGACTGCCATGTTCAGCACGGCACCGCTGCCGCTCTGATTGCCGCCGTCGAGCGTCAGGGTTCCGATCCCGTCGCCCGGGGCAAGGGAGCCTCCGGCCAATACCTTAACGGCATCGCCGGATGTCCCCATCCGCGCAATCCGGCCGGAACCGCCCAGGTTCGCCCCTGAAGCGACGGAATACCCATCCCCGTTCGCGGCTTGAATATGTGTACCATTGATCAACAATACTCCCCCGTTTACGGCGGTCGCGCCAAGATACGTACTATCTCCGGAAAGCACTTGAGTCGTCGAACCATCCTTCGTCAGGGCAAGCTTGCCCGTTACGATATCATCGATCTTACCGGAGAAATCAGTCCGCCCTGAGCCGCTGCCCCCATTGATCACAAGAGTCGAGGTTCTATTATTAGTGGCCCGGTTCGTCACGGTGCCGGCGCCGGACAAGCTTTTAATATTCCGTGTGCCAGCCTGGGCTTGACCGGGCGCGACCAAGGCAAAATAACCTCCCGCTTCAACCGTCAGCGCCGTGTCGATGCCGATGTCCCCATCGGCTCCCGAATTGAAGCCCACCCAGACGTTGTCACCGATCACCAGATTTGCCACGGAGAGACTTCCACCGCTGGCGACCATAACGGTCGCGGCCTTATCCGTATCGCTGGAGGCATTGGCCAAAGCCAGCGTTCCGCTGCCCGTGACGGCGTTGGCCATGTTGAACTGGAGGGTCTGGTTGTTTATCGCGCCGGGCTCGTCCTTGTTTCCTGCGCGGGAAAACGTAATCGTCCGGTAGCCGGAACCAACATCCAACCCTCCCGCAAAGATAAATGGGCTGGAATAAGTGTCAGGAGTGAAGACTTCCAGGCCAATATCCCCTTCCAGAACCGTGGCGTTGCTGATAGTACGACCATTCCCGCCCTGGCTGAGAGTGACTCCGCCGCCGAGTCTCAACGTACCCGTGCCAAACGTGTAGGTGTATTTTGAAGTGCCTGGCATCCTCAATGTTCCCGGCCCGGTAATGGTCAAATCCGAGCTTCCTGAAATGGTGCGGCGCGTACTACCGATTTCCAGTATTCGCCCGGCACCGATGCTCCACGTCTGGGCCGCTCCCAGGTGGAGCTGCGCATTGATCGTGAGATTCCCAGTGGAGTCGCTCATATCGATGCCAGCGCTTCCCAATGTAAGCGTCGAGTCCGCGGTATCGCCGATCGTAAACGTCGTATCCGCAGTGGGATTCGTCATTCTGATGCCAGCCCAGCTAAGATCGTTTCCGAGTTTGGCATTGCGGGAGACCGTAAGCGTGCTGTCGAAAATCGCGATGCCCGCGGCATCGGGAGCGCTGCCGCCGACCCAGGAGCCTGTCGCGCTAAGATCGGTCACGTTATTGGCCTTCGTGCCGTCGGCCGCATACAGACCGGGGCTTCCGACAAAAAGAGATCCCGCGCCCAACACGCATACGAGCTTTTTCATGGTATTCATTTTGTTTTTGAATTTGAAATGGAGGGGGCGGTTCCCCTTCCGCCCGGATCGGGGTTGAATAGCGCCACGTTTTCCGGCAAGGCAAAAACGGAGCGGAGATGAGATTTTTCACACGAATGAGGGGGCTCGCGTTAAAAATCAAACGTAAGATACAGAAAGGTGAACGTCAATACCTTTCCCGGAGCCGGATGGCTCTACTTCTCCGTCACGACCACCGGCCCCCGGTCCGGCGTGGACTGAACCAGCGCGTAGGGCCGCCCCCCATATTCCACGAACCGGCTTTCCACCGGGTTGCCGTTCTGCCTGGCGGCGACTCCTTTCCAGCCGTCGGGCAGGCGAACCTTGAGTGTGAGAGAGTAATCGAAATCCTCATCCTTCATCCGGTCGGTCAATTCGAATGTGATCTGATGGGGCGATCTTTCCGTGACGGAGAGAGTTGCCGTGTCACGCTCCTGAGCGTAGAGCGAAATCTCCCCGTAAAGCCCCACCCAGAATTTGTCGCGGTTTTCCGCAAGGAACTGGAAAAGCGGACGCTCGAAGGTCTTGTCCTTCACGCTATGATAGATGTAGATGCTCCAGGCGCGGAAAACCTTGTCCTTCCGATCGAGGACGCGATGCATGTCCGCCCAGGGGGAACCGGGATTGCCGAAGGCAGCCTCGATGATCGCCCGCGACTCCATATAGTCCATTTGGGCCGGACTCACCAGGGTGCCGGTCACGCCGCGCGCCCCGGCATAATATTTGGCGGCGACAGCCCGGTCGTTCTTGGAGGAATGTTTGCCGCCGGGATAGGCAAGGAAACGGACGCGATGGCCGGGCAGGTTTGCTTCGATCAATCTTTTCGATTCCGCGTATTCCCAATCGATTCCCTGCCATTCCGGGCTGTCTGCATTGAGGTGAGTATGGGTGTGGGACTGCACGTCATGCCCCTTGGCCAGCACCTCCGCCCATAGCGGCCAAGTGCCGCCCCACCCCCTGCCGCCAACGTTCCCGCTGATGATAAACCAGGTCACTTTAATTCCATACCGGTCAGCGATTTCCAGCCACCACGGCACGTCAGGCGCGGTGTTATCGTCCACCGTAAAACAGACCGGCGCAATCTTGTCGTCTTTCCAGAAGCAGATCTCCGCATCTCCCGGATTCTCGGGCCAGACGATGTCCGGCACGGGAAAGCGCGGTGCGGGTTTTTCCTCATCCAGATTGGGCAACTGTTCACCGGCACTCATAAGCCCGGCCGGAAGGGACAGCGCCAGGATGGCCGGAAGCAGCGCACGAAGAATGCGGGAGGAGATGGGACAAGGGATGATGACTGATAAGAGAGAACGCATTTTCAAGAAGGGTTGGGGTTCTGGTCACATGATTTTCGGGAAAAGATTCCGGATTTCCTCAAGGTTCGGGTTCCGGCCATCTCCTTTATGGAAGAGATTCCTGTGGTGTCCCGGCATCCACATCGAATACGCGGCCTGTCGTCATGGCTGGTAGAAGAGAACACGTCCGGTGTGGGAGTCGAGCACCAGCGACACGTAGTTGGCGGCGGGCGCATTCCCGACACTTTGACTAAGGGGATTTTTCAGCGTCAGGCACCATGGCTCCGCTCCTCCCAGGGAGGTCGAGCCATCCGGCTTGAAACGGAACGCCACATAGGGCAGGTCTTTGAGCTTCCCCGGCGCGGTCCCTGCCTCCACTCCCGTCCATGGGCGTTGCCGAACGTCTCCTTCGGACATCGTATTGGAGAGTACTGTAGAATACTCTTCGGAGTCGTCCATCACCACTCCTCCGGGTAGCACTCTCCCGGGAGTGATCCATTCGTCCGCCGCCTGATTGCTCACCGCAGCCGGTATTACCGTCGCCACCATTCTCCAGGCTGCCCCGCTCCCGTCGTCGTACCGGTAAATCCGCACCTCCACCGGGAGGTTCCGGCTCAATGCCGCCTGTCGCCCGAGGGAAAACTCCGACTCCATCAAATCCGCCGCTCCCCGGATCGTGATCCCGTCGAGGGAACCCCGCATCGCCGGAACCGTCGCCATCGCAAGCAGGGTGAGCACCGCAATTACCAGGAGCAACTCGACCAGGGTGAACCCTGCCCGCTTGCCGCTCCATGGCCGACCGGCATTGAAATTTTGTGTGCGCACTTTCATGGGGGAAAACGGCTTCTGATCAAGGATGATCAATCGTATGATTTCCTTCAAGGAAGAAATTGCCTTTTTCAGAGGCGCGAGCGGACGCTCATGGTTGGAAAAAATTTTCGGACAGCACGCGCCACTTGTAGAAATTGCCGAGCGGTTCCGCCGCGCTGTCGGTGGCATAGTCGGGGATGTTGGCAGCGTTGGGATCAAGGTATCTTTCGATCAGGGTGGAGCCGCGGAGTTCTCCGGCGATCTTGTCGCGCCCCTCCTCCCAGACGGCGGCATTGGTGGACGGGGGTTTGCTTAAAGCCTGAACCCGCCAATGGACAGTAAAGGTGTTCGATTTCGTCGTCACGCGGGAGTAAATGTGATCGTAGGGCTGTTCGCGGGAATTGTCGGCGGTAAGCCGCCTCGAATTCCAGAACGAGGATTTCGTCGAGGCGAGAGTCTCGCCTTCGGGCACGAGGAACATTTCGCAGATCTGGGAGGCGGAACGGAAGATATCCCCGGCGGCAAATTTGCTGTCGAAGTCGGCCAAGGTTTTTTCAACATCAATGGGAAAACGCGATTGCGAAATCTCGTCGCGCACCTGGGCGTGAGCCTTATAGATCTTCGCCGCCGAATCCGGCAGGGCGGACATCCAGACCGGCTCAAGAACCGCGTAGAGCCCGGTTTTTCTTTCAATATAGGAAAACGGCATGATGGCGTAATTCAGGTTGACCTTACCAGCCGTGGAGAACTGGTCGCTGATCGGGTACGGCTCCGCTACCGGCATCCAGAAGAGATCCAGCAACAGATGATCCGGCGGCGAAGCGAGGCCGGGATGCGAACTTCCGGCGGCGGGATTCGGCGAAAAAGCGAGCGTTCGCCACCCCTCGGTCAACGAAGAAGGAAGCGTGCCGAGGATGACCGGCGAAGGGATCTGGCGGTTTGGGGAGAAGTAGTTCTCCCCTCCCCCGGAATAGCCCCCGTAGCGCATGAAATAGGGAGTGAAGAGGACGGTGCTGTCGCTAAAATCCACGAAAAGGGTCTGGTAGTCCTGATCCGGCCGCGCCAACATTCCCCCATCCATCCGGTTGCCGGGCATCATCGTCCAGTCCCACGTCGGATCGACCTGCGCGGTCATGTTAAAAATTCCCCCCACGATTTCTTCAATGCTCGAACTGGTTTTGCCGAGATTTCCGACTGCGAAACCGGTTCGCCCTGTCTGGGCCATCGGATTGCTGTCAAAGGTGAGGACATTCTGACGATACCCGGTGCCCATCGGGCGGCCGCTGAGGGAGCCGAGGGCGTGCCATTGGGCTCCAGCGGTGGCGCGCGGGTATGCGGGCTCGGTCAGACCTGGCTTCTCGGGAACGGTTCGGAAAACCGTATCAGGTTGGGAAGCGGTCAAAACCTGATCGATCCGCCGGAAGGTTCCTCCCGAAGCAAGCCGCGGATCCCCGCCATCCGGAGCGCTGGCATCCAAGACCATACTGATCACGGTGTCATAAGGCGTGATCAAGGGCAGCGCTTCAATAAACGGGGCATCCACGGCAGCGCCAAAAATATCGGAACCGGTGTGCTCCGCCAGAAACGGGCCCTTCGGGAGAGCTCCCGTACGCGAATTACCCAAAGCCTTCACCCGGTTCTCAAAATTCGGAGAAACGAGCGTCCCGTTTTCATCTACATAGGCGTAGACCATCGAACGTTTCCCGGCCGAAGACAAGGAGTCGCGCAAATCCGCCGTCACCGGATTCTGGGGGTTCGCGATATAGGGAACGATTTCGGTATAGGCCCAATTCAACGCCCGGGTTTCAGAAGTCTTGAAATTCTGGGTGGAAGCCAGGGGCCGGTGCGTGGCGGTAGCCGTATCGCCATCCCGGGCACTCCAGCGCGGTGCAACAGGTATTGGCAGGCTTCCGCTCCACTGGCCGAAATTCACGGTTTGTGAAGAGATCAGTTGGCCGGGGTCGCCGGTGGGATCGGTATCGACATCCGCGGAATACGGCGCGTAGATTTCCACCGTCGTCTCCGAGCCGGCGAAGGAGAACTCCACATCGGTGGGAGTCATCGCGACCGGGTCGCTGATGAACGCCCAGCGGGTCACACCGGAAGTCCCGTTGTCGAAGATCTTGGGGTTCGAAGAGTCTCTTTGGTAAAGCGGGTAGAAAATGGACGGGATTGCACCAGGCATGTTTTTCATGATGCCTGTCCATTGCACGGCCCGCCCCCCGGACGCGGGCAGACCGATCGAAGCGCCGTTGACGCTGAAGGAGTCTCCGCGAAGCTTGATCCAGAAAATCGGCGTCGACCGGTCATCTCCCTGGCCCACCCCGGCGAAGTCGAAGAGCACGACGGCCCGCATCTGGGTTGTCTGGCTGCCGACGGGATAATCAGGCGATCCACCGTAGCCAGGGCCGGGGTTGATCAGGTTTTGCCAGTTGAAGGGGTTGTAATAGTCGTTCTCCGGTGTGGCGCGCACAGGAGGGTTCGGCGTGGATGGAATCGGCGTTGGGGGCACGGGCAGCCTCCGGTCGGTCGCATAAAAAACCACGGATGCCTGGGAGAGCTTCGGATAGGCCCCCTGCGT